>OJLW01000958.1_pt1 | contig 11820 bp, 1 predicted proteins | sample 1597021 | NCBI WGS metagenome assembly OJLW01 (sample SAMEA3904676, study PRJEB24821) | metagenome | biome: Builtin; feature: hospital; material: surface | place: USA | collected 2013-06-03
CATATAGCCTTTACGTAGGTAGAAGAAATATGGTTTGGACTTATTGATTACGTAGAAGGTTCCATCCTTATCTACATGAGTTTCTGGATTTTGTGCATTTCTATTTAATAAGTTTTGGAAATCTCCAGGACTTTTTACTAATTCCTTTTTTCCCTCTTTGTCAAGTTTTATTTCAAAGTATTCTTTTTGTAAGGCTCCTTCTTCGTCTTCATAGACTTTTATTCCTATTTGCCTATTCATAATTTCGTAGCCATCTGGAGCCTTGGTTTCTTTTAACAAGTAGACACCCTTGGCTAGGTTGGTAATTATAAACTCACCCTTATCGCTTTCCACTTGGAAAGGTGGGAATTCTGATTGACCTGACTTGGCAGAATCAAGGTCCTTTGGATCGTTTGAAGTTTTTAGTAAGACGAACTTGGTGTCCTTCTTTATTATATTAGATGTATTCCTACCACCAATTTTCTTCCACTTAAGGTCTGTTGTGGTCTTGGTGTTGGTTATATCGTAAGGTTTATCCTTGCCATATCCTGTAACATTGGATTTTGTCTTAAAGTTATTCTTTGAGTAGAAGTTGGTGTAATAGTCATTATCGTACTTCTTAAAGTATTCTTCTTCGACATTAAGTTCTTTACCATCTTTATCTTTGTAGGTTCTCACTATTTGTAGGCCATCATCTGTCTTTTCGACTTTAAATATCCATTTAAATTGCTTGGTGTTAGATTGGTAGCCTTCTGGGATTCCTACTTCTTCTAGTTGGTAGATACCTTCTCCGAGGTTTTGGAAGTCTACCTTACCTGATGATTGGGAACGACGTAGGGCACTGTACTTACCTGTGGCATTTGAGATTGCGTCTGGTTTGACTTTTTTGTCTTCCTCTGTTGGGGTTTGTCCACCTACGCTGATAAGATTATTATTTTCATCATACTTATATTCTTTGTTATCGTAGGTGAATTTTTGCACATTACCTTCAGTAGTGTATTCTGTGACCTTTTTGCCGTTAGTATATTTCTTAAGGGTTGCGTTATCATCCTCACCATAGTATTCGTAGGCTTTGGCTTTCTCGTCCATTGAGAATCTTACTTTTGTAAGTCTAAAGTAAGCGTCTTTTAGTGGTTTTTTATTTCCCTTATCATCTAGGTCACTAGAAAATTTCTTGAAGGAGAAGTTGGTCTTGGAGTAGTTTCTGATTTTGATGTCTTGGAGGTTACCATCGTCATCATAATCAGGGTCTCCATTTTGCTTTGTCTTAAAGCCTATAGACTCGTCAAGTTTGCCGTCTGGGTCGCTTTCAAACACCAATTTCAATTTGTGAGTTGTTGAGTCTTGGTCTACATTGAAGAACCATGGGTCTGGTTTTTCAAATTTTGTAATAGCCCTGGTTTCTTGGAGCTTGTAGCGGCCAATAGGAAGGTATCTGAATTCGAAGTTGGAGTTGGAGTATGAGTAGATAGTCTTTTCATAACCACCCTCAATTTTCTTACCATCCTTATCGACTTGGGTTAGCTTAAAGTCGGCAGATTCTACTGGAACTTCTTTTTCAACAATTTTATCGCCCTCTTTTACTTTGGCCTTTTTGCCTTCAATTTTTTGGAATTTGAGGTCGATGTAGGCTTTTTCGTTGTTTACACTTACAAATTCGCCCTTTGTGTTTTTGGAGAAGAACTTGTTTGTATCAGACATCTCTTGGTAAATGCCTTGTTCGTTTTTCTCGTAGCCTTTTACCTCTTGCTTCCATGAACCTTTTTCATCTTCTGTAAAGGTGATAGCAAGGAAGGAGTCGGTTGGCTTGAAGCCATTGGCTGGTTTTATTTCTTCTAGGATGTAGGTGCCTTCACCTATGTTGGTAAATTCTACACCTAGTTGGTCATTTGAAATTGCCTTGGCAAATTTCTCTTTCTCATCATAAGGTTGGACTCTCATTGAGTCTAGCTGTTCTGGTGTAAGGTCTGATCCATCTGCGCCTTTAGTTGTTTCTTTCTCATAAGCTGGCTTGTTATTTTCAAATACTAGCTTTCCATCTTTATCAAGCTTAGCTTTTCTTAAGGAGAATTCTGCTCCTCCTATATTTTGGTAGGATGCCTTATCCTTTTTGAAGAAGTTTAGCTTTGTTTTGTTTTTGTAGTTGGTAACTCTAGCATCGTGAATCCACTTGTATGGGGCGTCTGGCCTTGCTGGGTCAGAACGACCATCATCCTTGACTTCTTCGATGTATCTAGCAAAGTCTGGATCTCCCTTTTTGAAGCCCTTGATAGTTTTACCTATAAGTTCTTTCTTTTCAGCCTCTGTTATGCCGATATTGAAATCGTCATTTTCAGAGAAAGTGTGTTCAAAGTCAAAGGTGATATCCATGTAGTTGGCATCTCTTGGTACTTTTTCTTTGTTTATTACTACCTTGAAGTACCACTTCATGTTATTACCATTTTTATCTTTTGGAGGCCTATAGGTGTTATCTGGGGTCTTGATTTCTTCAAGCTCGTAGATACCTGGGGTTAGCTCTCTGAAGTAGTTATCTCCTGGCTTACCAGTAGCCTCTGACACTCCGTCGAATTTCTCATCGTAGTATTTAGGGAAGCCTGTTTTGCCTGTATCGACATAAGTACCATCTTCTTTTTTCTCATAGATTGGAACTCTCTCACCATTTACAAGCTTACGAGCCTTAAATTGTGAACCTGTTAGAGCAGCCTTGTTTTCATTGACCTTGGTAATTCTTAGCGGAATCCTAAAACCTGTTTCATCGTGGTTGAAGATTTCAGTTAGGTTACCATTTGAGATATTGACTATTACAGTATTATTCTCTTTAACATCTCTAGAATCAAATCGGTATTCTGATACAGTCTCAGATCCCCAACCACCAGCTATTTCTGTATCTCTGGTATAGACTAGTTTGTAATCAGAATCTAGGTCAAGACCTTTGTATTCTAAGGTGCCCTTATAAGGAGCATCTCTTTTGCTATTTGGAACTTTGACCCAATTGTCTACTAGGCCTTGTCTTTTGTTGACGAAAAGTTCAACTGTACCTGGAGAACCTTTTGGCTCATCCTTACTATTATCTATTCCGTCCTTTTGGTTGGAATAAATGAAGTTTGCCTTTAAGATCATCTCACCTGTTGGGTGTGGGGTATTTTCATCTATGAAGCTTGCTTCGACATTTACATCGTGGTCTGGCATGCCGAAGACAGCGGTATTTCCATTAACTTCTGCTGGATAACCATCTATTAGTAGTTCAGCTAACTTCTTGCCAGAATTTGGTGTGATTGTTATTGTAACTTCTGTACCTGGTTTGACAGGATTTTGTGGGCTTGCACTAATGCTTCCGCCACCTGTACTGCTTGTGTTGACCTTGTGGCCTTCTTGTGTTCCAGGTACTTGTTTAGTACCATTATAGATAATTTCAGGTTTCATATCGGTGATTATTTCTACACCATTGTTACCTTTTTCTGTATCTATTTCTTTTTTACCAGTGTCATTGCCATTTATCTGTTCATATTTATAGTAGGTTCTCTTTTTACCATCATGACCAGGTTCAGTTCTAGTTTCTCCAATTTCTAAGTTTGGATCATCTCTAGTTTCTGTAGTCATTGGTACTATTTCATCTTCGTAACCTTCTCTATAAGATATAACTGGTTCGCTTGTTTTTACACGAATTCTAGGTGGGTCTATTGTTTGTGTAGTGGTGTTTTTATTAGAGTCATGCTTATAAGTTATATTTCCTATAATATCATAAACACCTGTTACTAAATCAGACTTAGCTTGAACTTCAAATTTTATACTATAAGTTTGTCCTTTTTTTATAGCAGGTTTACCTGATTCAATTCCAATCTTCTTCGTATCTGGATTATAAGCGATATGCCATCTTGTTGTTGGTGCATTGCTTATATCTCCATACCAAGATAGGGTTGAATTTGCCTTAAAGTTAAAATTATCATTGAAAGTGAAGTCAAAGTATGGCTTTGTATCAAAGTATCTCTCACTTTTGTTTTTAAGGTCTATTTTAACTTCAAATACTCCTCCACCTAATTCTTTGACACTTGTTGTTACTTCTGTACCACCATAAAGTTGGGCATTTTTAGTGTTTTCAATAGTGTATTCTACATTTCCAGCTTGTACTGATTTTGGAATAATTTGCTCACCAATTTCTAGACCTGTTGACCTTGGCGCTTCCATTAGTCTATTAAATTGTATTGGTGCAGATAGGTCTAAACCTGCCATCCTGTATCTTGGGGCGTGGGCTGAGTAGTCCATTTGTTTTGGATTTCTAGTTGTTTTTGGATTGTCCCTGTATTTTTTGACTGTTCCGTCTCTTTCTACTAGGATGTACCATGGGTTTGGATCTCTTTCGTAGCCTGCAGGTCCCCTAAATTCTTCTAGGACGTAGTGGCCTGGTTTTAGTTGGTCGAAGGTTACTATACCTTGGTTAGGGGCTTCTTCTTCGATTTCTTTTGGGCTCTTTCCAGTTTGGCCGCCTTTGCCATCATCTTTTGTGATTGGTACTCCTGGTGTTACCTTTTGAATGTATTCTTTTGGATACTTTTTGTCCTTATCCTTGTACTCTATCTCGTAATCTTCATTTGCTGTATAGAGCCTGAAGTAGGCACGTCTTAGACCGACTCTTATTGGGTTACCATTTTTATCTGTATATCCTATTGCGTTACCGACTTTCTTGATTGAGAACTTTCCTAGTTTTTCTTTTTCAAGGAAGTCGACTACTCCCTTAAATACTGAGTGGAAGTCGGTTTTGGCGTTGGTGTTAGGGTCTCTTACGATTACCTTCATATGGCCTTCGTTGGCTATGGCCTCTGCCTCTACCTTTAGGAGGATGTCATCAGCCTTGTTGTAGTCTTTTGGTGGGTTTGTTTCTCTTAGGATATAGTAGCCACCAAATTCTAGGCCTTTGAGGTGGAAGATGCCCTTATCATCTTGGATGATTGGTTCTTTATTGATTGGTTTAAAGTTTCCTTTTTCGTCCTTTTCGCCTATTATTGCTCCGTAGAAGTCTGAATTGTAGAGGTTGAAGCTTACTGGCTTATTATCTTTACCGAATAGTTTTTTATTAACTTCTGTAGCTTCTACTTCTGTTTTGCCATCTTTTTCTACGATTTTTCCCTTGTATTTTTTGAAGTCTATATCTATGGTTCTGGATTTGTTGCCTATTTGATAAACATCAACTTTTTCATGACCCTTAATTATATTAGATATCTTAACTTCTGTTAGCTTATTGGAGTTGAAGATTTTATCTTGGTTCTCTCCAGCTTCTGCCTTTGGTACCTCATAAAGCTTGTGGGTGAAGTTGCCATCTTTATCTAAGCTTACTATAAGCTTCCAACCATAGAGGTCGGTTTTTTTGTAGCCTTTTGGTGCTTCTAGCTCTTCTAAGAGGTAGACTCCGACTTTTAGGTCTTTGAAGGTGATATATCCGCCGCCCTCTGCTTGTTGGCCATCGACCTTGGCTCTTGGAGCTTTGGTTTTGGTGGAATTATCTGTGTAGGCTTCTTCTAAGTAGAAGTCACCATCTACCATTTTTAGGGACATGAGTCTAAATTTAGCATCGCCTAAGCCTAGGTGTTCTTTTGCAGTGTCTAGGTTTTCGGTTCTTACTTTTCTAAATTTGATTTCTGTCTTTTTGGCCTTATTCCTAATTATAGGAAGGTCAACGAGTTTTTTATCTCTGGTGGCCTTTTCTGTTTCAAGATTTGCATCTGCTATTTTTGCTTCTTTTTCACCCTTTTCATTTGTAACTTCTTTGTATTCTTGTACAAAGCTTACTTCAACCTTTTTCTTATCATTAGCATCTGTTATTTCTTTAGCTTCGATTAGGTAGAGTGGGGCTTTTTCATAGCCTTCTGGAACCTTTGTTTCCTCTAATACATATAAACCAGCAGGGATATGATCGAATTTGAATTCACCAATATTTCCCTTTTCGGTCTTGTCGTATTTTGAATCATAAGTTAGTTTAGATGGGTCTTTGAATTTATTTTTAGCATCAGCTAAATCTGATGCTTCTATTTTTCTAAGTCTAAATTCTGCACCGTCTAGTTTGATGAACTTATTTCTTTTTATAAATTCAAGCTTACCGAGGTTATCCTCTATATTTGTGACCTTGACTTTGATTTTGTTGTCTTCGTCAAGTACTACAAGAGGTGTTTTTCCGTCTGTATCTTTTGGAACAGTGGTTTGGTCTATTGATACTTCTGTTTCAAAACCATCGTTGACATGGATTCTTGGAAGTTTTTTGGCATCGTATGAACCATTATCTGGATGGATTTCTTTTCTTATTACTTCGATATCAAAGTCTTTAATTTTTTGATAACCTTTTGGGGTTTTCATTTCTTGGACCTTGTATTTACCTGGTCTTAGGTAGAGCTTGTGAGCCTTGTTATCATCTGTTGATGTCCATTCTTTTTTCTCACCTGTATCGATATTGGTAAATCTGAATTTAGCATCTGCAAGTTTGCTGCCGTCTTTCTTATATTTATCAATCTCGATTGGAGCCATGACACGACCTGCGATTAGCTCTTGGTATTTGCCTTCGTCGGTGTGGGAGTAGAATACTAATTTTACAGAATCTGCCTTGTCAGGATTCCAATTATTGCCTTCTCTATAAGAATCAATAACCTTCTTATAAAGCTTTTGGGCCATTTCGTATTGGGTGGATTGGACTGGTGGGTAGTTTCCTATCTGGGTTTCATTATCTTTTAATTTTCTAGGAGCTCCTGGCTCATTATTTATTCTTCTATTAGGGTCCTTTCCTTCAAAAGAGCCGTCCCAACCAGTTTTTGGGTAGGTTTGACGGGTACCTGATAAGGTGTGAGGAACTTTCCACTCATCTACGTTGTAGGATGATGGGGCATCGAAATAATCCTTTTCTAGGGACTTACCATCTGTAAAGTGGTGAATTACCCTTTGGTACATGGATGATTCGATGAGCCTGTGCATCACTTGGTTGTTATTGTCTTTCGAATATTCCTTCTTGACTTCCTCACCATAGAAGTAGATCTTTTTCATCAATTCTTCCATAGCTTGGCCCTGGCTTAAATCACCATTATGGTTTAGAGAAACTCCGTCGTAAGTGTTCCCAGCTAGGTAATTCTTTAAGCTATAGGTGCCAGATTGGTTTCCTATGGATTCATTTAGTCTATTTAGGAGGTAGTCACCTGATACATCCTCATGCTTATCTAAGAAGATCTTGGTGTTGCCTGTGTATACTGGGGCATTGACACGGTCGTTGAAACATGATACCATATCGAAGTTTCTATTGATACGCATGATTGGGTATGGACTTTCTATATAGGCTATGTAGCCTTTGGCTAAGTCTTGGGCAGAGATTTTTTCTGTAAAGAGGTTTACTCGGCCGCCTTCATAATCGTAAGACTCGTCGATGTTAAATTTCTTTTTGTCTTTTAGGTTAGGCCTAAAGTTGTAGGTGTCGTCTCTTTTTCCTGAGTGGTTAGGATATTCATAAGAAACTATGGTTCCTGGGAAATACTGACCATTTTGTAAGACAACATCTCCTGCTTGGGTCGTTCTCCTATAGCCACCGTCTTTGAGTGGTAGGTAGTAGACCTTTTTTGCCCTAATTGTTTTCTTGTCTTTGCCATTATTTCTATCAAAATCAGGATTATCTAAGGCTGGGTCTTGGCTTTCGCCACGTCTGATTAAATCTAGTGCGTACCAATCTACCTTAGTATCTGATTTTCTATTTGCAACTATGGTTCTAGTGTTGTCGTAGTAGAATCTCTCGTTGGTAAACCTATCTGTTAGACCGAGGAAGGTTGCAGGAATATTTGTTTCAACTAGGTTGAATGGTACTTCTGCAAATCTTCTAGCCTCTTTCACTCCCTTTAGCCATTTGAGTGGAGTAGGGATAGAGTTGTATTTATTAAGTATGTCTTGTAACAAACCATCAATATAGTTCTTATCAGGGTTTAGTCTAAAGCCAATTGAGTAGGTTTCGTGAACTTGGTCAGGGTCAATTGTTGCTTTGACCTTGATGTATAACTTATTTCCTTCTGGTTTATTATCAACTAATTTCTGTCCAAGATCAGCTTTACTTATTTGAGAATTTTGGCTTAAAAGCTCTCCAAGGTTTGTTGAAGAAATATAACCATCTGTTGTCTCTAGGTCATCTTTATTTTTAGATGCCTTGTAGTAGATATTGGTAAGGCCTTGGTTAGCTGATCCAAACACTGTTAGGTTTAGATTATTAAAGTCAAGTGGGTTTTTAGGGTCAACAAGCTTATCTGTATCGACTTCTATATCCCATTCTACATAGGCTCCTGTTAGTCTGGACTTATCCAAATCAACTAACTTGTCTATTACCTTTCCCTTATTGTCTTTAAGTTTTTGAGAGGTTGTCCTCCAGTCTAGTTGGTAAGGATAAGTACCTGATTTTGTTTCTCCCTCATCTTTTACAACATATTCGCTAGTGACTGGGCTCGGTGTATCTTTATAGACTGTTATTGGATACAAGTTTTGAACCGGGTTATTTTTTGGAGCTACTTTGATGTTAAGAGTAATTGGGTTTTGGTTACCAATTGCTTTTGCATCAAATTCTAAGTTTTGGTCTATATTTAGGTCTATAGTTTCTGTAACCTTTCTTACGTAGGTGTATCTAATAACATTATTATTACCAATCCTTAACATTTGGGCAGTTGCTACTAGACCAAGTTTAGGATGGTTGAGGTCCTTAAGCTGTTGACCCCAATCTTCTCTTAGGTATGGGCCTAAGTTTACATCAAAGTACCAACCAGATGGGATTGGCCAGGCTTTAGATGCCTTAACTTGCATAGTTGTCTTGAGCTTGAACTTCTTACCCTCAAAAGAGTCTGAATTTCCTTGTGGCAATTGTCTAAGATTGTTAAATCTTGTATTTTCTTCCCTGTCCTTTTCTACAAGAGCATTAATGGCATCATTATTGGCTGTCATTAGCTTTTCTTGGTCTTCTCTTGTAAGCTTGTATTTTTTTTCAAAAGAATCTAGGAGGGCTTGGATTTCTTCGATGCCCTTAGTCTTATCGGCTAGGGCTTCTTTTAATTCCTTGTCGGCCTTTTCGAGATTTGTTGGTTCTTCTGGCTTGTTTTCTTGGTTTTCAGGATTTTCCTTTTCTTGTGGGTAGACAAATTTGATTATTTCATCGATATTTATATTAGCTACCTTGTAGGTTTCCTTGTTTAGACCAGTGATTAAATCTCCTATGATTTCTCTAAGGTCAGCTTCATTGAGCTTGTCTCTTTGGGCTATGGCCTTGGTGTAGTTTAGTAGGTCTTCCCAATAGATTTGGTCCTTGTCGTAGGCATAGAGTCTGGATGTGATTTCATCTACAGTTTTTGCCATGGCCTCTGTGAGTCTAGACTCGTTTTTAAGTCTGGCTTCTAGGCTATCCCTATTTATGAGGAGGGCTGATAATTTGTCGGCTGGATCTTCCTCTTCCTCGCTAGGGTCTTTTTCATCTTCCTTTTCAGCTTGGCTAGCTGGTTTATCATTTTCTTCTGATGGAGTTTTGTCAGCGGCAGGAGTTTGGTTTTCTGTAGGAGCCGGCGCTGGGTCTTCTTCTCCCTCTTTATTTTCTTCTTCGCTTCCTTCTATATATATAGGGTTTTTGATTTCCCTATTATTTAGCTGGTAGGATGCGATATGGGTGTTTTTCTTATCTACCTTTGTACTTAGGCTTAGCTTAGCTAGGTAGGCTTTTGGAATTTCGAAATTTATTTTTTCTGCAAAATCGATTTCTTGGCTAAATTCCTTATTGATTACAAAACCTTCTGGGCTCATCTTGTAGTAGTCTAGTCTGATTTTTGTTTCGTCTGTAATTTGGTTTTGATCTGGCTTTAGCTTATAGTCTATTTCTTTGACATCATCTGTGTCATTGGCTAGGAAATCTGTCCATTCTATTTGGTCATATTTTGCAAATATGCCTCCTAAAATTCCTTCTTCTTTGTATGTAGCTGTGAGATTGTTAGCATCACTTTGTTCTAGCTTGATTGTCTTGATGGTATTTTCACCATCATCTAGGTCTTCTTCTTTGGCTATTAGCTTGTAGGTTAAGACCTCATCATTATCCTCTGCTAGTCCTAGGGCTAGATCGAAGTTTCTGCCATCTTTTGCTTCCCTGATGTCTGCACTTATCTTATAGATTATTTCATCATGGGCCTTATTTTTTAGTATAAGGCTATTAAGTTCATCATCAGATGTTTCTACTGCTAGTTCGTTTTCCTTATTAGCATCTATGGCGCTTGCAGAAACTAACCTTAGGGAGTTGATATTTGGCATGGCTACTAGAGATAGGCTTAAGTCCTTATCTTCTCCTTCTGCAAGAGGATCCTTTCTCTTTAGCCTTATTTCATAGTCAATCTTTGTGAGGGATTCATCAAGTGTAGCCTTCATATCGATAAAATAGTCTTTGCTTTCTACTTGCTTTGTTGAATCTATTTCTGCTGCTTTGACGTCCTCTGTGGTCTCATTTTGAGCAAGGCCCATTATTGATGTTTCCTCATCATAATTTTGTGGCTCAGGCTCGCTTGCGAATACGTTTGTCGGAATGGACATGGACGTAGCAATAATTAGGGCAAAGACCTTTCTTGTCAATAGGCTTAATCTTGCTTTCATATAGACCTCCTTTCTTCGTCTAAATTTGCTCTCTGTCGTCTGTGGTATTTCTTTTTATGGATAATTATTATCATATCTAGTCCTTTTATTGATAAGTGATTTTTTAGAAATATTTTTATAATTAATTTTGGGCACATTGGCCTAGTTTCTATATATATCTATCATATAATACTTTTTGATTTTTGACAACAGATAAAAATGCCATGGTTGACGCTTTTACATGCTAAGGAAAATTGGTTTTAAATATATTTTTGAGCGAAATATATATAAATTTCTTAAAAATATCAGAATAATTTTATATATATTGAGATTTTCTTGGGAAAATTTTAAATTAATTATTAGTTTATTTAATTTTATTTTTTGGAATGTTAATATGTATAAAATTTCTATAGATTTCTAAAAATGTAAGATATTGTGATATTTTAAATTATGGATTGTGAGAGAAGATTTAGAAATATTTTAAGGCTGGGAGAAGAATTTTTCGCCCAGCCTTGGTGATTTTTGTATTAAATATGAATAAGTTTTTAAAGATTTTAATAATTTTCTAATTTGATGAAGGCTTGTGGACCATAGATTGACCATTTGGTCTGTCTTAAGAGGTCTGCTCCAAAGACTACTTGGATGTCTTTGTCATTTAGGCTCTCATCTATGGCAACTGATCTAATCCTTACTTCTTTATTGTCTAATTTGAAGGTAAACCTATTGAGGAAATTTACATCTTCTGTGGCATCTCCCATAAGCTTCATCGTTTGGGAAAGATCTGCATCTGCATCTATTATATCAGCTCCTATTGGCTTTGAGACTATGGTTAGAGGTCTAGATGTATCTATGGCTGCCTTTATAATCTTGTCATTTAGGCTTATATTTAGGATTGGTTGGTTTGTTTTTATAGCGTTTGGCTCTAAAAAGTCTGATGTTTGAACTTCAAATTTGCCCTCGGCAAGATTTCCTCTCCAGGCAAATTGGCTTATGACATTCCAACCTAGGACCATGTCGCAGTCATTGGTATTGCCCAATTGATCTCTTCCAAGGTCAAAGACTTCATCCTTTGCTACAAGGACTGGTACCCTATTTAGCTTAAGCCCTCCGATGAGTAGCTCGCTCAAAAATCCCCTTTTGTAGGTCTTTTTCTCGTCTATATAGTCACTATCAATCAATTCTATTTCTAGGGATTTGGCCACTGATTCCTTTATCATGGTATTGCCTCTGGTGTTAAAT
>OJLW01000960.1_pt1 | contig 11760 bp, 10 predicted proteins | sample 1597021 | NCBI WGS metagenome assembly OJLW01 (sample SAMEA3904676, study PRJEB24821) | metagenome | biome: Builtin; feature: hospital; material: surface | place: USA | collected 2013-06-03
CCCGTCCCGCGAACTTATCGATGAGCACCTCATTTACATTCCCCACATTGGGGTCAACATCGCTGAGATCCGTATTGAACTGAAAGGTCGGATAGTATTTCGTTTCTCCAGTCTCGTGGAGGAATATCCCCTCGTTTTTAACTAGATACCTAAGAAGAGCTTTTCTTTCTCGCTCGTTGCGTTCAGGGTGAAAAGTCTCTAGGAGCTTTGGCTGACTTATGCACTCAATCTGGTTAATGTGGTCAATCACCTTGCAATCGTGCAGGTCGGGCTCATAGTATCTGCGCCAAATCCGCTCCTCATCCCAACTCTCGGGAAATCCCATCGCATCTAGGGGGATGCCGGATCTCCGCACAAAGCTCTGCAACAGGTTAACCATTTCTTCCGACCAGGAAGAACCCGGGTAGATTCGCGCGAAGAGGAACCTCATAGCAGCAATAGTCTTATAGGGCTTATGAGGAAGACCTTTCAAATGGGAAAGCTCCTGGATATGATCTCTCGGTTCGGCCAGTGAGGTATCGAAGATACCTTATTCCAGACTCGCCCATAGTGTGCACATACGTTGCGTAAATAGCGAAAGTGATCCAGCCACCGCGAGAATGTTCCGTGATCGCCTTTTCCGTTTTTGAGGGTGATCCCTGCTCTCGCAGCGATCAACGCAGCGTCTTCCTCATGCAGTAGATCAAAAAGCCTCCGGAGAGTTCCCATGGTCATAATTTCCGTTGCTGCCCAAACAGGAAGGTGAGGACCATATTTGCGACGGAAGTGCTGAACAAAGTCACTTTGGCTGCGCCGTTCTTCGCGGGAGTAGTCAGCGATCCACCCAATATGTTTCGACTGTTTGATCGATAGCGAGCCCGCTGTCCAAATGGATGAATCTTTACGAAGATAGGCGGGAATTCGGTGCGCAAATGGATGGTAGAACCCGAGGCGATTGCTCAGCTGACTCCTCAGCCAGACCTCAATCATTTCGAGGCCCTCTACGAATTTTTTCCTCACCGACTCGTCAAACTTGTAAAGGTCAACGATCTGACCGAACGTTGTTCCGGGCGGGAAATCGTCATCCTGTTTGAAATAGTAGGCGTACCCCGTAAATCGAAAGTAGCCACATTCCCTCAGCATCGATCTGGCTGCTTCGCTGTTTTGAATTACCAAGCCATGGGTCCGGAGCTTTGCAAGCTGATCATCAATGAAAAAAATATGGCTTCGCGTACTTGCTTTGCCGGTAGGCGTTCAGCACTTCATCATCCATATAAATAAAACTAGCCGCCTCCCCGTACGGAGAGGTCGGCTAGTCGTGATGGGATAGAGAATAGTGTTCGTCCCCCTCTTCCACAACCCATTACCCCCGGGCCACCCCTCGCCTAAACGTTCCCAACTCTTGGACGCTAGGAATCTAAGAGGCTTTTTCAGCCCCCGAATGTTTCACGTGGAACATCACGATGCCGCTGCGGCCAGCGCCCGCGCCACCGCCAAGTCCTCCCACGGCATGCCGACCGTCTTAAACACGATGCGTCGGTTGGTGTCCAGCGCAACATCGCCACGGACCACGTCGGCCATGGACACGACGTCGTCCCACGAGAGTGCGCCTTCCTCGACCGCGATGGCAACGTCGCCGGCCTCGCCCTTGGCGGCGCCGACGTCTTCGACGATCACCTGCGCGCCTGCAAGGACGTCAGTATCAAGCTCGCGCGTGTCGGTGGTGTGGGCGCCGACGGCGAGGACGATGGCGCCGTCGCGAAGATGCTCGGCGCTCAGGATCGGAGAAGGGGAGGAGGTTGCGGTGACCACGAGTTCAGCGCCGGCCACCGCCTCGTCGGCAGCGGACGTGCCCGCCTCAGCCCAGGGATAGGCAAAACCGTCCGGGCGAGTCCGGGAGACGAACGTGCAGGAGACGTCGAGGACGTCCTCGAGCGTGGCGGCGTGGCCAAGGCCCTGGGCGCCGGTGCCGAAGATGACGGCGTTTACGGGGTCGTCGAGAAGCGAAAGCACCCCAGCGACGGCGACGGCGGGGGTGCGGAGGGTGGTGAGCGCGGCCGCGTCGATAAGCCACTCCGGCGTGAGCGTTTCGCCGCCCATGAGCAGGTACGAGCCCTGGATCAACGGGACATCCACGGTCGAGCCCGGCGGCTGGATGCCGAGCACCTTCACGCCGACCGCACCGTCGAGCGCCGACGGAAGCAGGTGCATCTCGCCGTGGGGGAGGCCGACCTTTTGGCGCTGCGAGTCAGTCGCGGGGTCGAAGCCGCTGAGCAGCGCGTCGCGCACGGCCTGGACCGCGGCGGCGGGGGAGAGGGTGGCCATTGCTTCGTCGTAGTCCACGTAGCGCATGGCGGCCAGTGTAGAGGAGTTACACGGCTCCATCTCGGGATGGCCGATCCCACAACGGAGCTAACTGTGGCAGTGAGAGCGCCCAGTCCAGGGATACACGCTCCTGTTCGAGCCGTTTGTTCCCTGATGCGATCAAGAACCGCCGTGCACGTTCCTCCTCCTCGGTGAGGCGGGGGAGCACGCGTGCAGTATCCCCTGGGTCAGCGACTGCGAGGTGGAGGAACCTCTGCACGGTGTCAATGTCCATCGCTGCGCTGACTACCGAAACGGAGCACCCGTCGGCAGACAAACGGGTACGCACAGTGTTCAGGATGGCGTAGCCGTCCGCGTCCGCATCGCCCCAGTACACAATCTGCCGCGCTTGACGGACCCACGGCAGCTCGTGGAGCGCGCCGGCGGTGTACCCCGCACCCCAAACCAGCACCACGTTTGAGCCTTCGGGCGTGTGCGGCAGTGCGAGGAACGTCTCCTTGTTCTCGACGACGAGCACCCTAAGGTCATCCGGGAGCGCAAGCGAGCCAAAGGGAACGGACACATCGACAAGCCCTGGCGCCGGTGCCAACGAAAAATCCAAGAACCGTACCCTCATCATGCGGTCGCCCTCGGCGAGCCCGAGGTCGTTCACCCCAAGGAGCCGTTGCAGCAATCTCCGGTGCGTGGCGATCCACTTCGTGTCCAGACCTTCGATAGGCACCGCACGCGGACGCAGGCCGGATTGTGGTTTCACGTGAAACCAATGCAATGCGAGGCAAAGTCGGTTGAAATCTTCCGCTGAAAGCGCAATCCACGCTGAATTGGTGCGAGCAGCACGCTCCCGGAACTCCGAACTGTCGGGAAACAGCTGAATCAGACGCGCAAACCTTTCGCGAGCCAGGGCAACTTCCCCAGCACGCCCGACCACCTCTGCTACGCGATCCCATCCGGACAACATCAGTCGCACCGGCACGTCGTGTTTGCCCAAGCCCGCCCAGGAACGCGTAGCCCACTCCACCTCACCTGCGGGTTCCCATGCTTGCCAGGTGCGGACGAATTCGCGGGCGCGGGTTTCGTCGTCAAGCACCTGCGCACGAGTCGGGGGTTTCAGAGGAATGGACACCTCGACGGGTTCGTCGAGGAGCAACTGCTCCATATTGAGCTTGAGAGGTAACTGGTCAGGCAGACGCATAGGTTTCAATGAGCTCGAAGGTGGAACGTGCGACGGGATCCTCGGTGTAGTGGACCACGATGGTGCCGTCGACGTACGGGGAGAGGGTCTTGATCAGCTTCATCGGCGTAGCCAGCACCATGTGGAAGCCGAAGCTTTCAAACACGTCCATAGCGGTGCGGGTGAACACGGGGTCTGCGCGGTCAAAGGCCTCGTCGAGCACCACGGTGGCGTAGCGGGGCACGTCCGCATCCACCCCCGCAAGGCGATAACGCAACGCCGCGGCGAGGCAGAAAAACACCAGCTTCTGCGCCTGGCCGCCGGACAACGACGCGGAATCCACGTGGGTGTTGTGCACCGTGCCCTCAGCGTCCACCTCGTTGCCCACGAACTTCACATGCCTGCGGGTGTCCAGCACGACGTTGCGCCAACTGCGGTCGGCACGCTCGGAGGAGCCGAGGCGATCCATGATCTTGGCCAGGCGGTGGTAGCGCTCGATGGCGGTCTTCTCGTCCGCCTCGCTCAAGCTGCCGGCGGTCGCTTCGCGCAGGTCCTGCAGGAAGTCACGCACGACGCGGTCTCGGTTGTCACGGACTTCAATCTGCAGGTAGCGCCCCTCGGTGTACGGGGAGCGGCGCAGCGACGCGTTGATGGGGCCCAGGTTGGTCTCAATGTCGCCCTTCGCGCGCTGCAGCTCCTTGTAAATCGTGTTCAGGTGCATCACGGACTGGCCGTTGAGCAGGTCCAGGAAGCGGCCGCGGAACTCCGGCAGGCGGTCCGAGCGCAGCATCTCCAACCTCGCAATAGCCTCGCCCGCAAACTCGGCCGCGGCCTGCAGCTCCGCAGACTCTGCGGACCACCGGGACTTGTAGTTGGACAGAATGTTCACGATGGCGTTGCTGGATTCCGTGATCGTCTTCGCCGCCTGCTTCGCCTGCGCGTCCAGCTGCGCGGTGACCTTGAAGGCGCTGTCGCTTAAGTTCTCCGGGGTCAGACGGCGCGTGGTGGCCGCGAGCATCGCATCCAGCTGCTCCGCCAGCGCCGGGTCCACCTCCACGTGCTCCGACTCGATCCGCTTCAGCCGCGCCTGATCGTCCTGCAGTGCCCGCGTGGCCACGGCGAGCTCGTCGTGCACGCTGCGCAACTCCTGCTCGGTGGCCTTCAACGTATCGACGGCCTCGCGCCACGCCCGCTCCAACTCCTTCGCTTCAGGCGAGGAGGTCAGCCGTTCAAGCTCGGCGCGCAGGCTCGCCAACTGCTCCTCGACGCTGATGACGTCCACGCTGGCCCACTCCATAGCGTCGATAGCCCGAGCCTTCTCCACGTCGCTGGCCAGCGCCTTTTGCTTACGCTCAACCTCTGTTAGGCGGTTGCCCGCCGCCGTTGTCGCGCGTTTCGCCTCCGCCAGCTCCGCGCGCAGCGCCTCCACCTTGGCATGGTTGGAGGAGCCGAGGCGGTAGTTGCGCCGTTCGCCCAGGCGCTGCCTGTCGTTTTTCACGTACCGGGCGGAGCCAGTCCTATCGACCGGGTTGCGCTCCAAGCCGTCGATGGTAGCCGCGCGCTTGTCTTGCCGTTCCAGCTCGTCCACGGTGCGCACTAAGGCGTAGTCGAAGGTGGTGGCCAGCATGCGCATCAGCCAGGGGCGCATCGGGTGCTCCACCACGCGCACCTTATGAAACAGGCTGAGCGGGTTCTTCGGTCCGCGCGGCATGTCCACGCCCTCGGGCACGGTGCGGTACTCAAGCCGCATCCCCAAGTGGCGGCCATTGACCCAGCTGCTCACCTCGCGCTCGCGCTCCGCTGGCACCAAAAGAGTCGCGGCAAAACCGCCGAGCAGGCGCTGGATCACCGGTTCCCACTCGGCTTGCTCCGGTAGCACGTCGATGAGCTCACCCACGTACGGCAGCTCACGCACCGTCAGCCCGGTATCCGCACACAGCTGCGCGCGCTTCTCCACGTACCGCCGGTCAAGGTTGGAGGTGCGGTTGCCTAACGACGCCAACTCCGTCTCCACCGACGCCTCCGCGCCGGCAAGCCTCTCGTGCTCGCTTCGGGCCTGAAACCACTTTTCGCGTAGGTGCTCTACCTGCTCCGGCGCGGCCGCCAGCTCCGCCGACGCCTGTGCTTTCAGCTCTGCGAAGCGCTCGGTGTCCAACGCCCCGTCTAACTGCACCAGAGCCGCCAGGTCGCGCACTTTCGCCTTGCGCGCAGCAAGCTCGTGCTCCTCGCGGGCGATGTTGCGCTCGATCTCGCCCAGGCTCTGCCCGGCAACCTGCTCTCTCTGCACCACGGCGCGCTGCACCGCCTCCTGCTGCGCTTCCTTGCGGGCCTCGAGGGATTGCGCCTGCACTTCGAGGGCGGCGAGTTGGGCGGAGCTGACGTCCATACGCTCGCGCAGCTGCTTCGCCTCAATCGCACGTCGCACGTTGGGCAGGGCGGCAGACAACGCGGCATTGTTCTCCTGCGTCACCTGCGCATCCTTGAGCTTGGTGTTCAGCCCCGGCAGGGGAGCGAGCGTCTCAATCTGCTGGTGCACGTCTTCGAGCCGCTCGTACGCCTGGCGCAGGTCCTCGTGCGTGGCCACGGCGTCCTCCGCGACCTGGAACGTGTCCGGTACGTCCAGCATGTAGTTGCGGAACAGCTCGTCCATGCTGGACAGGGACTTCGCGGACTGCGTGCGGTGCAGCAGCATCTGCGCTTCCTCGCTGCCGATACCCAGCTTGGAGCGGAAGCGGTTGGCAAACACGGAGTACTGGTCCGTGAACGTCACGCCGGCAGTTTTGTATTTCGCCTCCAACTTGCGCTTATCCAGGGAGTTCTGCAGCAACGGCACGAACCCGTCCACGTCCACCTCGCTGGGAAAGATGCCGTAGAGCGTTTTCACCTGCGCTTCCTGCTGCTGTCCCGCATTGAGGCGGTAGATTGCGGCGAGCGTGAACGCCTCCTTCCCGGCGCGGTAGGTCAGCGCGACAATGCTGGCTGTCGCTCCGGAGCGCAGGTACTGGCTGCGGATCTCGCCGGTGGCCGGGTCCTCGCTGCGCCGCCACGCGCCGCGGATGTAGGACACGCGGCTGCGCCCCTTGTCACGGCCGGTTTCCTGCTGGGCGGCGGCGTTGAACCGCAGTTTGCCAGGCGGGACTAGTACGGCGGAGAAGGCGTCGATAAGCGTGGACTTGCCCGAGCCGGACGCGCCGGTGATCAAAAACCCACGCTCGCCGACGGGGATGTCGTAGTAGCCGTCGAACGTGCCCCAGTTGACCAGCTGCACGCGCGCAAGACGGAACTGCTCTGTCACTGTTCTTCCCCTTCCTGTGCCAGGCGCAGATACTCCTCGCGCAGCGCGTGGACCGTGTCAGCGTCGAAGATGTGGCGCAGCACAGGGGAGACCTCCCAGCGCCCCTCGGTCTCCGTGTCGGTGAGCAGACTGTACTTGCGGATGGTGTTCACCGCCGCGGTGAAGCGCTTCTTAAACCCGGACTCGTCACGGTTGTCCACCGCACGGACGTAGCTGATGGCGCCATACAACTCATCTTCTCCCACCACGACGCGCTCGCCTGGGGTAGACATGCCCAGCTCGTGGCGCAGCTGCAGCAGGATCGCGGTTTGCAAGTGCGTCAGCGCCTCCGTGCGCAACACCGGCGGCACTTTCACGTCCTCGTTGTCCGGGCGGACGTGGCGAGTGAACGCGATGCCGGCGTCCTCGTCCACAACCAGCTCCAAAAACACATCGTGCAGCCGAGAGCGCAGCGTCTCCGTGTCGGTGGTGATGGCGTGCCAGGTTTCCTTCTTCCGGTCGGCGGTGATGAGCGGACCTTTGAGCAGGTCCACCAGTGCGCGCCGGGTTTCCTCGGACAGGATGCCCGTGTCGCCCGTCCACAGCGGTTCCGTCATTGCATCTCCTTTACTGCTGCGGCGTCGAAATGCCACCGCGGGACCGTCGCCAAGCGAATGCTCCCATCGTCTTCCTCGAAGCGCACCTCTTCGCTGCCGTCCTGCCGCACCCCATGCTTCAGGGCCAGGTACACAAGGCCCACCACCGACCCCAGCCCCTGGGAGGCGGGATGGCGCTCGAGCACCTTGCCTATCGACGCCCCTCCGGCCATCCCAACCGTCTCCCCAACTGCCGCGATAAGCTCTTCCAAGTCGATCTCGCTTTCACGTACCGCCTGGTAGAGCGCCTCCGCGTCGCCCTCGCCGGGTTCAAACGCCTCCACCGCAGTGGTGATGACCTCCGCGCCCGGGTCCGCCAGCTTGATCTGCGCCACCGAGGTGATCTGCATCCCGATGCGCTGCAAGGGCGTGTCCATCTTGTGGGTGGCTGCAAGCTCCTCGCGCTCCGCGGCGTCGGCGGCGAGCTTGCGAGTGTCGCGTAAAAGCTCGATCATTCGGCGGTCCTCGGCAAACTGTTCGCTGGCCACGTAGTTGCGTAGGTTGCGGGCCAGGCGCGTCATCATGCGGTTAACCTCGTAGCCGGCGTCTTCCATGTCGCGGAACAGCCTGCGGAATTTCGCCCGCTCTTCGGGTGTCATCGCGGTGTTGTCGGCGCGCTCGAGCACCTGCCCAATCCACGTGTCCAACCACGCGCCGCGTTCCGGGTCGACCACCAGCGAGTAGAACGCGTTGAAGCTTCTGCCAGCATCGGATTCCCCGATCAAGTCCACGCCGGCGAAGATCTCGTCCAGCACGTCGCCGCGCGAGCCCTCCGGATCCAGCAGTTGGCGGCGCAGCTGCGTATTGAGCGTTTCCAGCTCGTGCCGCACGCGCGCGAAATCGCCAGGGATCGCATTCGCCTGCTCCAGAATGTCGCCCACCCGTTCGTGCACGGTGGCGGGGGAGGGCAGCTCGAATTCCCCGCGCTCGACCTGCTCGATCTCTGCCTCGATGCGGGCGCGTTCGGCTTCGAGGTGCCTCAGGCGGGAGTCGATGTTCGGGTCCGTGTCCCGCGCGAGCGCCTGCAGGGCATTGCTTATCGACGCCACCCGGCTCGCCGTCACCGCCGATCGCGGTGCACTGACACGGTCCATCACCTGCAGCGCGGTGAGCGTTTGCTCGCTTGGTTCAAGCGTCTCACCCGTTTCCTTGGTGCCGGACTTGCGCACCAGCCACCCGGCTTTCACCCAGTCGTTGCAGTACGCCTGGGGTGTTTTCGGGAGCTCGAAGATACCGCGCAACACCGCGAAGTCCTCAGCCATGAGCTGATAGAGCTGCTCCGCAGGTCGGACCTCTGCGCCTCGCGGGAAGTGCTCCGCCACGACCGCGAGTAGCACCGGGGCGTTGTCCGCGTGCAACAAACGGATCGCGGCCGACTGCTCCTTTTCACGCTTATATGTCAGCGCCCGGGCCTGAATGGTCATGCCGGCTATCATCCCATAGCACCCTCCCCCCTGCACCGAAAAACTTTTTTGCTCTAGGTGTAGACACACTGAGGGCGATCGTCTATATCCGCTTTTGGGCCCCTCCGTCCACGGTCCATCCCCCCCGAGACCGGTTGAGCACTCACCCACCCCCATTTAGAGTGCGAGTAGGCGGAAGGAATTCCGCTATTCTCAAGCGTTTTTAGGCGCCTAGGGTTAACGGTCAAAATGTCCGCGTCCCCTTTGACCCTTACCCCATCCATTACCCCCTTGGATTGAGAAAACCACGCCGTCACGGCGAACCGGAGAGGACGTGGTGTGCGTAAACCCGAACATACACGATCTACTGAGCAACCATTGAATCGACACCAAATGCCCGAAGTACCAGTGCAGGTTTTTGGTCTCAGTGTTTCGCAGAGCCGGTGCTCCCGTGTTCCGCGTATTTGGTACCGGGAAACTCGGGGGGCAAGTCGCGACTTCGTTATCGCCACCGCCACAGCCGCCAGCGCCCTACAACAGCCGGGTTTCACGTGAAACATTCGGCAGCACCGGTCGAGGGGTTCACGCGCCAAACGTTCGCGGGCCTCGTCGACACTGAATGCTCCAGGCCCCTGAATGTCGCTGAAGGCCCCTAAAGGCCTCTGGCAGCCTGAACATACTCGCCCTTTTCCCATACTTCACCTGCGAATTTCTGTTTCCAACTATGGTCAGAGGTATCCGCTGGTTGTTCCTTCGAAGAGAGGTAAAACGGATGCACTCCATCGATTCCAACGCGTGTGTATTGGCCCTGTCTCCGGACCAAGAGCCGCGCCTTCATGTGGAAAGCGGCGACGAGGTTACGGTTCGAACCCTTGACTGCTTCTCCAACACGATTACCGACGAGTCCCAGCTGTTCAGCACCGTCGGCTGGGACAAGGTCAACCCAGCCACCGGCCCAATCGCGGTCAAGGGAGCACGCCCTGGCGACACACTGAAGGTGGAGATCCTCAGCATCGAGGTCGGCGAGCAGGCCACCATGACCACCCACCCTGATTTCGGCGCGCTGCCCGGCACGGTGGAGGAGCGCACCCGCATCGTCCCGATCCGCGATGGCAAGGCGCAGTTTTCTGACGACATCACCATCCCCATCCGCCCAATGATCGGCGTCATCGGCACCGCACCGGCATCCGAGTCGGTACCCACCGGTGAGCCGCGCCAGCACGGCGGCAACATGGACACGAAGGAGATCGTCGCCGGCTCCACCCTGTACCTGCCAGTGGAGGTCGACGGCGCGAACCTCAGCCTTGGCGACGTCCACGCCGTCATGGGCGACGGCGAAGTCACAGTCTGCGGCGCCGAGATCGAGGCCGAGGTGAAGATCCGCGTCACGGTGCTCGAAGGCCGCCCGCTGCCGCTGCCGTTCTTGGATTCCGGCGACGCGGTCTACGCCATCTCCTCCGAGATCGAACTGATGGACGCCGTCAAGGAGTCCACCCGCATGATGCGCGATTGGCTCGTGAGCGTATCCGCGCTCGACGCCACCGACGCCCTCATGCTGCTATCCCTGGTTGGCGACACCCAGATCAGCCAGATCGTCGACCCCCGCATGACTGCTCGCTTCCGCTTGCCCAAAACGATCCTCAAGCAGTGCGGTGTGGAACTGCCGTAGCTAACGGGCAATTCACCATTGCGCATCTGCTTTAGGCGTAGTGAACCCCTTCGGGGGAGTGACGGTAAACCCGAGGTCCCTGAGCGCCTCTGCAGCAGCTTCGGGATGATCTCGGGTTGCCGCAGAAGCCTGTTTAGAAAGCCATACTCGGCGTCGTTCCTGTAGTGCAGGTTCCCATCCTGGCCTCCCGCGGAATCCACATTCGCTGATCACAAAATAGAGGAAGTCCTCAAGCGACGGACGAAAACGCTTTCCTCCCACAGGTAAGTGCAATTCATCTAGGCGGCCCTTCTTCCTCGGGTTGCCTGATTTGTCCTGAAAGTTCTGCATTAACGCTGGACTGAGCAACCCTGCGACCCCTGAGTAGTGGATATGCGCACAGGGCGCGCTGGTGTAGTCACGCTCAAACTCGAAACGTATGCCCGGCGACGTAGCAACCCGCAGTTCGAATTTGCTGCTCTTTACGGCTAGGAACTTCTCCGACGAATCGGATGACAGTTCGTAATTGATAATCACGTGAAAGAGTTGACTGTAGTCTTCCCTGCGCACTGAGCCCTCAGGTTGTCCAGCACCGTGAACGAGAGGAGCCTTGAAATCACCCACCACGATATTCTTGTCGATGTTTAGCTTGGCTTTCGCCTGTAAATCCGCTCTGCATGCCAGCGGCAACGCCTCAAGTAACGTGTCTCTTACGTCGCCGAGAAACCGCCCTGCCGCATCATGCACTCCCAAAACGACCCTCACCGAGCAGTAAGAGAACTGTCTGCAGCTCGTCGTACACGGTCCGCTCATCCTCGCTCAACATGCCGGCATTCGCCAGCACCTTGAGGTCTTGAAATTCAGCATGGGGAAGGCGAGTGGTGGCCCTTAGAGATGCCAAACACTCTCGCTTCCTTTCAAGAAGCTCTTCACTATTGGTGACAGTGATTTCCAATGGCAACTTTCTCGCCTCCGTCTGCTTCTTTCGTAACCAGCAGTTTTATTAACCGACAGTTTAATAGGTGCCGAGAATCTTCAGCACAAAATTAGCACACCTGTTCGCATGGCCGCTCGCTTCCGCCTGCCCAAAACGATCCTCAAGCAGTGTGGCGTGGAACTGCCGTAACCGCACCTCACAACCGCAAAACCACGCTATCTACCTGCATGTTTAGCAGTATTTTGCACTAAGACTAGACAAGCCATTTACACATGATCTATATTTGAGCCGGAGCCCCGCCCACGGTTACACCTGTCTCTTATACACATCTGACGCTGGCGACGAGCGATCTAGTGTAGATCTCGGT
>OJLW01000966.1_pt1 | contig 11728 bp, 5 predicted proteins | sample 1597021 | NCBI WGS metagenome assembly OJLW01 (sample SAMEA3904676, study PRJEB24821) | metagenome | biome: Builtin; feature: hospital; material: surface | place: USA | collected 2013-06-03
AACCATTGAAAAATCCATTGAGAATACGGGCATGAGCCCCTCAGCTGCCCGCAGCCTAGTGGAGGATCTGATTAGCTACCGAGTTCTGTGGCCGGCGCCCCGGCCGCAGCGCGTGGCCGTGCTGGGAACCTCCGCCCTGGCCAATGAACTGCGCGATGTCCTGCTTGGTGATTCCTTTCAACCACGCTCCCCTCTCCACAGCGAAACCCCCGCCGAGTACATCGCAAACGTGGCCGGGCACCTGCCTATCGTGGCTGTCGACATGCTGGATGGCGCCACGGAATGGGCACAAGCCCTGCGCAATTCCCCAGCCACCTGGTTGCCGGTATCTATGATCGATGCCCGCGGCATCATCGGACCGGTTCGCATCGACGGGGCTGGCCCCTGCCCGCTATGCGCGCACCTGCACCGCATCGAATCAGACGAGCTATGGCACGAGGTGGCCCACCGCGCCGCGGCAGTGGAAGCACCGGGAGACCCAATCGTGCGCACTGCGATAGTGATGCATGCGGTGGTGATTATTCGCCGGCTATTGGGGAGGCCGGCCCCACCAGGAGCCCCCGGTGGCAAGCCGCTCGCCGGCGAACTCACGGAGATAGACCTCTACGGCTTAGAGCAGCGGAGACTACTTATGGAACATCCCCGCTGCACGTACTGTGCTGCTTCGTAGTTCCTCTTAGCCGCGGGAAGAAGCAATGATCTGCAGCACCTCCGCTCCATAGCGCTCCAGCTTGGAGGGGCCCACCCCGGAGATATCCAATAGCTCCGCTTCATTGGTGGGAAGAGCCTCCGAAATCGCTTGCAGGGTGGCATCAGAAAACACGACGTAGGCAGGAACCTGAGAGTCCTTCGCCACGGATGCCCGCCACGCGCGCAGCGCGTTGAAGACATCCTCATCACCCTCATACTCGCACCACTCATGGCGGCCGAGGACCTTCTCCGCTGGGCTGCTGAGCTGCCCCGAACATACTCGGCAACGGCGCGGGCGATAGCGACGGTTCGATGACTGGCTCTCCTCGATTCCCGGGACCACCCCGTCCAGGAAGCGAGTTCGCTCACGCGAGGCGCGCGAGCCGGTGGTCTTTGCCAATGCCCACGACAAGGCAAGGTGCTCGCGGGCACGGGTAATGCCGACATAAAACAGTCGGCGTTCTTCCTCCACGTGCTCATCGCCGGCCTTGATGGCGTGGTTGATGGGCAGCAGTTTTTCGGTGAGGCCCACGAGGAAAACCGCATCCCACTCCAAGCCCTTGGCTGCGTGGATAGTGGCCAAGGTGACGCCCTCCATCGTGGGGTTGTGCTTGTTCTCGGAACGGCGGTGCAGCTCACCGAGTACGCCGGGAAGGTCGATGCCCTCGTGGTCCTCCACGATCTGCGCGATGAGATCCACCAACGCCGTGAGCGACTGCCAGCGCTCACGAGCCTGCGCACCCTGCGGCTCCGTGGCGGACAGTCCCAGCTCCACGAAGGCCGCACGCGCCACAGCCACCGGATCATTCGGCAGATCATCACGGCGCGTGGCAGCGATGAGCACGCGGATGGCTTCCAAGATCTCTGGGCGGCGGAAGAAGCCCTCGCCACCGCGGACTTGGTAGACCACTCCGGCGTCGGCAAGCGCCTGTTCAAACTGCTCCGACTGCGCGTTGATACGGTAGAGGATCGCAATCTCCGAGGCCTTAACTCCCTGGTTGAGCAAGGTCAGAACCTGGCCCGCGACCTCCTTGGCCTCAATCTCCTCAGATTCATAGGCCTTAAACGTGGGCTCGGGCCCTGGCTCGCGCATACCCTGAAGCTCCAGACGGGTTCCCGCAGCGCGGCCCGAAGCCTTTGAGATGACTTCGTTGGCCAAGTCCGTCACCTGCGGGGTGGAGCGGTAGTCTCGCTGCAGCTTCACCACGGTGGCCTGCGGATAAGTGCGGGAAAAATTCAGCAGGTACTCCGGGGAAGCCCCGTTGAAGGAGTAAATGGTCTGGTTGGCATCGCCCACAACCGTCAGATCATCGCGCTCCCCCAACCACGCCTCCAACACTCGCTGCTGCAGCGGGGTCACGTCCTGGTACTCATCCACAACGAAGGTGCGGTACTGCTCGCGGAATACCTCAGCCACCGAAGGAACGTTCTCGATGGCACCGGCGATATGCATGAGCAAATCATCGAAATCGAGGTACATGAGATCCGGGGTGGCTTTCATGTCCTCATAGCGACGAAAGACCTCCGCCACCTTGGCTGGGTCCCCCGGTGCTTCACGGTCCGTGGATTCAATGACACCGGGATATCCCTCGGGGCTGATCAGAGAGGACTTTGCCCACTCGATTTCCCCCAGGAAATCACGAATGGTGTCCTTGTTGTTGTCCAACCCGAGTGAGCGCACCGCGCGCCCCACGAGGCTGAACTTGTTGTCGATGAGCTGCCAAGGCAAATCCCCCGCAACCTGCGGCCAAAAGTACTTCAGCTGGCGGCGCGCTGCGGCGTGAAAAGTTTGGGCCTGTACTCCCCCGACGCCCATCTGATTGAGACGCTCGCGCATTTCGCTCGCGGCACGTGCGGTAAAGGTAACGGCCAGAACGCGCTGCGGGTTGACGAAGCCCTGGTCCACCATGTGGGCGATGCGGTAGGTAATCGTGCGGGTCTTACCCGTTCCGGCACCCGCCAGGATGCAGACTGGGCCGCGCGGCGCCGTGGCTGCGGCTCGCTGGTCTTCATCGAGCAGGGACAGATCCGGTCTCATCACCGTGGAACCACTCCATAATCATCGTGTGTGCAATTGAACCCTTGCGGGCAATGGTCAGTTCTGGCAGCTCAGCGCGGGACACCCACCGCACTTCCGCGAGCTCTTCGTCAGTGTCGCACACGGCCTGGACGTCCTCCGTGACCGCGGAAAAGCCCACCATCAAGGAGCCACTGGGTGGCCAAGGCTGTGAACCCCAGTACTTGACTGACTCAACGCGGCGGCCGGTCTCTTCCAGCGCCTCCCGGATCATCGCTTCTTCGAGAGTCTCACCGGGGTCCACATAGCCGGCAATCAAGGAGAAGAAGTCCGGGCGGTGACGGTTACGAGCCAACAGGATCTGGTCCGACTCTTCGTGACGGATAATGCCGATGACGGCGGGATCAAGGCGTGGAAATACGAGGTGCTCGCCGTCGCGGCCCACCGCCCCGGGCGCGGGATAAGACAGCTCGCGGCCGCTGCGCGGATCAAAGCGCGCTTCCCGACGGTTACGGATCAGGTGCAGGGCTTTGAGGATGTCGCGCTGACCGTTAAAGAAGGTGGCATCACGCAGCGCGCCGAGCCGCTCGGCGGCCTCGGTGCCCAGTAGGAAAGCATGGATGGCCCCGGCCGTGACCACGATGTCCCCCGCTGACTCAGCCAGAAAAACCGGCTGGCCCTGTGGCGTAACCGGGACGCGGCCGGTCTCGGTGACAGGCAGGAACATTAGTTGCCTTCGTCCTCGTCTTCATCGGAATCTTCCGCGGCCTGCTGCATCTCGTGCTTGATGTAGAGCAGGCGGTCACCGGGCTTGAGCGCGTACGCATCTGCCGTGTCGACGCGGTGCAGCTCGTTGTTGCGCAAGACGGCCAGGACAATGTCGGCGAGGTGGCGCGGGTTGGAGCCCACCTCGAATTCGCGCACTGCGCGCTCCGCCACGGAGAAACCCTCATTTGGTGAGAGGAGATCCTCCATCATCTCCACCACGGTTGGCGTTACGGTAGCGAGGCCCAGGAGGCGGCCGGCCGTCTCCGCCGAGGTCACCACCGAATCAGCGCCAGATTGAAGGAGAAGGTGGCGGTTTTCAGATTCACGCACAGACGCGACCACCTTGGCCTTAGGGTTAAGCTCTCGCACGGACAACGTGCACAGCACCGCGGTATCGTCCGTGGACGGAGTCACCACCACGGAGGAGGCGTGCTGCGCACCGGCGATGCGCAGGACGTCCTGCTTGGTTCCGGAGCCATAGATGGTGACGAGGCCGTGGTGCTCGGCGCTGGCCAGGGCCGCGCGGTTGTTATCAACAACCACGATTTGGGAGGCGGGAACATCATCAGCGATGAGCGCGGCGACCGCACCGGCACCCTTGGTGCCATAGCCGATGACAACGGTGTGGTTACGCAATTGCTTTCTCCAATTCTGGATTTCAAAGGTGCGGCGGGCTCGATCCGTCAGAACCGACAAGGTAGCACCGACCAATAAAACAAGGAAGAGCAGGCGGGCCGGGGTAACGATAATGAGGTTAATGAAGCGCGCGGTGGGAGTCACCGGGACAATATCGCCATAGCCCACAGTGGTCAACGACACCGCTGAGTAATAAGCGGCATCGAGGAAGGACAGGTCTTCGCTGTAGCCATCACCGTCAAAAAAGACGACGATGGTGACGAAAACCAAGAGTCCCATGGCCCAGATAACGCGGCTTGCCAGCTGCTTCCACGGGCTGGTGCTCTGCGTGCGCGGAATCGTGATGACATCAATGAGCGCGTGATCAGGCTGCGAGGTCAGCTCAACCTGCGACAAGAAACGCGATTTAAAGCGTTTACCTAAGTGCTTGGGCACGAAGTGCCAACCTCCCTTGACAGTGCGGAATTCCTCGTGAGACTACCTTAGACTCAACCCTGGTGGGGTTGAAACTGCAGAGCTTAAGAACTCAGCCAACCGTGGTCCGGTGGGCAAGTCCTCCGGCTCCAGAAGATAGTTCTCATGCACGTAGAAGAACGCCGCGCGGACAGTCTCCACGCCGTGGATGCGCCGCCATGCCTCCGCGTAGACGGCGAGCTGAATCTGCGCCGAGGCCAACGCAGCGCCCTGGGGGCGGCGGCCAGTCTTCCAGTCCACGATGAGCCACGAACCATCCGGCTGTTGGAATACCGCATCCATGCGGCCGCGGACGACGGAATCCCCAATGGTGATCTCGAAAGGGGCCTCCACGAAGGCCGGCGTGCGTTGTGCCCACTCCGAGGCTAGGAAGGATTCCTTGAGGGATTCCAAATCGTGGTCCGGTTCATCATGAGAGCCGGGCAGCTCATCCTCCCCCAACAAGGCAGGCGCGCCAAAACGATCCTCCAACCAGGCGTGGAAAGCAGTGCCGCGCTTGGCATAGGAGTTGGGTTTGAAGGGGATGGGGCGACGCTGGCGGCGCGCGAATTGGGTGGGATCTGCCGACATGGCCACCATGTCGGAGGCCGTCAGCTCGCCGGGCAGTTCAACATCGACCACTGGGGCCTGGAGGGCTTTATGCTCTTCGATGAGCGCGCTCGCCTCCTGTTCCCAGAGCCCGAAGACTTCACCATCACGAAGCGGGGGGAGGTTCTCCATAGCTGCGCGGACCGCCTCTGCTGCCTGCAGCGCTTCCGCTTGCGGGGTCAATGAGGGGAAAGAGGATTCAACTATGCCACCTTTCTCCTCTTCCACAGGGATTTCGGGGATATCCCAATGAACAATCAGCTCCGGATGCTTATCTGCCAATAGCTGCAGGTAGGAATAGGGGCCCTTCTTGCTCTTGCCTTTGAGTTTATTCGTGCCGGAACCAGTCACCGTCAGCGTGGACTCGGTGCGGGTCATCGCCACATAGAACAAACGGGCAGCTTCCTCTGCTTGGAACTCGCGGTTCTGTTCCTTGAAAGCCGTGCAGGCCTTATCAAAGTCAGAGCGCGTCACCGCATCCTCAGGAACATCGATGGCATCCTCATCACCTGGGGCCTTTTCAATCTTGGTCAGGAAGGTCTCCGCCTGCGCCTTGTAGCTCGAGGAATCCGCATGTGCCACGCAGACGTGCTCCCATTCCAAGCCCTTGGACTTATGCACCGTCATGATCTGCACGCGGTTGCGCACAAGCGGGACCTCTCCCAGCTCGAGCCCGTCTTCCTTTTCCTTGGCTAACTCAAGATAGTCCAAGAGACCGGCCAAGCCATCACCGTGGAAGCCCGCGACAAAATCGGCGAAGGCGTCAAGGTGCGTTGCTCCCCCCGGCTTGCCGGAGGCAAGAACTTCGGTGCGCAGACCAAAGAGCAGCTCAATATCGGCCACGATGTCGTTGAGAGTCTTGCCCAAAGAATAGGTACGGAGATAGCGCAGCTTAGAGGAGACCGCCTCCATGCGCTCCAAGCCTTCGGTGCTGTAGCGATCGCGTTCACCGAGGTCTGCGAGGGCGTCGGCAAGCCCCAGCACCTGGTCTGGCCCCTCCGCCGTGATCTCCTCGACCTGGGCAGCCAGGTGTGCCAGGGGATCACCGCCTTCCCACCGCGTGCGTCCCTCGGTGGCACCTGCAAGGTTGCGCTGACGCGAATGCAGCGCTTGAATATCGGCGATACCCAGGCCACACATCGGCCCAGTAAGCACGCGCAGCGCCGCAGCGGTGTCCTGTGGCCGCACCAAAAGCGTGGCCACCGCCACGAGATCTTGGATCTCCGGCTGCCAGAGAAGTCCACCGAGGCCAAAGATCTCGTTGGGCACGCCGACCTCATCCAAAGCAGCGGCGATCAACGGCGATTGCTTATTGGTGCGCACGAGAACGGCGGCACTGAAATCCTCGCCTTCCGGCGTGGACTCATAGAGCCGGCGGAGGTGCTCAGCGATGAACGCGCGCTCCTCATCCTCCGAAGCGAAGTAACCCAGCTCTACCTTGCCGGCCGGTGCGGTGGGCTTGGGCGACAGCTCATCTACTGGGCGCTCGCCAGGGCTTGAGGAGAAGAGCTTCGACGCCACGTCATTAGCCAAGCTGAGTACCGTCGAAGGGTTGCGCCAGGAGGTGGTGAGCTGATCCTTCGGCGCCGGGGTGCCGTCCGGCTGCGGAAAGTCCGTGACGAAGGCCTCCAAGTTTTCTGCCGTAGCGCCGCGCCAGCCATAGATGGACTGCATGGGATCACCCACCGCAGTGACCGAGAGCCCCTCGCGCTCGCCGCCAAAGAGAGAGCGCAGCAAGATGCGCTGCGCGTGGGAGGTGTCCTGGTACTCATCCAACATGATGACGCGGTAGCGCGCGCTTTGTTGCTCGCCTAAGAGCGGGAAGTTCTTGGCCAGGGTGGCGGCGATGGACATCTGCTCACCGAAAGTGATCACCCCACGTTCTGCCTGCTCTTTCTTGAGCGCTTCCACCAAGGGCAGGTACTCCAGGCGCAAGCGCTGGGTATCCAGGTATTTCTGCAAGTCCTTGCTGAACTCACCCTTGGTCCTCTTACTCTTTTCTAGGTCCTCAGCGGTCTTGCGGAAGATGTCCTCATGCTCATAGAGATCCTGCGGATTCTTAAGCTCTCCGTCCATCGTTTCCGCGAGCTTGAGCAAGGTAGCGGTGACCGTGGCCACCGCATTATCTGTGCTGAGCGAACCCGAGTAATTGCTGACCACCTCGTGGGCGATGGCATAGCGTTCCGCCTCGGTGATGATGCGGGCATTCGGCTCGACCGGCATGAGCAGGCCATACTCGCGGACAAGATCACCGGCATAAGAGTCATAGGTGGACACGTTTGGCGCGATATTTTCCACCGCCTCTGCCGCCGAGCTGCCTGGGGCAAGGATTCCAGAGGAACGCAGGGTCAGCAGCTGGCGGCGTATGCGCTGCTCTAGTTGTTGGGCTGCCTTGCGTGTAAAGGTCAGGCCAAGGACCTGCTCGGGCCGCACCAAACCGTTTGCCACGAGTGAGACCACGCGCGAGGCCATCGTCTCCGTCTTACCAGCGCCTGCGCCGGCCACAACGAGTTTCGGGCCAAGCGGGCCATCAATGACGGCTGCCTGTTCCGGGGTGGGTGGAAAGGGCTTGCCCAGCGCGGCAGCCAGCTCCTCAGGGCTAAAGTGTTGAGCGGGATTCTTAGGCATCGGTCACCAGACCTCCTTCATTCATCACAGGGCAGATAGAGCGGATTGGGCAGCGATCACAATCAGCGTTTTCGCGCGCGGTCAGCCCCGGACCACGCAGCTCAGCCACGAGTGCGGGCAGCGACTGCGCAAACTCTTCGAGCTCCTCAGGAGGCTTGGTGGCTTGCTCCCGGGTGGACACGGCGGCAGTACTGGAGCGCGGATACACCAGAACACCTCCGCCACGCGGCAGGCCATCACCGGTCCGGATAGACACAGCCTGCGACTCGCCGCCAGGTTCTACGGGCGCTGTGACAAGCTCACCGTGCGCCAGCGCCAGCTGGTAGGTCATGAGCTGGGTATTGTCTTGGGCACTGGTCGCCGACGGGACTTTTGTCCCCGTCTTGAGATCCACCACGACGTAGTCTTCGCCGGCCTTCGCCAACCGGTCAATGAACCCACGAATGGTGACATCGGGGGCAATGTCCACGGTGACGGGGACCTCAACGCCCACGGGTTCGAGTGATGTCGAGCTCGAGAGCACCCAACTATGAGTGCGGTCGATAAGGCGCTCAAAGTCCGCACGCTCAGCCTCGCGGTGCCACGCTGGCCCTTCCAGAAGCGCATCGAAGGCATCGAGCACCAGCCGCTTCGCGGGCTCGGCGGCAGCACCGCGGCCTAGCGCTTCCAAGAAAGCATGCGCTAAATTACCCCGTAGCAGGTTGATATTCGCAGAATCATCCTCCACGAGCTGCCCCAGCACCGCGTTGAGCGGACACGTGAGCAGAGCATCAACCCGGGATGGCGACACTGTGCTCGAACCACGCAGCGGCAATTGCGAAGCCACTCCGCGCGCGGCCCACCACTGATCCGGATGCGCCCCGGGGACCCCGGCCTCCGCCAAACGGGCCAACTGCCGGACCGCCTGGGAGCGCTCCACCTCGCCGGTCTCCGGATCGGTTGCACAACGGCGCAGTTGCGCCACGAAGGCGGGCACCGAGAGCACGGAGACATCAAGGGGATCGAGCTCTCCCTCCCCACTAGCAGCACTGGGCAGCGTCACCGGATTCGGCTCCGGAACCTCGAGACCCAGCTCACGTGGCCAGGCCTGGCGTGCCAGGCGCTTGCCTGCCTCCCGGCGCGCTTGTGCGCCGGGAACATCAACGCCGCGAGTAGAAAGGAACTCGTCGATGAAACGCGAGGGTTCTTCCACGACATCACTCTCCGGTGAGTCCACCGCCACGATGAGCAGCCGTTGCCTGTGACGGGTGGTGGCCACGTGGAAGAGGCGGCGCTCCTCCGCCAAGCGCCCCGACACGTGGCTGACTGGGGTGCCGGGAGTGATGCCACGATCCAACAGATCGATGAGGTCTTCTTGCCCAAAAAGAGAGCCGGTCTCCCCCACCGAGGGCCACGTTCCTTCCTGAACGCCCGCCACGATGACGGTGTCCCACTCGCGCCCCACTGCGCCATGCGCGGTGAGAATTTCTACCGCATTGGGCAAGGCCGAGCGGCGATCCCGCACGCCGGTGGGCAGTTCTTGCTCCGTGATATGCAGAATGAAGGACTCCAACGATGCCGCCGGACGGCGCTCGGCGTAATCGCCGGCGGCGTCGAACAAGGCCATCATCGCGTCCAAGTCGCGGTCCGCCTGCGAACCCGCGGCGCCACCGCGCAGGGCTGCTGCCTGCAGGCGCGTGTCCAAACCCGTGGCTTGCCACACCTCCCAGAGGACTTCCTCAACAGCAGCGCCTTCCCGCAAGGCTGCACGACCGGCAGACAGCACCCCGCGAATACGCGCCAAAATCGCTTCCTCGCGCTCGGTGAGGAGGTTATTGAAGTCCGGCAGCTCACCGTCCAGCAACTCTCGAAGCGTATTCATTCCGCGCTGCTCCGGTTTCCAGCGGCGTAGGCCGCGGATGAGTCTCCGCAGCGTCACCGGATCAGCGCCGCCCACGGGACCGGTAACCAGGTCCTCGAGTTCGGCGGGCTCAAGCTCATTCTCCAGAGCACGCAGGGCCAAAAGCACCGCTTTGACCAAGCGCTGCTCAGCGAGCACCACGTCCGTGGGGTTGATGTGCACCGGCACGCCGGCAGACAGCAGCGTGCGCCGGGCAGGTCCAATGTCTCCAGTAGAGCGCACGATCACTGCGATATCTCGCCAGTCCACGCCGTCCTCTAAGTGCCGGCGGCGAACCGTATTGGCCAAGACATCACGCAAGGTACCCCGGGAATCCACGACGCTCACGCACGCCGGGGAAGGCCTGCGGTACGTAGAACTCAGGCGAAGTTCATTCTCTGCCTTCCAGGTGGTGAGGAAATCTGAATTAGCACCGCGGAAGGCAAAGACCGCTTGGTCGGGGTAACCACCAATCACGGTGAGGCGTGCGGTCTTCGCCAGCTCCGCGATCAGCTGGCCGGAGGTCGGGTCCAGCAACTGCGCGTCATCGACCACGATGGTGTGCCACGGGTGCTCGCGCAACAGCTCCGGGCGCAAAAGCACCTGGCTGACCAATTCCGCAGCGGAATAGGAATGCGAACCCGCCAGCGCCTGAGTGCGCTCATATTCGCGCAGGAAATCTCCGGCAGCCACCCACATGGGGCGGCCGTAGCGCTCCCCCAGCTCTTCCAGGTCTGTCGGGCCCAGGCCACGTTCGATGGCGCGCAGCAACAAGTCACGCAGTTGGCGCGCAAAGCCCACGTACTCCAGGGCCGGGCGCATCTCCTCTGGCCACGCGCCCCGGCGATCGGCCGCATGGCCCTGTAGCAGTTCACGGATCACTGCATCCTGTTCCGCACCGGTGATGAGACGCAGCTCCTCCTCGCTGCTTTGGCGCAGCAGCGCAAAAGCCAATGAGTGCACCGAGCGCACCATCGAAGTCTGTGCGGCATAGTCATCAAGGTTCTCTGCCAATTCCCGGCGCAGCAGCGAACCGGATTCCTTGGATGGGGCAACAACAAGGATGCCGGAGGCATCGGCTCCAGCATTCAGCTGTGCCAAGACAACGTCGATCAGCAGGCTTGACACCCCTGACCCCGCCGCACCAAGCACCCGCCAGGTACCTTGCTGCGGCAAAGGAACATCCCATTCGCGCGACGTGGCGCGGCGGCTACGGGGAATGAGGCGGACTTCCGGTGAGGGAGGAAGCGTGACGCCGGTACGTGTGGGGGATTCGCTGCTGTACTTCACGCCCTATAGTGTGTCAGATGCCGCGGACACGAGGGCCTCTTCCACCCTCTCTATATTCGAACGCACGGTCGCTTTAGAGCGCGGGTGCAGGGTATTGACGTAACGGCGGTACGCCACCGCGCGCAAGAGCAGCTGCCGCATACCGGGAACCGCCGCAAAGCGGGCACAAATATCATCATCCACCACCCCTGCGATGAGGCCATCCACCATGACCAGCGCGGCGGACCAGCCAACCGGGCGCGGTGCCGCGGAAGGAACGATATCAGTCAGCGCCGGCGGGTTCGCCCCAGAAAAAACCGTGGTGCCCAGCACGTCCATGTGGGCGGTGACAAGTGGGAGCTGCGCAAGCTCAGCATCGGAATAGGCCTCGCCGCTCTCCTCCCACGCTGCCCGTTCTGCCCGTGCAAACACATCATCGCGCCGATCAACCGTCGGCAACGGCGCCAACTCGAGCGCTTCATCGAGGCGTAGCGCCATCTGCACCGTTTCATCGATGCGCCCCCGCAACTGCCCCTCCACAAATTGTGTGGCCTTCCATCCGGCAGCAGTGTAGCGACCATCCGCAGTCAGCACTGGCCGGGCAATACGCGCTCCCGGCAGGCTGAGTTTCTCGCGAACCTTGGCGGACCAGCCAGTCCACGGCCGCGCCTCGGCGAAGACAATATCGCCCACGCGGATCCCGCTATCCCACGCAGGACCCACGAGCTCACCCTGTGTTCGGCGCGGGTGAAACTCGGCGTTGAAAGCGGCAAGAACGG
>OJLW01000970.1_pt1 | contig 11632 bp, 13 predicted proteins | sample 1597021 | NCBI WGS metagenome assembly OJLW01 (sample SAMEA3904676, study PRJEB24821) | metagenome | biome: Builtin; feature: hospital; material: surface | place: USA | collected 2013-06-03
CATTGCTGTTGTTTCTCTTGCAGATATTTCTCTTAAGTCCTTAAACATTCCACCTTGTACTATGCCAAATAGTGATTGGTCAGGATGAGAATGTTCTTTATGATAATCAAGCCCTCGTTTTGCCCATCTTAGAGTTCTCTCCATTGAATTTTTCACATAATCGTAATCAGCCCTCGCATCTACACATTCATCAAAGCTCATCATGATATCAGAATGTATAGTATTTTGAATTTCTATTGCTTTTTCAGGTGTAAAGAAGTGTTTTGATCCATCTATATGAGACCTAAACATAACTCCTTCTTCACTTATTTTTCTATTATCAGCTAGAGAAAAAACTTGAAATCCACCAGAATCAGTAAGAATTGGCCTATCCCAATTCATAAATTTATGAAGGCCACCTGCTTTTTCCATTATATCCATACCTGGCTTTAAGTATAAATGATAGGTATTACCTAAGATAATCCTTGCTTTCATTTCTTTTAAGTCATCTACAGTCATTGTTTTTACGGTACCTAGAGTTCCTACTGGCATAAAGATAGGAGTAGGAATATCTCCATGGGCTGTATGAATCACACCAACCCTTGCATTTGTGTATTTATCTTTTTTAATTAATTCGTATTTTAAAGGCATCTTTCCCCCTATTTTATGAACATACAATCGCCGAATGAGAAGAATCTATATTCTTTTTTAACTGCTTCATTGTAGGCGTTTAGTATAATTTCTCTGCTTGTGAAGGCTGCTATTAACATAATGAGAGTTGATTTAGGTAGGTGAAAATTTGTTATAATCGCATCTACTACCTTAAATTCAAAACCTGGATATATAAAGATATCTGTCCAACCAGAGTCCTCACAAACTTTATTATTCTTCTGATAAACTGATTCTAGAGTCCTAATAGATGTTGTTCCTACCGCTATAACTCTGTTTCCTTTATCCTTTGCATCATTTATGATATCCGCAGTATCTTGTGAGATTGTGTAAAATTCTGAGTGCATCTTATGATTTGTTGGGTCATCTTCGCTTACAGGTCTAAAAGTTCCTAAGCCTACATTTAGGGTAAGATAAGCTAATTTTATGCCCTTTTCTTCTATTCTTTTAAGAAGATCTTTAGTAAAATGTAAACCGGCTGTTGGTGCTGCTACAGAACCAGGGTTTTTAGCGTAAACTGTCTGATAATCTTCATTATCTTTTAGTTTTTCCTTTATATAAGGAGGAAGTGGCATATTGCCAAGTCTATCTAGGATTTCATTAAATATTCCTTCGAAATAAAATTCTACAATCCTATTTCCATCGTCCTTTATATCTATCACCTTGCATGATAATTCGTCGGAAAATACTACCTCTGTTCCTATTTTCATCTTCTTGCCTGGTCTAACCAAGACTTCCCACTTAGCACCTTCTGTGTTGTTTAGTAAAAATACCTCAATTTTCTCAGACTTTCCTGGTCTTGATCCAAATAATCTAGCTGGTATTACCCTTGTATCATTCATTACAAGGACATCACCTTCCTTGAGATAATCGATAATGTCATAAAAATATTTATCGCAAGTCTTTCCGCTTTTTCTATCTAAAACCATCATCCTAGCTTCATCTCTTTTAGCTGAAGGATGTTGGGCTATTAATTCTTCTGGTAAGTAATAATCAAATTCGCTTGTTTTCATTTAATCCTCATATTTTAAGCCATAGTGCTCGTAGGCTTTTCTTGTTAAAACTCTTCCTCTAGGTGTTCGTGAAATAAAACCTATTTGTAATAAATAAGGCTCATAAACATCTTCTATCGTTACATTTTCTATACCAGTTGATGCTGCTATTGTATCCACGCCAACTGGTCCACCCCCAAAATTATCATACATGGTGTAGATAATTTTCTTATCCATATTATCAAGGCCCATCGGATCTATTTCAAGTAACTCAAGACCCTTTTTACTTGTTTCGTAGTCGATCTTTTCATCTGCCTTTACTATCGCATAATCTCTTACTCTTTTTAAGAGCCTATTTGCAATCCTAGGAGTTCCTCTAGATCTTTTAGCTATCTCTACAGCTCCCTCATCATCTATCGGTATATCGAGTATATTTGCTGATCTTTTTACAATAGTTGTTAAATCTTTACTATCGTATAAGTTTAAAGCAAGTAAAACACCAAACCTATCACGGAGAGGGGCTGATAGCATACCTGCTCTAGTTGTAGCTCCTATTAGGGTGAATTTCTCTAAATCTATCCTTATAGATTGGGCGTTAGGACCCTTACCTACTATTATATCTAAAACAAAGTCTTCCATAGCAGAATAAAGTATCTCTTCAACAGAGCGATTAATCCTGTGAATCTCATCTATAAATAGTACATCACCTTGTTGGAGATTTGTAAGTATACTTGCTAGATCTGATGGCCTCTCTATAGCCGGACCACTTGTCACTCTAAGATTTACACCAAGTTCATTGGCAATAATTGTCGATAGAGTAGTTTTACCAAGTCCTGGAGGTCCTTGTAAAAGTACGTGGTCAAGAGGCTCTTTTCTTGATAAAGAAGATTTTATAAAAATGTCTAACTTTTCTTTTACCTTATCTTGCCCGATATAATCACTTAGCCATTTAGGCCTTATAGAATTTTCAAGACCTATATCTTCAATCTGCTCGTTACTTCCTACAATCCTTTGATTTTCATCATACATACAAAATCACCTATATTAGCCTTTTTAAACTCTCTTTTATCAATGCTTCAAGACTTAAGTTCTCATCTTTTAATTCTCTTAAAACTCTTGCAATTTCATTATCGAGATAGCCTAAGTTCTTAAGAGCTTGTCTTGCTACTTCATAATCATTAGTAAAATTATCTTCAGTTTTGCTATCAGGTATTTCTGGAATTGCCATTTTCTTAACCTTATCAACTAACTCTAAGATAATTCTTGATGCAGTCTTTTTGCCAATTCCCTTAGCTTTTGTTAACTTGTCAATGTCATTATTTACTATCGCAAGTTTTATTTCATCTGAAGATATCGATGAAAGCATTCCAATAGCAATCTTTGGCCCAATACTTGATACAGATATCAAGAGTAAGAACATCTCTAATTCTTCCTCAGATTCAAATCCAAAAAGAGAAATATCATCCTCTCTTACTTGCATTGAAGTATATATTTTATACTCATTATTTATTTTAATATTGGCAAGAGTTGTAAGTGATGAATTTATAAAATAACCTATGTTATTTGCTTCTAAAATAAAGCCTTCTTCACTTATCGCTCTTACATCACCTTTTATATAAGAAATCATTATTTCATCCTAAACTGTTCTTTAAATCTTTGACTAAGTATATGACAGAGAGCTACTGATAAAGCATCAGCAGCATCATCTGGTTTGGGTATAGACCTTAGATTTAGTAAGCTTGTTATGGTCATTTGCATCTGCTTTTTGCTTGCCCTGCCATAACCAGTAATCGCCTGCTTTATTTGAAGAGGAGTATATTCGTAGATATCAATATTGTTTTGCTGAGCGCAGAGTACTTGAATTCCCCTTGCATGTCCTACTGTTATAGCAGTCTTAACATTTTGATTAAAAAACAATTCCTCAATTGCAAACTCATCAGGTTTATATTCTTTTATAATATTATCTAAATTATCATAGAGAATCTCTAATCTTTTTGGAGTCTCTGTCTTTGACGAAGTAGTAATTACTCCGTTTTCTAATACTTTAACTTTATTTCCATTAAATTCAATCACACCATAGCCCATAATGGCTATACCTGGATCTATTCCTAAAACTATCATAAACAAAATAAAAAGGGCTAATTAAGCCCTATTGATACCTTTCAAATACTTCTCTTATCAAACCCCTATAATAATACTCGGCATAAATATCAACTATGGACCTAGAAAGGTAGTTGATAGTTTTTTCATATATCTTTTGGGTTTGTTTTATTGTAATGTCTTCTGTGAAAATACTTTCTCTATTAAAAGTGAGCTGTTTATTTGTAGATAAATCGATGCCATATATCTTATTCTTTAAAACTATATCAGAAAAATTATAAACATCTTCTTTTAGTTTAGCTAGCAATAATTTATCATCCAATATAGAAGATTTCAAATTATCTCCTATTTCAAGCATTCTTTTATCTTCTCTATTATAAAAATAATTCCTGCCTTCTACCAGATATTCAACCCCTAGTGTTTCTATCATTAGTAGCTCTAATTTATCTACATCTTTTTTGGAATTAAACGCCCTATATTGAGCCTTAATTGATATTAAATATTCATACCTATCTATATCCTTACCAATATTTCTACTTAAGCTGTTGATTATCTCATCAATATCTACTAAATTCCAAAAATATTTCTTAAGATTCTTAAAGCAATAATCTTTTGCATAATAAGAATGCTTAGAAAAACTGGCTAGACATCTGTCATACAATAAAGACATAAGTGTATTAAGTGAGTATACATCTTTATCAACAAGATAATTATATTCAAGTTTTTCAATTATTGGAAAAGATTTACTTAATTCTGCCTTCATTGTCTTACCTCAGTTACTATTTTACCACAAATTAAAAGTCTTTTATTTAGATATATTTTTCTCGAAAATAAAAAAAGCTAAAAATATAGTAAAAATATACATAACTAACTAATTATTGTATATATGTTTTGTTGTTTTAGCTTTTTAAAAATATCATATTAAAAAAAATTCAAAGGATTTTTTTTAAAATTTTGTAAAGTCTACTTTCAAATCATTTAATTTAAAAGAATAATTTACATCTTTTCTTTCGATATTAATAACTGACTTTTTTCTTAAATCTTCATCTTCATATAATTTTTCTATCAATTCATATGATGGATTTATAGCATGTGGATTTCCTACCATTTGGAACATTGTGATATCTCCATTTGTATCACCATAGGCATAGGAATTATTAAGATCTATGTCATATTTATCCTTAAGAATTGTTACCGCTGATAACTTACTCTTGCCATCCCACATAGGTAATACTTTACCAGTAAATTTATTATTTTCATCAAATTCATAAATAGTAGAAATTGACTCGGTGGCACTGTAAATCTTAGAAAAATTGCCTACTAGAAAGTCTGGTGACCCTGATATAAAGAAAATTAGAAATCCATCTTCTAAATGCTTATTTACAGCATTTTTTGTAATATTATAAACCTTATTTTTATTTTCCTCTATTACTATCTGAGAATATTTATCTATAATTTTTTTATCAAGGCCTCGCATAGATTTTTGGTAGGCTAAAGCTGATTTGTCTAAATAATCTTCATAAGCACCCTGTCTGTTTTCATATTTACTGTAGAGAGGTCCAATCTCATCTGTCCAAATTTTTTTATCTAAAATTCCATCTTCAACTAACTTTAAAAAATGCTCTATTAGAAGTGAATTTCTAAAAAGTGTTCCATCTATATCAAAAAAGGCTGCTTTATTCTTAGTCATTTAAGTTTTCCTTTTCTCTTCGTCTCTTAGCTTTGAATGTTTTATTTTTTCTTGTGTTTACTTTAACATTGCCCTTATTAATACCCAAATCCCTTCTTAAGGATACAAATAAATCTATTATAAATCCAGTAACTATACCAACAATTGCCGTTGTCATTAAAAATATAGCAATCCACGATGTATTCAATCCTCTAGGTGTTGTAAAGATAATTATTGAATATATCCCTATCAAAATCGATATAACACCTATTATAATTGAAGGCAAATATTTTAAAACCTTCTTATCATTTATAAAGTAAATAATTATAGTTATAATAACATTCATCAATACCAAAATGGGTAGGATAAATAGGCTTGAAGAAAATTCGCTTATTAAATTAATTAGACCAGACATTGTCTCTCCTTATTGTACATATATCTTTTCGATATTAATATTTTCATTATCAAGGGTCATTAGCATCATGCTTGCTTTTCCATCTCTAGGTAGGCTTACAGAACCTGGGTTTAAAAATAATATACCCGATTTATTCGCTTGTGTGTATGTGTGAGTATGACCAAAAATAACTACATCACAAGAATTATCAACAGCTTTTCTCATAAGTCCATCGAGGGAGAAATCTACTCCATACTTATGCCCATGTGTTAAAAGAATTTTAACACCATCTAAATCTAGAATTTTTGTATAAGCTTCATTAGTAAAAAAATCATTATTGCCTTTAACTACATAGTAGTTTATACCAGTTTCATAAGAAATATATTTGCAATCTTCTACACCATCTCCTGCATGTAGCATAAGATCAATATCTCCACTTTCTAGTATAAAATCTGAAATTTTATTATAATTTCCATGACTATCACTAGTAATTAATATTTTCATAATTATCAACCAAGAACTTCTTAAATGCTTGCACTGCCTTTGCCCTATGACTTATTGTATTTTTAAATTCTATATCCATTTGTCCAAGAGTTTTTGAATATTCATCAACATAAAATATTTTATCATATCCAAAACCACCTGTCCCATATTCTTTATCGGAAATCCTTCCATCAAGCCTACCTTCAAAATAATAGTCTCTGCCACTTTCATCTATGAAACAAACGACTGTTAAAAAGTAAGCTTGTCTGTCAGCATTATTTTCTAGCTCGGATAAAAGCTTATCTCTATTATCCTTATCACTAGCATCATTTCCAGCATATCTATGAGAGTAAAGACCTGGCCTTCCATCTAAGCTTTTTACAAAAAGACCCGTATCATCAGAAAAAACTTTCTTTCCGGATAGCTTAAAAAGAGCGTATGCTTTTTTATAAGCATTTTCTTTAAGAGTGTTGCCATCTTCTACTACATTAAAGTCTAAGATTCCTATATCTTTTGGTAGAAGGATATTTTCATGATTTAGCAATAATTTAACTTGCTCTAATTTATTAGCATTATTGCTTGCAAATAATAGTTCCATATAATCTCCTATTAACATGATAACAAATATCATTAGTTTAAGTCAAAATTTATTTTTCTATAATTAAGTTATATTTAGTAAAAGCTTCTTCCAAATCTAGAGCATTTGAACCTAAGTATTGGTCAATGCTAATGATTGTGGCTGGCATCCTTGTTGCAATTGCATATATTGGTGATTTTTCTATTAATCCATCTTTAATCCTGTGAATTAAAATTTCATCTGGTGTTTGAATAGCAATATACCTTTGATTAGCTAATACCACATAGTCCTTAAATTGTGTATTTATATTATACACTTGATCTCTTGTAATATCAGCATTTGTAGGATTAAGTAGTGAGTCTCCAATTGCAATATCCACATTGAAAAAGTTTTGAATAAAGCTATCGCCTTTGCCTGCAAATATTGATGATTGGAAAGCCCAGTATCCCTGATTTCTGATTATACCAAAGTTTGTATTATCAAATGCAAATTTTTCTGGATTAGCATTAGGGATTGCCTTTTTAAGCTCTTCTTTTACTTTCTCCCTAAATATCTGATCACTTTGTTCCTCTCCAGTAAATTCTTCAAGAGATATAAACTGCTTCGTCGATATGTTATCAGTTTCCATTAGTGCGTATTTTCTGATTGGGTTTTCGTTATTTTTATCAGTATAATCAATTGATATGAAATCTTTAGATACAAAATTTAATCGTGTATTAAAGTTTATATCTTTAAAAGTATATTTCTTTAAAACATCATCAACATTTTCGTTTTTTTCTAACTTAATAGGATAAGATTTTATCTCATCGTATAAATCAGTAAAATTATTTATATCAGAGCTTACTGTCCAATATTCATCTTGGTTTTTGATAAAAATATCCTCACACTTCATGTATTTTATTGTTTCATCTGGTTCTACTCTTATTAAATAAGTGTAATACTTATATAAGGGTTTATCACTTTCTGGATCTATCCTTTCTCTTACTCCTAGAAGCAAGGATAAATCTTCAGCTATATCTTCCCCTGTCTCAGTTGTGGTTCGTTCTTTAGAAGCCAATTTAGCGTAAGAATCGACTACTTTAGAGTCTACTTTATCTGATATTTTCTTTAATGAGATTAGATTTTCATCTTTTATCATAAATAAATTATTTTTATCAGTAATTATTAAATCTCTTGAGAATAATTGACCCTGGGATGCATTTATAACTATTACATTCCTATCTTTAAATTCTGGCCTAGTTTGTATCCCCCTATTTTTTAAATAATCTGATAATTTTACGAATTTAGAACTAAAACTAGGTGGAAAAGCATAAGAACCATTTATAGCAACTAAGTTTTTGTTGATATATAAATTATCACCCAAATTGATTTTTCCCGAACTATCATCAGATATTTCACCAGCAATTTCCACTACCTGCCAAGTTCCTTCAATAATTGGTGAATCCTGTTTTGGAGTTTGAATCAAATCTGAAAGGTCATTTTTATTGGAATTTATACATGAACTTAGCAAAATCATACTTAGACTTAATAATAAAAATTTAAATATTCTTTTCATCTTCTGCCCTCGGTAGTACAACAGTTACAACAGTACCCACTCCATATTTAGACTTAATAATTAATCTACCATCATGCGCCTTAACAATTTCTTCACAAATTGAAAGTCCTAAACCTGTTTGGGACTTTGATGAGGATCCCTTAAAGAACTTACTAGCTACAAAGGCTATTTCATCTTCCTTGATTCCTTCACCATCATCTTTTATGCTAATTTCAATTTCATCACCATTAAGGTCGATAACTATATCAATATTTCCTGCTAAATCTGTAAATTTAATAGCATTATCAATTATATTTATAAAAACTTCTTTCATTCTATTCTTATCAGCGTATACAAATAAGACCTTGTATATACTGGTAAACGTAAATTTAATGCCTTCAGATTGTGTCCTTGGGTATAGTTGAGTGTGGACTTGTTTTACTAATTCTACTATGTCTATCTTCTCTTTGTCATACTTAAAATTACTTGAAGATAATCTTGAAAAATCTAATAAATCTTCAACCATCATTGAAAGCCTATCTCCCTCTGATTCGATAATTTTAAGTCCTTGACTTACCATGTCTGCATCTTTCTGAATAGTTTCAGATTGTAAGGTAACTGCCCAACCCTTGATAGAAGTTAAAGGTGTTCTAAGTTCGTGAGAGACTGAGGATATAAATTCATTTTTCATATCCTCTCTTTTTACTATATTTTCACTTAATAGATTTAGGGTTTGGGCTAATTCACCAATTTCATCTTTACTAGAATCATCAGCCTTTATAGAGTAATCACCCTGAGCCAAAACTTCTGAGACACCTATTAATTTCTTTAAAGGCTTAACAAAGCTATTAGCAGCTAAAAATGACAATAATAAAGCTGCTGCACTGATGAATACTCCGAATAAGAAATAAAACAATATATCCTGATTTATTTGCCTATTTACTTTATTCATGGTACTTGTTAGTCTTAGGATGCCTACTTGCTGATCTGATGCCTTTAGCGGATAAGAAACAGATAAAACTTGCTCTTTTGAGTCTACATTTACCCCTTTAAAAGTACCAGTTGACCCTTCCTTAGCCTCGATTACGTCTTCATTTTCAATAACTTTGCCAATCATTGACGATGCTATAGAATCAAATAATACTACTCCTGAATTATCAAGTATTTGTACTTGGCAGTCATTTTGTCTATAAAATAGATTTTTATCACCTATGATTACTTCCTCAAGATCGTATCTTGACATATAAGATGAATACTGCAATTGACTTATCCTAGCTTGATTTTTCATAGATGAAATCAATGAAGACTCGTAAAAATTCTTTACCGAATTATAGGCAAATATTTCAAATCCTATTACAGTTGTTAAGACAAAAAGCATGATTATCTTTATGAAAGTATATTTAATACTTTTTGATTCAATTAGATCTTTGGTTGTATCTTTAGTTGATTTTAATTTTCTTCCTATTTCCATCTATATCCAGTGCCCCAAACAGTCTCAATATATTCTGGCTTAGCAGGGTTTTCTTCTATTTTTGCTCTTATTCTTCTAATATTAACATCTACAATTTTAGTGTCATTGCTGTAATTATCCCCCCAGGTTTCTTTCATTATTTCATCCCTGGTCATTGCTTTTCCTTTATTTTTAATAAAATATTCTAAAATAGTAAATTCTGTCGGAGTAACATCTATTTCAATGTCATCTTTATAAAAAGTTTTAGAATATATATCAAGAGTAAATGGACCATCCTTTAAACTTTTGACATCTTCGTTTCCAGTTGAAACTGGATTTAAATTTACCCTTCTCATTAAGGATTTCACTCTAAGGATTAGCTCTTGAGGATTAAAAGGTTTTATAATATAATCATCTGCTCCCTTTTCTAAGCCAAGTATTTTATCTATATCTTGACTTTTAGCTGATACCATTATTATTCCAGTCATTGGATATTTATCTCTGATTTTTTCACATACTTCAAGACCACTTATACCAGGTAACATTATATCTAGTATAGCTACAGCTGGTTGTTCTTCGTCCACTAACCTTAAGGCTTCTTCACCGCTTGAAGCTTCGATAGTTTGATAACCTTGGTAATCAAGGTTTATTTTCATAAATTGTCTAATAGGATCTTCATCATCTAGAATTAGTATCTTATTATTCATTTGTCATCCTTTCAAAGGCAATTTTTGCTGCACCAATTACACCAGCATCATTTAAAAACTTAGCTGGGAGTATTTCAATGTTGTAAGGCTTATTGCAGTAATTTTTGAAATTCTCTATCATACCATCCCACCAAATATCTTTGGAGTGGATGATTCCTCCACCAATTACTATTGCATCAGGGTCAAAAATATTTCTTAAGGAGGTTAACAGATATGCGAGATTTGATTGATAGTTTTTAAGAACTTCCATAGCTTTATCATCCGTCTCAATTCTTGAAAAAATCTCTTTACCATCTAATCTTTTTCCTGTAAGTCTGAAATAATCCTCACTTATAGCAGGTCCTGCACAATAACTTTCTGCACATCCATATTGTCCGCATGTACAGTAATTTCCACCTGGATGAAGCATAATATGGCCTAGTTCTGCCCCTTGGAAATGAGCTCCTGAGAGTAGTCCACCTTCTTTTGTATAAATAGCTCCTCCTAAACCAGTACCTAAGGTAATCATTACGACATTATCATAGGATTGACACGAACCAATCCATTTTTCTGCAATCAAGGCAATATTTGCATCGTTTTCTACAAATACCGGTATATCTACAAATTCTTCTATAGCTGATTTTAGATTAAGACCTGTCCAACCAGTTATATTTCCAGCAAATGTTACGATACCATTTTCAGAATCAATAAATCCTGGCGTGCCAATTCCTATTGCACTAGCTTGCTTATAGTCTATAGCAAAAATTGATTTTTTTATATTATTTAGAACAACTTCTCTGCCTTCAGATGCTTGGGTATCTGTAGTATACATGTCTAAAATAATCCCTTCTTCGTTAACAAGGCATGTATTTATCTTTGTTCCACCGATATCTATTCCTATTACTTTTGTCATAATTCTCCTCACATTGTCATAATTTTTTCTGATAATTTTTTTATATCTTGATATTTTTTTGAAACAACTTCTAAACCTTCTAAATATTCTAAACCTTTTATCTTAGGAAATACTATTTTATAAGCTAATAAAATTTGATTATTTATATTCTGTCTCTTATACACATCTCCGAGCCCACGAGACGCT
>OJLW01000971.1_pt1 | contig 11630 bp, 7 predicted proteins | sample 1597021 | NCBI WGS metagenome assembly OJLW01 (sample SAMEA3904676, study PRJEB24821) | metagenome | biome: Builtin; feature: hospital; material: surface | place: USA | collected 2013-06-03
GTAATACCTTAAATTCGGTACCCCTATTCAGCTGCGCCTTGGGCTGGTGCAGGAAAACCACACACTTTCAAGGCTTCCCAGAGGATAGGCAGTGTCGGTTTCCTAGTTAGCTTCAGCTGCGGCAAAACCATTGCCAGTGACATCGAGCGCGCCGACCGCGCCGGAGGCCGGGTCGCTCAGCGCAGCATCGCGGACAGCCTTCGCCACGGCCGGCATGACGCGCGGGTCCAGCGCCGACGGGATAATGCGGTCGGCACTCAGGTCTTCTACACCGACATTTGCAATCGCCTGAGTAGCAGCCAGCTTCATGGCCTCGGTGATGCGCTTGGCACCCGCCTCCAGTGCGCCACGGAACAGACCCGGGAAGGCCAGCACATTATTAATCTGGTTTGGATGATCCGAGCGGCCGGTGGCCACCACGGCGCCGTACTTGCGTGCGACTTCCATCGGAATCTCCGGAATCGGATTGGCCAGCGAGAACAGGATCGGGTCGGCGGCCATCTGGCTAATCGCATCCTCGCCGATACGGCCGGCAGAGACGCCGATGAACACGTTAGCGTCGACAAGCGCATCGTTGATCGAGCCGGTGATGCCGCGTGGGTTGGTCATGCTGGCGACCCACTGCTTGATGTCGCTCAGCGGCTCGCGGTCCGGATGGATGATGCCGCGCGAATCGACGACAACGATGTCGGACACGCCAGCGGACAGCAGCATCTTCGTCGCAGCGACACCAGCGGCACCGGCGCCGGAGATGACCACGCGGAGATCCTGGAAGCTGCGGCCGGTCAGCTTGCAGGCGTTGATTAGTCCGGCGGCGATGACGATGGCGGTGCCGTGCTGGTCGTCGTGGAAAATGGGAATGTCGAGCTCTTGGTCGAGACGCTGCTCAATCTCGAAGCAGCGAGGCGCGGAGATGTCTTCGAGGTTCACGCCGCCAAACGACGGTGCCAGCGCCTTGACCGTCTGGATGATTTCCTCCGTGTCGAGGGTATCCAGGACGATTGGCACTGCGGAGATACCGGCGAACTGCTCGAAGAGCTGGGCCTTTCCTTCCATAACTGGCAGTGCAGCTTTGGGGCCGATGTCGCCGAGGCCAAGGACTGCGGTGCCGTCGGAGATCACCGCGACGTTCTGGCCGGTCCAGGTGTAGGTGCGGGCCAGGGCCGGATCTTCGTGGATGGCCTCACAGACGCGGGCGACACCTGGGGTGTAGCCGATGGAGAGGTCGCGAATCGTCTCGAGCTTCATGGTCGAGTGCGAGCGGAGCTTACCGCCGCGGTGTGCCTCGAAGATTTCCGCATCTGTGATGGACGACGGATCCGTGGGGGCGGTGTCCTCCGGTACTGCGTGAAGCGGCGTCTTAGCGGAGTTCGCGTTCGCAGTGTGGTCGGAGGAGCTAGAGGAAGAATTCGCAGCAGGCATGATGACAGTCCAAAACGTGTTGAGTACTGAGTACTTTGTACTTTGAGAAAACTCGACCGCGGCGTGAGCTGCTGGTGGGCAGTGCGTAAAGCCGGGAGCAAGGCTGGCCGCTGATACGTAGTGGTGTGCGTAAAAACCAAACTAGTCTTGCTATACGGGATTGGTATCTCATTATATGGACGGTGGGGTGGAAAATAAAATCTTTGCGGTTGGGGGAGCGGGGGCGGAACCTTGCTGCTGAAGCTCAGTTTGCGTCACCTCGCGCCCTATAATCAGAATTCAATCGATTGAAAGGTGCATTTCGTCCCATGCAAGATCAGACCAAGCTCATCCACTCCGGCTACGTACCAGGTAATAAAGACCCGCGTCAGGTGCCGATTATTCAGTCGACGACCTACACGTTCGACTCCTCCGACGACATTGCTGCCGTCTTTGACGAACCAACTCACGCACTGATTTACTCCCGCTTCGCGAACCCAACGGTTATGGCCGTCGAAGAGAAAATCGCCGACCTTGAGGGCGGCGCCGCAGCAATGGCTACTACCTCCGGCCAGGCCGCAACTGCACTCGCAATCATGAACCTCTGCTCCGCGGGCGACTCGTTTGTCACCTCGTCGGAAATCTACGGTGGTACCTCGAACCTCTTCGCTACCACGCTGAAGCGCTTCGGTATCGAGGCAATCTTCGTCAATCAGAATGCCTCCGAGGAGGAAATCGCCGCAGCATTCAAACCGAACACCAAGGCGCTATTTGGTGAAATCATTGCCAACCCGGCGATGAGTGTGCTCGATGTCGAGAAGTTCGCCCGCATCGCCCACGGCCAGGGGGTACCGCTGATTGTCGACAGCACCTTCGCCACCCCGATTCTGTGTAAGCCCATCGAGCACGGCGCAGACATCGTCGTCCACTCCACTTCTAAGTACATGGACGGCCACGCGATCCAGGTCGGCGGCGTCATCGTCGACTCTGGCAAGTTCGACTTCACCAACGGCAAGTTCCCCGACTTTACCGAGCCCGACGAGTCCTACCACGGCGTCATCTACATCAAGGACTACGCCGTCGCGCCGTTCGTCATTAAGGCGCGCATGCAGCTACAGCGCGACTTCGGCGCGTACCCAGCAGCTCACTCCGCCTTCATGCTGAACCAGTCGCTCGAAAGTCTCGACGTTCGCATGCGTCGTCACTGCGAGAACGCACTGAAGGTCGCCGAATACCTCGAATCGCGCACGGATTTGCTTAACGACGTTCGTTACCCCGGCCTGAAATCTTCTCCGTACTACGAGCTTGCTCAGAAGTACCTCGACGGAGCTTCCGGTGTGGTCACGATTGACCTCAAGGGTGGCCGTGAAGCTGGTACAACCTTCATGGATGCGCTGCAGCTGGTGACCCGTCAGGTGCACGTGGCCGACTCTCGTTCCTGCGTGCTGCACCCGGCTTCCACCACGCACCGCCAGGTTCCGGATGAGCAGCTGCCGGCGGTGGGAATTACCCCTGGTCTTGTTCGACTGTCCATTGGTTTGGAAAATGTTGACGATATTATTGCCGACATTGAGCAAGCGCTGGCCAAGGTTGAAGGCTAGTTTGTCGAGAGTTTAGCCAGGTCCAATCCCCGTTTGGCGGGGTAGGGCCTGGTTTTTTCTTACCTCCAGCGAGGGCATATGGTTCGTGAATCGAAAATATTTGTGTACCGCGGCGAATCGGATCCGGAGTTGCTGAGATAGTTCCAACTGACGACAGAGAGCTGTTCGTTTATTGCAACTTCTACGTAGGAGGCTTCTTACAATGTCCGATTCCACTTTCCCTCAGAACCCGCAGGGCCCACAGAACGCGTATGGCCCCGAGGGGTCATATGGTTCCAAGGGGACGTATGGCTCCCAGAATCCGCAGGCTTCGCTGGGGCAGCAGTCCTACCAGCACAACCCGCAGGATCCGCTTGGTCAGCAGTCCTACCCGCAGGGTTCGTCGGCAGCTGGGCAGATGGCTCAGGCTCCGAAAGAAAAGAAGAAGGGTGGCTGCTTCAAGTGGGGTGGTATCGCCGCGGGTGCTGTCGTGGTCCTAGCCGTGGCGGCCAGCTTGACCGGTGGCGGCGATGCTGATTCGGGCGGCGATTCTGAAGCTGCGTCTCTCTTTGGTTCGGAGACTGCCATTGCGGCTGATTCTGGGACTGTTGAGAATGCCGATTTCGCTGAGGATCCTGGGGCTGCTGTAGAGGAGCAGCAGGGCCAGGCGGAGGAGCAGGAAAAACAGGATAAGCAGGATGAGAAGGTTCCGACTGAGTACAAGAATGCTCTCCGCAAGGCCAAGAGTTACTCGGATTTGATGCACATGTCCAAGGCCGGCATCTATGGCCAGCTGACCTCGGAGTATGGCGAGAAGTTCTCGCCGGAGGCTGCCCAGTATGCAATGGACAACCTTGAAGTGGACTGGAATAAGAATGCACTGGAAAAGGCGCGTTCTTACCAGGATTCGATGGCAATGTCCCCGGATGCGATTTACGAGCAGCTGACGTCGGAATATGGCGAGCAGTTTACCCCGGAAGAAGCTCAGTACGCGGTGGATAACCTGTAGCAGCGGGTTTCGTTTGTTGATGACGCCAATTGGCCAGAGCCCCGTTTGGATGCATGCTGCAAAAGGACGGTTTCCGCTTCACCAGAATGCATTTGCTGCACACTTAACGGCTCCTGGTGAAGCGGAAACCGTCTTGGCTGTTTTATGGCGTGCCCTGGCAGTTGAGCGACTGTCGGCAGCAAAACTTCGGCGCGGTGCAGATTGTGCCGAGAAAAATGTGGATTAGATGGCTGATTATGCATATTTCTCTAATGGCTCGTGGATGATAGGTGCTGCTGAAGGCGAGCCTGAAGGTAGTCCAGCTTATTTATTAACTGTTGGAGGAAAATGCATTAAGAAGACACACCAAGATTCACCAGAGATTGATGAGTTCATATCTCGTGCAGTCAAAGTGACCAAATGAGTAGTCGTAAACGAAAATAACTGTGAAAATGCTGCAGTATGGGCTGGATAATGCCTTTACTAAAATGTGTCGTACGGAGTTTGACTACCCGCTAAAACCTCCAGGTAGCGGCACATCCGAGGTAAGAAAGAGAGGGAAAATCGTATGGCACTAGATGATGTTATGCCGGCGAAGGTGACATATATTGACCCTAGCCGAGTTCTCCCCGTTGACAATGAAATTGAATATGAGGCGTTTGATGCGGTAGCCGACAAACTCCTTCTGTTGCTTGGAAATACAGCACGACGGCACACGATGGAAGACTATGAGGACGGCGGATATCCTGCGGAGGCGCTCAATTCAGCGCTTTGTGCGATCCAAGTACCGATACCCCGAAGTGCTGTTGACATCATTCGGTCATACATCCCGAAGCTGAATGAGTTCAACGATGATTGGTTTGGTGTTGAGGAAGCGCTTGACAACGCGATTGAGCGCTGCGGAATTGATGAGTCCGCATAGTTGGCAAAACAGTTGATGCCCCGTTCCACTTGAACTGCTCCCCACTAGTCGGTAACTGATTTCTCAGTCCAACTAATGGGGAGCACCACATCGGTGGTGGCGGGGTTTTCTTATACCCGAAAACTGATTCACCCAGGAGCTAACGCAGGACCTAGCAAGCAATACGTGGCTCACTTTTGGCTCAAAATACCCGTGAAAGTGCGTGAAAAAGAGTGAAAGATAGTGAAAACTAACCCAAGCAAAAACCCGCCCCCACCAGGCTAAAAGCCTAGTGAAAGCGGGTTTTAAAATCGTGCCCCCGGTGAGACTCGAACTCACACTGGACGGGTTTTGAATCCGTTGCCTCTGCCAATTGGGCTACAGGGGCGCAAAGCCGTCGATAAGCGAAAATGCTCTATCGAAGCGACCTTGACTAGTCTAGTCCATCGACCCCGAATTAGAAAAACGGCGCTGCGCATAAGCGACGACGCTGACGATTGCGGCGCCGAGAATGAACAGTCCGAGGGCGAGTCCCCAGTCGGAGCCGATGTCCTGGAGCTCGTTGTTTTCGGTCTGCCACGGCCAGAGAGCGCGCAGAGAACCGAGCATGAGTCCGGACATGGCGACCAGCGTGAGCGCCTGGTGTGTACTCAACAGCCATTCGAGGAGACGGATGAACAGGACGATGCCAATCAGTGCGCCGACGAAGAACGTGCCGATGTAGGCGACGTCACGATCATGAATTGCGCCCATGGTCGGTGCGTAGAGACCGATGACCAGCAGGAAGAAGGAACCGGAAACGCCCGGCAGGACCAGCGCGCACACGGCAATCGAGGCGGCGATGAGTACAAGCCACAGAGGTGGCTGCGTCGGTGCGGCCTGGGGAAGGGAAGTCAGCGTGAACAGGGCGATGCTGAAAAACAGGAAGACGGCGATGGCCTTGCCGCGCATGCCCGGCTGACGCAGGGCACCCGGCTGCAGCTCGTTCAGCGGCATGGTGATTGAGGCGGCGATCATGCCCATGAACAGTGCTCGGGAAGCGACCGGCTGGTTGGTGACGAAGTCCTCCATGATGCCGGCCAGGGAGAAGACTACGGCAACCATGCCGATAGCCACCGGGATGAGCAGCCACCAGTCAACCCTGCGTAGGTCCTCCTTGAAGGTGCCCTTGGAGATCGCCCGCGGCAGGTCGGTGATGCGCTTTGCCGACTCAATCAGGCGTCCGTAGATGCCTGTAATCAGTGCAAGCGTACCTCCGGAGACACCCGGAATCGTCTCGGCGAGACCAATGAGGCCACCACGAACTGCGTTGGCGATGGCACCCAGCGGGGTCGGCTTCGGGATTTCAGAGTAGGGGCTCGTGGTCGGCAGCGTAGTCGACTCTGCACCAGGAGCGCTCATATTTTCAGTAGACATCGCAGGCCATTGTATGTCTTCCACCTGAGAAGAACCGTATTTCCGTGTGTGTATTAGCAGCTTCGGAGTGCGATTAAGGACACAAAATAAAAAAGCAGCGCCTGGGGCGGCGCTGCTGATTCAGTGAGTTACGCAGGAGTAGGCGGTGGGTGGTGGATGGTGGGGCTGGTTCCTGAGCTGTGCTCGGACCTTAGCCGTGCTCGATAATCTGCTGCAGGCAGCTACCTAGGGCCTCCACCGAGATTTTCGGCGCGTTGGTCTCGTCGATCAAACCGGTATCGGAAAGAACTAGGTATCCGACGCAGAGGGAAATAACCATCTGGCTGCGGTACACAGCAGTTTCGTGGCTGATGTCCTCTGGGCCGTCTTCTTCGACGCGGTGAATCAGGTCGTCGGCGATAGCTTCATTGAACCGTTCGGCGATGACTTTTGCAGTTTCCTCGGAGTCAAGGGATCCGACGATCAGCGGAATCATGGACTGTCCGGCCATTCCTTGACCAGTCAAAATAGCGCTGGCCATCCGCTGGCCAAGTTCATTGAAGGGAGCTCGGCTGAGCGTGCCTTTGAACTGGCTGAAGTCAATCAGTTCGGCCATGAGACCTTCTTTGGAGCCGAAGTACTTGATGATGAGCGGCGCGCTGACGCCCGCATCGCTGGCAATTTCCTTCAGCGGCACGCTTCGCAACGGCTTGCGCGCGAAGTGCCGAGCTGCAGCCGCGATGATGCGCTCGCGGGTGGACTGGGCGCTCCGTTGGAAATCGGTCGAATCGAACTCACTCATGCTGAAGAGTCTAAAGCCATGAAAGCGTAACTACGCCAATTGATTTCAGAGGCATGCGCAGGACGTGGTGATATGTTTTCGCGGCCACCTCAAAGAGGGGGTAATTTCTAGGTGCCTCATTTGGGGCAGGTTCCGCGCATGTTGTTGAACGATCGCTGGAAAATATGGAAAAACTCCAGGAAAATAAGGCGAATATTAAAGTTGGATTACAGTATTTCGGAAACTGAAACCAAGTGCCAAACGACGCTCGGGAGGCTCACTCTTGCGAATCACTGTTCAGGTGGGCTAAGGGCTGTTGAACCCGTTTCAAAATGCAGCCTGATTACCGTAATTATTGTTCACTGAAGCTGGTCGGCCAACAGCTCATCCCGCGCGGCCCGCGAGCCCCCAGCGCGATTCTCAGTTTTCCTACGCTGTTCAATATTTTCCTACACTGGGATGTCATGAAGAAGACCCTCATGCTTATCGACGGTCATTCCATGGCCTTCCGCGCGTTCTTTGCCCTTCCGGTGGATAATTTCTCAACCACCGGCGGTCAGACAACGAACGCGGTGTACGGCTTCCTCTCCATGCTGTCCAATATCCTCAGCGAGGAAAAGCCCACGCACGTGGCGGTCGCCTTCGATGTCGCCCGCGAAACCTTCCGCAACGAGATTTTCCCGGAGTATAAGGCCCAGCGTGAGAAGACTCCTGAGGAATTCCGTGGTCAGGTGCCACTTATTCAACAGGTGCTGAAAGAGATGGGCATCGTCACACTGGAAAAGGACAACTACGAGGCCGACGACATCATCGCGACGTTGGCTACCCAGGCCAAGCCTGAGGGCTTCGAAACGCTCATCGTCACCGGCGACCGCGACTCATTCCAGTTGGTCAATGACACCACCACGGTGCTCTATCCAATGCGCGGCGTCACAACGCTGCATCGCTTCACGCCTGCGGCTATTGAGAAGAAGTATGGCCTAACGCCGACTCAGTACCCGGACTTCGCGGCCCTCCGTGGCGACCCTTCCGACAATCTCCCGGGCATTCCAGGGGTCGGCGAGAAAACCGCGACGAAGTGGATCGTTCAGTACGGCACACTGGAAAACCTCATCGATCACGCCGACGAAATCCACGGCAAAGTCGGCGACAACTTCCGCGAGCGCGTCGCAAATGTCCAGCTGAACCGTGACATCACCGAAATGGTCAAGGACCTGCCCTTGCCGTACGGTCCGAACGAGCTCGAGCTCCGGCCCGCTGATGCCCAGGGAATCATCGACTTCTTCGACCGCCTCGAATTCGGCGATAACCTCCGCGAGCGCGTCTTCCGCACCCTTTCTATCGAAGGCGCGGGCGTCACCGCCTCCACCAGTGACAGCGCGACAAAGCTCGAGGCTGTCTCGCTTGACGACGGCGCCCTGGCTGCTTGGCTCGATGAACTGCACGAGCCGGCCGCGTTGCAGGTCGGGGAGCATACCTTGATGATTGGCTCCGCTGATGAGAAGGGCAAGACCTCCGGTCAGGCTGTTTCTCTCGACCTCGGCGAGCTATCTGCAGAAGATGCCGACACACTGCGCGAGTGGCTCGCTGGCGACCATCCGAAGTTGGTGCATGACTGTAAGTCGGCCATGCATGCGCTGTGGGATTACGACTTCGAACTGGCAGGGGTCATCCACGACACTTTCTTGGCCGCGTACCTGCTGCGCCCAAGTCAGCGCAGTTACAGCTTGGACAACGTTGTCCAGCGACACCTGGGGCAGACTCTTTCGCAGGCCGACGGTCAGATGACCCTGCTCGATGGCCCGGCCGAAGACGCTTCCCATGTCGCCGCCGTTATCGACCTGGCTGAGCGACTGGCTGTCGAACTCGATGAGGCCGGGCTCTACAGTGTGTACGCCGACCTGGAAGTTCCGCTTGCTCCAGTGCTTGGCCGGATGGAACGCGCTGGCATCGCTGTGGATGTTGATGCCCTCGAGGAGCTTCGCAAGCAGGCGCAGGCGGCTACCGATGAGGCGGAGAGTGAGGCTCGCAACCTCGTCGATAAGCCTGAGCTGAATCTCGGATCGCCGAAACAATTGCAAGAAGTCCTGTTTGACCAGCTGGGAATGCCCAAGACGAAGAAGACGAAGACTGGCTATTCCACGGCGGCGAAGGAAATTGAGGGGTTGGCGAAGGTCAACCCACATCCGTTCCTGGATTACCTGCTGAAGTTCCGCGAGTCGCAGAAGATGAAGTCAACCGTCGAGGGGTTGATTAAGGCCGTCGCCGATGATGGCCGTATTCATACGACCTTTAATCAGACGGTCGCCGCGACGGGGCGCCTGTCGTCGACGGAGCCAAATCTGCAGAACATCCCGGTGCGCACGGAGTTCGGGCGACGGATTCGTGAGGCGTTTGTGGTGGGCGATGGCTATGCGCAGCTGATTACCGCGGACTACTCGCAGATTGAGATGCGTGTGATGGCGCACCTGTCGCAGGATCCGGGGCTGATTGAGGCCTACCGACAGGGCGAGGACCTGCATAACTACGTCGGCTCGAAGGTCTTCGGCGTCGGCATTGATGAGGTCACGCCCGAGCTGCGTCGTCGTGTGAAGGCGATGAGCTACGGACTGGCCTACGGTCTGAGTGCTTTTGGTCTGGCGCAGCAGCTCGACATTCCGCAGCGTGAGGCGAAAAAGCTCATGGAGGACTACTTCGAGCGTTTCGGTGGCGTGCGCGATTACCTGCACAAAGTTGTTGAGCAGGCGCGCAAGGACGGCTTTACAGCCACGATGTTCGATCGGCGCCGCTACCTTCCGGAACTCAACGCCGACAACCGCATCGCTCGCGATAACGCGGAACGCGCGGCTTTGAACTCGCCCATCCAGGGGTCGGCGGCAGACATTATTAAGATTGCGATGCTCCGGGTCGACGATGCTTTACGACGCGGCGGGTTGCGCTCGCGTGTCCTCCTGCAGGTTCACGACGAACTGGTTGTGGAAGTTGCAGATGGGGAAGAGGCAGCAATCAAGGAGCTGTTGCATCGGGAGATGGACTCAGCGGCTGAATTGCTGGTACCGCTGGATGTTTCCATCGGTGCTGGTGTGAACTGGGATACTGCTGCGCATTAGTGGTGCGAAGGCGTGGCGGCGGTCGCGGCCGGCGAACTTTTTGCGGACTCACCGAGGGCGTGTTGCGGACTTGAATGTCGCAGCTCAAATCGGTATTGTTCGCTAGGTATGCATTAGCATGCCGACTTTGCAGCCTCGAGTTCCGGGGGACATCGGGTTAACTAATTGCCAATGGCGAGATTCGCCGAAAGCGGATTTGGCCCGGTTGTCCAGGAGTTTCTTTGAGGGGTAAGGCCGAAATTGTCCGTTTTTCGATTTCTATCCGCTTCGGAGCACATCTTATATGTCCACTTCTAACGTCCCTCAGGTTGCCATCAACGACATTGGCACCGCTGAGGATTTCCTGGCCGCTGTCGACTCGACGATGAAGTACTTCAACGATGGTGACATCGTTGAGGGCACTGTCGTTAAGGTTGACCGCGACGAGGTTCTTCTCGACATCGGCTACAAGACTGAAGGTGTCATTCCTTCCCGCGAACTGTCCATCAAGCACGATGTCGACCCTGATGAAGTGGTCGAAGTTGGCGATGAGATCGACGCGCTGGTCCTGACCAAGGAAGACAAGGAAGGCCGCCTCATCCTGTCCAAGAAGCGCGCTCAGTACGAGCGTGCTTGGGGCACCATCGAGCAGCTCAAGGAGAACGACGAGCCGGTTACCGGTACCGTCATCGAGGTCGTCAAGGGCGGCCTGATTCTCGACATCGGCCTGCGTGGCTTCCTGCCGGCTTCCCTCGTTGAGATGCGTCGTGTCCGCGACCTCCAGCCGTACATCGGCCAGGAGATTGAGGCCAAGATCATCGAGCTCGACAAGAACCGCAACAACGTTGTTCTGTCCCGCCGTGCATGGCTCGAGCAGACTCAGTCTGAGGTCCGCTCCGAGTTCCTGCACCAGCTGCAGAAGGGCCAGGTGCGCAAGGGTGTCGTTTCCTCCATCGTCAACTTCGGCGCATTCGTCGATCTCGGCGGTGTTGACGGCCTGGTTCACGTTTCCGAGCTGTCCTGGAAGCACATCGACCACCCGTCCGAGGTTGTCCAGGTTGGCGACGAGGTCACCGTCGAGGTTCTCGAGGTCGACCTGAACCGCGAGCGCGTTTCCCTGTCCCTGAAGGCTACTCAGGAAGATCCGTGGCGCGTCTTTGCCCGCACTCACGCAATCGGCCAGATTGTTCCGGGCAAGGTCACCAAGCTGGTTCCGTTCGGTGCGTTCGTCCGCGTCGAGGAAGGCATCGAGGGCCTGGTTCACATCTCCGAGCTGGCTTCCCGCCACATCGATGTTCCGGACCAGATTGTCTCCGTCGACGAGCAGGTCATGGTCAAGGTCATCGATATCGACCTCGAGCGTCGTCGTATTTCCCTGTCCCTCAAGCAGGCTGACGAGGACTTCACCGAAGAGTTCGACCCGACCAAGTACGGCATGGGCGACTCCTACGACGAGCAGGGCAACTACATCTTCCCGGAGGGCTTCGACCCGGAG
>OJLW01000982.1_pt1 | contig 11541 bp, 15 predicted proteins | sample 1597021 | NCBI WGS metagenome assembly OJLW01 (sample SAMEA3904676, study PRJEB24821) | metagenome | biome: Builtin; feature: hospital; material: surface | place: USA | collected 2013-06-03
AAATCTTTCAAGAAAACAAACATCAAAACCATACACACAAGCATCACAATTCCAAAAATCGAAGAAAAACTTTGCACCACAGCCTCATTCGAAGAAATAACCACGCTGAAAGTGTTGTTAATCATGTGAAGAAGAATGGATGCGTAAATGCTTTCTGTGTAATAATACACCGCACAAATCACAATCCCTCCGATTAATGCATAAGCTCCTTGGAACAAATTAAAATGGAACACTCCGAACACAATCCCATTCAGAATAATCGCCCATTTATAAGGAAGAAGTCGTTCGTTTTCTGTGAATAAAGTCCCACGCAACATCAACTCCTCTGAAATCGGAGCGAAAATCGTAATAGCAAGAACCGACAACATCATATTGCCCTTCATCAATTCTTCTGACGCCTTGTTGTACACATCAAGGCTTGCAACAATTTGTGGAAAAAACTTACTCAAATACATCATCAAAGCTACAGTAATATTGATAAGACCCATAAGACCAATTCCAACCACGAAAAGCTTCAAAACTTCTGAAAAAGAAATCTTTCTTTTCTTTAAATAATCCCTATTGTATTTCGTTTGAAAAATCTTCGTTCTAAATTTAATGATTAAAAGGAAAATAATAATCCTCAGGATTTGTCCACATAGAAGAAAAGCCGCCCCATTTTTCACATAAAAATCTTGGAAATTGCCATCAAATCCTACAAATTGAGCAACAATTCCTCCAATCACTCCAACAATAAGCTCTGGAATTACGAACAAAAGCAAAAGGATAACTCCTTGTAAAATCGCAATCAAAAGATTAGAAAATTTTAGTTTTTTTGTATTCTCCATAAATACCTCCAGTTAATTATATATACCCAAGTTTTCTTGCAATAAAAAAATCAAGCACAAGGCTTGATTTATTTAAGCTTTTGATACGGCTTGATTTGCCATTTTGATTTCTGAATTTGGAAGTTCTACTTCGAATTGTCCTATCAAAAATGATGATATTACAGTTGTCAAAAGTGAGAACATAATTCTGTCGACTGGAATGTATAAAAGTGACAGTGCCAACACTGTTATATCTGAGAACAAATACGCTAATGATATTTTGAGTCCCGATTTTGTGGATATCGTCATTGCTAAGGCGTCGTCTCCACCTGCTGCTCCACCTTCACTTACTACAAGTCCGCATCCCAATCCGATGCAAATCCCTCCGATAATACTTGCTAACAATGGCACATCGTACATATTTGGTAACACTGGCCCTATAATATTGAAAAATTTCGCAAATACGGCAAATGATATTGTGGCTACGAAAGCTTTCTTCACAAAATCAAATCCCATTATCGAAAATCCAAGAACGTAGCAGCTCACATCCAATACTACTGATGTTATTGATTGGTCAAATCCGAAGATTTTGTTCAAGAACAACATCATTCCGAGCACTCCGCCCTCAGTTACGCCTGATTGTTTATGTACGTTCACTACTGCGAACGCCATTATAGCACATCCTAGGATTATTTTAAGTAATCCTTTTTTAGTTAATCCGAAAAATTTTAGCATTCTACTAAGCATTTTATCTTCCCCCGTTTAGAAATTAGGAAGTTAAAATTGACCACGAAAAAAAGACTGCGGTTCAAGTTTAACTTGCCTGTGCAATCTCTGGTTTTGATGCTTTTTTGTTTGCTGATTTTTTCTTGTAAAAACTCTGAACCTTATTGTTCTTTTTAGCCTATAAGAGTATCACATCAGATCCTTTCCAGGCTCTTTATCGAGCAATAGTCATCAGATAAAAACTACCAAATAATTATATTTGGTACCCATAGATAAATAATTACAACGAAATTATATACTATTTTTAGCTAATTGTCAATGTTTTTGGTAAAATGTTGGAAAATTTTGCGTAAAATTTTGGTATGATTTGTGTGTTGTTTACACTTTCGCTTTAATATTTGAAATTTAATGCGAGAATGATTTTTTTAAAATCGAGTAGGAGATAGATGATTCATTCATCTACCGTCCTCTAACACCACCGTACGTACGGTTTCGTATACGGCTGTTCTACAGTTTAATATGAACATTACTTAGTTCATTTTTTGTATTTTCTTTTGAGTTAATCTTTTCATGACTGTGTCCAGCTAATTTATTTTCACTTTCCGAGTTATCTTTGATTAGTCTGGTTAATTTTCTACCTTCTTTGTCATGATTAGTTTCTTTCATAAATTTATACCTCCTGTAGTTCAGTTTTCCTAAGTCTACCTAGTACTATGACTTCTGCTGACTTCTCACTATTCGTTATTATTACTTTTGCGCTAGTGAGCCCTCCTCGAGTAAGGGCATATTCTTTCCTCTCATATATCTGCCACATTTACATTTACGTATTCCGTGTAGTTATTGGACTTTGCTTTGTTGTGCAAGTTTATTCTACGTAACTGCCTTATGTGATTTCTATTCGTCAGACCAAGAGTTTGCCTAGGGCTTCCTTCAGATTCCACCTCACGATGGACACGCTTGCCTTCGGATATCTGTTTCCCACTACTGGGCACACTTAGGACTTACACCTGTTAGAATATACTCATGCCGAGCGCACATAAAAAACCCCAAAAGTCGCAAAACTTTTGAGGTTTGAATTCTTGTTTTTAATAAGTTTCTTTGAAGATTTCGAAGAATCCTTGTGGATGATCACATGCTGGGCATTTCTTTGGTGCTGTTTTACCTTCGTGAATGTAGCCACAGTTGTTGCATTTCCATAAGTATACTTCTTCTCTTTCGAATACTTTTTCTTTTTCGATGTTTTCTAATAATTTTCTGTATCTTTTTTCGTGAGCTTCTTCAACTTCTCCGATTTCAGTGAATACGTGTGCGATTTCCTTGAAGCCTTCTTCTTCAGCGATTTTGGAGAATTCTGGATACATTTCAGAATTTTCGAAGTGTTCTCCTTCTGCTGCTGATTTAAGGTTACTCTTAGTGTCTCCTAAGTGAACTGGGAATCCTGCTTCGATTTCTATTTCAGCATCTTGTAAATCTTCACTCAAAAACTTCATGAATCTTTTTGCGTGAGCCATTTCGTTTCTTGCTGTTTCTTCAAAAATCATAGAAATTTGAACGTATCCTTCTTTTTTTGCTGCGTTAGCAAAGTATGTATAACGCATATTTGCTTGACTTTCCCCTGCAAATGCAGCCATCAAATTAGTAGCTGTTTTTGTACCTTTTAAGCTTGCCATAAATTTTCCCCCTTGTAAATTTGAATGAATTTAACAATTCATTTCTATTAATACTATACCACAAACGTAAAATTTTATCACATTACATGTCAGATTTGTTCAAGTTCAAATCGTTAATAATCCCCTTTGTTCCAACTTTTATAACCGTTGGAGAGCCTTCTTCGATTATTTCTTCCTTTTTAATTGTCGGTTGTCCGTTGATATCTTCGTAGTACAATTTTTTAATCGTAGGTGTTCCCTTTTTTATTATGATTTCTTCACCTTGACGCATATTATTATCGTAAATTTTCTTAGGTTTAGGATTTTCTTCTACAATTGCCACGTCTTCTCCGTATTTTTTCACACTAATCACCTCTTTTATTATTATACCTTAGATTTCATTTATTTACTCAGCTTATAAGTAGTGTGTTATTTATTTGATTTTACAATAAATGACCATATAAAACTGTGATAAAATATAGCTATAGTATTAATGAATGAAACGAAAATAATTAAACTATTTAAAGAAGGGATGATTTTATGAAAAAATTTAAGATTTTGGCATTATTATTAATGGCAAGTTTAATGTTCGCAGGATGTTCTAAGGAAGATAAAAAGGAAACAACTTCTACAGAACAAAAAACTGAACAAAAGACTGAAGAAAAGAAAGAAGAAAAAACAGAAGAAAAAACTGAAGAAAAGAAGGAAGAAGCTCAAGAACCAACAGCTGATAATCCTATGATTGTTGACGAAGCTAACAAACAAATCAAAGTCTACGCTGAAGTTAATGATAAATTCAAAAAAGAAAGCACAATGCACGCTATCGTAGCAAAATCTGGTAAAAATAACGAACAATCAATGTTTGTTTCTTATGCTAACCAAAATGATTTGTACGATGCATTAGAAAAAATCGGTGCAAAACCAGGTAACAATGTTACAATGGACAACATGGGAAAAGAAGCCGTTAAAGGTGATAAGATTGATCTTACATTCAAGTTCCAAGGATCAGATAATGAACAAGGAATTAATGATGTTATAAAAGATTCTTCAGGAAAAGAAATAGACATTAGATTTGGTGGTAACCAAAAACCAGCAAAAGATATGAACACAGGTTGTATGACATGTTTGCAAAGTTGTCCTTTGGGAATAACTTCAAACGCAAATCAATTAATTGGCGCTGACGAAAAAGACGGAGTTAAATATACTTTGGCTGATTCAGTTCCAGCTGATAAAACACCTGTTGTTATCACTTATAAATTAGCTAACTAACCATTTCATTTAAAATTCTCTATTTAAAAAGGTAGGCTTTTATTAGCTTACCTTTTTAATTTTTGTATGTATTTGCATTCAAAAAACGCCCACAGTTGTGAGCGCTTGTGTTATAAGAAAACAATGTTTGTAGTTTCTATCCAATTTATCACTATGTTGTAAATGAAAAGTCTAACAAATCTCAAGCCAATGTACAAAGACATGAATGTGATGATGACGTAAGGTATTTTCTCAAATTTGAAGTTTTTGATGTTAAGTCCCAAGAAAAACAACAATATAACGAAAGCTTCTGCAATAACAATGTAAACTCCCAGTGGATAAAGTGCCATTGACATTGCTGCTTGAAACATAACTAATAGCAATATGCTGTAGTTTTCGTCTTCTCGCCAATCATCTTTTACGAAAAACTTGTTAGCTACTCTGTAAATTATTTTGAATTTAAGAATAGCAAACGCAAATATGAACACGCATCTTATCGCAAAATAAATGTATCCTACGAGAAAGTTTCTCCTGATAAATGCAATTGTGTCAAAGCTTGAATAATATTCCAAAATAGCTGTGATGATAAAAGCTAATAATCCCATTTTAAACAAGCCGTTTTTTTTATTTTTGAATCGATTTTTCGGAAGTTCCAGTGTTTCTCCCATAAACTCGAAAATCTCGTATACATTATCGTAAAGCTCAGATTGTTTGCTATTCATTTCACCTATTTTTTTAAATTTTTTCATAAGCAAACCCTCCCCTTTTCGCTTATCATATATATATTATACATCATTTCAAAGTAGAGTTTCAATCATTCCATCGATTATTTGTAATAACTACCCGCAAACTCGTATTTTTTACTCGTGTATTTTGTTTTATCTTCTGTAAATTTTATGTCGACCTCTTTCGTTGATAAATATTCTCCATTTACTTTATAACTATCTGCGTTGAAATTTTTGAGTATCAATATCCCATTAACCGTAATTTCAGGAGTTTTTTGGATTTTTTCATTTTCTACATAATACACGTTAGCCTTATCGATGAACACTCCATCTATTGTAACATCGTTAAGTATCGTGATATCATCTGAATCAATTACAATGTTTTTCTCTTTTGTGGAAAATTGTACTAATTTAGTCAGAAATTCATCATCTATTTCTATTTTTTTATCTCCGTCATTTTCTTCATAGCCATTTCCCTTTTCATCTTCCGAAACTTCTTCGTTGTTTTGATTTGTTTTTTCGGCTACGAATTCATTGTATTTTTCATCAGCGACCTTTTTGTCCACAAAATACGTTTCATCATTCAATGAAAATATTAAACAATCTTTTATTCCGATGCTTTTCTTTCCTTCAATGATTTCCGGCAACAGTTCATCGATCTTTTCTTCTGATATAATTCTTTTTTCAAAAGGATTTTTCCTATTATACACCATTCTAGTCGTTACTCTGGATCCATTATTGTCTGGATAATCACTGGTGTTTTCTGCAAATCTATCTCTTGGATACTCACTTGTAAACGAAAAAACTTTAGTATCTCCTTTTTTTTCTGTAAAAAAGTTGACCTTTGTTGGAGCCCTGAATTCGGGCATGTCTGTAGTCTGAATATCAAATGTTCCATTATCAGAATTTTCACTCAATTTTTTATCAAAAAGCTTTCTCTTATTAATTATTTTGACTTTGGAATAAGCAATCGCTTTGGCTTGAATGTAGTCGTATTTGTAGGCGTTGACAGTTCTGATATTTTTCACTTGAACTATCAAAAACACAATTACAATCATCAACACGAATATCATGTATAGCGCGTAAATGCTAATGTAGGCTTTGGATTTTCGTTTCATTTTACCTTATCTCCAATGTAGACTACCAGTTTCTTTCCATTTTCTTTTAAATAAATGTAGTTGTCGTCATGACTAAATGTGAAATCATCGGCGTTGTCCTTGAGTTTGTTCTTAGTTATCCTACCGTTGGGCCCGTGTTCTTTTAAATCATCAAAACTACTGGGATCTGTAAAAGCGTATCGTATGATTTTGCCATTTTCTTTTGTAAAATACACATAATTTTGCTTATCATCAATGTATTTTACAAGTACAAATCCCATTGATTGATCGAAATGAGTCCAATTTGGCTTTTCTGTAATTACAGACCTTGACCTTTCGATTTCGTTTTTTATGTAATATGCGCAGTGGTCGACATCGTCTACGTTGTTTTTCAGAGTAAAACTCGACTGCATAATTTTAAAATTAGTCTTAAACGATAGGAAAATCACACCCAAAACTACGGAGAATATAAACAAACTCACCATAACTTCAAGCAACGTAAATCCCCTACTTTTCTTTGTAAAATGACACATCTTTCGTGATATCTCCATTAGTTACACTGACATTTACCTTAACCAAATCTCCCACATCATCCTTCTTTACCACGACTTTTGAATTCTCATCAACAATTGAATCATCCACATCACCGTGAGCTTTCAAATATTCCACAGAATTGTCCAAATCACGTAGCACAACATTTTCAGTGTAGGATTTATCCTGCATCGTAATCACATTTTTAAGCTGTGGATAGTACACTACGACACAAAGACTCACCAAAAACAATGCAAACAAAACCTCAAGCAGTGTAAATCCCTTATTTTTTCGTCTCATCCACATCCACTCTCCCTGTCGCTATGTAACAATTTATCCTGTATGTTTTGTTTTTCGTTTCGTAATAAATAGTCGGAAAATGTGTTGCTGCAGAAGATTTGGATATATTTGCGCCAATATTTCCAAAGTCTATAGTATTTTCTCCACCTTTATTTAATCGAAGTGTTCCATTTTTCAAATCTCTTTCAAAAAGATTCTTCATTTTATTAGAATCGTAAAAATAATAGGAATTTGTGTCGAATCGAAATTGAATACTTCGTCCTGCATTCATTGCTACACTTCTGGCACTTTTCAAATCGCTAACAAGCGTATTAATCTCTTTTCTACTTGCAACATCAGTTTTGAAGTCGTATTTAAAAACGCAAATCATAATCACAACAGAAATAATGAATAGACTCACCATCACCTCTATTAAACTGAATGCCTTAGCTTTCATTTTTAATTTAGAAAACATTTCCCATCACCACATACAATAAAAAAGAAGACCAAATCACAGGAATGAATGCAATCTCCTCATTATCTTCTTTTCTTAGAATATAAATCAAAGCCCTGATTCCACTAATAATCCCAAGATAAAACACAAAACTCACTAAATCTGTGAGGCTTTTGCTCATGCCAAGTCCTAGAATAATCAAACAATCCACATTACCCATAAACTTTTCCTTGGTGAAAAAATTAAGCATCAAAATAACCAATAATAGCAGAAAACTCGTCAGGAAAAAACTCGAAAACACAGAAACAATAATGCTACAAATGATGAAAAACAAAACATTAATCCAGTACACCTCATTAGTTTTGAAATCATCAACCATCATGTCGCTACAGCCAAGTAATAAAGCAAAGTCGTGGATTGATGTAGTACTCGTAATTCGGAATATCGCATACAAAAACACCGAAATCAACGCAAACACTCCAACGTTTTTGATGGACAATCTCTTCAAATATAAATCCATCAAACATTTAGCCATCAACATCAAAACTATTATGGTTTCCATATTTTCCTCCATAACAATATTATATTATATTTTTAGCTAAAATAAACATTTTTTGTATTGGTTGATTTCGGTCGGTAAAGCTAGTCAATTATTTTACGTAAATAATCGCTGTCTATTATGCGAATTTCCATTCCTTCTATGTAAATCGCCTTGTCTTCAGCGAACTTCTTCAATTAATTTCAAAAATTTCTTTTCATTCTGTTGATCATTGGTAATCCATTTTCCATCATAAAACAACGCATAAGTAGTGCATGGAGTGGGAGCTTGTTGTGCTTGTTGTTTGGTATGAATGTGAACTGTTTTGAAGGAAATGTTGTTTTCTTGTGCGATTTTTTCTAGAATAGGAACGTATTTTGCATTGAATGGGCATTGATTGGTATAATACAAGACAAATCCTTTTTCTTCTATGTGTGGATTTTTGGCTTGTGTTTTGAATTTCGGGATCGAATTATTTTCATCAAATGGCAAATACATTAGATTTATTCCACAATCAGACTCATCGGCTACACGAAATCCTTTTTTTGACAAATATTTTGGATCAGATAGGAATGGCTTTTTCTTTTTAGAAGAAAGTATACACAGACCAATTTTACCTTGTGATTTTGCATCTTGGATACATTGATTGAGCAAATCATTTGAATATCCGTGGCCTTTTAATGCTCCTGAAACCCAAAAACAATCAATATACATATACTCATCGGCTTCAATTGGAATCCACGCATCTTCAGCTGGTATGTATTCAATGAAACATTTACCCCTTTTTTCCGATTTGATGAATACAAGACCATCGTCAAAGCAGCTTTTCATCCATTCTTTTTTCGAACAAACTTGGATATCATTGTTGTTTGATAATGCACAACATATATGTTCAGTTTCTATATTGTCTTTTGTTACGCGTATATATTCCATGAATTTTCACCCCATTTTTATTTTATTATATACTATTTTAAAGGTTATATGCTCTTTGTTGTGTATGTATAATTTATCGCTTTAGTTATTCTCTTAATTTCTGTAAATGAAAATATTGCAAATTTGTTCAAATTATTGTATCATACAGTATACTCAAAATTTAAGGAGGACAAATGGATATAAATAAAAGATTTGAACACGATAAATTAAAAAAATTTCAGATATTTAACGCAGCTCAGCTAAAATACATTGCGTTTACATCGATGCTGATAGATCATGTTAACAACTCAATTGTAACACATTTTTTAAATGGAAAAGGAGCATTGTTGTATATATCGAACTTTCTATCGATATTAGGAAGAATTGCATTTCCTATTTTTATATTTTTCATTGTTGAAGGATTTTTCAAGACACACGACAGGGCGAAATATCTTCGAAACTTGTTGGTTTTTGCGGTGATTTCAGAAGTTCCGTTCGATATTTTCACATCGAAGGTATTATTCGATCCGTATTGGAACAATATGATGTTCACGTTGGCTTTGTGTCTTGTAACTGTGTGGATAATTGATTATATTAAAGATAAGTTTAAGAACAGGGTACTTTGGTATATCGCATCTGTTGCAATCGTCGCTGTTTTCGGATTCTTGGCGATGTATTTAAGCTTGGACTACGATTATCATGCGATAATTCTAGCTTACTTGTTCTACATTTTCTACGACAAGCCAGTGATTTCCGCGGGTCTTGGATATTTGTCGATTATCAAAGAAGTGTATTCCTTCTTGGGATTCGCCTTTACTGTGACATACAACGGAGAACGTGGAAAACAAAACAAATTGGTAAACTATCTATTCTATCCAGTTCATATATTGATACTTGGACTTGTTAGAATGTATTTTAATTTTTAATTGGGAACTTGTGATTAGCAAGTTCTTTTTTTATTGCAAATCTCTTTTACAAACGCAATAAAAGGTGTATAATTAGTATTTTGGAGGCCAAAATGTTCGTAGCAAATACTTATGAAGAACTTATAAATATGGAAAATATAATATTTGTCGATGTTAGAAGCGAATACGAGTTTCAGAAAGAAACCATACCAGGATCTATCAATATTCCGATACTAAATAACGACGAAAGAGTGGAAATCTCAACGATTTATGATGCAGGAGATCACGAATGTGCAAAGAAATTGGCGATAAGATATGCATCTGTAAAACTAGAAGACATTTACATGAAGTTATTGGGTTTGAGTGAAAATCGCAACGTCTGCTTATTCTGCTACAGAGGATCAATGAGAAGTACGGTGCTTTTTAATATAATGAAATCCATGGGGCTTGACATTTACAGGCTAAAAGGAGGATACAAAGCTTACCGTAAACATATTATTGAAAACTTAGATAAGCTTATTAATTCACACGAATACGTAAATATCAAAGGCTACACTGGTGTTGGAAAGACAGAAATTCTGAATATTTTGCAAAATTCTCGCAAAAACGTCCTCAACTTGGAACAACTTGCAAACCACAGAGGCTCCATCCTTGGAAATGCCGGATTGAAAAATCAACCATCGCAAAAAATGTTCGAAAGTTTGTTGTTTGATAAGCTCAAAAGTTTCGATAATTCTCCTGTTTTTGTGGAATGTGAAAGTAGCAAAATAGGAAGAATTAATGTTCCCAAATCTTTGAGACAAAAATACAACGGTTCACATCATCAAGTTATGATAAATTCAAGCCTTCAAGATAGAATAGATAGAATAAAAACAGATTATTTGAAAAATTCCGATGCTTTGGAGGATATTAAAAAAGGGATAAATCATTTGTCCAAATACATTGGCAAGAATAACTCCTCCATTTTGATTGATAAACTAGAGGACGAAGACTACGATTATGTGATAGAAAGTTTGATTACGAAATACTACGACATCAATTACGCAGTCAAAGCAAAAGATTTTGAACTGGAAATAAATAATGAAAATAGCGAAAAGTGTGCCGAAGAAATAATGAAATTTTATGCAAAATAATTCTGTATAAATATGTGTTTTGAATACAGCAAAAGCAGATGCCGTATAAGACATCTGCTTATTTTTATTTTTTGTAAGTTATATCGTTTCTCTTTGCAACTCTTTGTATGTTTTTTTGGTGAGTTTGTAATCTTTTAAGCCTTTTATCATAGACTTTGTCGATTCTATCGTGGATTAGTCCGACTTTTTCAGCGCTTTCAACTCTTTCATCCAACAAAGTTTTGAGCTTTTCTTTGAGGTTGGTTTCTCTTTCAATTCTGTCTTCTAATATTTTGGCGCTGTTTTCTATGAAGGATTTCTTGATTTCCACTTGTTCTATTCTGTCACGAAGTGCACTTTTAAGTCCCGACAAATCAGCTTCAAGTGTTTGCGATCCTTCCAACGCTTTGAGCTTGACATCTTTTCTGATTTCGTTCAAATATGCTTCCATTTTTTCTTGATATTCAATTATATATCTAAATCCATAAGCTTGTTTTACTGAAATCACAACATCTACAGCGAATATCGCCATTAGAATGTAGATCACGAAGTTGTAGTT
>OJLW01000984.1_pt1 | contig 11521 bp, 10 predicted proteins | sample 1597021 | NCBI WGS metagenome assembly OJLW01 (sample SAMEA3904676, study PRJEB24821) | metagenome | biome: Builtin; feature: hospital; material: surface | place: USA | collected 2013-06-03
TAGATGGTATCCAGTGATCCCATATCCATGTATTCCATGCACATGAAAATATGAACATCACTGAGCGAGGCGCCATAGAACCCAACGATGTATTCAGAGCGGCATTCGTGGAGAATCTGGAGCTCACGCAGAATTTGCTTGCGCACTTCTGGTTTCGCATCAATAAAGTTGACTTTTTTCGCCATCAATATGCCAGTGGGTATATGCAGTACCTTGGTCACTGTGCCCCCATTTCCAGCACCAAGATCTGCCAAAGTGCGAAGATTAGACGCACTGAGATCCAGGCGGGGCAGTTGACCTGGACCAAGATCCAGGTTGTTCATTCGCTGGGTTACAGCATCGTGTGAATGAGGCAAGGAGGATGTAGAGGAACTCAGTCCAGCGACGTTACCCGGAGAAGTAGTGGCCTCTTCTAGGGACGATCTAGAGCGCTGCTCGGAAGGAGTGTGCAATGAGCAGGAGCTGCCGTCAGATTGTATGAATCGAGCGAAAGGCGCAGCTCGCTCATCGGGTGGTGGTGGCTCTGGAGGCTGGGTGTCCTTTAGCAACAGGCCCTTGAAATTGCGGTTTCTCCGATGAAGCATAGACGGCATTGTAAAAAATGCGTCCTTTCAAGCTGGGTATGGGGTCAACGCTTGGTAAGGGTGCTGATGCCTGGTGTGATGGAAACAGAAGTAGGTCTGCTAACCAGGCCGCACGCCCGACCAGCGGCAAGAGACAAACGATCCCCTATGTGCTTAGTCATTGATTCACACACGGCATTGCGTCATATGATCTGTCGACGTGTAGCGAGCCACATATGCCAAGGCAAGAGCCAATCACGTCGTGACAATCGACTATCATAAGGGTCAAAGTCAACCACCTCCAGTTTTTCCAAGAATCGACGCGTCTGGATCTAAACGGCGGTCATGTCAGTACGCAGCTTAGCCATAATATACATACCAGCAATAGCATAGGAGCTACAGCCTGAGCTGGCACGCGGCCATGCAGCTCATCCCGGATAATGGAGCGAGCTGTGATCAAGTAGTCATTCGCACGTGTCGCCGTGGCAAACACAGCATTCTTGAGACCATGTGCGTGAGGACCGTGTCGATACACATCCTCCTGTGACACGCCTGCATCCATGATATACTCGAGGGGTAGAGGCAAGGTGGGCGTGCGTGGCACACCGCCTGCCTGGCGTGCGTAGCGAGACATGCCACCCCCCGGACCAGCCGTTGGAGATGCAGGAAGGGGTGGGGGGTGGGTGTGACGGGGCAACGAGGCCACAAAAATACCAAGACCCATGGCCTTGCCTAGATGTGAAAAGAGCACATCTACGGTCGACTCGGAGATGCCCTGCAAATTCAAAAGTAAATAGAGTATGCGTGATGACGTGGCCTCAGCATAGGTCTCGAGTTCCTCGAGTGTGGGTGGCGAGAGTGGCTCTGCCAGGTCAGCTTCACGAGCATCGATGATGCGCAGAAAGTGGTCCTTCACGAGGGAGCCATGCTTCATGACCGCGGGGTCCATGACGGCGTCGCAGAGTCCTAACGCAATCGGGTGCTTGGGCGGTCGGTTCGCGTACACTCCCTCTATAGCATCGCGCCACCACTGCATGCGTATGCGCCCAACGAGTTCGTTGCTCACGGCATCTTTGATCGAAGCTAATTCGATGTGAAATGCACGGAGGGCCCAGAAATGCGGCTGTAAGCGCGGCGGGTATGCAACATGAGAAAGGTACGCTGCATAGTCGCGCGTACGCACAGTATCGATCAGCGGCTGGAGATGTGCGCTGGTGTGCTGTGCTCGAACGAACTGGTGGGGCGCTGCAGCTGCCCCCCGCAGCATCATGATCACAGCGGCTGGAAAAAAGGGCCCAATTGAGACACCTCAACGTTGCTTCTCCACATATGACGACCGAACCCCAGCAGGTCGACGAAGCGCGGAACGTGCGGCGCAAGACAGACGCATTGTCCGACAGCGAGCCTGACGACGAGGAAGCTGACAGGGATGACGAGGAAGAGGTTGATGTGCAGAAAAAAGAACAAGCGCGGCGTCCTGCGCCAGCCTTCACTCATACGTCGTTCCTTCGTTCCACGTCATCGGACGCATGGTTTCTTTCGAATTCGCACCGCCGCAATTTTGCCAGTCTCAAGTTAGGTCGGGATATTCTGCGTGGCACGTCCACGAAACGGATATCACAGGTCCTCGGCACGCTGGACGTGTCAACTGTGCCTCATTTGGCACACCTGGCGGCCCATCAGACACGTACGCGTGCTGCCCTGCCGGTCTGCACGGCTCACTCACAACGTGCCCATTCCTTGCATCTTCAGCCTGAACGCATTCACATGCTAGTAACTCAGCTCCTTAATGGATGCCAACTCATGCTCTATGGTGTAGGCGATCGCACATCCATCGTACGAGCCGTGCTGGAACATACGGCCCAGCGGCACGCCAGTGCGGGTGTGTTAATCCAGGGCGCCGCAGGTCGCGCGCTTACGAGTGACCGCATCATGGATGCCATTGACCGTGCCTTACGAATCTCGACTAGCGCGCATACCTTACGCGAAGACCGCATCGTGCAGCGTGTCCAGCACTTGTGTCATACGCTTGAAACGCGCACGCAGGGGCCACGCCGACTCGTGCTAGGTTTACTGGCGTTTGACCATGCGCACTTCCACTCTACTACTCGCATGCACACACTCATTCATGCACTCGCACAATGTGAGCGAGTGCATATGGTGGCCAGTGTCTCGCATGTCAACGCAGGCCTTGTGCTGGATTCGAATGCAGGGGCCTTTAGCTTAGGCATCTCTGGCCATGCCGAATATACCCTTCCACGTGTACCGGGCGTCCGGACGCTTCGTGCGCCGTGGCTGTGGCACCATGTCACGACCTATATTCCGCCTATCGCCGAGCTCGTCCAAGCACGCGGTACGTCAGCGACCGCCTCATCTAGTGCAGGCCTTGCCGCCCTCAAGCTGCCCTCAGCTGTCGATCTCGCTGGCGGACGTGCGCGAGCGGCGCCTGGAGCCAGCGCCGCCGTGGCTGTAGCCCAACCCATTTCGGAATCGGCCGCGATCCAGGTGCTGCAAACCATTACGTCGCGCGCACGCAGTCTCTTTTCGCACCTGGCCTCCATCCAGCTGGTCGCCCAGGCTGACACCACGAGTGGTGACGACGATGCCATGCCGCCTCGCACGCCCTATGTTGCGCTTATGCGTGAAGCGTTGCGTGAGTTTATTGCGTCCTCTGATGAAGGTGTGCGGCAGTTGCTGGGTGAAATGGTCGATCATGGCTTGGTCATTGTGGTGCGAGGATCGACCACGGTCACGAACAGTCATGCCATTGCTGTGGGTGATGAGCTGTGCATTCCCCTCCCTGTTCCAGCCCTGGAGCAAGTGCTCGCTCACATTGCCTAGTGTGTCCAGCAATGGCGGTTGTTGTATTCTATAAAAGGGAAGGGGAGAATCTAAATGGCAAGATACAATGGTTCCATACGACAAGGAAAGAGTAGGCTTCCATGGCACGGCCGGCACGATATGCTGCCCCGTTGCCGGCCATCAGCTGTGCGTCCACCATTCGTGCACCTTATGCAAGCACTGCTTCACCGATTCCATAGACTCGGTGCACTTGCGTGCAGTCAACCAGTACGTCTCCAGCTGACCACGCGTCACTGAGCGCGCCCAAGTAGATTCTCCCCTACCTAAAAAAACAGGTAGGTCACGGCAAACACACCCACGGCAATGGCTGCGACAATGTGGACGGGCACGCCTGAGCTGGTAACCGTGGCCGTGGACTTGGAGACGCCGGCGTTGCTCTGGGCCGCCACCTGGGCACGCAGACGAAGCACCTCTGCCTCGAGCTCCTGCGTCGAGCGAGGCAATGGCGCCGCAGCGGGCGATGCAGCGGCTGCCGACTTGTCCGCAGCCATGGCCGCAGCGGGCTTCTGCTGGGAGGCTGAGAAGGGATACGACGACGACGACGTGGAGCTGGTGTACTTCTGCGCGAGGTCCGGGTTGTTCAGCGACGCAATCGAGATCGGCGGTTCCGCACCAGTGCTGCGCGAGCCAAGGTAGCCAGCGCCAGCGCCCAGCTCGCCTAGACCAGGGCCAGAGGGCACGCCAGCCGAGGCGTACGAGGGCGCACCTGTACCCATGCCACTGACATTGGACAGGTCCTCGTTCTCCTCCGGCACCGTTTCGCTGCTGGGTGGCAGGTACACGCAGCGGATCTTGTGCTCAGCAATCGCATCCTTCTGCGTCTCCTGCTGGACCCAGAAGTCGGCAATAGGGATCGTCTCCTTTTCAGGCGTGATAATGGCGCTCTGAATCAAAAACTTGTCGCGGCACTTGGCCGACATCGGCGGCTCCTCCTTCAAAGGCTGCAGCAGAACTTGCACCTCGACACGTTCGCCAGCCTCCAGACGGCCCGAGTTGGGGCGCACGCAGTACTGCTTTGGCGCGGTCGTCTTCACCTTGAAGGCGACAGGTTGCGAGTTTGAGTTCGTCAGGAACAGCGAGCGCTTCACAACTTGCGTGAGCGGGCGCGGAAAGCCGAGCTGTGCGCTGGGACTAATTTCGACAGACATGTTGTCGTGCTGTTCGGTGAGAGGTCGACGGCAAGCGACACTCGAGCGCTTCAAGGCCCGTAGAATTTTCTCCCACCCACTTGGTCTGGCTTCTCGGCCGGCGACATGGCTTCACATGCCACGCCGCCCATGTACCAATCGTATCCATGCGCGTCGACCCCAACGGTGAATACGCCACGTGGTTTTAGGCTTGAGAAGCGGCCGCGGATCTCCACAACCTCCACCATTTCGGGGGGCCTGTCGGCAGTGGGGTTGGCGGACGTGTACGCCATCACAGAGCGCGACGATGGTTCAAGCATCGCCCTTCCTCCAGCGTATCGCGGTGCGACGCACGCATGAACCAGGGGTATTTGAAGGAATGCTTCCGCCGCTAAGCATGGGAAATGTGCGCCCTATTGCGTACGGTGGCTTTGCTATCGCCACAGCCATTGTGGCCGCAGGACATACGATTCCTACACACACGCGCTTTGTTCCTTACTCCATACTAGGCCACTTTCTCGGTCCCGGATCCATCGATGTGCCCTTCGTGTGTCAAGTGTCGAGTATCCGTGATACGCGCACATTCGTGACACGCAGTGTCATTGTGAAGCAGCGTGTCCGAGGCAAGCACGGCGAGGCCCAACTCCGTAATGTGCTATCGATTACACTCGATATGATTGCGTCGCCCAGATCCGAACCTGCTTACATGGAGGAGGCCAAGAAGCACCATGTCGACGTGTCGTGTGTCGGATCCCTACTGAGATACGATCCCGCTCCGTCGTGGAAGATTGACGAGCCTAATGAACACAGCGAGACACCCGATACCTACTTTTCGCGCCGTCTTCAAGAGGGCACGCTTGACAAACAGAGCATGGCCATATACAACAAGATCATCGGCCTATGGCATCAGATCTTTGATACGGTGCCTGTGCCTAGCAGCATGATGCTCCAGAACCTTTTGGGCATGGTAAAAATTCCAACGTCACAAGACCACCTCACGATCACGGATCGCCGCTCTTTCGACTGGATGCGTATACATGATGCCCTCCCATGTGCCACGGGGACCGAACCGGCGCACGGCACAAGCGAGACCAAAGACATGCTGCCCATCTCGCCCGTCATGGCTCACGCCGCTACGATGGCCTTTGCTTTAGACGGCGCCTTGGCCTTTGCACCTCTGTCCCTGGGAAAGAAGAGCATGCTGGATGCCTCTGCGGCCTCGACGCTCGATTTTGCCACGCGCTTCCACTCGGATGTGCTGGACATGAATCAGTACCTGCTGCGTGAGATCCGACCTATCCAGGCTGGTTGGCAGCGCACGTACAGTGAAGCGCGTTTGTTTGACACAAACGGCCATCTCGTGGCTACCTGCACACAGCAAGGCGTGCTTCGGCCTGTTCAGGAGGGCGCCATGGCCACGCCTGCGGATCCACCCCACTATGCCCCCACACCGAAACTGTAGAATAAAGATGTCCACAATCTATTTACGCCCGCCGCTACTCTTCCGTCATGCTCGGCTTAGCATCCTCTGTCTCATCCGCATGCTTGGTCGCCTTGCGCGAGTAGAACTCCTTGATGATCTTGGGACTGATACGGTTGAGCATCTCCTTTGGCATGATACGCAGCAGCGACCAGCCCAAGTCGAGCGAGTCAAAGATCGTGCGTGTTTCGTACGCGCCCTGCGCCACGAACTCTTTCTCGAAGCGCTCCATGAATTCAAGCGTCAGCTTGTCCTCGTTGCTCAGCGCGTCTTCACCGACGACGGCCTTCATCGATGCAGCGTCACGACCCGTGGCATAGGCTGCATACATTTGGTTCGACACGTCGCTGTGATCGACACGCGTGTGTTTGGCACCAATAGCGCTCTTCATCAGACGCGAGAGCGACGGCAGCACGTTGATCGGCGGATACACCTGTCGGTTGTGCAGGTGCCGGTCGACATAGATCTGTCCCTCGGTAATGTAGCCTGTCAAGTCAGGAATCGGGTGTGTCATGTCGTCGTTAGGCATAGTCAAAATAGGGATCTGCGTGATTGAGCCATTGCGGCCTTCCACACGGCCAGCACGTTCGTAGATGGTAGCCAAGTCTGTGTACATGTAACCGGGGTAACCACGACGACCTGGTACTTCCTCACGCGCGGCCGACACTTCACGCAGAGCATCTGCATAGGACGTCATGTCAGTCATGACGACCAGGACGTGCTTCTCGAGCTGGTACGCGAAGTACTCGGCCGTCGTGAGCGCCAGACGCGGCGTGATGATACGCTCGATCGTGGGGTCGTTGGCGAGGTTAAGGAAGAGGGTGACGCGGTCGAGCGAGCCATTCTCTTCAAAGTCTTGCTTGAAGAAGCGAGCCGTTTCCATATTCACACCCATGGCAGCGAACACGATCGTAAAGTTGTCCTCATGGTCGTCGTGCACGCCCTTGGTGGCTTTCTTGACCAGGCCGGCCTGACGACAAATCTGGGCGGCGATTTCATTGTGAGGAAGACCCGAGGCCGAGAAGATAGGGATCTTTTGACCACGAGCAATCGAGTTCATTGTGTCAATCGTGGAGATACCCGTCTGAATCATTTCCTCAGGATATGCGCGTGAGTACGGGTTGATGGGGGAGCCATTGATGTCCAAAAAGTCTTCGGCAAACACACGAGGACCATTATCGACAGGCTTACCCGATCCATTGAACACGCGTCCTAGCATGTCTTCCGACACAGGCAGCTTCATCGACGACTTGGTGAGCTCGATATGGGTGTCCTTCACGTCAATACCTGACGTGCCCTCAAACACCTGCACGATAGCTTTGTTGCCCGACACCTCGAGCACCTGGCCACCTCGACGCGTTCCATCAGGAAGCGTCAAGGACACAATCTCATTGTACGATGGGAACTTGACATTCTCCAGCACCACCAGCGGTCTGGCGTCAGTCATGCTACACGTACCCGTTAATAGCGGACACCGTTCGGTAGTCCAGACGTGGGTCCACGCTGTAGTTCTTCACACTGCCAGGTAAGTCGTAGACCATACGTACGCAGCCTTGGCATTGAGCTCAAAGAGCTCCTTGTCAGAGAGCTTAGGGCCCGACATGGTCGTCCGTGGAGGTCAGACCCTGTGCGCTTGGGCTGCCTCGACCGCCGCGGCCCGTTCCGTGCGTGGTGGACAGGTTAGGTCAGAAATAATTTCCAAAACCCCCAAGGTACACCCCTCGCGTGCCAGCCGCCTGGACTTGGTCATGGGGCTCAGCGCACGGGCATGGATCCCGTTGCTGCATGCGCGGGCCTTTTCGGTATCGCATTGTAGAAGTGCAGAGGTGGCCATAGACTGGAGCGACGATCGTGCGAGGCGCGCATGGATCGCTTCGTTTCGGGAGCAGCCACTCGATCCTTGTAGGTATGAAATTCGCTGACCCAGCCCACGTCCACATTCATTTTGCACGAAGCTCCGGCCCCGGTGGCCAAAATGTCAACAAGCGTACGTATGCTACCACTTATGCAGTCAATACCAAGGTCTATGCGCGCTTGGAGCTTGGTCCCCGCGCGCCCCGCGTCATGCCACCTGCTCTGGTTCGTGAATTGGCCAAGCGCTCGGTAGGTGCCATCGTTTCTCACAGTGCCAGCCTATGTACATACAATCTACACATTCACTCCAAGTATCGAGTGAGCGGCATCGTACACAGTCGCAGAACATCCAGGATGCTCTGGGCAAGGTATGTATACATGTACTTACGCAGATACACGCGGAAATTGTACGTCTCGCATCAGAAGGACTGCGCGGGGAGACTTCGCCTGAGCAGCGCCGACGAGTGGAAGCACTAGCCAAGCGTGAGCGCGATCGCATGCGCAAAGCGAAGCAGATGCGCAGTTTCACCAAGAGCGGACGGCGTGCTAAGGAGTAGCCAAACGCTTCTCACGCAGAGCACGAGCAACACGCAGGCGAAGCATGCGTCCGAACTCGCCAAGATGCGTGCCTTTTGTGCGAGCTAGGTACTGGTCAAACCCGCCATGCTTCTTTATGGATCGCATGGCCGACGTCGCCACGCGCGTTTTAATGCTTTCCTGTAGTGTCTCGCTCCAGAGTGTAGCACGTTGGATATTTGGTATCCACCTGCGTGGTGTCTTGTGCCGGGACTTGGGGATACTGTTGCCAAATTGAATGATGCGGCCGTCGTATAGACCTCGCTGTGCCCGCTTGAATGTTTGGCCAGCATGCGCTGCCATCACCTCTGTTGGGCGCGACGCCATCGACGAACGCGCATCTGTGCGTCCCGAGCGTCCGGCACCAGATCCACGCACACCGCGGTACGTCGTACGCGACCACCGCACCAGCGACGCAAACATCTTGCCCAAGGACAAGGCACTGGACCAGGCAGGACGCTGCCTTCTTCGACACATCACGTGATAGAGAGAGAAAAAAGGTGGCTTCCTAGCTGCCCGGGCGGCCCACGACCACGACGATGCTCCGTCGTCAAGCGCGCGAGCGCCGCGAATATGTGTACAAAAAGGCACTAGAGTCCAAGCAGCGGCAACTGTATGAGCGAAAGCAAAAGATTCGCGAAGCGCTTGCGAGTGGCAAACCATTGCCACCTGAGCTGCGCGGCGCGGAGGCCGAGGAACTCGCTAGAAACCTGTCGCTCGATGCGGCGCAGGCCGAGCCGATGACATCCATTGACGACGAGTACTCGCGTGCTGGACAGTATGATCCACGCATACTCATTACAACGTCGCGCAGCCCCTCGTCACGGCTCTCGCAATTCGCTAAAGAGCTGCGGCTGGTGTTTCCCAACTCGACACGGCTGAATCGTGGTGGATATACCATGCCTGAGCTCGCAGCGGCAGCCCGAGCGAACGGTATGACGGACATGATTGTGGTGCACGAGCACCGAGGTGTACCAGATGCGATGGTCGTCTCTCATTTCCCGCATGGTCCCACCGTCATGTTTACGCTGCACAATGTGACCCTGCGTCACGAGGTGGCAAGTCACGCAAACTCGACCGTAAGTGAACAATACCCCCACCTGATCTTTGACGGCTTTGGTGGCCGGCTTGGCGAGCGTGTCAAGAGCGCGCTGCGCTTCCTTTTTCCCGTGCCAAAAGACGATGCACGCCGCGTCATGACGTTTGCCAACCGCAACGATTTTATCAGTTTCCGGCACCATGTGTTTATTGCGACGCACCGCGACGTTCACCTGGCCGAAGTCGGGCCGCGCTTTGATCTGCGCCCGTACGAGATCCGACTCGGCACGCTCGAGCAGGGCGAGGCGGACGTTGAATGGGTCCTGCGTCCGTACATGAACACAACACGCAAGCGCAGTCAGCTGGCGGAATAGGAAGCTTTGTACTATAGACGTTTCTTTCATTTGGGCAGTTTCGTGCGACTAGGTCGACATCACAGGGCTGGCTGAGAGCGCAGGACTCAAGTGGCGAGGAGAGTTGTGGTCCTTCCACGTACGCGCCTTGACGAGGCTTTCTTTGGCAAGTTCGCTCACACGCGTCATGTCCACACCCATGGAGGCCATGAACAGGATGGCGTTGCTGAACTCGGCCTGCTTGCGCGTCTCGGACCAGTCGAGTTCCTCGCCCATGATATCGACGATGCGTGGGAGCGCCTCAATGGTGGCCTCCGTGTTGAGGAAGGACATGCGCGAGCGACGTGCGATAAAGTCGGTGGCCTTGACGGCGAACTCGGAGCGCGTCGCGTAGCGGACCTCGGCCTCGATGTACGGCAGCTGGGAGTCGAGGCGGATGCCGTGCAGGGGGTAGCGCTCGCCCGTGGGCTTGGCAATGGAGCACACACTCCATGCGCGATCGCCGTACGAGTTCGAGAGATGGAAGGCAACGTCTGTGTCGAGCCCAAACTCCTGGAGCAAGCGGACATACATGGTGCGCGACCACGAGTGGCTACCAATCAAGCGCACCTGCGACGTGACGCAGTCGCGGATCGGCTTGAGGTTAAATGCTTCCACGGCACGGTCCACGGTTTGTTCCGCCATCTCACGGTAGGTCGTCCACTTACCACCCGAGATCGTCAGCAGGCCGCTGTCACTCACGTGGATCATGTGGTTACGCACGAGACTCTGCGTGTCGGGGGCAGAAGGGTCCTTGACCAGCGGGCGGAGGCCACTCCAGGCACTCAGCACGTCCGAGCGCTTGACCGTCACATCGGTGTTGAGGTAGTTCCTCACTTCGTCCAGGATCCATTCAATCTCTTTCTCACCGGGCAGCGGGTGCGGTTCGACCTTGCAGGCCACATCCGTCGTGCCGGCAATCGTGGCACCTTGCCAGGGCAGGAAAAAGATCACACGGCCGTCACTCGTCGCAGGGTCGAGCAGACCCATGCCACGGGGACTAAAGTAACCAGGGAACGTAACGTGCACACCCGACGATGGCGACACAATCTCCGACACCGTTGGTTCATCCATCCTGCGAATGGCATCACAGAAGGGACCCGTGGCATTCACCACACCCTTCGCACGAATGTCAAACTCATCTCCCGTCATCTGATCACGCAGACGCGCACCAATAATGCGGCCCTTGTCCGACTTGTTGAGCGCGACGACTTCGCAGTGATTCGCAGCAACAGCGCCATGCTGGATAGCCGACAGCACGAGCGCAATGTTCATACGCGTGTCGTTCTGCTGGCCATCGTAGTACACAACACCACCAGCCAGGTTGTGCGCGCGGAGCATCGGGAAGGCCTCCAGCGCCTTGTTGCGACTGACGACGTACGAATTGCCCATGTTCTGCTTGCCTGCAATAAGGTCGTACAAGAATGTGCCAGCATAGTAGTAGGGAATGAGCCACCAAGAGTATGCCGGAATCAAAATGGGCAGCGGCGACGTCAGGTAGGGCGCAATGTGCAAAAAGGTCTTACGCTCACGCAGAGCCTCTTTCACCATCTTGTACTGTTCCCAGTCAAGCTGCTTGACGGCCTTCTCAAGGTAGCGCACACCACCGTGAATGAGTTTCGTGGACTT
>OJLW01000985.1_pt1 | contig 11518 bp, 7 predicted proteins | sample 1597021 | NCBI WGS metagenome assembly OJLW01 (sample SAMEA3904676, study PRJEB24821) | metagenome | biome: Builtin; feature: hospital; material: surface | place: USA | collected 2013-06-03
TGAACTTCGGGGTGACCTTGACCGCACCGGTCTTGTAGACCATCAGCATGCCGATGAATACACCTACAGTGCCCATGATGGCCTGCCCGATAAGCGCCATACCATCGGAGTTACCGAAGGATACGCCGGCGAACATGAGCGAGAAGCCGCCCACGAAAAGGCCCTCAAACACGGCGTAAATCAACGTCGCCGCAGCGGAACCAAACTTCTTGCCAAACGTTGAGACGAGAACAGTAATGAAACCGCCCAGCGCACCAACCAAGGTAAGAATCATCGCAATACCCGGGTTGATCAACTCGCCGATGGCGAAGTTGATCACGGCCATGGCGATAACGACGCCAAGAGTAATGCCAGTCTTGGTCACCACGTCATCGACGGTCAGCGGACGATCAGTGGTGCGGTTTCCCTGGCCAAATGGGTTGTCGCTCTGACCGTATGGATTACCCTGGACCTGGCTTTGGCTGGACGAGAGAGAATTCATCACGGGGTTGCTAGAACGCACGCGAATCCCGATTCCTTTCACAGTCTTTCTCAAAAGCGGCCTTCCAGGCCGCCTTGTTTGTTGTTTCATTGGGATCAACGTTCCCCATTGCTCGGAAGTTCCCAAGAATCTCAAAACTCGCAAAACTATCTACGCTTAACAGTGATGCGCCGACAAACACTGGCTTGGCTGATAGACGCAGCAATAGTGGGTGCTTGTAGCTATCAGTCTTAGATTTGCTCCCCGCACACCAACTGGAACGACCTACGCTTCACGCAGATGACCTTTTCTCTTGAAAGAGGACAACCCGCTTGAAAAAGCTTCCTTTTGTGTTTACCACTATTGCACTATCCAGAGCGGATAAAGCATTGACCCGAACCCACCCCAATTAGCACCAACATCACGAGCACCACCGAAGAATCCTCGAGTGCTAAAGCTACACGAACAACTGACTCCGCCGAACAATCAGTCTTGCCCGAAGAACCTCGACCTGAACCAGGCCTTTCTGAAATCGACAAAGCCATAGCCGAGCGGGTCCTGTCTGAGCCGGTCCCAATCGGGCCCCGTTGTTGAATGCCTTAAGGGGCATACCTGGTCTGCACGATGGTCTAACAGCACCGTCGGCTATTCCCAGTGGTGCTACGATACCTGAGACGGAGAGGCCCTTCAAAGCCAGCGGAGTGCCGACCTTATCTCCACGGGGCAACAGCATCTTAAGCAGTCTATCCTATGGATACAATTGGGCTAATTGCCTTGAAGCCGGCCACGGGGGTTCACCTGCGGGTTTACCTATTTTCCCAGGTGGCTTATAACTATATCCCTGTAGATCTATATCCCTAACTGATCAGTCGACAAAACGGCATTTTGTGGGTTACGGTTTATACTCCCACCTCGCCTGACGGCTCGTTGGGCTGCCGCCCAAATCAGAGATTTGGCTGCCACTAATTAGTCCTTGTTGAGGGCGCGTCGTGAAAGAATCAACAACTAAGACTTACCTACCCATCTTAGAAAGCCATGACCACACCACAATCACTGATTACTCGCCTGGCGGCTCCAGACGCCACTGGGCGCACTGAAGCCGATATTCAGTCCGACATCAAGACCCTACTGATCACTGCCGACTTCGACCTGGATACCCCGCGGTTGGAAGAGCAGATCGGTGACGGCTCTCGTCGGCGAATCGATATCGCTACCGGCGCTACTGTCATCGAAGTGAAAAGACGACTCACCAACGAGATCGCCGATGCTGACTACATCAATCAACTCGCTGGCTACGTCACCACCCGTATGAGTCAAGATGGTTCCCGCTATAACGGAATCCTCACCGACGGGAAAACCTGGTGGTTGTTCGAGCAGTCCCCCGCCGATGGCTCCTTTGCTCGGCGCAGTACCTTCGAACTCTCCTCCGGAGCCACCGAGGTCGGTCTTGTCGAATGGCTCCAAGCCGTGCTAGCTACTCGTAGCAACATCACCCCCACCCACGCCAATATTGAAAGCCTGCTTGGAGCCTCCTCCCCCGCCTACAGCCAGGACGTGGCCTATCTGTTGGACTTGTACGCCCAAGTCCGCACCAACCCAACTGTGGGATTAAAACGCGACCTGTGGGCACGCCTGCTGCGTAGTGCGCTGGGTACCGGCTTCGATACGGACAACAACAAACTGTTCATCGATCACACTCTGCTAGTGGTTGAAGCCTCTGTGATCGGTCACGCGGTGATGGGGCTTCCCCTTGACGACTTGCTCCAGCACCCTGAGCGCCTGCTTAGTGGTGACGAGTTCCGGCAAGCCGGAATTTACAACGTTATTGAGTCCGGCTTCTTCGACTGGATTCTTCTTGCCGAGGGAGGACAAAAGTACCTCTCTCGCATCGTGAAACGCATTCAAATGTTCGATTGGTCAGACATTGACCACGATGCGCTGAAAATCCTCTACGAGTCGGTCATCAACGCCGATGTGCGCAAAGGCATGGGCGAGTACTACACCCCCGATTGGTTAGCCGAAGGGGTCACTGCCAAGGTTCTGGATAAACCGTTGGAACAATCCGCCCTCGACCCAGCCTGCGGCTCAGGCACGTTTCTCTTCCAAGCAATCCGGCGGATCATCACCGCCGCCGAAGCCGCTGGGTGGGACTCTCCAACAATCGTCGAACACGTTCAAAGCCACGTTTTCGGCCTCGACATCCACCCCGTGTCCGTGCTTTTGGCTCGTGTGACCTACTTGCTCGCGCTAGGCGAGCACCTCCACGACCGCGGGGACGTGTGGGTACCGGTGCACCTGGGGGACTCCATGCAGTGGTACCAACCCGGCGACCATGAGGAAAACGTCTTTACCATTAACACCGAAGGTGTTGACCTGGCCGATGTTCAAAACGCCACCTTGTTCTCCATCGCCCGCACCCTGGCCTTCCCGCTGAACTCGCTAGGCGATACGGACACGTTCGACCAGCTGGTCACTGCCATGACCGACCGGGCCAAGGAACACACTGACCCCACGGCCCCGCGCCCGGAGGTTGACTCCGTGCTCAAGAGGTTCGGGATCGCCCCGAGCACCGAGGACTACACCCTCCTGGCGGATACTTTCGCCACCCTGTGCGACCTCAATGCTGAAGGCCGTGACAGTATCTGGGGCTTTTACATTCGCAACCAGGTTCGCCCCCTGTGGCTGTCCATGCCCGGCAGGCGAGTCGATGTACTCATCGGCAACCCGCCGTGGGTGGCTTATCGGTACATGACCCCCGATCTTCAGGAGAAATACCGAGCCTTCGCCAACCGCTACAACCTATGGCACGGTGGCGCGGTCGCCACCCAACAAGACCTGGTGGGACTGTTCATCACCCGAAGTGTGGCCAAGTACCTCAACGACGGCGGAACCTTCGGCTTCGTCACCCCACTGGCCGTCTTGTCGCGGAAAGCCTACGAAGGCTTCCGGGCCGGGCGATGGGGGACGTACCTGCGCGGTGAGTTCACCGAAACATGGGACCTGGACAAGATGCGCCCGCGCGGGTTCTTCCCCGTCCCCTCAGCAGTGGTGTTCGGCACGAGGCATACCTTCCATGACCCCACCAAGAGCAGCGAGGAACCCGCCTGTGGGTTCCCGCCCACCAAGAAGGTGCTGTCAGGCCTGCGCGTCCGAAACGACTGGCCGGCCACCTACGAGGCGTTGACAATCACCGAGGCGAAAAACGTCGAACTGGGCACCGATGCTGGCGACCGCTCCCCCTACAACGAGGTCGTCGTCAACGGAGCGACGATCTTCCCCCGGATGCTGTTTTTCGTCGAGGAGCAGACTCAAACCACCTCCCGACTAGGCAGAACACAAGGAACCACCACAGTGGAGTCCTACCGCACCTCGCTGGAAAAAGAACCGTGGAAGTCCCAACCATCCTGGTCAGCAACTCTGCCCAGTAGGTACATCTTCGACGTTCACCTTGGCTCCACACTTGTCCCTTTCGGACTATTGGAGCCGTGGCGGGCGGTGCTGCCCATTGAGCGCCAGCAGTTGATGGACGAGCAACAGATCGACAACGCGGATAACAGTGTGCGGGACTGGTGGCGTGACGTCTCCCAGCGCTGGGAGGACAACAAGACCAAACAATCCAAGCTGTCCTTGATGGGTAACTTGGATTACCAGCGCAAGCTATCGAAGCAGCTCAACGCTGTAAAGCATCGTGTGCTCTACAGCGCATCCGGAAACACTGTCGCTGCTGCTCGAATCGCTGACCCCCGAGCAGTAATCGAGCACAAGCTGTACTGGATGCCAGCTAACGGTAAAGAAGAAGCGAGGTACCTTACCGCGATTCTTAACGCGCCGGTAACAACCGAGATGGTGGCGGTGTATCAGTCCCGTGGCTTGTTCGGTGGACGTGATTTCGACAAGAACGTGTGGCGGTTGCCGATCCCGAAGTTCAACCCAGCTGACCCACTACACATGCGGTTGGTTAATCTCGCGACGAAAGCCGAGGAAGTCGCAGCTGGAGTGGACGCGGGTGCCTATGGTTTCCAGAAACACCGTCGACTCGTGCGCGACGCGCTCACCAAGGCCGGGATCACCGAGCCAATGAACGTCGCCGTGAAAAACCTTCTGGGCGAGGACGACTAGAAAGTGGGGGTGAGTAGTAAAGAAAAGCGCAATGCCGGGGTACTATAAAATTCTCTCATCCCTGTTCTCTCAAGGAGATTTCTCATGAAAAAGCGAGCACTCGTCGCTGCTCTATGCTGCCTCTCTACCGCCTCGACAACAGCTGTTGCTGCCCCAGTTGCTACGGCTCAGACCGCCACCGCGAACAAGACCATGGCTGACCAATACGAGGTTGAATTTGGCACAATCCCTCAACCTTTTAAAAGCGTTTACGGCATAGAGACTTCTACTCGCCTTCGGTACTCAGGATTACCGAGCGGAACGAAGCTCACCATTCTGGGCCCTAATGGTGGAGATACGGATACTGAAAACGGCCTTTATGTAGCCATCCAGAATGACCGGGAACTATGGCTTCAGATATTTCCACGGAGTCTGCCTCGTGCTGCATCCACCTCGAATACCGTCAAGTTTTTAGTTGTATATCCTGATGGTTCCACAGAAGTAGTCGATCACACTTTCACCGTATATCCTCTACAAAAGCTTATATACTCACCTAGGATTGACGCCCCAATGGTTCAAGAAGGTGTCGATACCAATCTAACAATCGAAGATCTCCCAAAGGGGGCGCAGGTTCAGATTGTGGATGCTCCTGTGGGTTGGAAAACTAGTATCAGGGGGAATGTCCTCACGGTCAATGCTTCTCAAACTGGAAGTGGGAGCGTGGTTACTTATATAACGTTTGCAGATGGAAGTAACCTTCCAGTGACGTTTGAAATCACTGCTGAGCCAAAGTCGACCACTTCGAAGGAGACGGAAAAGCCCCAACTACCTGGGGAGAGTACCGAAACGGATGCAGCTGACGATAAGCAGTCTAACCCTGCTATTAGTGGTGGTTCTTCCACCGCTGGGACCATTGCCGGTGTTATTGGCGCAGTACTCGCTATTGCACTGTCCATTGGCGGCGCTGCCTTCGCGGGTCTTATTCCTGGCCTCAAACTCCCCTTCTAAAAAGAACAAATAAGGGCGCCCCACAGGTGGGAGCGCCCTTTCTTTTCATTCGGTGACCGTTGCCCAGGCGGAGAAAGTGCAGGCAAAACCACACGCTAGCGAGACGTCACGGGCGCACGGGCCCGACCCCCGGAAAGTAGACACATCGGGGTCAGGCCCACTGGTCTAAAAGGTCTAGCGCGACACCAATCGCCTAAGCTGCATGAGCGATCGGGCACTGCGACTAAATAAACAGGCGCATGGCCTCACGTCGATACTCAGGCGTGTATTTCTTGCACTGAATATCCTCCCCTCCGGAGACAAGATCCGCACAAAAGGGTTTCTACTAAACGAAGGCAACCTCACCTAGGTCTGAACGGCAGTGCATTTTGAGTAGCTTCCAACCAGCCATTCGCGTAAACAGAAATCTGCGAAGACCTCACAATTTTGATAAATGAGCTTATCGTTTAAACCAATAAGCTTGGACTCGCTCAAGATGCGTCAATTTCGTCTAGCGATTTACCTTTTCAAAGGTATCCAAGGACTCAAGCTCATCGGAAGTAGGATAGCCCTCCCAATCACCGCTCGATAGACAAGCGAAAGCGCCAATTTTGACTCCGAGCTCAAGCGCATCTTGAACAGTTTGGTTAGACAATCTTGCCGATAGATAACCCGCCGCAAATCCGTCTCCAGCGCCCACTGAATCGATGACCTCGACCTTTTTTGCAGGCAAATGAATAATTTCATCGCCGTCAAATGCCCAAGCACCACGAACCCCTTCCTTAATCACCGGTTCCTTTGCCCCCATCTCCCGCAAAGCACCTAGAAGTCGATGAACTTCCGACTCGCTACAATCCCCAGGAACTAGGTCTCCGTCGATTGCCAACGCCGCCTCAGAAACCCCTGCAAATAGATAATCGACTTGAGGAACTACCCCGCGGAAGGACTTGGATGCTTGAGATTCCCCCCAGAGCTTGCTACGAAAATTCATATCAAATGAGACCTGAGCTCCTGACTCACGCGCAATTTCAAGTGCATGAAGCGACGTAGCGCGCGACGAGTCTGACAGTGCCAGAGAAATCCCAGTGAAATGTAAGAGCTCAGCTTCCTTAATAATATCAACTGGAATGTCCTCTGGAGCTGTGTGAGCAGCAGCTCCTTCTTTTCGAAAGTATATTACATTTAGCCTGTCGCCATAGGGACGCGTCTTGATCATCAATCCCGTCGGAAACGGCTTTTCAATGGCATAAACATTGATGCCTTCTCCTAGCAATCCTTTCTTGATCATCTCGGCAAAGTCATCGTTACCAACTCCGCCAATCCAGGAAACACTATTCCCCAAACGGGCAAGTGCAACTGCACAATTAGCTTCAGCACCGCCAAAACCCGCAACCATTGTGGATTTAGAAGCCAAGCGCTCAACATTTGTGGAGGTAATCAGCCCCATTGTTTCGCCGAGTGACACAATTTTCGCCAACGCAACCCCTACCTATTCATGTTCGATCGCAGAAACGAAATCGCGCGCTTTCACACGAAGCGCGTTTAAATCATGATCTTCGAAAACACTTCCAATAAGTGGTCCCCCAACGCTGACCGCAAAAGCTCCGCGTCTAAGCCATTCACGGGCACCGTCAAGGTCTATACCTCCCGACGGAATAGCCTTCAGCTCTGGAAATGGACCTTTCAAGTGACTCAAGTATTCAGCTCCGACTGTCTGCGCCGGAAAAACCTTGACGGCAGAAGCCCCAAGACTGATCGCACGCTGAACCTCAGTCGGCGTCAGCGCACCAGCGTACATTGGGATGCCTTTTTGAACCGCAAACCGAACGACTTCCTCTTCGACATTCGGCGAGACTAGAAACTTTGCTCCACCTTCGAAAGCCCTCTGAGCATCGCGTTTGGAGAGAACGGTACCTACTCCAACAGACACATCCTTGCCGAAATACTCAACAAGTTTTGGCAACTCGTCCAATGTATTTGGAGTAGTCAAGGTAAGTTCGAGAGCTGTAATGCCTTCCGAAATCAAAACCTCCATCACTTCTCGATAATCACTGGCATCGTTTGCTCTAAGAACCGCGATTATTTTCGGATTGCTTTTCACTCTTTTTCCCCTCAATCATTTGGTAAGTAAACAGATAACCCCGGAACCATATGCTTTTTCGCGACCGATTGAAGCATGATCCCGAGTTCCTTTGCACGCGACGACGTGAACCGTTGCGCTGGAACAGTCAGGCTAACGGCAGCAATTGGAACCCTATTCCGAACTACCGCAACGGCTACACAACAAATTCCGGGCTCATTTTCCTCGCGCTCAATTGCATATCCGAGCTCTCGAGCGTTTTCAACTTCTATTCGTGCGCTACCTTGAAACTCCTCCGGGATGCCAGCACCCGACAGCTCGGCGGCCGTAAGTACCCTGCCGAGCGAAGTTGAAATCTTCGAGCTCTTCACGCCGATAGTTGACCAAACTCGAATTGAACGATCCGGCTCAATCTTGTCGATATACCGAACAAAGCGACCTTCAGGCACGCCGACATGAGCTAGCTCCTTTGCACAGGTTGAAGCTTCAAGCGCGATTTCATGCAGGATTAAGCGAAGAGAATCTTCGCCCAAAAATACATCCGATAATGAAAGCGCAGCTTGTCCCAAACGATAATTGCCACTCGAATCGAGCTGTTCAGCATAGTCTCGTTGCTTAAGCGTAGAGAGCAGTCTATGGACTACAGCCTTATCAAGGGCAAGCTCCTTGGAAATTGTTCCCAAGGGTTTGCCTTCCATGCCGGACTGAGCCAGGTAGTCCAGCACACGCAGCGCGCGGTCAACACCGTTGAGAATATTACCCATTTTGCCAATTCACTCTCACTTATTTATTTGACATTGCGATTCAAATTGTAGGCAGTACCGTCTTCGCCGTGGACGGCATCAGAATCTATCGACATATCCCGGTCCAACGTCTCAGGCACAAACCAGCTGGTAACAAATGTGCACAACATCGTGAAAGAAATGTAAATCGCAATTGGAATCCAATTTCCAAAATTGATGAGTAACCAAGCGCAGATCATGGGGGCGATTCCACCGCCAATAAGTGCCGAAATCTCACGTGCAATCGTAACTCCGGAATATCGATACCGCGTACCAAAAAGCTCTGGGAAATACGACATTTGGACACCAACATTGCCATAGGCAGCGAATACGTAGCCAAGAATCACAGCAACCCCAACCATCAAGGCGGTTCCCTGTCCGAGTAAGTTGAAATAGACAAATGGAAGAACTGCGGCAATTCCCGAAATTAGGAGGTAAATCGGTTTCCGCCCAAACTTGTCAGACAGATATCCCCAAGTGAAAGCTGACATCATACCTACTATCGCCCCGACCAGCTGAATATCAGTAATCGTTGAGCGCGGAAACAGATCATTGGTTCCACTAAGCATTACATGCGCAGTGACATAAGTTACAAAGAATGTTTGAACCGTATACGAGTTCGTATTGGGACCCCAATTCATGAGGGCAACTTGAGCAATCCGCTTCCATCCAAATTTCATAGCTTGAACAACTGGAGCCGAATTTTCGTGATACTCATTGGTTGACGCCTTCAATTCGACAAACACCGGCGATTCGGCCAAGTGGCGACGGATCAGCCAAGCTACGACCGTAATTAGAATTGAAATCCAAAAGACGATGCGCCAGCCCCAAGCCATAAATGCTTCTTCACTCATCACCCATTGCAGAAGAGAAAAGACAAAGGTGCCCAAGACTGTTCCCCCGGCCGCACCCACCATCACGGTAGAGGAGAGCCTTCCCCTGATTCCCGGTCTCGCAGTTTCAGTTAGCAGAGTTGCAGAGCCAGATTGTTCGGCCCCAGCCCCAAGCCCCTGAAGTAGGCGCAAGACAAACAATGAAATTGGAGCGGCAATACCAATTGCGGCATATGAAGGTACCAACCCGATAAGGAAGGTTGCAGCCCCCATCAGTGCCAACGTCGAAACTAAGACCCACTTGCGCCCAAGCTTTTCACCAAAGTGTGCAAATATAAGCCCACCGAGAGGGCGAGCCAAGAAGCCGACCGCAAATCCCGCAAACGACATCAGTGAGCCTGCAAGCGGATCGGACTCCGGAAAAAACACGCTCGGAAATACTAGCGCGGCCGCCAACCCATAGATCGCAAAATCAAATTGCTCAAGCATCGTCCCAACTCCGCCAGCTAATGCAGCCGTACGAAGGTTTTTGCGCGAACGTGCCTCTGAGTACGCCTTCTCGATTTCAGCCGACGAGAGAACAGCTTCCCCTGAATTCAAACCCGATGCCTCCTTCAAATCAAACCCTATTGCGTTGGGCGCAATGGTCATTGTCTTACACGCAACACACTATCGGATTGACTGTTCTTTTTCGGGCAGATTTCCGCGTTCGCCATACAATACCCCCATACGGGGGACTGCCCCACACAAGAGGAGCTGAATAATTCCGCATGCTCAGCGGGCCGATCAAAATATTTCTACGACCGCGATCTGCTTCTAGGAAGCTATATCCGGCCTGGTTGCTGTCATAAGCATGGCCGAGTGGAGCGTCCTCGGTTTAGTTCCTACCTCAGCTAAGGAAGGATTGAATTATGCCTAGAAAGAATTCCGTCGAGTTCTAGGAGAAGACAGTCCATCAGATCATCGAAATGGTCCGCTCGGGGTCTTGCTCACTGCAACGCGCCTACACGGAGATCGGTGAGCTGCTTGGAGTACCTCACCACACGTTGCAGGCTTGGTAGCGTGACAGTGATAATTCTGATGCGCTAGGCGGCGAAACAATGGAAGTAGAACTTAGGGCATAACAAACTTAGGGCGTGACTGCAGGACGAATCCATGGAAACCAGCTGATTCACCATAGCGATCGGGGCAGTCAATACGTGTCACTGAAGTATTCCACCGCACTAGCAAAATCCGATATCCGGCCGAGCGTCGCAACGGTCGGAGATTCTTATGACAACGCTCTCGCCGAGACAGTCAACGGACTCTACAAGGCTGAACTCATTCACGCTCAAGGCCCGTGGACGTCAGTGGGAGAAGTTGAGTTGGCGACTTTGCGGTGGGTGCATTGGTGGAACACTAAGCGACTTCACGAAGCATTGAACTACGCCCCCACAAGAAACAGAAACCGAGCACTATCTCATCTAGCCCATCAACACCGGGCCGTAAAAGAAGCGGAACTAAACCCAGGACGCTTCAGGACGCCAAAGAGAAGAAGCAGCACGCAAAGGCGAAAGAAGAACTTAAACGACGCGGCCACCCAGACAGCCGACCAGCCGCATACGACGCCCACATCGACAACGAATGGAACCCCAGCTTAGGCATAAGAAAAGGCTGGGCCGGGCGCTCCTAAATCCACTCGAAATGTCCCCTTAACCCAAAATAACCGCCAGCGGGGGCAACTCAAAAAATCTCGAGACACCGACCGGAACGATGTCTCGAGACATCACATGGTGCCCCCACTGGGACTCGAACCCAGACTGAATCGATTTTAAGTCGACTGCCTCTGCCGATTGGGCTATAGGGGCCAAACCGTGCCCACTTATCTTAGGGCACGGATAGTCATGAACTGAAAATAGGGTCGGCTTCTGCGTAGCCTTCCGGCCTTAGCCCGCTAATTTTGCTGCAAGGCCAGTAATGATGCCATCGAGGATGTCTTTCTCACTGATGAAGAAAGAACGTGCCTCGCTATTGCGTTCAATCATCGTCATGATGCCCTCGACTGCCACGCATCCACCGCCAATGACATCCGCGCGTCCAGGGTGGATGACGGGGTTGAGAGCGCGAACATCCGAAGGCAGACCAATCATCTGTCGGGTGAGCACCCGCAGGGCGTCGAAACGCAGCTCGGAGCCATGAATGGAATCGGCATCGTAGCGCTCCATTCCCTGGGCCAGCGCGGAAAGAGTCGTAAACGTACCGGCGCAGCCAACGAAGGTCAGGGCTTTATCGATAGGAA
>OJLW01000989.1_pt1 | contig 11469 bp, 10 predicted proteins | sample 1597021 | NCBI WGS metagenome assembly OJLW01 (sample SAMEA3904676, study PRJEB24821) | metagenome | biome: Builtin; feature: hospital; material: surface | place: USA | collected 2013-06-03
CCTTGTCGGAGGTGACGGACTCGCCATCAACCACGAGGAGCGGGGTCAGCTCGATGCTGCTGCCCGCTTCGTCGGCGACCTTGTCAATCTCGACGACGTCACCCACTGCCACCTTGTGCTGGCGGCCGCCACTACGCACGATCGCGTACACGCCTGACCTACTCTCGTTGTTGTCTTCATCACGGGACCGGAACCAGCGGCCCCGGAAAAACTTCGTCTGACGCCGACGCGATACACGCGCGCCAAACCGGCTGCCTACTATACGTGAGCACAATCCGCGAAGCAAACCGGCATCGGAAGCTCACACGGTCGGTACGTTATGCCACGTGACGCGCTCTGTTCCACTTCAGTCGAAGCCGAAAACCAGTACACCAGGATCACCAAAGGCGGCACCGGCTCCATTTGTCCCTGTCATTCGACGGTGGGGTCCTTGTCATCGGATGCATCAAAATTTCATGAAGTATTCATCATACGTTCATGTCATTGTCGGCTGATTTCACCTCCATCCCGCTAGACATGTGAAGGCCTCCACCACTGGTGGAGACCATCACTCATCATCTCTTCGGGAGCTACTGTGACTATCTTCGAAGGTCGGCGAAACCACCGAAACGTTCTGCGCGCTGTGACTGCTGTCGCTGCACTTGCCATCACTGCCCCAGCACTGAGTGCCTGCGGTGGCTCCGACTCCAGTTCCGAGGCACCCAGTTCGTCGAAGAAATGGGTTTCAGCAATCTCCGCGGACAAGGGCGGTGGCATGGATGCCCTGGAGAAGGACGCCAAGGCCGAGGGCACGCTCAACGTCATCGCTCTACCGCACAACTGGTCGAACTACGGTCAGGTGATCGAGGGCTTCAAGAAGAAGTACCCCGGCATCAAGGTCAATGAGCTCAACCCCAATGCTTCATCGGCTGAGGAGATCAGTGCCGCCAAGACCAATGCCGGCACCAACAAGGCCCCTGACGTCTTCGACCTCGGCATCGGTGTGGCTACCACCAACACCGACAAGTTCGCCCCCTACAAGGTTGCCTCCTTCAACGATATCCCAGCGGGAGCCAAGGACTCCAACGGTGCATTCGTGGGTGACTACACCGGTCTCATGACGCTGGGCTACAACAAGACCAGGTACGGCTCGATCGACGCCAACAACCTCAAGAAGTCCCTCAGCGACCCGAAGTTCAAGGGCACGGTTGCCCTCAATGGCAAACCTGCTGAGGCTGGTTCCGCCCAGAACGGATTCCTCGCCATCAATCTCAACCAAGGTGGGTCCTTGGACAACTTCCAGCCCGGCTTGGACTTCTTCAAAGCCCTCAAGGACGCCGGCAACCTCAACACCATTGACGTCACCGACGCCACCATCGACTCAGGCCAGACCGGCGTCGTCTTCGACTGGTCGTACAATCAGGCGGCCATCAAGGAGCGTCTGAGCAAGCAGCAGAATGTCGACTGGGAGGTGCTCACCCTGCCCAACGGCGAGGTGGAGCAGTACTACAACCAGGCCGTCAACAAGGACGCCCCACACCCGGCAGCTGCACGGCTGTGGGAGGAGTACCTCTACAGCCCCGATGCCCAGAACGAGTGGATGCGCGGTGGAGCCATTCCGTCCCTGCTCGAGAAGATGAAGAAGGACGGCACCGTCGACAAGGACGCTCTGGCGAAGTTGCCGGAGATCAAGAAACCGGTGACCTACACCTCCAAGCAGGCTGATGCCATGACGACCTGGCTTGGCAAGAACTGGCCCAAGACCATCGGAAACTGAGTTTTCCATGACCGGCTCTCCTGCTCGCTCCCACGCTGCCGCCACCACCGATGTGCAGGAGCGTGGAACTGATGCATCACATCCCAAAGCGCAACTGCAACGGGCAACGCCCCAATCCAGAAGACGTATCTCGCCACTGTGGGGAACCAGCCTGTTCTTCCTCTACGTGGTAGCCTTCCTCGTGCTTCCGACGATCCTCATCGCCGTCAGCGCCTTCCAGGATTCCGACGGAACCTTCTCCACCACGAACTTCTCGGTGCTCACCGAGGCCAACACCGTGGAGGCGTTCGGTACCTCTCTACTGGTGTCGCTGGCTTCGGCGCTCATCAGTGCGATCATCGGTGGGGCGGCCGCCAATGCCTTGGAGGTGCTGTCACAGACCAGGCCACTGCTGCGTCGTCTGGTGACTTCGCTGTGCTCGGTGCTGGCACAGTTCGGCGGTGTCATGCTGGCCTTCGCCTTCATCGCCACCATCGGCGTCACCGGGGTGCTCACCCAGTTGTTCAAGACCATGTTCGGTGTGGAAATTGACCCGACCTGGCTGTCGACCCTGCCCGGGCTCACCCTGGTCTACTGCTACTTCCAGATCCCTCTCATGATCATTGTCTTCCTACCGGCCCTGGACGGTGTGCGTCCCCAGTGGCGCGAGGCCAATGCCGTTTTTGGTGGCAGCACCTGGACATACTGGACGAAGGTGGCCGGTCCAATTCTGTGGCCGGCATTTCTCGGCTCGGTGATCTTGCTGTTCGCCAACGCATTCTCGTCCTTTGCGACGGCGGCAGCGCTGTTCTCGCAGCGTTCCATTCTCGTTCCGCTGATGATCCAGTCGAACATGAGCAATGAGCTCGACACCACCCAACAGGGGTCTGCTGCCATGTTGGCCCTGGCGATGATCGTCGTCGTCGCCATCGCGATGGCCCTCAACTGGATGCTGTCCGCCAAGTCGGAGAGGTGGTCACGGCAATGAACCGCTCAACTACCGGCAGGCGCCATGAAGCAGGCCACTGGCTTCTCCTCATCCTGGTGCTGCTCTTCTTCCTCATCCCGTTGGTCTCGCTGTTCCTCTACAGCATCCACCGACCATTGGCCGCCACCGATGCGTGGACCTTCGACTCCTGGGCCACTCTCTTTGGTGGGTCGGACGGCAGCGTCGACCTCACGGAGCTGGGCAATGGTCTGGCGAATTCAGCCATCGCAGCCGTCATCACGGTGGCGATCATGCTCATCATCCTGCTACCGACAATGGTCATCACCAGGTTGAGCTCTCATCGGATGGGCAAGGTGGTGGAGTTCGTCTGCATGCTGCCACTGGCCATTCCAGCCATTGCCCTGGTGGTGGGTCTGGGACCCATCTACCGTTTTCTTTCCACAACCATCCTGTCCACCGATGGGTACTGGCTGGCCCTGGCCTACGTCATCCTCGTACTCCCCTACGCTTACCGTGCTCTGGACGCTGGGTTGCGCCAGCTCGACGTCCGCACCCTCTTCGAGGCGTCTCAGACATTCGGTAGTTCGTGGTTGGGCACGATGGTCAAGGTGATCATTCCCAATTTGCGCACCGCGATTCTCTCGGCCTGTTTCGTGTCGATCGCGGTGGTGCTGGGTGAGTACACCTTGGCTGCGCTGCTGGGCCGTAGCAATCTGCAGAATGCTCTATTTGTCATGAACCAGAACGACTCGTTCATCGCTGCAGCCATGGCGTTGCTGGCAATGGTGTTTGCCATCGTGCTGCTCATGAGCATCGACGTGGTGAGTGCAGCTGCCAACAAGAAGTACCAGAAGGGTTCGAAACGATGAATACTCGTGCGGACGCCGTCGGCGTCACCATGGAGAATGTGGTCAAGAAGTACGGTCAGACGACCGCCCTGCGCGACTTCGGTCTCGTCGTCGAGCCCGGGGAGATGGTCGTCCTGCTCGGGCCGTCCGGCTGCGGCAAGACGACTGCTCTGCGTTGCCTGGCCGGTCTCGAGTCGGTCAATGGAGGGCGGATCCTTGTCGGTGATCGGGACATCACCCACGTGCCGGTTCAGAAACGTGAGATGGCCATGGTCTTCCAGTCGTACTCCCTCTTTCCGCACCTCAACGCCCTCGGCAACGTGGCCTTCGGCCTGCGCAACAAGAAAGTGGGCAAATCCGCAGCTCGTACGCAGGCCCAGGAAGCCCTGGAACTGGTGGGACTGGCCGACCAGGTGGGCAAGTACGTCCACCAGATGTCGGGTGGCCAGCAGCAGCGAGTCGCTCTGGCTCGCGCTCTGGCCGTCAAGCCCCAGGTTCTGCTACTCGACGAGCCACTGTCAGCTCTGGACGCCAAGGTTCGGGTCCAGCTGCGCGAGGAGATTCGTCGTATCCAACTCGACGTGGGGATGACCACCTTGTTCGTCACCCACGACCAGGAGGAAGCCTTGGCCATCGCCGATCGGGTGGGCGTCATGCATGGCGGACGAATTGCCCAGCTCGATGCACCCGAGAAGATCTACAACGAGCCGAACACACCATTCGTCGCCAAATTCATTGGCGTGACGAACAAGGTCCGTGCCCATTCCGACGGTACGACAGCTCAGTTTGGTGACAATCAACTCCCTCTGCTACCTGGCTCAGCCACCGGCGAGGTTGACGTACTCATCCGCCCCGAACACATGCGACTCGAACCGACTTCACGTGCCAATCGTGATGCCACGGTGGCCTCAGTGTCGTTCCTGGGAGCGTTCGCCCGAGTCAACCTCACCACATCCGCTGGCACCGGGATCGTCGTCCAGACGCCGGCGGCAGCCAGCTCCCACCTGAGCGCTGGGGATGGTGTGCACATCGAGCTCACCGGCGCACCCGTGTTGGCCGAGTCGCCTGAGGAACTCACTACGGCGTAACCTACTCACCCGGTGCACAACACACGTCAAGGCCCCAACCACGAGTGGTTGGGGCCTTGTGTCTGACAACGATCGAAAGGCAAGTATGAGGCGAATTGGCCCCACGGTACTGTCGGCCGCGAATGTCAATCGATCAGAGAGGAATCGCGTACCGAATCTGGATCAGTGGAAGGAGTCACCACAGGCGCAGGTGCTGGTGGCATTGGGGTTGTCGATGGTGAAGCCCTGCTTCTCGATGGTGTCCATGAAGTCGATGGTGGCGCCGGAGAGGTAGGGGGCACTCATCCGGTCGGTGACGACGTTGACGCCGTCGTAGCTCTTGACGATGTCGCCGTCCAGCTGACGCTCGTCGAAGAACAGCTGGTATCGCAGCCCGGAGCATCCGCCCGGCTGGACGGCCAGACGCAGGGCGAGGTCGGTGCGCCCCTCCTGCTCGAGCAGGGACTTCACCTTGGCGGTGGCTGCATCGGTGAGGATGATGCCCTGGGTCTCTGTCGTGGTGTCGGTCATATCTGTCTCCTGTGTGGACGGTTGCGAACCCGTCCTGGTTGAGGATGGAACTGCATGTTTTCAGCTCTGGTGACGGCACCGGCCGAGGAGATCGTCTCCCGCGTCCCATCTGCAGTCACGTGGCGTCCATCGTAACCAGACCGCACTGGAATGGCCAGATCCCAAGGGACGAAATCACTCGTATCGCGTTCAGCCGAGCACCGTCCCATGACGTCGAGGGCCGTGGCGAAAAATGCACGCCACCATGACAGGTGCGTCGCGGACAATCCCTCGACAGCACCAGGTGCCACCGAGGACGGCTGGACCTGTCACCAGCACCAGGTACGCGCAACCGGGAGCGTACGAGCAGTGATCCACTGTGGGTCGACGGCCACCAGCTGAGCCTCGGGATCCAGAACCTCGCCCTCGAACAAGGCCTGGGCGTCCTCGATACCGGTCTGTCGCAACTCGCGCGACGACGCGGTGACCGATCCGGCAACGACGATGACGGGAACCATGTGCCCAGCTGCCAGTTGGGTCACCGTCGTGACGACCTCCCCACCCATAGTGCCGAAGTTCAACTCAGTGCATCCCGTGACGACGAGGTCGGCAGCATCCATGGTGGCGGCAGCATGGGCGTGTTCCATGAGCAACGCCGTGCCAGTGCAGACTCGCCCACCACGTGCCATGACGGCCATACCCAACCCGCCAGCTGCACCAGCTCCCGGCGTCTGTCCGGAGGAATCGTCGTCCGTGAGCTCTCCTGCCCACTCACACAGCTCGCGATCCCTGCGCAGCATCTCGTCTGCGTCTATGAGCTCGGCGCGTCCTTCGGTGGAGACCACCCCGCGCAGGCCGGTGAGCTGGGTCTCGGCTGCTCGACTGTTCACCACCAGTGTCGTGCGCTCCAGCCAGGAGTCACCGGCCTCAACTGCTCCGCGTCCGCCGTCTCGCCACGGCACCTGCCCCAGCTCCAGGACGATGTGTTCATCAGGGCTCGTCAGCCCATCCACGACATTCGCCAACATCGCCGAGGACTCGTTCCACCGCCGTTGGCCCAGGTCGGGCAGCTCAGGACGTATCAGCACCTGACCTGCCGCTCGAGCCACGGTGACGTCAATGTCATTGCCGCTCAAAGCATCTGCCGCACCACAGGAACTTCTGGAGGAAGGTGCCCGGGCAGGAGTGGTCTGCCCGCCATCACCGACCACCTCGTCGCCGACGAGAGCAGAGCCGGAAACCACAACGTGCTCCAGACGCGCGTGATGGGCATCTGCCCATGCCTGGGAGAACCCTGCACCGCACACGCCCACCGGCACGACGGCCACCTGGGCGTCAAGCTGACTCCATGCCCTCCCCAACGCAGTACCGACGGTTGCCGAGGAAAGCTGCCCCCAGCCGTCGGTCACCACGAGAACACGCACGGGTCAGCCCGGGATGAGCCCGTCGCGAGAGACGTTCTCATCGAGCCACACGGTGATCTCGTCGATCGTGGAGGAGATGTCGGGGATGATGAGGTCGGAGTCCGTGACGGTGGCCTCGGACACGGGCTCCCCATGAGTACGCACCCGGTTGACGAGTTCGGTCAGAGCGGCGGTGAGAGCGCTCTGGTCCGCGGCGTCAACGGCCTTCTCCACCTTGGCGTCGATGACGTTGAGGTCTCCGAGCTCACTCTCGGGCACCTCCCACTGGCCCTCACCAACAATCCGAACGATCATCAGTGATCCCCTCCTGAGGTCTGCGATCGGTTCACAGCGCTCGAGCCGGATGGGCCAGCCTCCAGTTGTTCGGGCTGGCTGCCATTCTCGATCGCAATTTTCTTCTTGAGCTCGGCAAGGTCATTCTCGACGGCCGAGGAACTCGCGAACTGGTTGAGTTCTCGGTCGATGTCATCGCCGCCCAGACCGGTGACATCGTCGATGGCGCCGGTGGCCATGAGTTCATCGACGGCACCGGCCCGGGCCTGGAGCTGCATCGTCTTGTCCTCGGCACGCTGGATGGCCATGCCGACGTCACCCATCTCCTCGCCCAGACCACTGAAGGCGTCATTGATGCGGTTCTGGGCCTCAGCCGCAGAGTAGGTGGCCTTGAGGGTCTCCTTCTTGGTGCGGAAGGCGTCGACCTTCGCCTGCAGGCGCTGTTGGCCGGCAATGAGTTTCTCCTCCTGCTCCTGCAGGGAGGCGTACTGATTCTGCATCTCTTGAAGTTGCGTGGTGACCTCACCCTTGCGCCGCAGCGCCTCGCGTGCCAGATCCTCACGTCCCTGTTCCAGTGCGCGTTTCGCCTGGTTCTCGAGTCGATCGGATTCCTGGGCGAGCTGGCGCATCCGCAGCTCCAGACGCTTGCGGCTGGTGGCCACGTCGGCAATGCCGCGACGGACCTTCTGCAGCAACTCGAGCTGCTTCTGGTAGGAGTAGTCCAAGGTGTCACGCGGGTCCTCGACCTTGTCGAGAGCCTTGTTGGCCTTCGACCGGAAAACCGTGGACAGCCGCTCAAAAATACCTGCCATGAGTGGTGTCGGATCCTTCCCCTTCGATGCATGTCGCAGCGCCAACGTCACACGACGTCGAGACGACGACACGTCAAGCCTACGGGACGAACAAACCCGCCGAGGCAGTGGCGTGTCGTCAGGGCAATTGTGGCACGACGTGCCCTGGGCTCCACACACTGTGCCCCACACACTGGGCCCAACATCGGAATCGTTGCCGTGGGGACGCGTCTCGACGGCGCCCGTCCCCACGCAGTACAATGGCAACTCGGCTCGTGCACGGCCAGCTCTCGTCGACGTACGACGGCAACCATCGGACACGTCCAGACATTGGCGGGGCCGATGCGCCAGACCCGGCACGAGCCAACCAACACTGCACATCGACCCAACACATCGACATCGAGGACGAACGTGGGACTGTTCCGCCCCTATGAACAGGGCCAGACCAAGACCAAGACCGACAGGTCCGCCTCCAAGGAGGCAACGGCCCCAGAACCTGCCTCCTCGCAGAGCGGGCACGCCGAGACGAGTGACATTGCCTCCTCAGACCAGTCAACGAGACGAGACGCGTCAGCAGGACGGGGCACGTCGGCGGGACAGGACAGTGCTGTCTCCAAGGCCCACCAGCCCAAGGACGCGCCAACCCCCACCAGGGCCGAGGCCGAGGCCGCACGCCGGGAACGGCTCAACCCCTCCCTGTCTCCCAAGGAGCAGCGTCGCCGCGACCGCCGGGTACGTCAGGAGAAGCGCCTGGAGGCCATGCAGGCTGCCGAACGACGTCCCGAACGTGGCCTCATCCGCGACTACGTCGACAGTCGGTGGACGTTCAGCGAGTTCCTCATGCCGATCTTCCTCATTGTCATGGCGGTGTGGTTGGCCATCCTCATCTTCGCCCCCCGGGCCATTGCAGCGGTCAACCTGCTCTCCCTGGCCATGCTCGTGGCGATGCTGGGCTGGATCATCGATTCCTGGCGGCTGTGGGCCGGCGTGAAGAAGCAACTCAACACCAAGTACCCCGGAGTCTCGCGCAAGGGTCTGCTGAGCTACCTCAACAACCGTGCCATGACCCCACGACGGTGGCGCAACCCCGTTCCTCGGGTGGAGCGTGGGTCACACCGGAAGGCGTGAGACTCCGCCCAGAAATTCATGGAACAACAATTCTTGGAACAACCCGGTGCAGCATGGCCGGTCCGGCACTGATGCGTGCCATAGTGGTTCACCGCTGGCCGATTTCCGCGATCGACGGGGCGTCAAGACCCGCCATCTGCTTGCCTGGACAGCATGGCTCTGATTGGGTGAATCCATGAGTTTTTCGTGGTTGCTGTCCCAACCCCGCCCCTCCGTGCATTCTGCCGAGGATCTGGCCCAGATCGGTGCCAACCAATCCTTCGAGACCCGTGAGGAGGCCGAGGAATGGCTGGGCCAGGCGTGGCCGGAACTTGAGGAGATCGGGGTGGAGGCCGTCACCCTGCTGTCGAACGACGAGACCGTGTACGGTCCGATGCCTCTGTCACAGGGATGAGGGCCGTCTCCAACCGGGACGTGCGCGAGCACTGTCCCAGCGAAGCATCCAGTGACCAAGGGACCTTGGCATCGCGGCTGGCCGTGCTGCCGGGCACCAGCTGACAGCTCACTTACTTGTGCAATTTTTCACAATCAGCAGTCACGAGGTATGTGGATCGTATCCACATTCACTCCAGTCCACTAGGCTGGCGTCGATCACCCCGCATCGGTGAGCGCTCACCAATGCCTCGTTTGGCGAGGATCACCGCACGGGGACGTCGCGACTGCTCACAGCGCCCGAGTGACGATCATGTGTCATCTGAAAGGATTCATCCAGTGCCCACTTCCGTCCACCTTCCCGTCACTGCCCGTCCCGCACTACGTGTGTCTCGATCCGCATCGGGGGCTGACGTCGTCGTCGCTGCTCTGATTGGCGCCGAGGGGTCAGCGACTGGGGCGAAGATCGTGGGACTGGCTCCACGAGCCGTCAAGGAGGCCGAGACGTCCCTGGGCACCGACTTGGCGTCTCTGGCCATCCGGATGGGTGGCTCCCCCAAGCCGGGAAGCACCGCCGTCCTGCCCTGGAAATCCGGCTCCCTGATCCTCGTCGGTGCCGGTGAGACGGCCCCCGCCGATGAGGATCTGCGCCAGGCCGCCGGCTGGGGCGTGCGAGCCGCAGCCGAGTTGGCTGGGGACAAGGGCGTCAAGGTCGCCATCGACATGGGTATTGGATCGGCCGAGGGCGTGCGCATCGCCGCCGAGGGTGCACTCCTGGGCGCGTACCACATTTCCCGGATCACCGAGTCCGAGTGCGTCGACCCCATCGCCGAGGTGACGATCGTCTCCCAGGCTCGTGGTGCCAAGCCCGAGCTGCGCAAGGCCGAGATCATGGCAGACGCCGTCTTCCTGGCCCGCGACTGGATCAACACCCCGGCCAATCTGCTCTACCCCGAGTCATTCGCCACCTCCGCGACCGAAGAGCTGGGCGACATCGCCAACCTCTCTGTCGACGTGCTCGACGAGAAGGCGCTGGCCAGTGGCGGCTACGGCGGCCTGCTGGCCGTGGGCAAGGGGTCCAACCGCAAGCCCCGTCTGGTTCGTGCCGACTACCACCCCGAAGGCGCGTCAACAACCCTGGCGCTCGTCGGCAAGGGCATCACCTTCGACTCCGGTGGCCTCAACATCAAGACCGCCGATGGCATGTACACCATGAAGTGCGACATGGGTGGAGCCGCTGCCGTGCTCGCTGCAATCAAGGCAATCGCTCGCCTCGAACTGCCGATCCACGTCATCGGCTACGGCTGCATGGCCGAGAACATGCCATCCGGCAAGGCATGGCGTCCTTCCGACGTCGTCACCATCCATGGCGGTCGTACGGTGGAGAACTCCAACTCCGACGCCGAGGGACGCATCGTCATGGCCGACGGCCTGGCCCGCAGCACCGAGGACAACCCCGACATGGTCGTCGACATCGCCACCCTCACCGGAGCTTGCATGGTTGCCCTGGGCACCAGCTGGGCCGGTCTCATGACCTCCTCCACCGAGGCTGCCGACACCCTGCTGGACGCCTCGGAGGCTGCCGGCGAGAACTTCTGGGAGCTGCCCATCACCGACGAGGTGCGCGAGGGGCTGCACTCCGACATCGCAGACACCAAGTCGTCCGGGAGCCGTGCCGGTGGTGCCATGGGTGCCGCGGCCTTCCTGCAGGGATTCGTGAGCCCGCAGGCCGACTGGGCCCATCTGGACATCGCCGGGCCAGCATTCAATGAGTCCAAGGCACACGATTACACCCCCTTGGGCGGCACCGGATTCGGGGTTCGGACGCTTGTTCACCTTGCGGCGAACCTGGCCTCGTGAGAGATACTGCACATTTTCGGTCGGGAAGCTAGGCTGAGTTCATACATAGCGCGGCTTGCGAAGGAGCTCCACACTCATGTCGACCGAAGTAACTCTTCCTGCCCTCGGTGAGTCGGTCACCGAGGGCACCATTTCCCGCTGGCTCAAAACCGTTGGCGACACCATCGACGTGGACGAACCACTGGTCGAGGTCTCGACCGACAAGGTCGACACCGAAGTCCCCTCCCCCGCCACCGGCACCCTGCTGGAAATCCGCGTCCAGGAAGACGAGGACGCCGAAGTCGGCTCCGTCCTCGCCATCATCGGCGAGCAGTCCGAGGTGTCGGGTTCCGACTCCCCCGCCGAGCCGGAACCTGCTGCGGCCAGCGATCCTGGTCCTGACCCGTCCGCCCAGCAGGCCTCGACGGACCCTGCTGGAACGGCCAACGGTACCGAGGTGACTCTCCCCGCTCTGGGCGAGTCGGTCACCGAGGGCACCATTTCCCGCTGGCTCAAAACCGTTGGCGACACCA
>OJLW01000994.1_pt1 | contig 11437 bp, 7 predicted proteins | sample 1597021 | NCBI WGS metagenome assembly OJLW01 (sample SAMEA3904676, study PRJEB24821) | metagenome | biome: Builtin; feature: hospital; material: surface | place: USA | collected 2013-06-03
CTGCTGCTATAGTTGGTAAAGCTTCCCCTCTAAACCCCAAAGTTGATAAATAATCCAAGTCTTGAATTTCAATAATTTTACTGGTGGCATGATCTTTAAAAGCTAACTCAACATCCTCTGCACTCATGCCTTTACCATTATCTATTACCTTGATAGAATTTTTACCACCATTTTTAATAAAGACAGAGATCCTGCTTGCACCTGCATCTAAAGAGTTTTCCAATAATTCTTTTACTACAGAACTAGGGCCCTCTACAACTTCTCCAGCCGCAATACTTTGACTTGTTAATTTATCTAAAATTCTTATTTCATTCATCTTAAAATTTACTCCGCTTACCTCATTACCTCATATTAACTTACATCTTCTTAGCTTCTTCAGACAGTTTATATAATGTTTGCAATGCTTCCATAGGTGTCATATTCTGCACATCAAGATTATTTAAACTTTCCATAATCTCATTATTTCTCTGCATCTCTACAGAAGAACTAAATATGTCTATTTGTCCATTTATTTCATTGGTTCTCCTGCTTCTTGAAGTATTTTTATTAGCTGAATTTCTCTCCAAATTATAAAGAATTTCATAAGCTCTATTTACAACTGTCTTTGGTAAGCCTGCTAACTTTGCGACCTCAACACCATAACTTTGATCTGTCGGACCTCTCTCAATATGATGCAAAAATTCTATCTCACTATCTTTGTCAGCTTTTTTGACTGCTACATGATAATTTTTAATATTTGGTATAGATTTCTCTAAATCTGTTAGCTCATGGTAGTGTGTAGCAAATAAAGTCCTTGCACCTAATAGTCTTGCATTTGAGACTCTTTCCAAAACTGCCCACGCAATTGCTAAACCATCATAAGTACTAGTTCCCCTACCAATCTCATCAAGAATAAGTAAACTCCTTGAGCTAGCATTGTTTAAAATATATGAAACTTCATTCATCTCTACCATAAAAGTTGATTGTCCCGAGCTTAAATCGTCTGAAGCACCAATTCTTGTAAATATCTGATCCGTAATTCCAATCTCAGCACTTTCAGCTGGAACAAAGCTACCTATTTGAGCCATTATATTTATTAAAGCTATTTGACGCATATATGTGGATTTACCTGACATGTTAGGTCCTGTCAGAAGAACTACCTCAGAATCTTTTTCTAAGTTAGCGTCATTTGGAACGAACTCAGCCTTTGGCAAAACTTTTTCTACCACGGGATGTCTGGATGCCTTTAACTTAATAACTGGGTCTCTTGATATTACTGGACGAACATAATTATTTCTTTCTGCTATTTCTGCAAAACTTACGATAACATCTAACTTTGCAATAGACTCAGCATTTTTCTTAATACTTTCCAAGTGTTGTGCTAAATATGACCTTAGTTCAACAAAAACTTCATATTCTCTTGTCTGTAAACGTTGCTTTGCTCCCAGGATCTTATCTTCGATATCTTTTAGTTCTGGAATTATATATCTCTCTGAATTAGCTAATGTTTGCTTTCTTTGGTAATGTTCTGGAACCAAGGATAAATTAGATTTTGTTACTTCGATGAAATAACCAAAAACTCTGTTATATCCTACTTTTAAATTCTTTATGCCATAAGTATCTTTTTCTTTTTGCTCTAATTTTAGAATCCATTCACTACCGTGCTCATCAATTTCCCTATTCTCATCAACAATATCATCAAATCCTGTCTTAATAATATTGCCATCCTGAATAGTTATCGGTAAAGTCTCCATTAAAGCATTATCTAGAACATTTACGACTTCTTCTAAAGGATTAATACTATCAATGATTTGTCTTAATGAATTACTTTCAATTTGTTCTGCCAATTTCTTAAGCGCTGGAATTTTTGAAAGCGTTTGTCCTAAAGCTTGCATTTCTCTAGGATTTATTTGGTTCATGCTCAATTTACCTGCTAATCTAGCTAAGTCATGCATTCCATTCAAAACTTCCTTAATTTCTTGTCTAAGAATAAATGAGTCTTTAACCAACTCTACAGCATCTAAGCGCTCATTAATTATATTAGGATCTAATAACGGTTGCTCTAACCATTTCCTAAGCATTCTACTTCCCATAGCGGTTTCTGTTTTATCCAAAACCCAAAGCAAAGAACCCTTCTTCTTGCGATCTCTTAAAGTTTCAGTAATTTCTAAGCTGGATCTAGCGCTTGCACCCATTTCCATAAACTCTTGGATCTGGTAGATTTCTAGTTTTCCAATATGATCAGGTATAGATTTCTGAGTATCAACAATATAACTTAATAGACCTTGAGCAGCTTTATCTAAGATAGAATTCACCTTACTTTCTTCAGGTAAAAACTTATCATAATTGTCCTCTGTAAAATATTTAGAATCTATCACAGAAAAATAAAAATTCTCACTCTGAAGAACTATCGCTAGCTCTGAATCCATAAATTCCGAATCTACAATAATCTCAGCTGGAGCAACTCTGTGCACTTCGTTATAAAGTTTTATTTCACTATCACCATATATAATCTCAGTTCCATTAAACTCTCCACTAGTAAGATCAATGTTGGCAATAGCAAAAGCAGTACCTAATTTGAAGATAGCTGATAAATAATTATTTTTACTCTCATCAATATTATGTATATCTGTAACAGTACCGGGAGTTATAATCTTTACGATTTCTCTCTTAACAATACCTTTAGCTAAGGCTGGATCCTCCATTTGTTCGCAAATAGCTATTTTATAGTTTTTTTCAATTAGTTTATCAATATAACTATCAACAGAGTGGTACGGTACTCCAGCCATTGGAGCTTTCTCCGACAAACCACAATCTCTAGAGGTTAAAGTTAATTCTAATTCTTTAGACATTAAAACAGCATCATCAAAAAAAAGCTCGTAAAAATCTCCAAGACGAAACAGCAAAATACAGTCAGGCCTTGCTAATTTATTACTTACGTATTGCTGCATCATTGGACTTAATTTATCAATATCATTTGCAATGTCATTAAAACTTAACGCCATTAAATACTCCTAGTTAAAAATAATTATTAAGTTTAATCAATTAATCTAAATACCGTCTAATTCTTCTATATTTTCGGTGCTTGTATCAGTCTGAGAAATACTACTTTCCAATTGCTCTTGTTCCAATTTCTCTTGCTCTAAACGCTCTTTTTCCTGTCTTTCTTTTTCTAATCTCTCTTGTTCTTTAATTCTTTTCTCTTCAGCATCTTGAATCAACCTTACAAGATCAGACATTACAAAATATCCACCACCGATATTAACAGGTTTGTTTTCAATCACAAAAGTCTTATAAATCTTCTGTAAATCTGTTTCTTCATCCCATAGAATTACTGGTTCATTCATGGCCTGTTTTCCAAATACTTCGAATAAAGTAGTATCTCTTGCCTCAGGCAAAGAAAACAATCTAAAGCTATTATTTATATCTTTAATATCGCTACCGTTCTCACTCGCTTCCATAACTCCAGTACCTAATATTGGAGATTGAAAAACAAATAATTCAGGTCTTAATGTTCCAGGATTTTTTACCTTAATAACATTATCAGAATCAGTAATTTCATCAGTTAAAAGATCAAAAATTATATTTTCATTATCACTATTTCTCTTAACTTCATCATCTAATTCCTCGATGTCTTCATCTGTTGCAAAATAATGCCAGGCTTTAAAACAGGCTTTTACAAGTCTTTCCAAGTTTAAACTATTCATATCTGGAACATATATGTTCAGTGCAATAGAATCTTTTGAATATTTTAAATCCCAAAAACTTTTATCAAAAATTCTAGGTACTCTATCAACAATACCCAAAGAGTTAAAACTATTAGCAACTAAGTCATTATCACTAGTAGAATAAAGCACCGTTTGCCACATATTCTCTGCTGGCAGCTCGATAACGTTTCCTACAACTTGAGAATTCTGATCTAGAATTTTGTCTTTTTCATCAGCATTAACCTGATCTGAATTATCAGAAGTTAAATCCGAAATATCTTCTAGATCATCTGTAGAAATTTCAGACACCTTCTTTTTATCTAAAAGAACTTGCTTCTCCCTGCTCTTAGCTTTAATCTCTAGCTCTGTCTCTTTATCAATTCTCACATTCTCTTCAGTATATATCTGGTTTGCCTCTGCAAGCATTAACAATTCTCCAGATCTACTATTTCTATAAATTTCACCAGGTAAATTTGTTTTGCTTATATCAAAAGCAATTCCGTCAAAAACATGCAATGATGATTTAGCTAATCTAGGCAAATAGATGATAGCCGTTGTACCGTAAACACCATTTTGCTCGTAATATTCATCTAGTAAAGTTCCAATTATTGCAAAAACATCTAGTATGTAATACTCAGACAAACCTAATTGTTTATAAATTTGCAAGGATTTATCAATACCACTAATAAAACTTAATAAGACAAATAAACCTTGATAGTCATCTAGAGCATTTTCCGGGATCAAATTATGTAATAATTCTTCATTCTCATCTAAAATTTCAGTATCAAACATTAGATATCTAATAAAGCAGGACCAGTCATAGAGCTCATCACTTTGAAGAATACGACTACCTGCTCTAACAAAAACATTAAGTTTATTTTGATCCAAATCTAGCCATTTATTATATCGTCTATACCAGGTTAAGAGATATCTTTCTCTATTATCGGGGTTCGATTTATACTTATCTATAGCAGCAATAAAATAGGTCTCCCAAGAACGTGGCAAAACCTGTGGATCTATTCCTAGATTTATCATTGTTTCTTTAAAATTCGTCATAATTACTCTCTTACTTTTGTCTTCAATTAGATGCTTTATAATATCTCAACGTCCACATCCACCATGTAGATCTTTTAAAGATGCATATAACCGTTTTTAACTCTAATAAATATTATAAAACATTATTATTCAATAATTAAAATATAAGTTTATATTGATATTATTTTAACAGAAGGGTGAGAAACGTCTACTGTCCAGAAAGTGTTAGGAAAATCTACCTCTACCAGAAATGTTAGAAACTTCTACCACCACCGCCAACATTTCTGCCACCACCACTCACACTTGAGCCACCAGAATAACTATTACTTCTACTACTATTAGAAATGTTACCTCTTGGCAATGGTCTGTATACTCTATAACTTTGACGATTACTAATAATATCTTCAAATTCAGAGTACTCTGCTATTGAATTTTTCGCATAGTTAAACATAGGTTTATTCTCAAATTTATCATAATCTTTCACTACTTTTCCGAAGTACATAATAGCTGAGCCACTACTAAAAATTAATGCTATAAATAAAGGAGTAATAATGTCATAGTTCTTAACTTGAGCTATCGAATTGTCCTTACTATATCCATCACCTAGCTGTAACCTTGAATCTACTTTATTTAAGGCTGCATTAAAAGCAGAAAAATAATCACCTGAACTAACCCCATCAAACATTGAATCCAATAATTTATCCACATCATCTTCATCAAAGATATGTAAAGCTTCACCAAAGGTACCAAAATGATAGTTTCTATTATCCATATCAATTATGATAAAAAAACCATCTAAAACTTTACCAGTATTCTCAGGGTCATTTATTTCCTCATACCTGTCTATACCGTATGTAGCTGTTGTTTTACCCTGACTATCATCAATGGTAAAAATATCTACATACCATACTTTATTGTTATCATCTAGAATCTGTTTAACTCTATTTTTAATGTTTAATTCTTCATCGGAACTTAGAAGATCAGCCTTATCCTCGACCTCTATACTAGAATTGTCCAGCGCAAATAATTCGTTTATACCAATAAGAATGCACAATAAAACTAACACTAAAATGCTTAGTTTGGTAATTTTGGCTTTAAAAGAATTAGTAAAACTCATATCACACTAGCTCCTTTAAAAATTGAAAATCAAAAATGCAATAATAGCTATTATTATAAAAACTATTAGTCCTATACCTAATGAATCAAGAAGTAACTTCTTCTTAACCAGTGGTAGTTCTCCTGAAGACTTTCCTGTAGAGCCATTTACTGCATAGACATAAATCTTATCTTCATACTTATATGTCAGCACCCATACTGGTACCATTACATAGGTTCGTAATTGCTGAGTGATATCAAAATCCTTTTTTATACTCTCAATTTGTCCGGTGAATCCAAAGGATCTATTTAATAACTCATTAGCATAATTATCAGTATAACGCTGTAATTCTACTTCAGCTTTATCACCTGAAACTGTAAAACCTTCAGCTAAATAGCCGGACAGTAAAGGCATTGAAAACTTCTGTATATCACTCTCATCATATGGTTCAATACCATTTAGTAGATTAACATCAATTTTATCGCTACCTACTATATTGACATCATTTAAATAAAACTTACCTTTTCTAATGTGTTTATAATCAGTGACTTCAGTCTCAATAAAATCACCTATTCTCCAGGATCTTACACTTCTAGAGCTTCCAATGAAATCAACGTCAATATCTGAATCCAAATACCAATATGGCATATACACACCTGTCATATTCTCGAGGTAAGCTTTTGTAGTAAATTCTTTTGGTATATATCTTTTATTTTTGGCCCAATCTAAGAATTTTGCTTGGGCATTTTCTTTTCCAATGCTAAATGGAATAATTTCATCAGGTCTCTTTTCACCTAATAATCTATCTGAGAACACAACCGGACTATGACAATAATAACAGTAAGAGCTTAGATTTGTGTCAGTGCTAATTACATCTGCACCACAGTTTTCGCAATGGTATGCTTGCACAACTTCTGCCTCAAGTTCTTCTTTATCAAGCTTAATATCTTTTTTCTTTTCTAAACGTCTATCGATATCGGCTTGTTTCTTTCTTGTGGCAATATCCATTTCTTCAATAGTAAATTTAGACAAACAAAAATCGCAGATATACATTTGTTCATCTGCATTAAAAACTATATGTGCCCCACAATTAGGGCACTTATAGTTTGTTCCAGCAATTGTTTCTACAAACTCACTGCTGTTTTTTTCATCAAAATCTACATTGCTCTCAAAGTTCTTTTCAAAATCCACTCTGTAATATTCTTCTCCATTTATTTAACAAAACTAAATATCAGTTTCATAGATCTCTAATTGGATTATTTCAACTTTCCACCACAATTAGGACAGAAGTTTGGATTTGGCTTAGGTAAATTCTTGCCGCAATTAGGGCAGAAATTCAAATCGAATTGTCCATCTGAATTTTCTGTAATTTCTTGCTCTATATCCTGAGTATTTACTGCAGTATTATTACTTTGTTTTGCTTGCTCTGCAGCTTGTTGAGCCTCTAATTGAGCTCTATTAAACTCACTGGCGCTGTTAGTAAATCCACCTGCACTATTCAAACCTATTCCCATTCCTAAGAAAGCTTGGCCAGCTCCACCTTCGTTAGAACCTGCAGCTTCCATACCTCTAGCAATAGAACCTTGTACATAAGCTTCTCTAATTGTAGGATCACCCAACATAGCACCTTGATTTCGCATGTTGATAAGTTCTTGTGACTCTTCACCGTAGCTAATTCCATTAATTCCAACAGCTTTTACTTCGAAACCACGATTTTCTTCCCAAGTTTTATCCAAGGCATCACTCATGTAGTCTGCTAGCTCTTGTGTTCTACTTGTTAAGTGTGAAATTCTAAATCCATCAGCTGACATTTTATTAATAGAGGTTGATAAGGCTGTCATAAATTCAGATGAGAATTGCTCACCTAATTCATCAACATCTTGTCTTTGCCTAGATTTATCAGCAACTTCAACATAGAATAAAATTGGATCAACTACCTTAATAGAGTAGTTACCAAAACATCTTACAAATAATTCAGAATTATAGAAATTATCAAAATATTGAATAGGATTCTTAGTTCCGAATTTAATGTCTCTCAGTTCTTGCAAGTTAATAAATACAGCTTCTTGTTTATGTGGAGTGGTTCCTCCATATTTGAACCTATCCCAAGTATCTTTCAATGAATCTCCAAATTGACCATTGAACAAGGATGGTGAGGAAGAATTATCTACTCTATATGCTCCAGGTTCTGCTGTATAGTCAATAATTTTCCCATTTTCAACCAACATCATCATCTGATTTGGATAAACATGGATCATTGAACCATTAGAGATTACACCCTCAGTACCTCTAGTGTTACTGCTTCTTCTATCGCTAGCTCTAACAGCTACACCTTTAGCCATTATAGTTCTATCTGTCATGTTATCAGCTTCAATAGCTTCTAACCACTGATCACCAAATGCGCCACCAATAGCGCCACTTATTGCTTTAATTAAACCCATATTGCCCTCCTCAGATTTAATTTTATCTACTTAATTGTTTTCCTTAATGTTTAATTATATTTTGATTAATTAACATATTTTTACTTTATTATAATTTTAACCAAGAATCCATTAACTCGACCCAACTAGAAATTCTTGGTATTACTTGCCCTGGAAATACCGCAGTATTTTCTTTTGCTAGACTTAATCCATGACCACCGTGTCCGAAGAAATGCAATTCAAGTGGAACATTAAATTCTCTCATTTTCTGTGCATACTTCAATACACCATCAGCAGGAACTACATCATCTGTATAAGTCATCCAAATAAAAGTATCTTTACATTTATCACTTACTTCTAGAATTGGATCTTGTAAAAACAATTTTGCTGCGGCTTGTCCCTCTTCATCTAGCTTCTCTAAGTCTGTTAAATATAACTGATTTGCAACTTCACTAAAACCAATAGCTGGATATGCCAATACTACTTTATTAATCAAGTTGTTTAAACGATTGTTGCATGTTGCAGCTAAATGTCCTCCTGCAGAAAAACCAATAACATTAAGTTTATCCATATCTATAAACTTTTCTTTTGCAAAGGTAGAAATAAATTCAATAGTAGTTCTTACTTCCTCAACTAACTGGTCTATAGAAATGTTTATATCTTCTTTTATATCCGTATAATGAAGGACAGCAGCATGCATATTATTACTATTCGCTGCAATTGCAATTGGTTGTGCTTCACGATATGAAGTGTATCTATATCCCCCACCCGGAAGAACCAAGAGAATTGGCAAGCTATCTTTCTGACTATTGTCGTCATATATTGTGTCAAGCAAATATAATTCTACATAAGCATTTTCATTAATTGACTCTCGTACAAACATCGAAATCCTCCATCGTTTTTGTTATTTACATTATAACCTATATTGTTTAATTAGTGAGTTTAGACAAGTAAAAATACCATTAAATTTTTCTCCAAATACGAACTTTTACCGAACATTTTAGGCGTAAGCTCTTGAATAGTTCGTCTTTTGTGGTATATTAGAATTATAAATTCAATTGAAACACTTGTGTTTTAGGAAAGGAACAAATTATGTCATTACGTGATTTTATTTACGGTTTGCCAAAAGCCGAATTGCATTTACACCTTGAGGGTACATTAGAGCCAGAGCTAAAACTCGAATTAGCTAAGAAAAACAATGTAGAAATTGGTATGTCTACGGTAGAAGAAATCAAATCTACATATCAATTTAATGACTTACCTTCATTCTTGGATGTTTATTACTCAGGAATGTCAGTTTTACAAACAGAAGATGATTTTTATCAATTAGCAGATCAATACTTGGCTAAAGCTAAAACTGAAGGTGTCAAACATGTTGAAATGTTTTTTGACCCACAAGCACACACTTCTCGTGGAGTAAGCTTTGATGACGTAATTAACGGTTATTACAGAGCATCTCAAGAGTCTGAAGAAAGACATGGTATTACAAGTTCTCTTATTCTATGCTTCTTAAGAGATTTAAGTGAAGAATCAGCTTTAGAGCACTTTGACTTAGCTATGAATCACCGTGAAAAGATTATTGGTTTCGGTTTAGACTCAGATGAACACGATAACCCACCAACCAAATTTGAAAGAGTATTTGCTAAAGCAAAAGCTGAAGGTTTCAAAATAACAATGCACTGTGACATTGATCAAAAAGATTCAATCCAACATATTAATGACGTAATTCATGTAATCAATGTTGATAGAATTGACCACGGTACTAACATTGTTGAATCACCAGAATTAGTAGACTACGTAATTGAAAACAACATCGGTCTCACCTCATGTCCAATTTCAAACGGCTTTATTAATGAAGTTACTGAAATGAAGTCTAAAGAGATTAAGTATCTATTAGATAAAGGCGTTAAAATCATGATCAACTCAGACGACCCTGCTTACTTCGGTGGTTATGTAGCTGAAAACATGTGTGCTTTAGCAGATAAATATGACTTCTCCAAGGAAGACATCATTAAATTAGCAAAGAACTCATTTGAAATTTCCTGGATTAGCCCAGAAGAAAAAGCAGCTTACATTAAGTCAATTGATGAGTACGTAGCAAACAACTAGTTAATTAGTTATATTAATTAACAATTTAATATGATAAAGAAAGAGTAAATAGCTTTAGTTATTTACTCTTTTTGTTATACTAGAGCACATGAGTAAAGATTTTCACGATTTTAAACAATTATACGATTTGGAACCCTACCGTAAGAGTGCTGAGGTAGATGTAATTTATGTTGAGGAATTATCAGAAAAAGATCCTCAGAGTGGTGCACGCTTTAAAGTTTTAACAAGCGAGACTGTATTTTATCCAGAAGGCGGAGGCCAACCTGGTGATACTGGTGTTTTTGTCGATTTAAAAAACAATAAAACTTACGAAGTTTTGGATACCAGATATGACTTTAAAGCAAGTGATACCGAAGAAGAAAACCCACTAATTTTCCACTTCCTAGCAGAAGAAATTTCTAGCGATATTCCTATTCGCCAAGAAATTGATTGGAAACGTCGCTTCACCCACTCTCAACAACATAGTACAGAGCATATTTTAGCTGGTTTAGTTCATAACAAGTACGGATATATGAACGTAGGTTTCCATCTGGGCAAAGAATACACAACCATAGATTTTGACGGTCCACTAAGCTATCAAGAAATGCAGGAAATTGTAGATCAAGCTAATACTATTGTTTGGCAGAATAATCCTATAGATATTAAGGTTTACACCGCTGAAGAAGCTAAAAACATGGACTATCGCGCTAAGATAGAGCTTAATAACTTGGTGCGTTTAATTGATATCCCTAATGTAGATGTTTGTGCTTGTTGTGGTACTCACGTAAAAGCTACTGGAGATATTGGTCTAATTATCTGTACCAATGTAGAAAAATACCGTAATGGTGTAAGAATCACTTTCCTAGCTGGTACTAGAGCTTACAAATATGTACGTGAGCAACAAGAAATATCTAATGCACTTGTACAACGCTTGAATATGCCTTATCTTGATTTAGAGGAAGGTGTTTTGCGCCTAGAAAATAAAGTAAATGAAATAGAGACCTTAATAGAAGATACTGCTAGATCACTTTGGGATAAAGCTATAAACCAGAGTGAGCAAAACAGTATTATTATCATTACTGAAAAAATATTCTCAAGTAAATTCTTAAAAC
>OJLW01000997.1_pt1 | contig 11406 bp, 10 predicted proteins | sample 1597021 | NCBI WGS metagenome assembly OJLW01 (sample SAMEA3904676, study PRJEB24821) | metagenome | biome: Builtin; feature: hospital; material: surface | place: USA | collected 2013-06-03
TGGACCGTCCGGCTGAGGACGTTGTCATCGAGTCCATCGAGATCGCCTAAGCGTTTTAGCTTTTCATCTGAGCCCGCTGCCACGTGATGTGGTGGCGGGCTCGTTGTTTTAGGAGTCTGCGTGAAAAATTATTTTCGTTCGGCGCCAGTCACCATGGTGCTCATGGTGCTGTGCATTGGGGCATGGTTGGTCACGGCCATCCAGGCCAAGACCCTCTCTACGCCCTACTATCGCAGCTTGCTGGCCCAAGACTGGACGCTGTGGGGCCCTGAAGTGTCCGAGCACCCCGCAACTGTCATTACCGCGGGCTTTATGCACCTCGACGCCGGGCACCTCTTGGTCAACATGGTGATGCTGTTCTTTGTGGGCAGGGAAGTAGAACGCGCCCTGGGCAGCGCGCTGTATGTGGCGGCCTATCTCATCTCCATTGTTGGCTCTTCCGCCGCAGTGCTGTGGATGGACTTCGGCACACCCACGGTGGGCGCCTCCGGCGCCCTCTTTGCGCTCATGGGACTACTCATCGGCGTGTACCGCAGCCGCGGTTTAGACCTGCGAGCGCCCATCGCCTTGGTCGTAGCAAACGTTGTCTACAGCTTTGTGGCGGAGAACGTCTCCGTGTGGGGGCACTTGGGCGGTTTGCTGACAGGACTGCTGTTGGCACCATTCCTCTTTCGCCAACGGGCGTGGCTGCGTTGGCTGGGGATATGGCTTATTGCTGTCGTGGTAGCCGTGTTAGCGGCGCTGCGAGCTGGGCTTTGGGGATAACTTGGGCGTGTTATCCACCAAAACCTCTGTGCGAAAGAATTCCACATAAGTTATCCACACTGTGGATAACTACATTTTTGTAATTTACCGAACGTGTGGGCCAAGATAACCGCAGATCAGCAGCGTATTAGATTGTGTTCGAAGTTTTTGTGCGGTCTGTGGGAAGCGTGAAAACACTTATCCACAGGGTGTGGAGAAAAGCTGTGGAATTCGATTTCCACAGAGTTATCCCCACCCTGTGGATAACGTTGTACCCAAGGTGTTAACAGCGCTCAGGTTGTGTGGAGTTTGGCAAAAGACGTCTAGCAAAAGGCATCAGTCATAAGGCGTTTTCACGGCTGAAAACGCCATTTACGCAGGGCGGATGGCGTTTTTAGATCCAAGGATGCCTTTTGCCAGATGCCTTTTGCAAGGGTTCATAGCCGTAAGCGTTTTAAGAAAAGGAGTCCTGTCGCCAGGGTGAAGTCGGGCTTAGGAGCCAGCGCCACCCAGAATCTTGGTCACCAAGTTCAGGCGCGTGCTGGCGCCGAAGATGGTGATGAGGCGCGAGACGTGCTTCTTCACGGCGGACTCGGAATAGCCGGTGGCGGCAGCGATCTCTGAATTGGAGTTGCCGGCGAGGAGGAGTTTGAGGACGGCTATTTCGGCGTCGTGAAGCTCGTGGTTCTCAATGGCGGCGGCGACGGGATCGCGTGGGGTGGCAGGCTCACCGATGTAGTCGACTAAACGGTGCATGGCGGCGGGCGCCACGACGGTGCCGCCCTCCACGGCGGCGCGAACCGCCTCGATGATCGAGCGCGGGCGCTGGTTCTTCAAGATATAGCCTGCGCCGCCCGCCCGCAGGATCTTCAGCATCGTGTCATCCGAGTCGAAGGCGGTCACCGCCAAAAACGTTGGGGGATTCGGCCCGGAGTTAAGGTGCTTGAGCAGCGTAATGCCGTCCATGTGTGGCATGTGAATATCGGCGAGGACGAGGTCCGGATTGACTTCCTCAATCTGCGCTAAGCAATCCGCGCCGTTGGTTGCCTCACCGACCACCATGATGTCCTCGGTGGTCTGGAAATAGACGCGGAGCGTCGAGCGAACGAGCTCATCATCGTCAACGAGGAAAACCCGAATGCTCATGGGAACAGTTTAGCCGCGGCACCACCAGAGCTGGGGATTGTTGGAGCATCGGAAGTGGTCGGTGAATTCGCCCGCGAAAGACTTGTAGAAGGTGAATCCCGTGGACTCAGTGCTCTCAGTAGCGGTGGTGTTAGCGGTAGCTTCAACAGGAGTCTCATCAGCGCTGGCGAGTGGTGCGGAAAACAGCGCGAGAGCTGCAGCGGCAACGGCGAGGGAAGAACGCATGTCTACTAACCTTGTGGAATCTAAAAATCGGCGAGTTACCGGGCAAGTTTACTATATTTTTCTTAGGTGGGTAGCGGGAAGAGAAAGGCGTGTGACCCAGAGCTCTCCTTCTTTTCCACTGCCGAAGACGCCGTGCATGCGGCGAACGCGGCGGGCGATTTCCCCCACGCCCAGACTCGTCGTCATGTATTGGCGTGATTGTTGCGCCGCAATCTCGGAAGTGATCACGAGGTCGATGGACTTGGAGCTGCCAGTGGCCTCGATGCTTACACGGGATTCAGGGCGAGCGTACTTGAGGATGTTGATGGCGAGCTCAGAGAACACGAGCGATAGCTTTTCCGGCAGAGCAAGCTCACCGTTCTTGCCCACATTGATCTGTGCTTCGCAGTGGAAGCCGTGGCTGCTAAGGAAGCTAACCATGGTGTCGAGGTCTTCTTCCAAGGACTTAACTCCCTGAGTCAAGCTCTCATTCTTCATCACGCGTAGCAGGTCGCGGACTTCGCCCATGGCCCGGCGGGCGTCGTTAGCAATCGCTTCCGCGGAGTCAGCCGCAGAGGGATCCGTTTGGGTCAATGCCAAGGTTTCAGAGCGCATGACCACGGAGGTGAGCGTCGCAGCTACCGAATCGTGCAGTGCGGTCATCAGCGCCTCGCGTTGCTCGGCGGCGCGTTGCTCAGCGGCAAGACGCTGGTCCCGGGTTTTGCGCAGCGCGGCTCCAATGACGATGGCCACTGCATACAAGATGAGCGGTGTCGACAGGTTCAGCGGATCGAAATCCGGAAGATAATTCTTCGATGGATCCGTCGTGATGAGGTAGGTGTAGGCCACCGCTGGGGGAACCGCCCACAGCCAGCGCGTGCGAAAGGCCACGATGCCGACGATAACGGGGCTCCACGCCAGGAGTAAGAAAGACCGCCAGTCGGAAAACCAGACAGCGAGCGCAAAAAGCGCACCGTACCCGCAGGCCGACGCAAGTGGGCGGCGGATGGCCAGTGGCGTTAGGGTTACGCCGAGGCCGGCGAGCACGAGTGCGCCGGGAGTGAGGAAGTTTTTATCCACCGTGACGGTGAGCATCACCAAAATGATGCAGCCAACGCCAGCGATGCTATAGAACCTCGAGGAGCTCATCGGCAGCGATGAAAACTAACGCCAGCCCATCGTCATCAACAGACCGATGATGGCCAGACCGAAGCCGATGCCGTAATTCCACGGTCCCAGCTCTTGCATGAACGGAATGGACTCACCTGCAAGGTAGTTGACCACCAGCCAGAGCAGGCCGAGGAGCATGAGGCCCAGCATGATGGCGATGTACCACTTCGGAGTTCCCTCAGAGTTGATCTTGACCGGGGTGCGGTTAGTTGCAGAGCTGGAGGACTGCGGGAGTGCGGAGCCCTCCGTCGTGATCTTGGACTTTGGCATTGTTACACCTTCACGAAGAATAGGGGTGGTTAATCTGTGAGATACCTTAGCAGCTGCGCCTTTGAGAGCTATTGCGGTAGCAATGCTGCCGGGTCAAACTCCCAGAACCGGACGTGGATGGTTTCATCCTTACGGATGACATCGCCGCGGCTTGCCGACGCCCATCCGATCTTGTTGCTGTCGATCGGATTAGACGTCGGGATGCGTTCGCCCACGTCGAGGGAACCGGACCAGCCCTTGGCGCGCAGCGCGGATTCGGCTTCCTGCTGCGAGGAATGCGTAATATCCGGTGCCTGGATGAGCATCGCGTTGGAGACTTCCAGGGTGACCTGGCTGCCCTTGGGTAGCTTCTGGCCCTGCTCGACAACCCTGAGCACCTGGTTCTCCGGCAGCTCCGAATCCACCGAATTCACGGTGACGTCAAAGTCCATGGAGGACAGCATGTCCACCGCGCGGTCACGATCCATGCCGCTGACGTCGGGGACGCTGACTTCCTTCTGGCCCTTGGACACCGTGACGCGTACTTTCGAACCCTTGGATAGCTGCGCGCCGCCCGCTGGGTTCTGGGAAATGATCTCGCCCGCGGGGGCCTCATCATTCACCTGTTCCACGTCGGTATTCAGCTCCAAGCCGGCTTCCTCCAGCGCAGTGGTAGCTTCATCCAGCTTCATGCCGGTGAGATCCGGGACCTCGGTGACCTCCTTGCCAGAAGATACTGTCAGCGTGACCGAAGAATTCTTCTGCAGCTCCGAGCCCTCCGCCGGGTTGACGCGGATCACCTTGCCGCGCGGCACATCGGGGCTGGGTTCTTCGTTGACGGTTACCAGCAGGCCAAGCTTTTCCAGCTCCTCGACCGCTTCATTGCGCGGGCGGTTGGCCACCTTCGGGACAGTGACCATGTTCGCGCGCTGAGCTGCTTCATGCTGTTCCTGTTCGCGTTCACGGGCTTCTTGACGGGAGCTATCCCAGAAATCCCAGGCAAAGTAGCCAATAATGGCGACGAGAGAAGCGGCGAGCAAGGCCGCCAGCCACTTCAAGCCGGAGCCTGACTCCTCATCCTCCGAAGGGCGGGTGGAGGCCACCGGCGCACGGTGTTGTGCGGCCACGGGTGCCACCATTGTGGTGGGATGATCCTCATCGTTGACGTGGGAGCGTGCCGCTTCCGGGAGTTGGCCCTGTGCTAAACGATCAAGGTCATCGCCCATCTCCCAGGCGGATTGATAGCGATCCGCCGGGTGCTTGGCCATTGCCGTGAGCACGACGGCGTCGACGCCAAGACGCTCTCGCTCCGTGAGCTTTTCGTCAATGAGCTCTGAGGGGGGCGTTGGATCCTCTTGCACGTGCTGGTAGGCCACAGCGAAGGGAGTCTCGCCCTCAAACGGGGTGCGTCCAGTGACCGTTTCATACATGACGCAGCCCAGAGCGTAGACGTCGGAGCGTGCGTCGGCAGGCTTGCCACGGGCCTGTTCCGGGGAAAGATACTGCGCGGTACCGATGACAGCAGAGGTCTGCGTCATCGCCGACGTGGAATCATCCAGTGCGCGGGCGATGCCGAAGTCCATGACCTTCACTTGGCCGGTGTTGGTCAGCATGATGTTGGCCGGCTTGATATCGCGGTGGATGATCCCGGCCTCGTGGGAGGATTGGAGGGCCTCCGCTACTGGCTTGAGCACGCGCGCGGCCTCCGCCACCGACATGGGGCCATCCTCTCGGACAATGTCGCGCAAGGTACGACCCTGCACGTATTCCATGACGATATACGGCACCATCAGGCCGTCGACGTCCTTTTCACCGGTATCGAAGACAGCAACGATGTTCGGGTGGTTGAGCTTGCCGGAGTTTTGGGCCTCGCGGCGGAAACGCTCACGGAAGTTAACGTCGCGCGCCATGTCGGGGCGCAGCATCTTGATGGCAACAGTGCGCCCCAAGACGGAGTCTTCGGCCTCGTAGACCTCGGACATGCCGCCGGAGCCGATGGACTGGCGGAGGTGGTACCGATCACTGACCATGGCGGGTTACTGGCCTCCCTGTAGTGCGGAATCTTCGGTGGGGTTGTTCTGTGAGTCTAGTTCGGGTTCGGGCAGCGTGTTGTCATCGACCTGCGGTTGCGTCTCCTCCGGAGGGAGCGTCGGCAGATCGTGTTGGGTGGTCCGCTGCGCGGTCGTGGGCGGGGAGGGAATGACTGAGTGCGTCGTGGTGACGGTGACTTGAGTAGGTTCCTCTTCCACAGTGGTAATCTCAACGGTCTCAGGGGCTTCCTTTTCCTCTTCTTCCGTTGTTTCCGGCTCCACGGTTTCGGTCACAATGACCTCCGTTGGCGTGGGCTGTGGGGTCGGTGTCGTGTTCCCCCACAGCCTATAAGCCATGAACCCGATCGCCACGAGGGCCGCGATAGCCACCGCGATGAGCAAACCAGTGCCGAAACCTCCCTGCTTGGAGGGGCGCTCCTCCGTCTGGGCTGCAGAAACGGCCGGACGCACCGTGGTGGGGTGCGCCATGTTGGCCAGCATTTCAGTGGACGCGGAAGGAGAAGGTTCAGCGGCGATGGGAGCCAAGGCCGCGGACTTCGGCTGCGGTGGACGCTGGCCTTGGCGCACGGCGGAGATCGCGTTGGTGAACTCGTTGCCGTCGGCGAAGCGGGTGCCCGGGTCCTTGCGCAGAGCCATGCCGATCAGTTCACGGGTGGGCGCGCTAATCGACGTCGACAAGGGCTCCGGCGCCTGGCTAATGTGCGCCAGCGCCACCGAGACTGAGGAATCGCCGCTAAAGGGGCGTTTTCCGGCCAGCATTTCATAGCCCACGACACCGAGCGAATAGACGTCAGACGACGGGCCAACCTCGTAGCCCTGGGCCTGCTCGGGGGAGACGTACTGGGCGGTGCCGACGACCATGCCGGTGCGGGTAAGAGGCACAGCGGCGGCGGCTTTGGCGATGCCAAAATCGGTGATCTTGACCTGCCCATTCTGGGTGATCATGAGGTTGCCGGGCTTGATATCGCGGTGCACAAGTCCCATGTGGTGGATCACGGACAGGCCGTGGGAGGCCTGCTCCATGACGTCGAGCGCCAGTGTCTCCGGGAGTGCGCCCTCGCGCGCCAGCAGGTCCGCCAGGGATTCGCCGCGAACATACTCCAGGGCCATGTAGCAAAAGGTGCGGCCGTTGTCCTCGAGCTCGCGGTAGTCGTAGGTAGCCACGACATTGTCGGAATCGATGGATTCCGCGGCCTTGGCTTCGTTGCGGAAGCGAGAGAGGAACTCATTGTTATCGGAGAACTCTGGGCGCAGGACCTTGAGTGCGACCTCGCGGTCGTTGCGCACGTCATCCGCCAGCCACACAGTGGACATGCCGCCGTGGCCGACGATCCACTGCAGCTGGTAGTCCCCGCCGATCAGCGCTTGGAGGTGCTCCTTGTTATCTGCGCTATTCACTACTGCTCACCTCCGTATGCGCGCAAGATGGCGCGACCGATGGGGGCGGAAACCTGGCCGCCGGTTGCGCCTTCACCAAGGTGTCCGCCATCTTTGACCACGACGCCGACTGCGATGTCCTTGTCCGGGTCGAAAGCCACGTACCACGCGTGCGGGGCAAGGCCCTCGCCGTGCTCCGCGGTACCGGTCTTGGAGGCGAAACCGTTGCCGTCGAAGCCAAAGGTGTTGCGCTCGGAGGCGAACATGAGGTCCTTGATCGTATTGGCCGTTTCTTCATTCACGGCTTCAGCGGCCTGACGCGGTTTGGTGGCGCGTAGTTCCTTCATCTGGGCATCGGTGATGCGGTTGACCAGGTAGGGCTCCATACGCTTGCCGTTGTTGGCGATGGTGCCGGCCATGATCGCTGCCTGGAGCGCTGACATGGTCACGTCGCGCTGACCGATGGCGGATTGGGCGACTTGGGCGCCGTCGCTAAGCTCGCCGAGCGCTCCGGCGGACGTGCCTACGCCCAGGGAGTACCTCTCACCCACGCCGAAGCCTTCGGCGTACTTGCGCAGCTCATCGGCGCCGATGCTCTCCGACATCTGCACAAAGGCCGTGTTGCAGGACAATGCGAAGGCCGTCTGCAGCGTCACGCTTTCCGCGCCGCCGCAGGACTGGTTGCCGTAGTTGGTCAGTTCCGTGACGGTATCGGGCAGCGTAATGGACGCCGCGCCGGTCAGCGTGGAGTTCGGCTCGAAACCGTTGTTGAGACCAGCGGCGGTGGTGATGATCTTAAAAATTGAGCCCGGGGGCAGGGTGTCCTGTGCAGCATGGTTAACCAGCGGCGTGCCCTCCTGGTTCTGCAGCTGTTCCCACCTCTCGTTGGCGTTATCACCGAGGAGGTCGGACACGTTAAAGCTCGGGGTGGAGGCCATGGCCAAGATCTTGCCCGTCGAGGGCTGGATAGCAACGGCCGCGCCGTTATAGCCCGGTCCAGCGAGCTGGTCGTAGGCGGCCTGCTGCAGGGCGGGATCGATGGTGACCTCCACGTTCGCGCCCATCTGGGGCTTGCCGGAGAGCACATCGAGCCAGTTGCGCGCCAACAGCGAATCATCCTTGCCGTTGAGGATGTCATTCTGGGAGGCCTCCAGCTGCGAGGCTCCGAAGCGCTCTGAGAGGTAGCCGGTGATGTTGGCGAAGGCCGGGGAGTCGGCGGGGTAGGAGCGGGAGTAGTTGCCCTCGGCGTCGGCCGTGGACTGCGCCAGGACCGTGTTGCCGGCGAAAATCTGGCCGCGCGGAGTCGTGCGCATTTCCAAAAAACCGCGGACATTCTTGGGGTTATGGGCGTATTTATCGGTGGAAAACGCCTGTACCACCGTGAGGTTCACGAGGAGTATGGCGGTAAGTATCAGGGAAAAGAGGGCCACGAGGCGGATCGATCGGTTCATCGGCTTGCCTCCTGGATGGCAGGGAACATAGATGTGTCAGTGGGTGCGTTTGAGCTCAGCTCACGCGCCGGGCGGCGGGCCGCGTTCGAGATCCGCAGCAGGATGGCCAGCAGCATGTAGTTAGCCATGAGAGAGGAACCACCCGCAGACATGAACGGCGTGGTCAAGCCCGTCATGGGCAGCAGCGCGGAGATACCGCCGGTGACGACGAAGACCTGCACAGCCAAGGTGAGCGAGAGGCCTGAGGAAACCAGCTTGCCATAGGTATCACGGCAGGTCAGCGCGGTGCGGAAGCCGCGGGAGACGAGCATGGCAAAGAGGACAAGCACAGCGGTAAGGCCAATGAGGCCGAACTCCTCACCGATGCCAGCCAGGATGAAGTCGGAGTGCGCCACCGGAACCATGTCCGGATGCCCCTGGCCTAGGCCGGTGCCGGTAATGCCGCCGGAGGACATGCCGAAGAGTGCTTGGGAGAGCTGGTAGCCGGTGGAATCATAATTGGCCAGCGGATCCAAGAAATTGGAGAAGCGCTGTTGGATCTTCTCCGATATCTGGTAGATGCCGAAGCCACCGACGCCCACGAGGATGACGCCAATGAGTAGCCAGCTCACGCGGTTGGTGGCCATGAAGAGCATTCCGAGCACGGTGCTAAAAAGCAGCAGGGCTGGGCCGAAGTCATTGGAAATACCCATGATGACAATGGCAATACCCCAGATCACCAGGATGGGAGCGAGATCCCGCAGGCGCGGCAGTGAAATGCCGAGGAACTTGTAGCCAGCCACCGTAAACAGCGAACGCTTCTGGGTCAGCAGCATGGCGAAGAACAGGATCAACAGGATCTTGGAAAACTCACCCGGCTGGATGGAAAATGGCCCGAGCCACAGCCAGATGCGGGCGTCCACGCCCGGGGGCTGCGGCCACACGAGTGGCAACGCGAGGAGGATGAGGCCAAGCGCGCCCAGGATATAGGAGTATCGGGTGAGCGAGCGGTGATCACGCAGGAGAACCAGCACCAGCGCGAAGAGGATGAGGCCCACGATGGTCCACATCACCTGCCGCACCGCCAGGCCGCCGCCATTCGCCAGGTCGAGGCGCTGCAACAAGATGAGTCCAGTACCGTTGAGCACCGCGACGATGGGCAGCATGAGCTGATCCGCGTAGGGTGCGAGGAAGCAGAGCACCAAGTGAGCGACGGCGAAGACGCCGATGAAACCGCCGATGAGGTAGAGGACATCGAGGGTCAGCACGTTGCCCTGCGACAACTCGAGGCTGACCAGGGTGATGGCGAAGACCACGGTGGCGAGCACGAGCAGGCCGAACTCGGTGCCGCGGGAAAAGAACTTACTCATCTACTTCACCTCCCGGCAGTTTCCTTTGGATTCGCTCTTGGCATCTTTGTTTTTCTCGTCCTTCGACGCCTTCGGGCAGGGCTTGAGCGCCTTGTCCGAAAGCTGCGAAAGCTGCGTTTGCACCTCGTCATAAGAACCGGAGGGCAGATTGCCCACGGCAGCGCGTTCGGATTCGGGCAAATCCTTCAGCGCGAACGGTGCGAAATCACCGTCGCAGGCGCCGTGCCCCAACTTGAGCGCGTTCTCCTTGCTCAAGCAGGCATTTTGATACGTGTGGTGTAGCGGGCGGCCGAAGATCTCATAGTCCGCGCCTTCTTGGATGGTGAGGACGCCCTCTTCATCCGTGGCCACGTAATAGTTATTGCTCAGATAATTCTTCATCCAGAGTCCGCCGCTGATGACGAGCACGATGATGATGGCAAGGCACGCAATGACCTTCCACCCAATCCGGCTTCGCTGGGGCCGCCGCTGTGGTTCGTCCTGAGGCTCCTCCTCAGCGGCCTGCGCTTTTGGGGGCGAGATCAGCTTGGCAGCACGGCTCGCGGAGGAATCCGGGTGTGTTGGCTCCGGGACGACGCCCTGGATCGCGCCCACGGTCACTGGGGCGTTCTCATCACCCTCTCCCTCCACGACCTCTGCCACCACGATGGTGACGTTGTCCGGGCCGCCGGAGCGCAGCGCCAGATCCCGCAGGGTGGTGGCGGCCTCTTCGACCGTGCCCTGCTTCAGCGCCTGCTCGATGGTAGAGGCCGTCACTGGATCCGAGAGGCCATCCGAGCACAACAGGAGGCGGTCGCCCGGTTTAGCATCGAGCATGAAGAGCGTCGGCTCCACGGGCCGGCCGGTATAGGCCTTGAGAATCAGTGACTTCTGCGGGTGGGATGACACATCTTCTGGGTCGAGCTTGCCCTCATCCACCAGGGACTGCACATAGGTGTCATCCTTGGTGATCTGGGTCAGCTTGCCCTCACGCAGCCGGTAGCCGCGGGAATCACCCACGTGGCACACGCCGAACTCCGAGCCGTTAAAGAGCAGGGCGGTCAGCGTGGTGCCCATGCCCTCGGTCTCCGGGTGCTCGTCCACGTGCTCGCGGATTGCTGCATTGGCATCTTCTGCCGCCGCGCCGAGCAGGGCCAGCATGTCATTATCACCCGGATCCCGCTCGAGGGAGGCCATGTGTTCCACCATGGTGGTGGAGGCGACCTCGCCGGCGGCGTGTCCACCCATGCCGTCGGCAAGCACCAGCAGGTGCGGGCCCGCGTGGGCGGAATCCTCATTGTTTTCGCGGACCAATCCGCGGTCCGTCACTGCAGTAAAAGTCAGGCTTAAAGTCATGCCATCAACCTCACGGTCGTTCGGCCAAGTTTGATATCGGAGCCGACTCCGACTCGTTCTGGCTGGTCAATGCGAACGCCACCAACAAAGGTGCCGTTGCGGGATTCGAGGTCCTCCACGAACCACTCGCTGCCCCTGCGGAACAGGCGGGCGTGGTGGCCGGAGGAGAAATCATCACCAGTGACAAAGTCACAGTCCTGTGCGCGGCCCATCGTACAGTCTTCGAGCGTGCCCAGTTCCATGTGGGAACCGCGCAGCGGCCCGTCCACGATGGCGATCTCACGCGGCGCTTCGCGACGCCTCTGGGATCCCTTCACCGGGGACGATGCT
>OJLW01000998.1_pt1 | contig 11402 bp, 10 predicted proteins | sample 1597021 | NCBI WGS metagenome assembly OJLW01 (sample SAMEA3904676, study PRJEB24821) | metagenome | biome: Builtin; feature: hospital; material: surface | place: USA | collected 2013-06-03
ATGGCGGCTCGGTGACACGCTCTGGTCCTATTGGTTACCTGCCGCAGGATTCCCGCGAGGGCAACACCGAGCAAACCGCGCGTGAGCGCGTGCTCTCTGCGCGCGGCTTGGATGAAATCAAGCGCCGCATGGCCAAGCAGCAAGAGCTCATGGAGACGGCCACGGATGATAAGTTCCGCGACAAGGCCATTCGTAAGTTTTCCCGCCTGGAGGAGGAATACCATACCTTAGGCGGCTATGAGGCGGACTCCGAATGCGCCCAGATTTGTGACAACCTGGGTTTGCCGCAGCGTGTGCTCGACCAGCAGCTCAAGACGCTGTCCGGCGGTCAGCGCCGCCGCGTGGAGCTGGCGCAGATTCTCTTCGCAGCTTCGGCTGGGTCAGGCAAGTCCCAGACCACGTTGCTTCTCGACGAGCCCACGAACCACCTCGACGCGGACTCGATTACCTGGCTGCGCGGCTTCCTGTCCAAGCACGAGGGTGGCCTCGTGATGATTTCGCACGACGTCGACCTGCTCGAGGCCGTGTGCAACAAGGTCTGGTTCCTCGATGCCGTGCGCGCTGAGGCCGACGTCTACAACATGGGCTTTAAGAAGTACCTTGATGCTCGCGCCACCGATGAGGCACGCCGCCGCCGCGAGCGCGCCAACGCGGAGAAGAAAGCCGCAGCCCTGCACAAGCAGGCCGCCAAGCTGGGCGCGAAAGCCACGAAAGCCGCCGCTGCCAAGCAGATGCTGCACCGCGCCGAGCGCATGATGAACGAGCTTGATGACGTCCGCGTGGCCGACAAGGTCGCCCACATCAAGTTCCCCGAACCCGCTCCCTGCGGCAAGACTCCGATGAACGCTAAGGGCCTGACCAAGATGTATGGCTCGCTGGAGGTTTTTGCCGGTGTCGATTTGGCCATCGACAAGGGTTCCCGCGTGGTTGTGCTGGGCTATAACGGTGCGGGCAAGACGACTCTGCTCAAGCTTCTGGCGGGCGTGGAGCGCACCGATGGCGAAGGCGGCATCGTCTCCGGGCACGGCCTGCGCATCGGTTACTTTGCTCAGGAGCACGACAACATCGACCCAGACAAAACCGTGTGGGAAAACACCATCGAGGCCTGCCCGGATGCCGGCCAGCAGGACTTGCGTGGACTGCTGGGCGCCTTCATGTTCTCCGGAGACAAGTTGGAGCAACCCGCCGGCACGCTCTCCGGCGGTGAGAAAACCCGACTGTCCCTGGCAACGCTGGTGTCCTCGCGCGCCAACGTGCTGCTTCTCGACGAGCCCACGAACAACCTCGACCCACAGTCCCGCGAGCAGGTGCTCGATGCCCTAGGTACCTACACCGGTGCCGTGGTCTTGGTTACCCACGACCCGGGTGCGGTCAAGGCTCTCAACCCAGAGCGCGTCATCATCATGCCCGACGGCGATGAGGACTTGTGGAACGACGAGTACATGGAAATCGTGGAGCTAGCCTAGAGCCTACTTCTCAGATATAGCTCTATCCTGGCTCTACTTCCTGCGCTAGACTCGGGCTCACAACCACACACCGCTCAAGACTCTTCTCTTGGGTTCTTCCGCTTCCCACGCACAGGGTCTAGAAGTGGTAAAACCCCATCGTGCCGCCGCTGGAGAGGAAGAGACCATGAGCACCGCCGCGACCCTAGATTCCGTCATCGAACCATTGCTCACCGGACTAGTGAGCAAGCGCCCCGAAGTACGCGTGGACTGGGCCTATACCGAATTGAAAGAGGGCATTGAGTCAGGCCAGTGGGACAGCCACCTCGGCCAGATTCGGGAGCGCCTCACCGGTTACCTGCGTACAGACAAAGTGTGGACCAAGGCCTTGTCCGCCCAGCTGCTCAATGTGCTCGCGGAGGCGGGCCACTTTCACTACGAGGACTACCTCACCTTCCGCGCGTGGTATGTCACAGAGGAGGACACTCGCGGCATTGTCAAAGACATCGGTCCTATCATGGCCGTTGGATATGGCGCCGACTACGTAGAAACCTGCGTCCGCAAGGGACTGATTCCGCCCGTCGAAGCGGCAGCAATCATCTCGTGTCGCCTTCGCGCCCCCGGAGGAGTGTGGCATGACGATGAGGGGGTGCGCTTAGCGCGCGCCGCCTGCACCACGGTTGCCAAGAGCACCTCCCCCCATATTCTGGAAATCTGGATCGAGCGGCTGAGCGATACCGTCCTCGCCCAAGGCGTACGCAACGGCAACCGAGCAGTGGTGGAAAACTTCACCCACTTCCTTAAGACCACGGGAAACTTGGTCCGCAGCGAACCTGAGAAGTGGGGAATTGATGACGAACGTGCGCAGCTGACCTTGCCGTTGATCGCAGAGCTCGAGGAGCAACTACGCAACGTCAGCGACTACCGGGAAGTAGTGCCATAGAAGCGCACCTTCGTTACCTCCGTCGTGAGAGCGCGCTGCCACGGGTATCGGTCTGGCGATGCCTGGACCGGTTCGCTGAGGAGCAGGAGAGTATCGGTTCCAGCTGGGCCACCGACCGTGATTTCACCTTCTCTTATCACAATCGCCGATTCGAAGGTACGGTCCGCGCGTTTGCTGCGAACAAGAGCCATCGGTACCTCAACGAAGACAGTGTTTCCGCGCCGCAAAACCGTGAGTTCGTTGGTGACATAGCTAGGTCGAATGCGTTCGGCAGCGATTAAGCCCCACACAAAGATTATGGCCCAGAGCGACAGGAGCAACGCTAGAATTCGCAGAACGCCCGCGGGCAGAAGAAGGTGCACAACGATCATTTCAACCACCAACACCGCGGTGAGAAACCCAAGCATTTGAAGCCTGCCCGGAGGGTGGGGAAGCGCCACCGCGCCCGTGGGGATCAACGTCTGGCCCCGCATCCAACGCCACAGGTCCAGGTAAAGTCCCACTTCATACTTGGCAAGGCGAAATCCAGGATGCTTCTTCACAAATCGCCAGACGTTAGCCACGTAAGCCTCCCACCAAAGCCTCGAGTGCTACACTTTTGCGCACCTTTTGTCGGAGTGTCAGCCACGGTCAGCGGAGCGTTGCCCGGCCGGAGCGTTGGGTAGATTCCTCGCATCAAGCCCCGTGGAAGTATGGACTGCAGGTTGTCGACAATGCGCGAAACCCCACGATCTTGCGGAGACAGCGAGCCAAGCTCTCGCCACAAGGTTTCACCTTCACGGAGAGCTGCAAGGCAATCGTCGTCGGCGAGGTTCTGTCGAAGCTGCTCCCAGGTGGCGGATGTAGCTACTCCGGTAAGTGCCATGAGATCCCAGGAATCTAGTTCGAGTTGAAGCATTGCCGGATCCTCGATGACCTGGTTGAGGGAGTCCCGTATATCCTCTGGAGTCCCTTTGGGGGCTCGAGAAAGGGCGCGCAAGCGTTCTCGCTGCTGCTGCAACCGAGCAATTCGCTCATCCAGCATGCTAAACGAGCGCTCGACCGCATCGGGAGATGAGACATCAGCGATCGGGACGCCGGCGTCGATAAGCGCACGTGCACGCAGCACCGACGCCAAATCAGAAACAGAATAGTCGCGATAGTTCCCGCTGGTGCGGGCGGGTTCAGGGACTGCGCCCGTCTCGTGTAAATGTCGTACAGAACGAACTGAGCATCCAGCGACCGCGGCGACGTCCGATATCTTCATAGAACAAAGCTAAACCCTCACATAGTGTGAGGGTCAAGTGCTTGGTGAAATCTAATCCGAGTTACTGAGGCCTTAGTTTCGGAAACCGTGAACCGGCGCCGGGATGAAGCCACCGCGGTTGATGAAGGTGGAGTTGCCCACCTGGTTGACCGGGATGACCGGAGCGTAGCCCAGAAGGCCGCCGAAGTTGACCTCGTCGCCAGCCTTGGTGCCTGGTGCAGGAATGACGCGCACGGCGGTCGTCTTATGGTTCATCACACCAATGGCGGCTTCGTCCGCGATCATGCCGGCGATAGTTTCTGCGGAGGTATCACCCGGGATGGCGATCATGTCCAAGCCCACCGAGCAAATTGAGGTCATGGCCTCCAGCTTGTCGATGGAGATGACACCAGAGCGCACCGCGTCGATCATGCCCTTGTCCTCCGATACCGGGATGAAGGAACCAGAAAGACCGCCCACGCGGGAGCAGGCCATCATGCCGCCCTTCTTCACGGCGTCGTTAAGCAGGGCAAGCGCCGCCGTTGTGCCGTGGGTGCCCACCTGGTCGAGGCCCATGTGCTCCAGGATGTGCGCGACGGAGTCACCCAGTTCCGCGGTGGGAGCGAGGGAGAGGTCAATGATGCCGAAGGGCACACCGAGGCGCTCGGAGGCCATTTCACCCACGAGCTGACCAGCACGTGTGACCTTGAAGGCTGCCTTCTTGACTTCTTCGGCGACCTCATTGAGGGTGGCGCCCTCCAGGGATCCGAGCGCGCGATCGACCACGCCGGGTCCGGACACGCCCACAGATACGACGCAGTCCGGTTCTTCAATGCCGTGGAAGGCGCCGGCCATGAAGGGGTTATCGCCCACGGAGTTGGAGAAGATCACGAGCTTGGCGCAGCCGATAGCGCTGCGATCCTTGGTGAGCTCGGCAGCTTCCTTGATGATGCGTCCCATCTGCGCTGCGGCGTTCATGTTGATGCCGGCGCGCGAGGATGCGATATTCACCGAGGAACACACCAGGTTGGTCTCAGCCAGCGCTTCCGGGATGGAACGGATAAGCGCCTTTTCGGCGGTCGTTGCGCCCTTTTCGACGAGCGCGGAGTAGCCACCGACGAAGTCAACACCGGTCGCTGCGGCAGCGCGATCCAGCGCGCGGGCAACGTCCACGGGGTTTCCCTCGACTCCGGCCACGATGAGCGCGATGGGGGTGACAGAGATGCGCTTGTTGACGATCGGAATACCGAGCTCGGCCTCGATTCCCTCGCATACCTCAACCAGGTGTGCGGCGCGGGATGTCACGAGGTCGTACACGGCCTCGGCGGTGGCTTCCATGGTGGGGCGTGTGCAGCCGAGCAGCGAAATGCCCATGGTGACGGTGCGGATGTCGAGACGGTACTTCTCAATCATCTCGATGGTGTCGAGAATGCTGGCGGTATTGAAGCGGTTAAGCATGACTGGTTATCGTCCCTAAATCTCGTTCATTGCGGTGAACAGTGCTTCCGACTGCACGCGAATGGATTGCTTGATGGACTCACCGACGGTGTTCATCCGCTCCTGGAGCTGCTGGATGCTGACCTCGTTCTCATCGAATTCGACGCGCAGGATCATGGTGAAGTACTCAGACATGAGCGTCTGAGATACATCAACGATATTGACGTTAAGTTCTGCGAGGGCGGTGGATACGGCGGAGATAATTCCGGTGTTATCAACACCGGTAACAGTCATGATGGCGATCATGACTAGATTGTAGCCTGTACGTTTTTCCAGCTGCTCTGGGGTCCTGCAGAGAGATCGGATAGCGCGTACGGTGGCGCACATGACTGATACGACAACAACTGCGCGCAAGAAGGTTCTGTACATCGGCGGCCATGGCAAGGTTGGGCTTTTGGCGGCGCCTAAGCTTGCCGACGCCAACCTCACCGTCCATTCCCTCATCCGCAACCCGGACCAGGTCTCTGATATTGAGGCCCTCGGTGCCACCGCAGTGGTGCGCGATCTCACCGAGCTTTCTGTGGAAGACTGGGCAGAGCTTTTGGCTGACTATGACGTCGTCGTGTGGGGCGCCGGAAACGGTGGCCGTGCTGGCGCGGAGGTGACCTGGGCGGTCGACCGTGATGCGGCGCTGGCATCGATTGCGGGTCTAGAAAAGCTTGCTGCCGAGGGTAAGAACACTCCGGCCTACATCATGATTTCCTACATGGGTGCCACGGAGAACACGACCAATCCTGCGGATGAGAAGTGGTACGCCTACGTGGAGTCCAAAAAGGCAGTGGACAACAAGCTCAATTCCACGGACCTTGACTACCTTATCCTTGGCCCGGCCGCCCTGACGGAGGAGCCTTCGCGCGGCATCACCGTACTAGATAAGGACGCAGAGCGCACCGGTAAACTGACTACCTCCCGGGAGCTTGTCGCTGAGGTGGTCACCGAGGTCGCTGGCCGCGAAAGCTTCCCAGACTCGCCGCTGGAGTTTATCGATGGTGAAGGCAGCGTGAAGGATATCTAAAATCGAGCGGATGCCGCCGCATCAAGCGCGGCGATGACTTGCTCTCTGCTCAATTGGTGGTGGAGGCTCGTATAACGAAGTGGCTTTGTGGACAGGTGGGCCGCGATATACCACCCTGTGGGGTGCTTGAACGTCGCTTGGCTTTGGAACCGTACCACGGCTACTCCCTGCTGCCGGAAGGAGCGGGGAGAAGTGTGGGACTCAAACTCATCGCTGATGATTTCTTGAGCTGTGCCGTCTGGAAGGAAAATGCGTACCTTCGCCTTGTAGTAGTACTCGGTGGGATCCGCGTGCGGCACGTGTCGACCTGTTTGCCAGATCTCGCTGAGCAACGCGGGATAATACTCGATCCATCCATTTTCCGACGCCGTCCGTAGGCGGCGAGCACCCCACGTAGAACTCCGAATTGCTCGAATGTTCCGACCGGCCGCCACGACGAGGACAAGGACGAATACTGCAACGGCCAATCCCTGCCATCCGGAACTAATAGACATATCTTCGCCGATAATGGCTGATAGTGCGATAGCAAGGCCCACCACCGCCGTGATGAGATTGATCCGTAGACTTCGCCATTCAGGTGCGGCCCCGCCGGGGAGTGGCCCAGCCGCTGCGATCGCGCGAGCGATGCTAGATGTGCTTGCTCTCAAGTTCGGGGCGGACACAGAACGACGAGTGCGGGGAATGAGCCTCTCGGAGTAGTGATGTTCCGGGAAGTCGAATGGAGCTAAAGCGTGGTCAGACATGCTTATCAGTTTCTACTAGGGCGGGCATTCTAGGCAGGGAGGTCCTGATCACTAGCCTCTTACCCAGTTCCGCTCTGCAAAAGACAGCGCTGCTTCAATGTTCTTTTGGCGCAGACCATTGTGCAGTTCTGGCTGCGGGTTGGCTGCATCTGCCCGGTACCCCACCACGCCCCATCCGTTGTTGTGGTTGAAATCGGCGGTCGCAACACGTGGCCCGTCGGCGAGCAGCCGGCCACGCAGCTTCAGCCAGTTCGGGTTTGCAGCAATGAATTCTTCGGTCATGCTTTTCGTCAAAGAACCGTCCGGCTGCAAGATCAGTATCGGGGCGGTGTAGTAATAGTCGGTGGTGTCGTTGTAGTCGACGTGGCGCCTGTAGATCAGCTCACCGATCAGCGCTGGCCGGTACTCAATCCATCCATTCGCCCACGCGGTGCGAAGCCTCGTCCTAGCTACCACGCGACCCCGCAGAATCAAGACTCCGATAATGATAAACACTAAGGCACTAGCCCCAGTGATAAGGCTGGCTATCGGAATTTTCCCAATCGTTCCCTCAGCTCCGGGAAACAGGACCGAAATTAAGAGCGCGTGAGCCACCGAGAAAAGTAGTGCCGAACCGCCAATGAAGGTGAGAATAAAGCCAACGACAATTGTGCCGACGTTGGATTGACCGATGGGAGCTCCGACGCTATCAATAGCCTCGCGGATGCCGCTGCGATCCGTGTCTGGGTTAGGCTGCTGGTCATGGTCCTTCAAGGCCTTAGGCGCGAGGGACTCTGCGCTAGTTGAAGGAAGCTTCAACGGAGTGCGGGGAAGCTGCATGGGCGAGTGAGTCATGGGTCACAGCTTAATGGTCCTCACTCCCATTTTTTCAGTGACCTTGGGCGGCTGGGGACTAGCCCCCAAAGGAAGGCACCTAAACTCAATCGGGGAGAGCTAGCGCACCCAACGTTGTTCAGCGAATTGGAGCACGGCATCAACTTGGCCGCTGGTAAGACCGCTGGATAGTTCCGCCTCCGAACTTGATCCATCAGCACGGTAAGCCGCGACGGTCCATCCATTATTGTGCGCGGTATCCACGGTGGCTAACCGGGAGCCCTCAGCGAGCGCGGCGCCCCGTGATCTCAGCCAGTTCGGATTGCCAGCGCGGAACTCACCGGACATTGCGTTCACTAGAGAGCCGTCTGGCTGCAGGATCATTAATGGCGCCGAGTAATAGAAATAGGTCCGCTTACGGTCATCGGGGCCCTCGGTTTCGCTGCGTAAGTACAGAAGCTCGCCAATAAGAGCGGGCCGGTATTCCACCCAGCCGTTGCGCCATGCAGTGCGCAAACGCCGCGCGTTTCCGACTTCCTTGAGAATATTCCGTAAACCAATAACGAAAAACATCAGGCTGACGAAACAAATAATGACTGGGATAAGCGCAAATATGCCTACGTCTGAGTAGCTGGTTCGAGGAACAACAGTGCCAACGAAGAACGAAAACGACATGGTGCACATAAGCAGCCCAACCATACCGATAAATGCCCAGACAGAGACGTTACCAAACGTGAGGCGCCCAGGCAGTGGCCCAGCCGCCTCGATGACCTCGCGGAACCCTGAACTATCTATTCGCGGGTTCGGCTGAGCATCGTGGGCGCGCTGTTCTTTCGGAGCAAGCCGGGGTGTGGCGTTTAGACTAATTCCACACTGCGTCCGCGGAAGCTGTAGGGGAGTATGGTCCATGGGCCACAGTGTAGCGTCAATCACACTCCGCCACCGAGTGCTAAACGCTTAGTGCTCGGCGCGGGAGCCGCGAATCGATTGCTCTACCAAGGAGAGCACCTGCTCTAGATTTTTTGTGTCTCCCAGCGCAAGGCGGTTGATAAAACCGTCCATGAAAGTCTCCAGATATGTCACGAGGGTATCGATGGAGACGTCATCGCGCAGACGACCCTTTTCGGCGTTGGACTCCAAGCGGGCGCGGACTGCCTTATCCAGAACTTCCTGTTCCTCGTGCCACCGAGCGGCGAAAGACGGATCGGTGCGCAGCATCGAGGTAACGGCCAGACGTGTGGCCAACCAGTCGTGGCGCTCAGGGTGCCGCAGCATTTCGCTCATAACCTCGACCAGACCGTTGTTTGCCACGACCTCGGCCTCGCGGGCCGCGTCTTCCCGGGCCAGGGCCAAAAAGAGAGACTCTTTATCGCCGAAGTGGTGAAAGATAGCCCCGCGCGATTTACCCGTGGCTTCTTCAAGGCGGCGGACTGTAGCACCGTCATAGCCGTGCTCTGCGAAGCATTTTCGTGCCCCAACCAGGATGTCGTTGCGGCGGCGATGAAGTTCGGAGTCGCTCATAATCGGCATGGCTGGAATCTCGCTCCTTAAAGCACAGCGGTGGATAGACAGGTGATGAAAGTACGTAGAGGTTAGGAAATAGAAAAGGCCAGCCAGCACTCGTTGTTGCTAGCTGGCCTTTTGCCTAGTTATGCGGGGCTATCCGTTGCCGGCGTCCCCGCATGGGGTGCAAGGCTGGTTTAGGCCTTGACCATCTGGCGCAGAACGAACTGCAGAATGCCGCCGTGGCGGTAGTAGTCGGCCTCACCAGGCGTATCGATGCGAACCTTGGCATCGAACTCAACGGCCTCGCCGGATTCCTTGGTGGCGGTCACGTGAACCGTCTTCGGAATGCCGCCCTCGTTAAGAGCCTCAATTCCCTCGATATCGAAGGTCTCGGTGCCGTCCAGGCCCAGGGACTCGTGGGACTCGCCCTCTGGGAACTGCAGCGGGATGACGCCCATACCAATGAGGTTCGAGCGGTGAATGCGCTCGAAGGACTCAGTGATGACAGCCTTCACGCCAAGCAGGTTGGTGCCCTTAGCAGCCCAGTCGCGGGAGGAACCGGTGCCGTACTCCTTGCCAGCAAGGACAACCAGCGGGATGTTGGCTGCCTTGTAGTTCTCGCAGGCGTCGAAGATGAAGGCCTGCGGTGCGCCCTCCTGGGTGAAGTCACGGGTGTAGCCACCGGCGACGTCGACCAGCTGGTTCTGGAGGCGGATGTTGGCGAAGGTACCGCGCATCATGACCTCGTGGTTACCGCGACGGGAACCCAGGGAGTTGTAGTCCTGGCGCTCCACACCGTTGGCATCCAGGTACTGAGCCGCCGGGGTACCCGGCTTGATGGAGGAAGCGGGGGAGATGTGGTCGGTGGTTACGGAGTCACCGAGCTTAGCCAGAACGCGAGCGCCCTTGATGTCCTGAACCGGTTCCGGCTCAGTCGGCATGCCGTCGAAGTACGGTGCCTTGCGGATGTAGGTGGAGTCCTCATTCCACTTGAAGGTCTCACCCTCCGGGACATCGAGGCTGCGCCATGCGTCATCGCCCTTGAACACGTCAGCGTAGTCTGCCTCGTAGAGCTCACGGGAGATGGCCTGCTGGATGGTGTCTTCGATCTCCTGCGGGGAAGGCCAGATGTCCTTCAGGAAGACATCGTTGCCATCCTGATCCTGGCCCAGCGGCTGGGTCTCGAAATCGAAGTCCATGGTGCCGGCAATAGCGTAGGCAATGACCATAATGGGGGATGCCAAGTAGTTCATCTTGACGTCCGGGGAGATGCGGCCCTCGAAGTTACGGTTACCGGACAGCACCGCGGTAGCAGCCAGATCATGCTCGTTGATGGCGTTGGAGATTTCCTCCGGTAGCGGGCCGGAGTTACCGATACAGGTGGTGCAGCCGAAGCCGGAGAGGTAGAAGCCAAGCGCCTCCAGATCCTTCCAGAGGTCTGCGCGCTGGAAGTAGCCGTCAACAACCTGGGAACCCGGGGCACAAATGGTCTTGACCCACGGCTTGGACTTCAGGCCCTTTTCGGCCGCCTTGCGGGCGATGAGGCCAGCGCCAACCATGACGGACGGGTTAGAGGTGTTGGTGCAGGAGGTGATGGAAGCGATAGCAACCATGCCGTGGTCCAAGGTGTACTCGCCACCGTTCGGGGAGGTGACGGTAACCGGGTTGGACTGGCGGCCGGAGCCGCCCTTGGCTGCGGACTCGCCTTCGCCTGCGCGGGACTTGTTCAGGCCACCGGTAACGTCGACGAGGGCATTCTCGTCGCCGCCCTCGGAGGTCATGCGCTTTGCCTCGATGGTGGACTCGTCTGCAACAACCTCGCCGGAAGCGTAGGTCGGCAGATCCTTACGGAACTGTTCCTTGGCCTCGGAGAGGAGGATGCGGTCCTGCGGGCGCTTCGGGCCGGCGATGGAGGGCTTAACAGTGGACAGGTCCAGCTCGAGGTACTCGGAGTACTCTGCCTCCGGAGCATCCTGCTCCAGCCACATGCCCTGTGCCTTGGCGTATGCCTCGACGCGGTCGATCTGCTCCTGCGGGCGGCCGGTGAGCTCGAGGTACTTGATGGTCTCCTCGTCGATCGGGAAGATCGCGGCAGTAGAACCGAACTCAGGAGACATGTTGCCGATGGTGGCGCGGTTGGCCAGCGGCACCGACTTCACACCATTGCCGTAGAACTCAACAAACTTCTGAACGACGCCGTGCTGACGCAGCATCT
>OJLW01000999.1_pt1 | contig 11378 bp, 10 predicted proteins | sample 1597021 | NCBI WGS metagenome assembly OJLW01 (sample SAMEA3904676, study PRJEB24821) | metagenome | biome: Builtin; feature: hospital; material: surface | place: USA | collected 2013-06-03
TTTAGATAATTCCTTTTCATCAAATTCTGTAATTTCTAAATTTCCATCCAAAGCCTTGTCAATATAGTCTGAGAGTTCACTCATTTCACTTCTCAACCCAATATACTTATATAAAAGAATTCCAATTATAAGAGCTAAAAGACCTATTAAAAATTCCATTTATATCCAACTCCAAAGACTGTTTCTATTGGGTCATAGGGTTTTAATTTATTTCTTATTCTGGAAATGTTGACGCTCAGTGTATTTTGATCAATAAATTCATCATCTATTCCCCAAACAAAATCAAAAAGTAATTCCTTAGTAATAACTTGAGACTTGTTTTTTATTAGGTAATATAAAATTTTTGTCTCTGTCCTTGTGAGATCTATATTTTTATTGTCTACAAAGAAAGTATTTTCATTGAAATTAAAGTCTAGATCATCTTTCTTATAAAGATTTAAATCACTAGAAACTATTTTTTCAAAAGCTCGCTTTATCTTTGCTTCTAATATTCCTAAAGAAAAAGGTTTTGTTAGATAGTCGTCTGCACCTAAATTTATGGCTGAAATGATATATGCTTCAAGATCTATGGCTGATAAAACTATAATGGGAATTGATGAACTTTCTCTGGTATATTTTATTATTTCAAGTCCATCTCCATCTGGTAAATTCATATCAAGTAAAAGTAAGTCGGCTTTATCAATAAATGCCTTAGCTTCACTAATTGTGCTTACTGAAAAAACTTCATAGTATTTATTGAGAGCTATAGAAAGTCCTTTATTTAAATTTTTGTCATCTTCAATTATTAATATCTTTTTCATAGTTTCTACCGCCATTAATTAAATTCCATAATCACAAATATAGTATCGAATTATTATGTAAGTTTTCACTCATCTCTATACTCCAATACATCAGATATATCACATTTAAAATACCTACAAATTCTGCCAAGTATTTCCATACTCACATTTTCGTCTCGTCCCATTTTAGCTATGGTATGAGGAGTTGTGTTTATGGCTTTTTGTAAGTCTCGTTTATTCATCTTTTTATCTATTAATTTTTTCCATAATTTATCATAGGAAAATCCCATAATCCACCTCAATCTAGTCTTCTACTTTGTACAGTATTTCTGTAATATTATACTATATTCTATAAGTTAATCTTTGTATATTTTTATGACAGATTTATCCCCTCTTTTTTAATCGAAAATATATTAGAACAAGATTTTAAATATAGATTTATTCATAAAAAATAGCCCCTAAGGGCTAAATTTTATAAAACATCAATCTTATTTCTGATATCTCTCTTTAGGAAATATACGCATACCGAGCTATTGATAATTTCGCTAATCACAAAGGCCCACCAAGCTATATCTAGCCTACCTGTCTTTGTAAATAGGTAAAATATAGGAAGAAGTATAATGACCTGTCTTAAGAAAGACTGGAAGATTGGGAACTTCCAATTGCCAAGAGCTTGGAAGACTCCACCTACACCTACTACTGATGGGATAGAAATAATAAGGGATAGGGAAACTATCCTAATCATTGGTATACCAATATCTCTCATGACATCAGTGGCAGCAAAGAGGTCAAAAATTTGATTGGTAAAGGCCCACATGAGGATGATTGATAGGGCAACAATTACAAAGGAGGCTGTCATGGAAAGCTTGATTGCTTCTTTTATCCTGTCCTTGTTTCTTGCTCCGTAGTTGAAGGAAACTATGGCAAGAAGGGCATTTGATATACCAAACATTGGCATGAAAGCAAAGGACTGGAGCTTAAACATAATACCATAAGCAGCTACAGCTGATGAACCAAAGCCATAAAGCATAGCATTCATGAAAAATAGGACCACAGACCCTATACCGCTCATTATTATTGAAGGAAGGCCAATGGCAAAAATTTGCCTTAGGATATCGCCGTGGAAGCGGAACTTATGAAATTCGAAGTTAACTTCCTTATTCTTATGGGTGTGGAAATACACTCCGACTAGGGCTCCTCCTGTTTGGCCAATGATTGTCGCAAGGGCCGCTCCCCTTACGCCCATGGCAGGAAAGCCAAGTAGGCCAAAGATCATGATTGGGTCAAGAATAATATTTATCACCGCTCCTGTTCCCTGGGTAACCATGGTGTAAACTGTATTACCTGTTGTTTGGAGGGTCTTTTCAAAAAATATTTGGAAAAATACCCCGCCACAAAATATGAGCACTACAGATAGGTATTCTTCTGTATACTTAATTATCTCAGGGTCTTGTGACTGGCTACTTGCATAAAAGGATGTAAAAAATATTGCAAATAAAACAAATAATCCTGTAGCAAGGGCCGCTAAGATTAAGCCGTGAGTTGCAACTTGACCCACTCTTTTTTTATCATTCATGCCCAGATACCTTGAAATAAGGGCTGCAGATCCTACTCCTATGCCGACTGCCACAGATATCATTATATTTTGAACTGGGAAACACAAGGATACTGCTGTTAGGGCCTTTTCAGATAGCCTTGCCACAAAGATTGAGTCGACCAGGTTATAGACTGATTGGACCAAAAACGAAATTATAATCGGCAAAGACATTGAAAATAAGAGCTTGCCAACGGGCATGGTCCCCATTCTATTTTCTGTAACTTTTGTTTCGCTCATAAAACCTCCTTTTGTTTTCTTGACAATATAAAGAGATAGCCGCATTTTTTTGCTTCTATCTCTTTAAGCTTAGTCAAATAATTCTTTTTCTTGCCTTTTTAGGGCTTCTTTAACTTTCAAACTTCTCATAAATCCATCATCTGCCTTGTTTATGATGTGGATAGCTGAGTTTTCATTTCTTTCTTTCTTGTCAAACTCTTCTAGTAATGAAGGATCTACATGGCTTCTTGCCACATCCTTATTGATAGCTGTAAGCATGAAAGGTCTTTTGGTCCTTTCGCTAACAGATTTGCCTAAAATCAAATCATCTGTAGCTATCTTTATGAGATTGACTCCACCTAGGGTTGAATAATAGAAAGTCCTGCCTTGTCTAATATTCATCTCCAGGATATAAATCTTACCACTCTTACTATCCTTTTTAAAGTCTAAATTGAAAAGGCCCTCATAAGATAAGTTAGTGACAATCTCCTCTGCTAGGTCATACATGGCTTTTTCATCATGGTCAACCTGGACTAGGTGGTTGCCTACCCACATAGGACGCATATCTGATAAGAGGTTTCTAGCAAGAACCATTGATATAGACCCATCCTTGGCCCTGTAGCCGTTTAGGGAATATTCGCTTCCCTGGCCACCGTAGATAAATTCTTGGACAATGACATGGCCCTCATACTTACTATCGTAGATATTTTCCAAAACTTCTAGGGCTTCGTTTCTATCTTTTACATGGTAGCCCTTTTGCTTTACTTTTATATCACTTGCTATGAAATCATCATATTCATCAGCCTTTAGGAAAAGCTCGCCATCAAGGTCTAGGTCCTTCCAATTATCTCTAGCTGCCCTAAAGGTCCTAGGATATGGTAGGCCAAATTTCTCTAAAAGCTTGTAAAATTCAGACTTTTTGATTAGCTTAGAAGCTTCTTCTGGATTTGGATAAGGAACCTTATAAGAAAAGTTAAGCTTATCTATATTTCTTAAGAGCAGGTCTACATAATGCTCTGTTGGGGCGAAGAAGATAAAATCTTCCTCATCCCTTGCCTTGGCTAGATCATTTAAAGTTTTAACAAAGACCTCATCATCTAATGAAAAATTCTTTGCTGTATAAACATCTGCTATCTTTGACTTGTAGAAAGGCACAAGGACTGCAGAGCCTGCTACTATCGGCTTTTTGCCGTAGGCCTCATAAAAGGACCTGGCCACCGAGTAGGAGTTGTGGTCTGTGCCTAGGATTATAGCATTATAGGTCATATTAATAGATTGATTCCCTTGATTTTTCATCTCTTTCCTTAGAAATTTGTGAGATGAAGTCTTCTACCTTGACATCTTTAGTTTCTTCGCCGTCTCTGTTTCTTACAGTTAATAGGCCTGATTCGATTTCTTTATCACCTACTACTAGCATGTAGTTTGCTCTCATCATTTGAGCAGCTCTAATCTTATAGCCTACTCCCTCGCTTCTAGAATCTACATTTACCCTAAAGCCTGCTTCTTTGATTTTGTCAGCTAATTCATTTGCCTTATCTGCAAACCTATCTGCTACAGGGATGATTGTTACTTGTCTTGGGTTAATCCAAAGTGGGAATCTTCCTGCAAAGTGCTCTGTTAGGACACCGATAAATCTTTCTACAGAACCAAGTAGGGCCCTGTGAAGCATTACTGGACGTTTCTTAGAACCATCTTCATCTACATATTCTAGGTTGAAGTTGGCTGGTAATTGGAAGTCAAGCTGGATTGTACCACATTGCCATTCTCTCTTAGCAGCATCTAGTAGATGGAAGTCGATTTTTGGACCGTAGAAGGCACCATCGCCTGGGTTTATTTGATATTCTATGTTTCTTTCTTCAAGGGCAGCCTTTAGTTGGTCTTCAGCAAAGTCCCAATCCTTGATATCTCCCATATAATCATCAGGTCTTGTTGATAATTCTATTGTATATTTAAAACCAAATGTTGAATAAAGAAGGTCAGCTAGGTCGATCATTTTGTAAACTTCTTCTTTGATTTGGCTTGGAAGACAATAAACGTGGGCATCATCTTGAGTGAATGTTCTTACCCTAAATAGGCCGTGAAGAGTACCTGAAAGCTCGTGTCTGTGAACTTGGCCAAATTCTGCAAGTCTTATTGGTAGGTCCCTATAAGAATGTTGATTAGATGCATAAGTTAAGACTGATCCTGGGCAGTTCATTGGCTTGATTGCGTAGCCTTCATCATCTATCTTTGTAAAGTACATATTTTCCTTGTAGTGGTCCCAGTGGCCTGATTTGTGCCATAGGGCCTCATTTAGGATAAGTGGTGTTTTAATTTCTCCATAACCATTCTTATCAAGAACACCCCTCCACCAATCAAGGAGCTCATTCATTAGAATCATGCCGTTTGGATGGAAGAATGGGAAGCCTGGTCCTTCTTCATGGAAGGCAAATAGGTCCATTTCCTTGCCAATCTTTCTGTGATCACGTCTTTTAATTTCTTCTTGTAGGACTTCGTATTCTTCTAGTTCTTTAGCCTTTTCAAAAGATATACCATAGATTCTTTGAAGCATGGCCTTATCAGAATCTCCTCTCCAATAAGCACCTGCTATAGCCTTAAGCTTGATTGCCTTGATTTTCTTTGTTGATACAAGGTGTGGTCCCCTGCAAAGGTCTGTGAAAGCATCGCCCATCCTATAAAGAGTGATTAGTTCATCAGCTGGTAAATCTTCTATAAGCTCAACCTTATAGTCTTGGCCCTCTTCCTTAAAGAGCTTAAGGGCTTCATCTCTTGAGATTTCAACTCTTTCTAGCTTAAGGTCTTTTTTGGCAATCTCTTTCATCTTCTTTTCAATTTTTTCTAAATCTTCTGGAGTAAATCTGTGTTCTAGGTCCATGTCGTAGTAGAAACCATCAGCTATGGCAGGTCCTATAGCAAATTTTGTCTCAGGCCATAGCTCTTTGATAGCTGCAGCCATGACATGGCTTGATGTATGCCAGAAGATTTCCTTACCTTCTGCATCTTCAAATTTAACAACTCTAAAGTCGCTATCTTCATTGATAGGCTCTTCATAGCCCATAACTTTTCCATTTACAACAGCACCGACTGCTGCCCTATAAAGTCCTTCAGAGATATCCTTTGTTACATCTCCTACCAAGACTCCACTTTCATATTCCTTAACTGATCCGTCTGGTAATTTAATTTTAATCATAATTTTCTCCTTAATTTTTCAGATAGGCTCGAAATCAAAAAATCCTGATACCCCAAAGGGATATCAGGACGAAAGATTCGTGGTTCCACCTAATTTTAAACTCATTGAAAGCTTTATCGCAGCCATACGTCATGCTTATCTCACATGAAACTCAGGGTTGGTAGTGAATAAATTTATCAAAGCCTTGCACCTTCCGGCTCCTCTCTGTAGGTAAAATCTTATCCAAAGTCCCTTCATAGTCTAATATATGATTTCATTTTACTCAAAAGGAAAAAATTTGCAAATTATCTTAATAAAACTAAGATTATTTTTTTATAATCTTTCTAAACCTTTCATATGGATTTAAAAGCTTCAAAATTTCTTCACATTATAGTATAATTGTATTATATATAAGAAGAAAGGTAGACATATGAAAAAGGTATTGATAACTGGAGGATGCGGCTACATAGGTAGTCATATAGCAGTAGAACTTTTAGCCAAGGACTACGGAGTAGTAATTTATGATAACCTCATAAATTCTTCAACTATAGCCCTAGACAGGGTCGAAGAAATCTCTGGCAAAAAGCTAACATTCTATGAGGCAGATGTTCTTGATAAGGATAAGCTCATAGAAGTCTTAAAAAATGAAAAAATCGACGTGGTAATCCACTGCGCAGCTCTTAAGGCTGTAGGAGAATCTGTTAAGAAGCCTCTAGAATATTATCATAACAACATCACAGGGACCCTCTCCCTCCTTGCAGCTATGAATGAAGTAGGATGCAAAAATATAATCTTCTCATCATCAGCCACAGTCTATGGAGACCCAGAAGAAGTACCTGTTACAGAAGACTTCCCAAAAGGCGAATGCACCAACCCTTACGGCTGGACTAAGTCAATGATGGAACAAATCATGACTGACCTTTACACATCAGATCCTTCTTGGAAGGTAGTATTACTCAGGTACTTTAACCCAATCGGAGCCCACAAGTCAGGAAAAATTGGAGAAGACCCACAAGGCATTCCAAACAACCTCCTCCCATACATCGCCCAGGTAGCAGTAGGAAAACTTGACTATTTAAGAGTCTTTGGTGATGATTATGATACAGTCGACGGAACTGGAGTTAGGGATTATATCCACGTAGTAGACCTTGCCAAGGGCCATGTCCTAGCTTGTGATAAGATAGATGATCTAAAAGGTGTTGAGATAATAAATCTTGCCACAGGCAATGGCTACTCAGTCCTTGAGGTCCTAAGAGCCTTTGAAAAGGCATCTGGCAGAGAAATCCCTTACAAAATCGTACCAAGAAGGGAAGGAGACATAGCAAGAACCTACGCAGATGCCTCAAAGGCCTACAGACTTCTTGGTTGGAAGGCAGAAAATGGAATCGAGGAGATGTGCGAAGATTCTTGGAGATGGCAAAAAAATAACCCAAATGGTTATGAAGAAAAGGAGTAATAATGAAGACAAGTCTAGTGGTCCTTGCCGCAGGCATAGGATCAAGATACGGAGCAGGCATCAAGCAACTAGCCAAGATGGATGAAAATGGTTATACAATCATAGATTATTCAATCTTTGATGCAATCGAGGCTGGCTTTGACAAGGTAGTCTTTATCATAAGGCGTGACATAGAAAAAGACTTCAAAGAAATAATAGGCAATAGGATAGAAAAAATAATCGAAGTAGAATATGCCTACCAAGATATGAGTCTGCCAGGAGGCTTTGAATCTCCAGCATCAAGGACCAAACCTTGGGGCACAGTAGATGCAGTTTTATCCACCAAAGGCCTTGTAAAAGAGCCATTTCTTGTAATAAATGCAGATGATTATTATGGCAAATCAGTCTTTAAAGACCTCCACGACTTCTTAGTAAAGACTCCTGCCGATCAAAATGGCAAGCTTCAAATCGCCATGGCAGGCTATAAGCTTAAAAACACCCTATCAGACAACGGCACAGTCACAAGAGGAGTCTCTTTAGGAAACGAAGATAACAAGCTAGTAAAAATCATAGAAACCCACGAAATCTCTTATGACAAGGAAGCTAAGATTTTCTCATCAAAGGAAGAGCTTGACTCTGACATCCTCAACCTAGAGTCCCTAGTATCAATGAATCTCTGGGCATCCTTCCCTGAGTTTATAGACCTAGGCGAAGAGCACTTCATAAAATACCTAGAAAAAAACAAGGAAAATTTGGAAAAATGCGAATATGTCCTACCAGAAATGATAGATGAGCTAATAAGAAGTGACAAGGCAGAAGTAACAATAATCCCAACAAGTGAAAAATGGATAGGAATCACCTACAAAGAGGATTTGGCCCTAGCTCAAGAAGCCTTCAAAAAGATGCTAGATGATGGGATCTATCCAGAAAATATATGGTCTAAGTAAAAATAAATTTGAATTAAATTATAAGTGATATATAGTATTTGTGAAATTATAAAATTAATTAAGCAATAATTACAAAATAAACAAGGAGGCTAAAATGGCAGAAATAGTATTTGTAAGAATCGACGACAGACTTCTACACGGACAAGTGGCAAGAAGCTGGGTAAAAGAAGAAGGCGCTAACCTAATAGTAGTAGCAAATGATAGAGTAGCAGAAGATAGAGATACACAAAAACTAATGAACATAGCTACTCCACTCTATGCTGACTCAAGATTTCTAAGCGTTGAAAACCTAATCGAAAAAATAAAAGAAGACCACGAAGGCAAAAAAGTCCTAATCCTAGTAGAAGGCCCAGAAGATGCTCTAAAGCTACTTAATGCTGGTCTTGATATAAAGGAAATTAACGTAGGAAACATGAGAGAATTACCAGGCAAAGAAAAGGTAATCGATGATGTGTTTGTAGATGCTGAAGATAGGGCAAACTTTAAGAAAATTCACGATAAGGGAGTTAAGCTTGACCTAAGAATCCTATCAAGTGATGAACCTTCTGACGAAAATCTATTATTTTAATTTTAAGGCCAATCCAAAAGGATTGGCTTTTTTGTGCCCATTTTAAGATGAAAGGTCCTTAAAAGAAGATTTTTCAAGCCTTTATGGTAAAATAAGAATAAGTTCAAGGAGGATATATGAGAAAAATTAAAAACTTACTAGCCCTAGGCCTATGTGTCCTAGCACTTTCAGCCTGTGCTAAAAAAGAAAAGCCTAAGGCTGATGTAAAAGAAAATACAGAAAATAAGCTAGAAAGTGTCATGGTAAAAGATGACATAGGAGATGCTTGGCTTAAATACACCTTCATCGGTGACAATATAAAAGATGATGATAAAAGCTTTGTAATGAATATCCTAAGACTTGTCGATGAGAAAAGAAGCGAGGAATTTTCAAACCTTTTAGCCGATGATTATAGAAAGCTAATGGATAATGATAAGATTGCCGCATCCTTTAAACCGATAGATGACTACGGCCATATAGGTGGAATAAAGGCTATAACAAACGAAACAAGCGAGACTACAGATGATACCATAATAAGGGTAATAAGCATAAATGAAGAAGGAAGCTTGGAATTTACTCTAGTTAGGAATAAAGATGGCAAGCTTACAAATTATCAAATAAGCCCATATTCCTTCGAAAAAGAGCAAAAATACATGACAGAAAAATACCAAGACGAGCTCCAAAAGGCCAACAACCTAGTAAATTTAATCTACAACCAAAGAAAAGAAGAGTTTGACCAGGAAACTCCAGATTTGGCAGATAAGGAAGAAATCTACCAAGCCTTACAAGAGGCTTTCGATGAAGCTGGCGAAATCAAAGGCATGGAATACCAATTCCTATCAAATCCAAATCTTAAAGACCTAAAGGATAAAAAAGACATGGTAAATATCTTCATAACAGCAGTATCAAAAGATAAGGACAACCTAGAATTGCTCTTTGCCTTTGATCAGGAAGGTAAATTAAAATCCATAATCCTAAAACCAAACCTAGAAGCAGAAGAATAAAAAAAAGTCATTGCACAAACCTAGCAAAAGCTAGACAGGCAATGACTTTTTTATTCCTCTTCTTTTTTATCTTCATCTTCCTTTAATTTTCGAATCCTACAGGCCTTAATCCTATTATCTTCCATATAAAGAATTTTGATCTCGTATCCATTATAGATAATAGTCTCCTTAGCATCCTTTTCTGGTATATAGCCAAGCTTATCAATAATAAAGCCGCCGAGCGAATCGTAATTTTCATTTTCTTCATCTATATCAATTGGAATCTTCTCATTTAAGTCCTTGATACCAATAGAAGCCTTGACCACAAAGACATTCTTGTTATTAATCTTGATATCAGGAATATCATAGTCAAAGGAATCCTCCATATCTCCTACAATCTCCTCGATCAAGTCTTCCATAGTCAAAACTCCAGAAAATCCACCATATTCATCGATAAGAATAGCCATATGGATGTGGTTTTTTTGCATATCAGAAAAGAGCTTGTCAGCTTCAATCTTATCAGGAGCAAAATGAGCCGGTCTTAAGATATCTTTAATATTAACATCACTAAGGCCAACCTTAGTAGCCTCCAAAAGATAGTCCTTGGTATAGATAATACCCAAAATATTATCCACATCATCCTCATAAACTGGAATCCTATTGTGTCTAATTTTGACAAACTCCTCAAGGAAAGTCCTATCCTTATCGTTAATATCAATCATAAAGACATCAGTCCTAGCAGTCATAATTTCCTCAGCCAGGATATCATCAAAACTCATGATAGAATGAATCATCTTAGACTCCATAGGTCGAATAATTCCCTGGTCTTCTCCAATCTGGACAATAGATTTAATCTGCTCGCCAGTAACTTCCCTTTGTATATCCTTAGCCTTAATCCCAAAAATCTTCATAATAAAATTGGTAATAAGGTCGGTAAACTTAACCAAGGGACTAGTAAGGAGAATAACAAGCCTAGCAAGGCCGCTTGCCCCTGAAGAAAGGGCCATAGGATTTCTAACCCCAAACCTCTGCGGAATCTTGTCTACAAAAATTATCTTAATAATGATATAGGCAATAATTGTAAAAAACAAAACAGAAGAATCTGAAATAAAGGAAGCAAGCAGAGACATATCCCTTATCCTCTTAGCCAAAAAGGCGAGGGTAGTAAGGGATAAAAAAGCATTAATCATAGCAAAAGACTGATTAAGCCTATCCTGATCGGTAACAAGCTTAAAAAGGCTAGCCGCCTTATCATCCCCTGACTCAGCCGCCTCCCTAAGCTTAGCTCCATTAAGGGAAATAAGCGAAGTATGTAAGCTAGTCAAAAATCCATTTAATAAAATTAATCCAATTGTAACTAAAATCGTAATCAAACTGTGGTAGGGCCCAGTTTCCATAAAAATCTCTCCTTATTGTAAAATAATCAATTACTATAACTATATCAAGTGTTGGGGCTAAAGTCAAAGGCTTGTTTTATCCAAGATAAATTATTTTAGGGGGCTTTCCCCTAAAACCCCTTTTTTATTATTTAATATAATAATTTTTCGCTTTATTATCCAAGATAATATTATTATAGGCTTTAATTCTTCGTAACTTCATATTTTAATAAATTATTGTCATCAAGCTGATGACTTCGCCAAAGGGGGAGAGCCAAGGGAACGTTCCGCATGTTCTGTAGGACTCCCCAAAAGCTGTCTCTTATACA
>OJLW01001006.1_pt1 | contig 11346 bp, 9 predicted proteins | sample 1597021 | NCBI WGS metagenome assembly OJLW01 (sample SAMEA3904676, study PRJEB24821) | metagenome | biome: Builtin; feature: hospital; material: surface | place: USA | collected 2013-06-03
AAATATCCTAAAATCTTTGAATCTAATTATTTAGCGCAAAATATAAGGCTTGAAATAGGAAGTCTTGCAGCATTAACACCTGCAATTGAAGTAGAAATCTTGCCAATAATCGGGGAGGCCTATCCGAATGTATTCAGAATAAAAACTAATATAAGGACAGTATCAGCAGAGAGAACCTTTTGGGAAAAGGCAACAATACTTCACCATGAAGCAAATAGACCAGAATCTTCTTCAATGCCACACAGATATGCTAGACATTTTTACGACTTATATAAAATTACAAATTCAGATATTAAAAACAAAGCTTTAGAAGATAAAGATTTATTAAAAAAAGTGATTGAATTTAAAATGAAGTTTTACCTTAGAAAATGGGCAAAGTATGAAGAAGCGTTAAATGGCAGATTAAGATTAGTTTCTGCTGAGTATCGTTTTTCCGAAATCGAAAAAGATTACAGGGCTATGTCAGAAATGATATATGGAAACTATCCAAAATTTGAAGATATTATAAAAACTCTTAAACAACTAGAAAATGAAATCAACTCCTAGCAAGCTCTCCCACTCTAAATCTCATTACGATTTTTTCGCCAAAAGAAGTAAGCAAACTCTGCAATCAAGACGTTCACAGTAGTCGCAATAGCCAAAGGTACCCACAAGCTCACAATCATACCCCAGGCTAAAATTGGAATTAATGGCAAAGTGGCGACAACACTATTCATTAGAATTGCAACAAGCACTCTTATTACAATCGCTCCCAAGCCATTGCCAAATTTTCTGGCTAAGAATCCATGAAGCATCATTACAACAGCCATAGATATAGCGGTAATCATATGAACAACTGGGGATAAAGGCATACCAGAAATCAAGGCACTGAATAGATGGCCTGTTGCACCAACGAACCCACCATAACCTGACCCCAACAAAAGAGCTGCCAAAAACCCTGGTGCTGAATCTAATGCAATGGTATTGCCCCAAAATTTAACATTGGCTCCCAACAAACTTAGAGCAATAAATAGCCCTGCCATACTAAGGTTTTTGAGTGTCACTTTGCGTGCATTATGAACTTGTCTAACTTTCGATTCTGATAAGTTGCTCCTATTACTATCGTGCTTTTCCATTAAACTACTTTCATCAGCGTGCTTTTCCTTTAAGCCACTATATTCAGCATGTTTTTCCCCAGCTCTATTTTCTGGATACCTTCTCCCATTCAAGCTCATTTTATTCCATTACCCTCTCAGCTCAACAAGCTCATTCTAGTAACCTCTTAGTTCAAGCTCCTCTGCGATTACATCTTGATCAATTTCTCTAACCTCACCAGAGATCTTATAATATTTATCATCATAATCAGTAATATCTCTATAAACTCTACAAGGATTACCAAAAGCAACCACGTTTGCTGGAATATCCTTAGTTACTACACTACCTGCACCAATAACTGAATTATCACCAATCTTTACACCTGGCATTATTGTAACTCCAGCTCCAAGCCATACATTTTCGCCAACATGGACAGGAGCATTAAACTGCATTCCTTGACGTCTCAACTCTGGTGAAATTGGGTGTCCTGCAGTAGCAATTACAACATTAGGTCCAATCATTGTATACGCTCCAATATATATATGTGTGTCATCGACAAAAGTAACGTTAGTGTTCATATAGACGTTATCGCCTACGTGAACATGGTACCCACCAAAGTTTGCATTGAGAGGTGGTTCAACATATACATTTTCTCCACATTCAGCGAACATTTCTCTAAGCAAGTCTTCTCTAACTTTCTTGCTGCTATTACTGGTAGCATTATATTTGTCCAAAATTGCTTGTCTACTTTCTTGCAGTTCGAAGAATTTCTTACCAGCAGGTAAATGAACAATTCCAGCATGTTGATATTTCTGCTTACTTCTAAAAGAATATTCTGCTTTTTCTGCTTCAGTCATATTTGCAAATTTCTCTCTTGCTTTGTCCCTATTTTCACTAGACATTTTTTGCTCCTTTTTAGCTCCTTTTTAGCCTATGTATTTGTTTTCTTATATACAAATACTAAACTATTTGCTCGATAAATTTCAATATTAATAAATATTTAATTACGATGTATCTATGTTAGTGATAAACTTTAGTAATGAAGGAGACAGTAAATGAATTTTAATATTTCAGAATTTGAATCAGATATTACTACAGCCCTGAATAACTCTCGCTCTAAGTTGAGCACGGGAAAAGTTGTCGACTACATTCCAGAGTTGTCCACAGCTAATCCGGAGCACTTGGGGTTCATGCTTAAGACAGTGGATAATCAAAAATTCTCCTGTGGTGATACTGATATCAAGTTTACAATCCAAAGCATCTCAAAAGTCGCTGCTCTAATTATTGCTATAGAGACTTTTTCCTATGATTTTGTTTTTGATAAAGTCGGTATGGAAGCATCTTCTGCGCCATTTACTGAGCTAAGTACTCTTGACACCGCTCCACATAAGCCTAATAACCCTTTCATCAACGCTGGAGCCATAGTTATTGCCTCTATGCTAGAGAGCAAATATACAATTGAGGAAGCTATAGAAATTATAGGCAAATATTGCTCCAATCCAAATTTAGAAATAGAAATGGATGTTTACAATTCTGAAGTAAGTAGTAATTCTCGTAACCACTCACTTACATGGGAACTCAAGAATTTGAATCTCCTCAGCTCTACCCCTAGTAAATCATTGGAATTTTACACACGTCTTTGTGCTATTAACTTATCTCTCGAAGATTTAACTAACTTCGCTACTCTTCTAGCTAATTATGGCAAAGACCCTGAAACTGGCGAGCAAATTATTTCTGCTAAAACTGTAAAAGTAGTCCTTAGCATCATGTTTACATGTGGATTATATAATGGTACCGGTAGTTTTGCTGTCAAAGCTGGCTTAGCTGCCAAAAGTGGCGTCTCAGGTGGAGTGATCTATGTAAAACCACAAGAATTTGGCATTGCTACCTTCGGCCCAGCACTTGATGCTAATGGAAACAGTATCGGTGGATTAGACTTGGTTGAGCAGCTATCCCAAAAATACAATTGGCATATATTTTCCGAAAATAGCTAAAGATAAAAATTACATAATTCAAGACAAACAAGCATAAATATAGCCCTTCACTAAAATCACAGTAAAGGGCTTAATTTTTCAATAACTAATATGTATGACTTTAAGCTAAAAGTTTTAACTAATCCATCACGTAACTAATTCCTAGCTCTTGATACTCTTTCAAACTTTCAATGAATCTATTAATTCCATCTTCTAGCATTTCTCTTGGGCAAGCATAGTTCCAACGGATAAATTTGTATCCAGTTTGACCATAAATCTCACCAGCCTGTACGAATAGTCCTGTCTTAAATCTCATAAAATCAGCCATATGTTTACTATCTTGAGCATAGTTAGAAGTATTAATCCAAGCTAGATATGTAGCATTAGCTTTGCTGAAAATCAAATCAGGGAATGCTTCTGTTAATCTCGTTTCAAGAAGTTTTCTATTTTCAGCGAGGTATTCGTTAAGAGCATCTAGCCACTCTTCACCTTCTTTGCTATAGCAAGCTTCTGTGACCTTAACACCAAATGAGTTAATTTCCATAGCTTTGTCTTGCTCGAATCTTCTCTCCAACTTAGCCTTTAGCTCTTGGTTTCTGCAGATTACATAAGCAGCTTTCATACCAGCTAGGTTAAAGGATTTTGTTACTGAGTTAAATACTAGTAAATTATCTTGAGCATCTAGAGCAATATTACTTGCAGAGAAATGTTCTTCACCTGGGTGAATAAGATCTGCATGAATTTCATCACAGAACATGTAAACGTTATGCTTCTTGCAAAGTTTAGCAATTCTTTCTAGATCATCCAGGTTGTAGTTCATACCGATTGGGTTTTGAGGATTACAGAACAAGAAAATTTTGTTCTCATCTTTGGACAAAGCTTCTTCCAAGTTATCCCAGTTAATTGTATATTCACCGGCTTTATAGTCTAGTGGACAGTCAATTAATTCTAAATTATTGTAGAAAATTGACGTATAGAAGTTATTGTAAGTTGGTGTAAACATTACTACTCCATCACCTTCATTAGCTAAAGCACGCATAGAGGAACGTATTGCTGGTATTACACCATCGGTATAAATAATTTCCCAAGTCTCTACATCAACATTATGTTTACGTTTTAACCAATTTTGAACTGATTCATAGAAGCTCTTTGGAACGAAGTCATAACCGAAAATCCCATGATTAACAATTTCTTGCATTGTTTCTATTACAACTGGAGCTGCCTTGAAATCCATATCCGCAACCCACATTGGTAATTCACCTTCATTAATGTTCCATTTTTCTGCTGTAGTACCTCTTCTGTCTACAATCTCATCAAAATTAAATTTGCTAGACATAACGTTTTTCCCTCTTCCTTTTTAATTCTTGCGTTTATTTTTAATGCATTTTGCTTATTACATTTATTACTTATTGCGTTTTATTGCTTAATTTTCTCTAGGTATTTTATCACTTCATAGCTAGTTATTACAAATAGCATTTACACTAATTTCTCTTCACTATTTCTGCAGGTATATAAATGATGTGATCTACTTCACGACCCTTAAGTTCTAGCAATTTCTCAACTAGGAAACATGTTTCTTTAACAATCTTGTTCAGGTCAAAGAGCAGTACCTCGCTATTTGGGAATAATTTCGTGCCACTTTCACTGTAGCAAACGACTATCATTTGTTTATCATCGACAAAACGTCGAACTTTCAGCGCTAACGCCTCACCAACAACAATTATTTTTTCATCTTGAATATTTTCTTTATCAAAGAAAAGCTCCAAACTTTCCTCACTTGTATTAACCAGAATATTATCTGGATGGATAAATTTACTGGCGATCTCATAGACTCTATCATTTACAAAGTCTTCTATACAGAGATATTTTGCTCTTTGACTCAAATCTTCAAATAGATGCAAGAAGTCAAAGTTCACCTCATGAAACAAAATATTAAATAGTGGAGTCTCAATACTTGCGACTGGGACAAAAAACTCTTGTGTTAAAGCCTGGGCATCTTCTAGTGTGAGTTCGTACAAGAGTATCAAATCATAATCATGTTTTTCTTTTAGCGCTTGATCTACATTCTTGTAAAGTATTTCAACCAATTCATATCCACTTTGTCTCAAACCAGCAGCAAGGAGGTTAAAGAATTCATAATAAATTGATTTCTTGGTCCAGGAGCTATGCTCATCAATATCTACAATTAAGCCAACTATACCTTTCTCGTGTTTGACATCACTATACCTCTTAAGCGCCAGACTTCTCGCTGATTTATCTGTTACATAGTTTAGTTCTTCAGCGGCTTTGAAAACCTTCAACCTTGTCTCATGACTTATTTTCTTTTTATCTGAATAATTCAAAACATAAGAAACTGTCGCTGTAGAAACATTGGCTCGTTCTGCAACGTCTTTCATTGTAGCCTGACGATTTTGATTTTTATCGATATCCATTTTACACCCCGGTCTCATAATAGATTTCATTATAGAATATTTTTATTAGCATGTTTTACAAACTTTAATATATTAAGTGCTACAATTAATCTATCGTTAATTTCAAGATAGGAGTCAGAAATGTCAAATAATGAAACAAATACACCAATTCGTCACAGAGATACTCATTTTTATAGAATTCTAAATGAGGTACTAAACTCTGTAACTCATGGATTTGGATTCGGAGCAGCCGTAACTGCAACAGTTTTCTTAATAATTAAAGGCGTGGCTCATGGAAGTGCTCTAGAAATTACTGCCTATACTATCTACGGTGTAAGTATGTGCTTAATGTTCTTATTCTCAACCTTATATCACAGCTTAAAATTCACCAAAGCAGAAAAGGTCTTCCACATTCTAGATCACAGTGGTATTTTTTTCCTTATCGCTGGAACCTATACACCTTACACATTAATTAGCATCGGCGGAGCCCTTGGAATTACAATATTCGTAATCGAGTGGGTATTAGCTATAGTGGGTATATTCGGTAAAATTTTTAAATGGAAATTTGTTATGAAGTATTCTACTTGGATATATGCAGCTATGGGTTGGGTCGCACTCTTTGCCCTTAAACCTTTATTTGAAAACATGGGTCTTGGTGGCGCTCTCTGGCTATTAGGTGGAGGACTAATTTACACCATTGGAATTATTTTTTACGGCTTAGGTAAAAGAAGAAATATTCCATACGCACACGTTGTTTGGCATATATTTGTCTTCTTGGCAGCTGTTGCCATGTTTATTTCTATTTATGTTTACGTGTAGACGAAAAATTATAGTCAAAATCAAAAGGAGTTTTTGCATTTTTGCAAGAACTCCTTTTTAATATTTTCAATACCATTCATCTTATCATCCTTATTTCATAAATTAAAATTTATCCTAAAACTTTAATTTCTATTTACTTAGGAGTACACTTTACTGCGTGTGCATTTCTTATGCTTTTTTTAGTCGCTAAAAAAGAAGATGCGACAATTTGTGAGAGGAAGTTTATTATGATCAAAAATTTTTCAAAACAAATAAAATATTTGAGAACCGTCTTTATTCTAATTTTAACGGGTATATCTACTGGTATTGTGATAGGTCTTTTCAAAGAAGCGATACACTTTCTTTCAAAACACGTAATGGATTTATTTAGGAAATCTTCCGGCAATATTTTATATTCATTTCTTATTGTTGTTGCCTTCATACTGCTAGGTACATTTATCTATTTTCTGACTAAGAAAGATCCTAATATTAATGGATCTGGTATTCCAGTTATATACGGCATGATAGATGATAAAATCGAGGTAAATTCTCCTAAAACGCTTATAAATAAATTCATAGCAAGCACCCTCACAATAGGATCCGGACTAACTTTAGGTAGAGAAGGTCCTTCCGTTCAAATAGCAGGACTAATAGGAGACATTGCTCATGATCTTAGCGAGTCCAAAGAAAACAAAAGATATTTCATCGGTTCATCTGCTGGAGCAGGAATTGCGGTAGCCTTTAATGCTCCCATGGCAGGATTGCTTTTTACTATTGAAGAAATTTTTAAGAAAACTAATAGAAAAGTTTTTGTATTCTCAACTTTAACTGTATTTTCTGCCGTTGTTACTGCTGATCTTTGTTTTGGTAATAGACCTGCTCTAATAGATATTCCGAATTTTGAGGTCATGGACATATCAATGCTTGGACTTATAATTATTCTAGGTATTTTTGCTGGCCTTTCAGGAGTACTGTTTAATTATGTTGTTATCTCTTCCAAGAAAGTTTTTGCCAAGATAAAAATTCACCCTTACCTTAAGTACCTTATACCCTTTGTGCTTACTGCAATAGTTTTGTTGCTTGATATTGAACTCTTTTCTTCCAGCGAACCCTTTATATTTTTGCCATTAACTGGAAATAAGAAATTAGCAGAAATTATCATTCTATATTTGCTGAAAATCTTGCTCTTATCCTGTGCTTTTGGCGTAGGTGTACCCGGAGGAAGTCTTGTTCCATTACTGGTTATAGGGTCTCTGCTAGGAAATATTGTTGCTACAAGTTTTGTAATGTTAGGCTTACTTGATGCTTCTTATATTCTAGCTTTCACAATGTTAGCAATGTGTGGACATTTCTCAGCAATTGTCAGGACACCGATCACAGCAATTATTCTGATTCTGGAAATGACTGGAGGAGCATTTAATTACTTATTGGGCCTTGCCATAGTAAGTCTTGTAGCGTATAGCGTGGCTGAGCTATGCAACTCTAAACCTTTCTATGATAAACTATATGAACTTCTTTTAGAAAAATAATTAAAAAACTAACAATACGAATCAGTTTTTTCGGATAAATAAAAAGGTGTGCATGATAATCAATATCATACACACCTTAATTTTCCAATAGCAAAGTGGCTTCAAAATCACCACAGCCTAAGTTTCTTAATTTTCTATTCTTCTACTTCAATAGCAATTACACTATCAATCTTATCCAACTCATCTGTGTAAACATAGTCAATAAACACATGTTGATCGTATCCATTAGCAGCGTTCCAAGGTTTATTGTTATGCAACTCCAAACCATCACGGACTCTTCTAATCTTCTTGATCTTCTTGTCAAAATTCTGAATAATCACTGGACCAATTGGCTCTTCAAAAATATGAGCATAAATTGTATTACCCTTCTGAGTGAAACGTCCCCATTCAGGTTTCTCAAGATCTGAAGCTGCACAACCGTAAATACTGTCTGAGTTATTATGCATCCATTCTCCAATTTCTTTTAGAGCTTGTTTTTGTTCATTTTGGATTTCACCTTTTGCATTAGGTCCCACATTCAGGAGCAAGTTCCCATTTTTGCTTACACACTCTACCAATTTACGGACTAGCTGTTCTGAAGACTTGAAGCTTCTATCCCAGGCATTATATCCCCAGCTATTATTAATTGTTAAACAAGCTTCCCAAGGAACTACCCTACCTGAATCTGTAGTCATACCTGCTGGTGGGATAATCATCTCTGGGTTGGCGAAATCACCAGAAAAAATACTAGGCTCATCACTCAATATTGACCCATGAGTTTCACCACTACCTTCTAATCTACCATTTACAATAATATCTGGTTGTTTAGAACGGATCATGTCAAGCAGCTCTGTACCTCTCCAAGCTTCACCGAATTTATCTCCATAAGAAAAGTCAAACCAGAGCAAATCAATTTTGCCATAATTACTCATTAGCTCTTCTACTTGACCATGTAAATAATCTAAGTAGCGTGGGAAATTTCCCTCATTTTCATTAAGACCTTCGTGGTTTCTTTCGGGATGGTATTGGTCCCCTTTGACCGGATAATCAGGGTGATGCCAATCTAGAAGTGAGTAGTAAAATCCTACCTTGAGTCCTTCTGCTCTAAATGCGTCCACAAATTCACGTATTATGTCTCTTCCGAAAGGAGTGTTAGTTGATTTATAATCGGTTAATTTACTATCAAATAAGCAGAATCCATCATGGTGCTTTGTTGTAATAACTGCATATTTCATGCCAGCTTCTTTTGCCAACTTTGCCCATTCTTTCGCATCGAAATGATATGGGTTCCATTCTTCTGCATACTTCTCGTACTCAGTTCTTGGGATCTGATGATTAGTCATATACCATTCACCTCTGGCAGGAATTGCATATAAGCCCCAGTGAATAAATAGACCAAATCTATCCTTCATAAACTCTCTTGTACGTTCATCTCTTATTCTCATGTACTCTTGATAGTCCATAGATACCTCCGCAAAAATTTTTAGCTGTTTTCATTATCACACAAAATCTACTCCTATGAGGTACTATTCTTTACCATTTGACTTTATAATTCTAAAACTAATAAATACTTTTAGTGATAACTTAAAATGCAGACAAAAGTAATTTTTAACATAAATAACACCATAAATTTCTCTGTATTCGCTAAAATTATATATAGTAGTTTCTAGCTGTTTATTGGATTAAAACCGCTAATTAACCAGATTTTGCCGTGTTGCAACTGCCAGTTGACAAATTGACCGTTGCAATTGGTGGTCTGTAACCCCTTGAAAAACTATCATTAGGGCATACTAATCATAGGGAGGATAAAAATATGATTTTCGCAGATAAACTTATCTTATTACGCAAAAAAGCAGGCTGGTCACAAGAAGAACTAGCAGAGCAAATGAATGTCACAAGACAATCAGTATCCAAATGGGAAGGTGCCCAATCTATTCCAGATCTGGAGAAAATAATTAAACTCTCACAACTTTTCGGTGTGAGCACTGACTATCTCCTAAAAGAAAATATAGAGATAGAAGAGAATGTAAATATTTCAGATACCTTAGATGTAAGAACAGTCTCTTTAGAAGAAGCAAATGAATTTTTGGGAATTCAAGAAGCTGGTTCTAAACTAATAGCACTAGCTGTATCCTTATTTATTCTTTCACCTATTGTTCTACTTATACTTGGTGAAATAAGTGAGTCTAATCCTAACTTCATGAACGAAAACGTTGCCTCTGGTATCGGCCTAATCGTACTATTTATACTTATAGCTGCAGGAGTTAGTTTGCTTATTGTCTGTGGCAATCAGAGTGGTAAATATGATTTCTTAGATAAAGAAGTAATAGAAACTGCTTATGGAGTTAGAGGTTTGGCGAAAGAAAAACAAGAAAATTATAGAGATACCTACAATAAATTGAATTTAACAGGAATTATGTTGTGTGTAACCTCAGTAATACCTATCTTTATTGGAGTCATTATTGATGAAAAAAATGATATATTGAGTGTTATCATGCTGGCGATTACCTTATTACTAATTGCTACAGGCGTATATTTCCTTGTGCGAGCAGGTGTCAGGTGGGCAAGCTATGAGAAATTGTTACAAGAAGGCGACTACAGCAAAGTAGAAAAAGCTAATTCATCCCTTAAAGGCACAGTATATTCCAGCTTCTGGCTAATCGCTACAACTATCTACCTTATCTATAGTTTCTTGACAAACGCTTGGGAGATTTCCTGGATTATAATGATGGTTGCAGGTATTCTATTCCCAATAGTTATTGCAATTACTAATTTATTTAGCAAGAAAAATAATGATTAGCCTGTAAATACAATAGAATATCTATAAAAAAGTGTAGTCTTAGGGCTACACTTTTCTAATTCAAAAACAATTAAGCTCTGCTCAAGCTCAAACTTTCCCCAATCCTAAGAGCCTTGCTATTTGCTCCATGGCCTATCTCATCAGTACATGCTATAGGAATTCTATCTGGAACTATCTCCTCAACAATTTTTAGCAATGAGTCCTTGCTATCTTTTTCGAAAAGTTCCGTAAAGCTCCCCAAAATCAATCCAGAAGTTTCTTCAAAAACTCCCAGTTGCTCCAGTTGATAAAAATAGCTGCGTATCCTTGCTGTTCTACCACTAAATGATTCTAGGAATAGAATTTTGTTGCTTAGGTCAGGCAGGTATTTCGTACCTGCTAGCTTCAACAAACAGCGGATATTACCTCCCAAAACTACTCCCTCAATATGGTTACCTTGCAGAAATTCATAGTTAAAATCCAAAAGCTTATCTTGCTCAAGGAAATTTTGTGTTTTTTGTTCAGCATCTTCACCAATTAAATTCCTAATCTGATAAAGAATTGAAGACTTCCCAGTCATTGCGTAGATTGCATTGATAACTGTTGTGTTGTCACTGTAACCCCAGTACTTAGCAGAACTCGCCCTAATCACATCATAATCAAGATAAGAGAGAATCCCATTTGCCAAATCTCCACCAGAGACATCATAGATATTTTTTATCCTAGGATTAGCAAAATAAGCATTAAGTTCTGCAGCCTTTTGTCTGTCTCTTATACACATCTGACGCTGCCGACGAGCGATC
>OJLW01001009.1_pt1 | contig 11334 bp, 10 predicted proteins | sample 1597021 | NCBI WGS metagenome assembly OJLW01 (sample SAMEA3904676, study PRJEB24821) | metagenome | biome: Builtin; feature: hospital; material: surface | place: USA | collected 2013-06-03
CGCTTATGAATACGTCTGTGCGTCCGCCGCCCAGTGTGCCGCCGGGCATGCCAGCGCCGTGGCCGCCGATGTACGGCGCGCCAAGCGGCCATGGGCCGCCGGGTGCGCCGCCCCCTGGGCTGCTGCCGCGGCCACCACCGGGTATGGCGGCGCCGCCGTGGATGCAAGCAAAGGATCCATAACTAGGTAGCTCCATGGGTGTACTATGATAGGGTCATGGGTTTCTGGCCCGAGACCGACGGGCCCAGCGGCGGAAGAGTAATGCGATCCGCGGGCGCCTCATGCGACTCGTCGTGCATGCGAGGCATACTCAACACACGATTCGAAGGGCGAGCTTTGGCGTCATGCGCAGGTGAATATGGCGCGAGATGGGATACGGGCGGAAACACAGGGCGGAGATGAGGTGAGCCAGGAGGAGAGTTGGCCGCGCTCGCAGGGGCCGAGCGTGTGATCGCCGAGTGGGCCAGGTGAGAGCGCATGTGCATCGCGGGCGTGGGCGGAGCATCCCATCGCGCGCGCGTAGACCGCATCATGGGTGATGGCACATGCGACGAGCTGGACGGTGCGTACGCGGATGGCGAGACGGGCACCTTGATCAGGTCGTCGGCGGGATCGGCGGGCACCGACGTCGTCGTACTACGCTCGCCCAGCGTGCTGAGCGGGTGTGCCGACGTATAGTGCGGCGCGAAATGGTAGTGAGGGCGACGGGTGTGGGCGTCATAGGGGTGCGCGCGGAACCGCATCGAGCCGTGGTGGTGCGACGTGCCGGGCGTGTGATTCGGCCCCTCGGTATGCAGCGTCGATAGCGAGCCTTGCGACGCCACGCGGGGCAGGTCAGGGCGCACGGGGCGTGCATGCACGGGCGAGCCGGCACGCGAGGGAAGGGGGCTGTTCGGCGCAGTAAAGATGGACATGTCACGAAGAGGGCCCAGCACGGGACTGCCGGACGGCGTCACATAATTGCTGCGCACGCGCGACCGGAATGAGGCAGCCGTCTCATAGTCACCATGCACATCGTCCATCCACGTCCACGGCGGAGTGGGGCCTGGCGACGCCTCGCGGCTGGGCGGCAGACTTCCGTACCGCCCTGCATAGGAAGCCCGCATCATCTGGGTCGGCATGTACACGTGCTGTGGATCACGCTCGTAGCGCATCTCGCGATACCTATCCGCGTACGTCGGAGCATAGTCGTACCGTTCGTCCAGCGGCACATGGCCCAGAGAGGGAGGGAGATCGTAGGCAGCCTGGTGCGCATAGCGCGGCTCATCGTAAGGATACTTGGCTGCCCGCATGGCATACGCCTTGGACTCGCGCTCCTGTCGATGCAACTCTTTTAGCTCGCCCGATGCAAGACTCGCTAACGCGGACATTTCGCCGCCGTCTCGCATGGGGACCGTCGATGGGTATGTAGGCACAGGGGCTGGAGGCATGGCGGATGGCGGAGCCACATCTGACGATGCCTTGGCATCTGGCAGGGGCCATTCACTCTCGTGCATCACATGCGGACGGCCTGCCTTGGCCGCTCCGCGTCCACGCGGCGCTCCGCGCGTGCGCCTTTTTGGGAGCGCAGCGCCTTTGCGATCGAGAGCGGGGTCGTTGCCGTCGCCCGGGGCGTTGCGCTTGTCGTTGGCATGGATGCGCAGGTGACGAGTCAGCTCGTCACTGCGGCTGAAGCGTTTGTCACAGCCTGGATGCGTGCATGCATGTGGCTTTTCACCCGTGTGCGTTCGAATGTGGCGCGTCTGGTGCTCCAACCGATAGAAGGCTCGAGTGCACAGCGGGCACTTGTACGGCCGTGGAATTTGCGATTTGTCCACGGCAAGTGACGAAGAGGGCGTCGATACCTTTTTATCTGGCCCAGCAGTGCCCGTCCCTTCTCTTTCGTCCATGACGGTTTGAAGCGCTGTTTCTTCGAGGCTCTTTTTTTCGGCGTGGCTTGGAGTGTCTCCACGTTTGCCCTCTGCAAAAAAGACCCCCTATGAACCGCCCATTTTCCCAGACAAAAAAATCGCCTGAAATTTTAGTTTAATTCCAAGTCAAGCGAATCGGGACAACAAGGGGCGCGACACAGTTCGCTGAGCCCCGCGGGGGACGCTTGCACGCACGCGCAGTCCGGGCTGTGTCTGATACGTCGATCTGCCCCACATGTGCACGTACGGCCGACAGGTGCAGAAGCAGCATGTCGGCCGAAGGAGGATGAGCCTATTTGCCGCCTCGTAGGCTTGTCCGCAGAAGCGGCGCACGCATGGGCCAGTAGGGACCCGATGTGGGACTTTTTGAGTAAGGCCGCCACAAAAAAAAATTTGGATCGCACCAGTCCACCCCGCCATACATGTCGAGTGAACGCCAGCAAGTGCTTTCGAAGGATACAACGATCCTTGGTACGTATGATGGGTGAAATCGGTGGACTAACATCCCTGCAGTGTTCGGCGCCTCTGGTGACCTCGCTAAGAAAAAGGTATGTGGCGCCATGACTCACGCCTAGATCTTCCCGGCCCTGCTGCGCCTATTCCGGCATGGCGATCTTCCCAAAGATACGATCATCGTAGGATATGCTCGGAGCAAAATGACACAACAAGAGTTCCATGAGCGAATTTCGTCGCATTTCGAAGGACCAAAGGAAGACCAAAATGCATTTCTGGGCATGTGTCGATACCTCTCGGGGCAGTACGACGAGGAGGCATCCTTCCGCGAACTCAACGCCCAGGTATCCAAGTGGGAGTTTGAGCGGAATAGGCAACACCGGCACCGCATATTTTATCTGGCGCTTCCTCCTAATGTGTTCGTGCCCGTGTCGGGACATCTACGTATGTTCTGCTACTCGGAAGGTAACGTGAATCGCATCGTGATTGAAAAGCCATTCGGCCGCGATGTGGATTCATGCCGTGAGATGTTGACCAGTATGAAGAAAATGTGGTCAGAGAATGAAACTTTCCGGATCGACCACTACCTCGGCAAGGAAATGATCAAAAACATTCTGCCCTTCCGCTTCGGCAATGGCTTCATTGAACATATGCTCAACAACTCGATGGTCGATAACGTCCAGTTCACCTTCAAGGAGCCTTTTGGTACAGAGGGTCGCGGTGGCTACTTTGACAAATTTGGTATCATTCGTGACATTCAACAGAACCACCTGTGCCAGGTCTTTTCCCTATTTACGATGGACGAGCCCGCAAATTTTTCGCCTGAAGCCATTCGTGATGCCAAGGTAAAGTTACTGCGCTCTGTGCGCCCTATTTCCAAAGACCATGCCCTACTGGGTCAGTACACAGCCACTGAAGACAAGCCCGGTTACAAGGACGACGAAACGGTGCCCAAGGATAGCAACACACCCACCTTTGCGGCTATCGTGCTCAAGATTGAAAATGATCGCTGGCGTGATGTACCATTTATTATGCGCGCAGGTAAAGCGCTGGATGGTGCCAAGGTCGAGATTCGCGTGCAGTTCCGTGACATTAAACACAAGTTCGACGATAAGATTGAGCGAAACGAGCTGGTGCTCCGAATCCAGCCTGGTGAAGCGCTCTACCTCACTATCAATGCCAAGCTGCCAGGTATGACCCATTTGACAGTCCCCGTCGAGCTCGATATGACGTATCGCAGCCGTTTCCAAGATGCCTATATTCCAGAAGCGTACGAAGCCCTCATCCTCGACTGCCTGCGTGACGAACATGCTAATTTTGTTCGTGATGACGAACTTGAAGCAAGCTGGCAGATTTTTACTCCTTTACTACACGCGATTGAAAGCGGTGAGGTACCGTGCGCGCCATACAAATACGGAACGTCTGGTCCTGAAGGACTGAGAGATTTTATGGGCAAGTTTGGATACAAGCCCCTGGACCTTTACCATCGGCCCCAGGCCCAACAAGATATCAATGCAAAAGTCTAACTTCGATACCAGCGTCCCATGTGCAGACACGTCCATGGGCCGCGCATGGCAGACAAACTACAACGCAGCAAATTCAATTCATATAACTATGACATGGCCATATTTAGAGCGAGGCCTTCTTGGCTTCATTGTAGCGGTTCTCGGCCTCCTTCCAGTTGACAACGTTCCACCACTGCTTAAAGTAGGTGGCCTTGTCGTTCCTGTACTGGAGGTACCACGAGTGCTCCCAAATGTCACTACCGATGATCGCGTGGTGCGACAAAAGAGGGTCCTGGTCCTTGGTCGTTACGATATCAAGGTTGCCCGTCTTGCTAAGACCGAGCCAGCACCAACCCGAGCCCTGAATCGCAGCTGAAGCACTGTTGAACTTGTTCTTGAACGTTTCAATGTCGCCGAACTCCTTTTCGATGGCCTGCTTGAGCTGACCATCCTCCAGCTTACCACCGCCCTGGCTCGGGGGAGCCATAATCTTCCAAAAGAGCGAGTGGTTCATGTGGCTACCGCCATTGAACTTGATCGCACTCTGAAGCTCGAGCACCTTTTGAAGATCACCATTCTTCTCAGCCTCAACGGAGGCTTTGCTGGCGGCGTTGAGGTTGTTGATGTACGTCTGGTGGTGCTTCGAGTGGTGAAGCGTCATGATCTCAGCCGAAATGAAAGGCTCGAGAGCGTTGTACTCGTAAGGAAGAGGAGGGAGAGTTGCTTCAACTGCAAGCATTAGTACGAGACATGGCTTGGCCAAATCACTTACCCATGGTATGTCGTTGTTAGGTATCTAGTGGGGCAGCTTCAGGCGGAACCCAACGCTGGGGCCGCTCTGTCGTAATCGCAGGAGATATTATGTAATAGAAAGGATTTGCCGAAACGACAATGCAGCTAATCATAAAGCACAGGGAGCGCCTATGTCGTCCGCGGAGTACACTACACGGAAGCCACGTCGCTCGACGCTTCCTCCGCCTCGTCGTAAATCATGTGACCGCCATGGTCGTCGGTATCGTGTTCATCGGTATAGTCTTGCGATTCAGAATCTGTAGGAGGCGATGCCGGCCCTGAGGGATGACGCCGACGGGAGCGCGCCTGTAATAGAGCCTCGAGACGCTTGCGGCGTACGTAGGAAGGATCTGGAAGCGTATCATCATCTTCTTGCTCCGAGGACGAAGACATGTCTTGCTCAGAACGCTTCGGTGATACAGCCACGATACTCGAGTCGTCCGAGGCTGACTCAATCTCTTGCCCCACATCGTCATTGTCATCCACCACGAAGTCATTTAACGATCCTGCGTCTTCTTCCTCATCAGCAGACACGTCTTCAGATTCTGCATGCACGTTGTCTGCATGTAAGGCTTGCTCTTCATCGGATAAATTTTCATAGACAATGCCGCAATCATTTCCTGTACACTGGCCATCAAGAATTTCACTTGAGCAAATGCCGCAGCGCAGTACGCCGTCATCTTGATCGCGTATTACATGGTAGAACGTTGTTGGATTGAACAAACCATCCCACAATGATTGCTTAATTTCACTAGTGTTTGATATAGACACGCCCTTGTAGTTACGTATAGCAGCAAGAACATCCTTTAGAGCCCAGAGCTCCACTGGTGGAGTATTGATTTGAGCCCGACAGCTTGGGCACATTTTCTTGCGGCGAATAAGACCCTGTCGACGTTCATCATATGGATCCTCATTCACTTCCTGAGCAACAGAGAACCATGTGACCAGGCATCCAGCGCAAAACACATGCCCGCACGGTGATAGACTGAATACGTAAGAATCATAGGACGTACACGCATGGTCGGTCATATAACTCGATGCATATGCCGCACAAGAGACCCTGCTCAATTTGTGCCATTGCGACGTGCGCGTGGCTTGGTTCATGATCTAGTGCTTGGGTATCATCGTCGCTCTCCACCACAACCTTGGGTCGCTTTCGCGATCCATCCCTGGTGCCAGTGCGCATCACCAACAGGACGACGCGTGTCGCGCTGATGGTCGAGTGCATCAATCAGTGTCACGTGATTTACCGCAGCTCATCGCGTGTGGCTTCGACCACGGGGCAAGAGCGAACGAAACGTTTGACGCAACCATTTGGCCCACGACAGCGTGACCATGGAGAACGAAGATCTTATTGATTACGAGGAAGAAGTGTCAGTGCCTACCTCAGGCGCCGCTCAGACAGATGCTGGTGCATCAGCCGGTGCTCCCGCCGCCAGTGGTGCTGATGAAGGCAACAAGAAGGGAAGCTATGTGGGTATTCACTCAACCGGCTTCCGTGACTTCTTGTTGAAGCCCGAGCTTTTGCGTGCGATCAGTGATCTTGGTTTCGAGCACCCATCGGAAGTCCAGCAGGAGTGCATTCCTCAGTCGATCCTGGGTATGGATGTGGTGTGCCAGGCCAAGTCGGGTATGGGTAAGACGGCTGTGTTTGTACTGGCGTCGCTGCAGCAGCTCGAGCCTGTGGACGGTGAAGTCTCCGTTATTGTGCTGTGCCACACGCGTGAGCTGGCCTACCAAATCAGAAATGAGTATGCTCGTTTCACGAAATACATGCCCGAGGTGCGCACGGCCGTGGTCTATGGTGGCACACCGATCAAGGAGGATCAGGCCATGCTGGCTGACAAGACCAAGTGCCCCCATATTCTGGTGGGTACACCGGGTCGTATGACTGGTCTGGTGCGTGACAAATCGCTCAAGGCCAGCGAAGTGAAGCATTTTGTGATTGACGAGTGTGACAAGATCTTGGACAACCTTGAGATGCGTCGGGACGTGCAAGAGATTTTCCGTGCCACGCCGCACCACAAGCAAGTTATGATGTTCAGTGCGACACTTGCGAAAGAGATTCGCCCAACGTGTAAAAAGTTCATGCAGAACCCTCTGGAAATCTACGTCGATGACGAGACGAAGCTCACGCTGCATGGTCTTCGGCAGTATTATGTGCGCCTTGAAGAGGCCGCCAAAAACCGTAAGCTGAATGACCTGCTCGACACGCTCGAGTTTAACCAGGTGATTATCTTTGTCAAGTCCATTTCGCGCGCCAACCAACTGGACCAGCTGCTGCGTGAGTGCAACTTCCCATCCATTTGCATCCACGGTGCCTTGGCTCAAGACGAGCGTATCAAGCGCTACCAGCAATTCAAGAACTTCGAAAAGCGTATTCTGGTGGCCACGGACATCTTTGGACGTGGTATCGACGTGGAGCGTGTGAACGTCTCGATCAGCTATGACACGCCCTCTGATGCCGACTCGTACCTGCACCGCGTGGGTCGGGCTGGCCGTTTCGGTACCAAGGGTCTCGCTATCACATTTGTGTCCAGCGATGAGGATGCCGAAGTGCTCAAGCAGATTCAAAGCCGCTTCGAGGTTGCTGTGCCCGAGCTGCCCGACTCGATCGAGGCCAGCACATACATGAACGCATAGACCTCACTTGTAGTGTAATGGCCCTGTCTATTTTGAAGGTGGAGGGACTACGTGGTAACTAGGGGCGATCATGTCCAGAGAGGTGGACATTGACGACCCGAAGAATGCGGACTTTCAGACAGTTGAGTACTGGGATAAGCGGTACGCTGCTGAAGCTGAAGACGCTGATTTTGACTGGTTCCGCAAGTACAGGGATATCCAGCACATTTTCCATGAGCTTGTGCCGGATCGACAGAGCCGGATCCTAATGTTAGGATGTGGGAATTCGACGCTAAGTAAGGACATGTACGACGACGGGTACACCCATATTGTGAATCTAGATTATAGTGCTGTGGTTATCGACAAGATGCAGGCGCGTTTTCCAGAGCTTGACTGGCGCGTTATGGATATCCGCGACCTTGACAAACATGCCGACAAGCTGGGTGGACCCGCGTCGTGGGACGTAATTGTCGACAAGGGTACAATGGATGCTCTCATGGCCGAAAACGGATCTGTATGGAGCCCAAGTGAGCAGGTTTTGAACAATGTCGCTCAGGAGGTTGACGGCGTACTACATTTACTCAAGCCTCATACGGGTGTATTTCTCTACTTCACGTTTGGCCAGCCACATTTCCGCCGGCCACACATGCAGCGCGATGCATGGACGATCGAAACACGCGAATTAGGCGATATGTTTCACTACTATTTGTACATTGCACGCAAGCACTAGCGCCGCATTGACATGGGACTGTGTCTAGATCGGGTATCATGGTGCGAAAAGCGCTTCGGATCTGAAGAACGGTGGCGCGGCCCAACAGATGTTGGCATGGGACGCTCCTTCGCGCCTAGCCCCAGTAATGCGGCACGTTTCCTGACTTCGGGAGCCTGTGCAGGTCCATTTCGCTGCTTGCCAGCTCCCATGCCCTCTCTCCATCCCATACCTCGCAACATCGCCGCACCAAATTCCTCCACCGGCATACTTTGGTAGTCATGCAGCGTCGGCTCATCAGGCCGCGTGTCCACATCATGGTGCAACATGTCTTCTTCGGATGGCTGAGTAATGATGCGCTTTGGTCCCGCTGTTTTCGTAGAAACCGCATCGCCTGACAAGAGTGCCTGGAGTGCAGCGGCATCAGAGGGATCTTGCGATGTTGGCGGAGGTGTGTCGTCACGCGATGATGCCTGGTTCGCAGGCGGCGTCGTGTCTCCATCCAATGGCTTGAAGTTTTCTGGTTTTACAACGCCATTACGGCGCTTTCGATCTTGACGCCAGTCAGACGAAGATAAAAGAGGAATCACTTTGGGAGCGGCAGGGAGAGACGTTTCGCGCTTGCGTTTCCCGCTTAAAGGCACATCACGTACCGAATTTTCTTCCTCTTCTTCTTCCTCATCTAGACGCGCACGATTTAACCTGGCAGCTTTGACGCCTTTTGCCGCGTGTTTTAGCGAAAACGATATCGACATGCAAGAATAACGATAGAGGTTTGTGGACCTATATGGTGGTATTTACTAAGCGATGCGAGGAGGAACCTGACTGTGGCTTGTCAGCTACGCCACCGGCTACATTTCAAGATGAAGTTGGGCCTTGCGGTCTTTTTGGCTCTTGCCGTGGCAGGTGTGCATGCGGGCGTGTTCAAGTCGCGCCTTTCCAAGTTGCCCAATGCGGGACAGCGCACTCTGTCTTCGATGGTTTCGCAGGCCGAATTCCTAGGCGCCAAGTACGGTGCCGCTGGCAAGCAGCAACCCTTTTCGCTGATTCATGATGCGGCCGGAGATGTGCGTATTCAAAGCACAGACGCAGGCATGATGTCAGAAAGATGGCACGCCAATGCTAATGCAGGACATAATGTACCGCTCACAGACTTTTTAAACGCGCAGTACTTTGCTGATATCGAGATTGGTTCGCCACCCCAGCAGTTCAAGGTAATCTTGGACACCGGATCTGCTAATCTGTGGATTCCCTCTGAATCTTGTACATCAATTGCATGTCTTATCCACAGAAAATATGACAATGCATTGTCAACGACCTATCAGGCGAATGGTAGTGACTTTGGAATTCATTACGGTTCGGGTAGTGTTGAAGGCTTTGTCTCTCGCGACAACCTCAAGATTAGTGACTTGGAAATCAAGGGTCAAGAGTTTGGTGAAGCGACGACTGAGCCTGGCCTAGCCTTTGCTTTTGGCAAGTTTGATGGTATCCTTGGTCTGGCATACGACACAATTAGTGTGAACAAGATTGTGCCACCGTTTTACAAAATGGTTGAGCAGAATCTGCTCGATGAAAACCTTTTTGCCTTCTATCTTGGTGAAAATGACTCGGAAGGTGGCGAAGCTACCTTTGGCGGCGTTGATACGGACAAATTTGAAGATCCCATCGTGTACGCACCAGTGCGCCGCCGTGGCTATTGGGAAGTGGCTCTCAACAAGGTTGGTTTCGGTGATGAAGAACTCGAGCTACCCAGAACAGGAGCTGCCATTGACACTGGCACGTCTCTGATTGCTATGCCATCGGCTGTAGCTGAGATTCTTAACAAGCAAATTGGCGCTAAGCGCAGCTGGACAGGCCAGTACAGTCTGGACTGCAGCAGAATACCGAGTCTTCCTTCGCTTACGTTCTATCTCGATAATAAGCCATACACACTCGAGGGCAAAGACTACATCCTGAATATCCAAAACACGTGTATTTCGTCCTTCATGGGCATGGACCTGCCAGAACCAGTGGGCCCTTTGTGGATCATTGGCGATGTTTTCCTTCGCAAGTTTTATACCGTATACAACCTAGACAAGAATGCTGTAGGTTTTGCTAAGGCGGTGCACCGCCACCACTAATGTGAATGCTTTTTCTTTCTACTTTCGTAGCGCCCACTGGTCCATTAGGCGGCTACCGAGACTCCACATCCGCCTACACGTCTGTGCACAGGTGTACCCAAACACACACGTGTATGATTGGCTGTATGTTTGATCGGGTTTGACGTAGATTCTAAGTGAAGAGTGGATCGTCTTTTGACACCTGGTGCCTAAAATGTCGTCCTTGAGGCAACCGATGCTCTTTGGTCCCTCCTTACCTTCACATCACACTGGATCCCTGATCCTCTTGCGATCTTATTGTGACATACACTTGTTGGATTAACCGCAGGTACGGTTTCCGAACACTACCCACCCTTAACTACCTTTGTTTTCTTCGGTACATACCACTGCTGGTTCAGTGGTTATACGTGATCTGGTATCAACGTTGATTTTCTTTGATTTATACTTGATTTCATTATTGAATATGATGTGGAAGACGGCTGGTCCGTCCATGATTCGATGGAGTCTTCTGGCCATCCTGTTGGCTACCTTGATGCAATCATCCGGTGTGAATGCATTGCCACATCGAGGGCATGTGCTGGCGGCACGAAGTGCGCTGACAAGCAGCACTTCCAGTGTCTCCTCTGCAGCACAGAGTACCGCCTCAAAGTCTGTACAAACATCACAGGCTGATGGCTCTCAGAGCAACAAGAAGAACGAGGCGAACGATGAAGAGTTTGCGAGGGAGTTGCAGCGCACTATTCAGACGCAGATGGAGAAGGAGAGTATCGATGGTGGCGTTAAGTTCGACTTGGGAGAAATTCTTGGAAAAATGTACAAAGGTGAAAGTATCAATATGTACGGCGGTGTTAGCAAGGAAAAGAATAACACCTCGGTGAGTGAGAGTCTGCCTCGGGGTACGTCGACGTCTTCGGTGTCTTTGAGCGCCTCATCCAAGAAGTCTAAGTCGCCCAAGAAGTTTAAGAGCAAGAAGCTGTCCAAGTCGTCGCCTTCTTCCTCCAGCACAACTCACTCGACTTCTTCGCACTCAAAGAGTGAGTCGTCCTCGTCATCCACGAGCAAGTCGCACCACCGTCACCATCACAAGTCTAAGATGGCAGCCAAGGCGCGTAAGTCGCACTCGTCCAAGTCATCGAACCGTTCGCACAAGAGTAAGGCTCACAAGAGCAAGGCTCATAAGTCTCACTCCTCCAAAAGCAAGTCACGCCACACGACATCTGAGAGCACGCAATCCTCTGAAGCTT
>OJLW01001010.1_pt1 | contig 11321 bp, 8 predicted proteins | sample 1597021 | NCBI WGS metagenome assembly OJLW01 (sample SAMEA3904676, study PRJEB24821) | metagenome | biome: Builtin; feature: hospital; material: surface | place: USA | collected 2013-06-03
CTGAACCCGTCGTTTTCTACCTCACCCCGCTACGCACCCCGAAACCGGAAGAGCCAGATAACGGCGTGCTCAGCTGGACCCCCCAGCCACTCGACGCCGCCTCGACAGTGTCAGATGTCCTCAGCGCCGATAAGAAGCGCAAGGACATCAACGACAACCGCGAGCTCCTGCAGGACCAAGCCCGCAGCTTTTATGAAGGCATCATCCGTGGCGTTGACCCCGAGGCCCAGGTCACCATGGAGTTCAGCTAATCCTCACTCTAAGTGCCCTCTTTCGTGGAATGAACTACATCTACGTGGAATGAACTACGTTCATTCCACCTCCGTGAACTTGCGGTCCCAATAAGCCCGCACCGGGTTAGCGTCCGCAAGGAGGATATCGAAGCGGTCATTGGCAATCTCGATGATTTCGCTCAAGACCACGCGCTGTTCCAGCTCATCCGAGTTGGACAAGCGGCGCACGCCCGCATCGATGACGCGATCGGCCGAGTCATTGGTGTCTAGGTACGCCACAAATGGCATGTCGAAGCGTTCGCGGTAGGCCTGTGAGACGTCGATAAGCTGCTGTGTCTGAACGTCGTCGAGGTCATCCAGAGCCAAGGAACCGCGGTCAGCAGAGATAGTGGCGGCGGTGTCGGAATCAGCGAGCAGTAGCTCATCCATCGCCGGGTAGTCGTGGATCAGGGCACGACGCTGCTCGCCCGGGGCAGTGAGGACCGTGACCTGGATTGCTTCGCGCAGCTGGCTGACATCCTGGAAGGGGCGCAGCTCCCAGGCAGCTTCGAGCGGCCAAGTTTCGTTATTGAAGAGCGGGCGCAGCGCACTGACGAAGCTGTCGCGGTCCATCTCGTTGAGCTCCTTGAGCGAGACGCCGGCGCCGTCGAGACGGCTGACATCATCGCCAGACTGCGAGCCGACGTGGAAGAACAGCAAGTTGAGCAGGATCGCGGTGATAGCGCCGATCGACATTCCGGAGGAGACGAAAATCTGCGCCCACTCCGGGAAGGCGGTGGCCACGTCCGGCTTGAAGGTAACGAGCATGGCCAGCCCCAGCGCGGTGGTGACGATGGCCGCGTTGCGGCCATCACTAATGTCTTCCTTCGCAATGGTCTGCAGGCCCGCCCACGCAACGTTGGCAAACAATGCGAGGGAGGCGCCGCCGAGCACCGGGGAGGGAATAGCCGCCACAACAGCTGCGGCCTTAGGTAGCAGACCCAGAATGATCATGAATCCCGCTGCGGACACGGCTACCCAGCGGGATTTCACACCAGTCAGGCGAACCAAGCCGACGTTCTGCGCGAAGCAGGTGTAGGGGAAGGAGTTCATCACGCCACCAAGGGTGGTGGAGAGACCATCGGCGCGAATGGCGCGCACCACGTCATCGCGCTTGATGCGCTTCTTCACAATCTCACCGGTAGCGAAGACATCGCCGGTGGTTTCCACCATGGTGATGATCATGACGATGATGAGGGAAAGAATCGCCATGATGTCGAACTTCGGCATACCGAAGTAGAAAGGTGTTGTCATACCGATGGCATCGGCTTCACGCACACCGTCAAAGGACGTATCGCCCAGTGCGAAGGCCACGCCAGTACCGATGACCAAACCAAGCAGCACAGACAGAGTACCCAGGAAGCCGCGGAAGAAACGCTGCACGATGATAATGATGGTGAGCGTGCCGAAACCATAGACCAGATCGCGTGCGGCCGGAACCCCGTCCGCGTAATTGACAAAGTCATTTGCTGAGACCGCCAGCAGCGACGTGCCCATCACCAGAAGCACGGTGCCGGTGACAATTGGGGGGAAGTACTTGAGCACGCGTCCAAAGACCGGCGCAGCAAAGAAAGTAAAGATACCGGCAGCAATAATCGCGCCATAAATCGTCGGCAGCGGCTGGTCGCCAGCGCTCATGCCGATGGCAATGATCGGGCTTACCGCCGTGGTGGTCACACCCTGGATGATGGGAAGGCGGACACCGATGTGCTTGCCGACGCCCACCGCCTGGATCAGCGTCGCCAGACCACAGGTCAACAGGTCTGCATTGATGAGGTGAATCGTGGTGGCCTCATCGAGGCCCAAGGAACCAGCGATAAGCAGTGGCACGATGACCGCGCCGGCATAGAAAGCGAGAACGTGCTGGAGTCCGAGTGCCGCCAGCTTGGGCGCCGGCGGGACCACATCAACGGGGTGGGTTGGGGCAGTGGCAGGGCTAGCGGTAGCGGCGGTGTGAGACACGCAAAGAGCTCCTTGCTGAAGGGCGAGATGAGGATACTGCGCATAACAATAGAGTGCGGCGCGGACAGGCACCAAGAACTCGCCCGAAAGGTGTGGGAAAGGCCACGTCAGGGGGTGATTTACCCCCGCATCCAACCGTACGGCCGTTACCTATGAGAGAGCTGACCTGTGTGGTGCTAAAACCAGCCCGTTCGGTGGTGCGGGGCACGCATGTGCCGATGTGAGGTTATGCGTTTGCCCCCCTACTATGGGCTACAGAGAGGGGTTCGGTGACGATACGTGTTGACCGAATTGCCCGTGAGCCGAAGTCACCTACAACCCTTCTGCGACTAAGTGTTTACGCGTCGTGTGAACTATGAAGGGAGTCAATATAGTGACCACCGCAACTGAGCAGTCCGTGCAGTTCGAGGCATGGAAGGGCTTTGAGCCCGGCCCGTGGACTGAGAACATTGACGTTCGTGATTTTATCCAGCGCAACTACACCCCTTATGACGGGGACTCTTCCTTCCTCGCTGGGCCCACCGAGAAGACGCAGCGCGTGTGGGAGCATTTGGAGAAGAACTATCTTTCCGTCGAGCGCCAGAAGCGCATCTTCGATGTGGATACCCACACCCCGAGCGATATCGATGCTTTCCCGGCTGGGTATATCTCCGAGGATGATGACGTCATCGTCGGTCTGCAGACGGATACTCCGCTCAAGCGCGCCATGATGCCCAATGGTGGATGGCGCATGGTCAAGCAGGCCATTAAGGAAGCCGGCAAGGAAACCGATCCGGAGATCGAGAAGATCTTCACGCGTTACCGCAAGACCCACAACGATGCGGTCTTCGATATCTATACCCCGCGCATCCGCGCAGCGCGTTCCTCCCACATCATCACCGGCCTGCCGGATGCTTATGGCCGCGGCCGCATCATCGGTGACTACCGCCGCGTGGCTCTCTATGGCGTGGACTACCTCATCGCCGAGAAGGAAGCATCCAAGAGCGCGGTGGGAGACCTCGGTTTCTCCGAGCACTGGGCCCGCTACCGTGAGGAGCACGCCGAGCAGATCAAGGCCCTGAAGAAGCTCAAGATCATGGCTGAGTCTTATGGCTTCGATATCTCGAAGCCGGCGAAGACTGCCCACGAAGCAGTGCAGTGGACTTACTTTGGCTACTTGGCCTCCATCAAGTCCCAAGACGGTGCAGCGATGTCCATCGGCCGCCTTTCCGCCTTCTTCGACTGCTACTTTGAGCGTGATTTCGCCGCAGGCATCCTCACTGAGGAAGATGCCCAAGAGATCATCGACCAGCTGGTTCTCAAACTGCGCATCGTGCGCTTCCTGCGTACCGAGGACTATGACCAGATCTTCTCCGGCGACCCGTACTGGGCAACCTGGACCGATGCGGGCTTCGGCGAGGATGGCCGCCACCAGGTCACCAAGACCTCCTTCCGCCTGCTGCAGACCCTGATTAATCTGGGCCCATCACCGGAGCCGAACATCACCATCTTCTGGGATCCGCAGCTGCCGGCGGGCTACAAGGAATTCTGCGCCCACATCTCGATTGAGACCTCCTCCATCCAGTACGAGTCCGATAAGCAGATTCGTGACCAGTGGGGCGATGACGCCGCGATTGCGTGCTGCGTGTCCCCGATGGCCGTCGGCAAGCAAATGCAGTTCTTCGGTGCCCGCGTGAACGCCGCCAAGGCCCTGCTTTACGCCATCAACGGCGGTCGCGACGAGGTCAGCGGCAAGCAGGTTGTGGATGGCTACGAGCCTATCCAGGGTGATGGCCCGCTCGACTTTGACGAGGTCTGGCAGAAGTACGAGGAGATGCTGGACTGGGTCGTCGGCACCTACGTTGAGGCTCTGAACATCATCCACTACTGCCACGACAAGTACGCTTACGAGTCCATTGAGATGGCGCTGCACGATTCCGATATCGTGCGCTCCATGGGCTGCGGTATCGCCGGCCTGTCCATCGTGGCTGACTCGCTTTCCGCCATCAAGTACGCCAAGGTCTACCCGGTGCGCGATGATTCCGGGCTGATCGTGGACTACAAGACGGAAGGTGACTTCCCCTTCTACGGCAACGATGATGACCGCGCCGATGATATCGCCGCCACCATCGTCCACACCGTCATGGCGAAAATTAAGGCCATCCCGATGTACCGCAACGCCATTCCGACCCAGTCGGTGCTGACCATTACCTCCAACGTGGTCTACGGCAAGGCAACTGGTTCCTTCCCGTCCGGCCACGAGGCAGGTACCCCGTTCGCCCCAGGCGCTAACCCGGAGAACGGCGCGGATAACCACGGCATGGTTGCCTCCATGCTGTCGGTGGGCAAGTTGGACTACAAGGATGCCCTCGATGGCATCTCACTGACCAACACCATCACCCCATCCGGATTGGGCCGCACCCCGGAGGAGCGCATCACCAACCTGGTGGGCGTCCTCGATGCCGGCTTCATCATGGATTCCGAATAGACCACTTCCACACCACTTCCCAAGGAGAACACATCATGGCAACCCCAACTTTTGACGAGCGCCTCGCCACCATGAAGGCCAACCGCACCGCCAACAACATGGACTCGGGCCTCTACCACGCCAACATCAACGTCCTGGACAAGTCCACCTTGGAGGACGCCGTTGAGCACCCCGAGAAGTACCCGAACCTCACGGTCCGCGTTTCCGGCTACGCGGTGAACTTTGTGAAGCTCACCCGCGAGCAGCAGCTGGACGTTATCTCCCGCACCTTCCACCAGGGTTCCTAAATGGCAGATGGCATTACCGGCGTCGTGCGTCTTTCTCCTGAAGAAGGGGAGAAGGTGCGCGGCGCCGCCGCCGGTTTAGGAACGGACAACGACCTCGACGGTTTTACCCGCTCGGAGCTGATGCAGGCTCGCCGCTCCGGCGATGTCGCGCTCGTGCATTCTTGGGAGCTGGTGACGGCTGTTGATGGCCCCGGAACCCGCATGACCATGTTCATGTCGGGCTGCCCGTTGCGCTGCCAGTATTGCCACAACCCTGACACCATGGAGATGAAGGTTGGCACCTTGGAGCGCATCGAGGATGTGGTCAAGCGCGTCAAGCGCTATAAGCCCGTCTTCAAGGCTTCAGGAGGTGGTCTGACTTTGTCGGGTGGCGAGGCGCTGTTCCAAATCGCCTTCACCCGGCGCCTGCTCAAAGAGGTCCATGACGCCGGTATTCATACGACGATTGACACGTCGGGATACCTCGGCGCGCGCCTGCGCGATGAGGACATGGACAACATCGACCTGGTTCTCTTGGACGTCAAGTCTGGTGACGAAGAGACCTACAAGGAAGTCACTCGCCGCGAGTTGCAACCCACGATCGACTTCGGTGACCGTCTCAATGAGATGGGCAAGCCGGTGTGGATTCGCTTCGTGGTCGTCCCTGGCCTGACAGACTCCCCAGAAAACGTCGCCAACGTTGTCAAGATTGTCTCCCGCTGGAAGAGCAACGTCGAGCGCGTCGAGGTCCTGCCTTTCCACAACATGGGCGCGGACAAGTGGCGCGAGTTGGGCTATCCCTACACTCTCGAGGACACCAAGCCGCCGAAACCGGAAGATGTTGAATCTATCCGCGATGCGTTCCGCGAGGAGGGTTTCGTGGTCTACTAGAAGCATGAAACGCTTCGGCCACACCATCAAGGAACACACCATCACCGTCCCCTGGGACTATGACAATCCCGCCGCGGGGGAGTTCGAGCTCTACGCCCGGGAAATCATCCCGCCCGGCGGTGAGAATTACCCAGCGCTGCTCTATAACCAGGGCGGGCCGGGTTTTCCCGCGCCAAGGCCGACGGGTGCTTCCGGACTCATCGGGAAGGGCTTGGAGCGCTACCGCTGGATCCTCATGGACCAGCGCGGCACGGGTCGCAGCCACCGCATTGATGAGCTGAGTCCTGCCGAGGACCGCACCGCACAGCGCTTGGCCCAACTGCGCCAGGAAAACATCGTGCGCGATGCCGAACACCTGCGTGCGCACCTGGGGGAGGAGTCCTGGGATCTCTTCGGCCAATCCTTCGGCGGCTTCATCATCACCGCCTATGCCTCGATGTTCCCTGATTCCATTGGGCGTGCCTTCCTTACAGGTGGCCTGCCCACCCTGACCAAAGGTGCAGATGATCTCTACCGCACGACTTTTGCCAAGCTCAAGGTGCGTCACGAGCGTTTCTATGCCCAGTTCCCGTGGGCTAAAGCGCGCGTCGAGGAAATCCTCCACCACCTAGACAACTCGGAGGAGCTACTTCCGACAGGGGAGCGCCTGTCTGCGCGCCGCTTCCGCACTATCGGAATTGAGTTGGGGCGCGGCACTGGCTTCGATTCTTTGGGCTACCTGCTGGAGGAACCTTTCCGCACCGTGGGTGGGGAGAAGCGCTTGCGTTCGGACTTCCTCAACGACGTCGGAAGCCGCGTGAGCTTCCAGGCTGGCCCGCTGTACGCGGCCATCCATGAATCTATCTACGGTGGCGTCGGCGGCCAGGCCGTCACCGGCTGGGCTGCGCACCGCATGCGTGAGGAGTTCCCCGAGTTCGCCGAGGATGGTACCTATCTCACTGGTGAGCACATCTTCCCCTGGCAGTTCGATGAGGATCCGGCGCTGCGCCCCTTCAAGCAGGCCGCCGAGGAGCTCGCCGCCCACGAGTGGGCAAGCTCTCCGTATGACGCCGCTGCGCTTGCCGCCGCACCCGTTACCGCCTCCGCCGCCATCTACTTGGACGATATCTTCGTGCCCTTCGAAGACTCCCTGGCTACAGGAGAGACCTACCGCGACTTGCGCCCAGTGGTGACCAACCGCTTCCAGCACAACGGTATTAGTGAGGACGGCTCGGGGATTTTGGGCGAGCTCTTCCGCGCGGCTGATGAGCGATAAGAGTGCTCCGAGAGCTCTCGGGGAATGTTCTTTCTCGAGATGTGGTGGTGGTCACCGTATGGCACACTGGTTAGGAAAACCTTAACCGAGCAGAAAGGATAAGCCTATGGCCGGTCTCATCGTCATTGGCGTGATTCTCCTCATTATTATTGCCACTGCCTTCGACGGTTTCTTCATCGTCCGGACGAAGGAGGCCGCCATCATTGAGCGGATGGGTAAGTTCGTGAACGTTGCTCACGCGGGCTTGCACTTCAAGGTGCCTTATGTCGACCGCGTGCGCGCCAAGATCAGCCTGCAGATCCGTCAGCTCGATGTCATGGTGGAAACCAAGACCAAGGACAACGTCTTCGTCCAGATCCCCGTTGCCGTGCAGTACGAGGTAGTTCAGGGCAGCGAGCGTCAGGCTTTCTACACCTTGTCCAACCACGAGCAGCAGATCGTGGCCTATGTGCAGGACAACGTCCGTTCCTCCGTGGCGAACATGAACTTGGATGATTCTTTCTCTTCCAAGGACACCATCGCCCGCAACGTAGCGATGTCCCTGCGCGATAACATGGCCGCCTACGGCTGGAACTTCGTTAACACCCTCGTTACCGATATTCGCCCGGATGCCCGCGTGCGCGAGTCCATGAACTCTATTAACGCCGCACAGCGTGAGCGCGAGGCTGCCGTGGCGCAGGCAGAAGCTGAGAAGATCCGTGTGGTCAAGGAAGCCGAAGGTGCGGCCGAGGCCAAGAAGCTGCAGGGCCGCGGTGTGGCTGACCAGCGTAAGGAAATCGTCGAAGGTATTGCCCAGCAGTACGAGTTGCTGCGTGCTGCCGGTGTGCAGGAGAACCCCGAGACCCTCATGCTGGTCTCCCAGTACCTTGACGCCATGGTGGACGTGGCCGACCGCGCCCACACCAATGTGCTGTACATGCCGTCTAACCCGGGCGGCATGCAGGATCTCTTCGGCGGTATGCGCGATACGCTGCTGTCCACTAACGCTATTAACGAAGCCCCGAAGCCGAAGATGCCGGCCGGCGAAGCAAAGCACAGCCGCGAGGATGCCGCCACGGAGCGTCGCCGTCGTGAGGAACAGGAGCGCCGCGAGCGGGATGAGCGTGCCCGCCGCGATGCTGAGATGATGGAGCAGGCGCAGCGCGCACAGCAACAAGCACAGGAGCACGTACAGAACGCACAGCAGGGCCAGGGCTTTGGTCAGTTCTCGGGTTTCCCGGCCCCGCCGCAGGGCAATAACCAGCCGCAGAGCGCGCGCGACTACTTTGATCAGTTGCGCAATCAGCTCAACAAGGGCAATAACTAAGCACATTCAAAACCACATGAAGAGGGCCTTTCCGCAGCTTGGGAAGGCTCTCTTTTCGTTGCCCTTCCACGCGAAGATGGTCAACATCATGATGGCGCCGGTGAAGATGTCGGGAACGGAGAAAGCAACGGAGGTCGCAACCGGAATGATGGAAGTGCGCAGGGCGTGCTTGCGAATGGCTTGGGAACGGGTCAGGCCCTTTGCCCGTGCAGTGCGCCCCGGAATTCCGATCGTGGAAAACTAAGCTCCAGCGTTAGGTGCGGATGAATATTATGCGCATAATTTCGGGGGTAGCCGGAACGCACCCGCAACGCTTAAAACACATTAAGGGGGATAGAAATACTCAGCAGGCGTGCAGCAGCCGACTGAGTGCATCCTTTTCTGCCTCCGTAACCCAGATTCCATAGGTCGCTTTTACCTCGACGATGCGGCGCGCATATTCACAGCGAAAACCTTTGTTAGGCGGCAGCCACGTGGCGGCATCACCAGCGCCTTTCTGCTGGTTGAGAGGACCGTCGACGGCAAGGAGGTTGCGTGGATCATTGGCAAAGTTGCGGCGCTTCTCCGGTGACCATTGCTGGGCGCCTTTCTGCCAGGCGTCGGCCAGCGCCACAACGTGATCGATCTGCACCGCGCGTGAGGTCTGCGCCCCGCGCTGAAACTCAATGTCCTGGCCCGAATAAGGGTCGTGCAAAACCCCGGACAGCGCCACACAGTCGTGGGTGCCTTCCTTGAGCACGAGGCTTTCCGGATCCAGATCCCTGCGGAGGATGTCGTTGCGGGTATCGCAGCCGTTGTGTCCGAAGTCCACCGTCACATCATCGGACCACGCTTGGCCGAATTCCTCACGCTCATAACCGGTCATGGGAGCGCGGCCTTTGACCTCCAAGGAATTCAAGGCGGCGAGTGTTTCGGCGATCTCCGGCGCGGGAGCGGCCTCTTCGGACTGTTCTTCTGTAGGTCCCTCCTGGACCGGCGCCGCTGCCGTTGTGGCGCTGGGCTGCTCGAATGGGGGATCGGCTGGGGCGGGAAGGAAAAGGCCCACAGCCACCAGTGCGGCTATCGCGGCGTTAAGCAGTGCGGCGATGAAGAACGGGGTACGAGTGGCCATGACGTAGTGATCCTAGTGGGTAGAATCGGCACACGGTATGAGTATCGATATGTTCTTTGACGAGTACCTTGCTGAACGCGGCTTGCAGCGCTCGGCCGAGGTTGTCCCAGACCACGCCTGCCAGGTCTTTTCTGATATTCCTGAGTCGAAGGCCCGGTCTTCCCTCGATGAGGCCGCGCAGCTTGTCGCTCGCGCTTTGGGGGAGTAGTGACGGTGTCCGATTCCCACGTCTCTGTGCCTTTGGTTGCGCACTTGGGTTCCGAGCCTTTCGCGCTGTCTTTCTCCGGACAAGGCTATGCCTGGCTGCCGACGTTGCGCGACGCCCTTGCCACTGGTGTCGGGCCGCAACTGACTGAGTACCTCGCTGAGGCGGAAGAACTGCTTGCCCCACTGGACGAGGAACTCCTGCCCGCTGCGCCACACGGGTTTGCACCCCTGGCCTGGGCGGATGCGGAGCCGGCGTGGGCGCACGCGCTTGCCGACGTCCCACTTTCCACTCCCGGCATCCTCACCGCACAGCTGGCGGTGCTAGAAAACCTGCGCGCACACGGAGTAGAACTCGAGGACGCCGTGAGCAGCATCGGCCACTCCCAAGGCGTGCTCGCCGCAGCGGTGGTGAAGAAGCGCATGAGCCCAGCGGGGGCTCTGGCACTGGCGCGTCTCATCGGCGCAGCCATGGTGACTACCGCGCGCAGCGCTGGGCTCGTCCGCACCGCGCAGGGCGCACCCATGGCGGCGGTGACCGGTGCGACGAAGCAGCAACTGCATGAAGCCGGTGCCCGCATTGGCCTCGACAACGGACGGGGGCGCTTCGTCATCGTCGGAACACCGGTTGAGCTTGCCCGAGTGAAGGCCGCGCTGCAGGAGAACGCGACCCTTACGGAAGGGGAGGAAGTCAAGCCCGCCGCAGTTACCGTTTCCGACCTTGACGTTTCGGCCGCGTTCCACCATCCCACCATGCAGTATGCGGTGGAACAGGTAGAAAGCTGGGCGGGGCGAATCGGCTTGGACCCAGAAATCACCGCGCAGCTCGCGCGCGCCGTGCTCACGGACTACGTGGACTGGCCCGAGCGCGTTGATTCGGCGCTTGACGCTGGGGCTCGCTGGATCCTTGAAGTCGGGCCCACCCGCGGGGTGGAGCCGCTGACACGAGATCTCGTTGCCGGGCACGGCGTGGGCACGCTGGCCGTGGGGACAGCGCAAGGACTGGCTCAGCTCGTGGAACCGGGACGCGCACCTTCTCTGCCACGCGCGTGGTCCGAGTGGGCCCCGCGCGTGGTAAACGGGCGTCTGTCGACTGCTTTCACTCGGGCCACCGGCTACTCACCAGTCATGCTCCCCGGGATGACCCCCACCACGGTGGACCCGGACATCGTCGCCGCGGCAGCCAATGCCGGGCACTGGGCCGAATTGGCCGGCGGGGGACAGCACACCGATGCCATCCTTAAAGAGAACTTGCACACCCTGGGCCGGCTACTGCAGCCTGGGGTTAACGCCCAGTTCAATGCGCTGTACCTCGCGGCTTCCCAGTGGCGCCGCCAGATCGAGGGGCCGAATTCGATTCTGCAGGCACGCGCAGTGGGAGCGCCTATCAACGGCGTGGTGATTTCCGCTGGTATTCCGCCTGTGGAGGAGACAATAGAGCTGGTGGGGAAGCTCCACGCAGCGAATATCCCGTGGGTCGCCTTCAAGCCGGGAACTTCGGCGCAGGTGGAGGAGGTTCTCCGCGTTGCGGACGCTCTCCCTGAGACCACCGTAATCATGCAGCTGGAAGGTAGCTCGGCCGGTGGC
>OJLW01001011.1_pt1 | contig 11318 bp, 9 predicted proteins | sample 1597021 | NCBI WGS metagenome assembly OJLW01 (sample SAMEA3904676, study PRJEB24821) | metagenome | biome: Builtin; feature: hospital; material: surface | place: USA | collected 2013-06-03
CGACTTCGAAAACCACATTGGTCTAACCACCAGTAGAAAAGAAATAGCTGCCTAAACACTAGGTAGCCCCACTACGTGTCCACGATTTGCGGGCAACCCCAATATCTCATCGACAGGTGAGGGGCGGAATTGCCAGGTGAGGGGCGGAGCGGAGAATCAAGCAGGGAACTAGAGTATTCGTGCCTTTTCGTAAGCGAAGTCGACAAGAAGTCCGCATTTCCGCCCACCCGCATCCGCAAACCGCACCCGCACCCGCAAACTGTCACCGCCACCCGCAAACTACATCCGCAAACCGCACCCGCACCCGCAAACGGCCACCTGCCACCCGCACCCACGAGCCCGTCCACCCACGAGCCACCCCAAACCTCCAAACCCCCAAACCCCAAACCTCAACGCCTCAGTATTCGAAACATCTCAAACTCGCAATATCTGCCTAACGGTCTAGACTGTGGAACCATGATTCGTACTGAGTCCATTCTTGACCTTGCTACCGTAGCCTCGGGGCAGTCCCACGCCGACGCCCTACAGGGCTCCATCGATTTGGCGCAGACAGCGGAAAAGGCCGGGTATCAGCGTATTTGGTACGCAGAGCACCACAATATGAACTCCATCGCATCCTCGTCGCCGGCCGTTCTTATCGCAGCCGTGGCTGCAAAAACCGAGAGCATCACCCTCGGCTCCGGCGGCGTCATGCTGCCGAATCATGCACCGCTGACGGTCGCGGAGCAGTTCGGCACGCTCGCGAACCTGTACCCGGATCGCATCGAGCTGGGGCTTGGCCGCGCGCCGGGCACTGACCAGGCCACTATGCGTGCGCTGCGTCGTGACCCGCGCTCTTCCGATTCTTTCCCGCAGGATGTGCAGGAGCTGCGCGGTTACCTCTCCGACGAGTCGCTGATTAAGGGCATCAACGCGATTCCGGGCCGCGGCACCCACGTGCCGCTGTACATCCTGGGCTCCTCGCTCTTTGGTGCTCAGCTCGCGGCGGCGCTCGGCTTGCCGTACGCATTTGCTTCGCACTTCGCGCCGGACGCGCTTCGCGATGCCATCGCGGTCTACCGCGAGCAGTTCCAGCCTTCTGAGCAGCTGGATAAGCCGTACGCTTTTGCGGCCATGAATGTGATTGCGTCGGAAAGCGAAGAGGATGCGCAGCAGCAGTACTTCGCTACCCGCAGGAACATGGTCAGGCGGTTCCTCAGCCGCGGTGGGCATCATCTCACTGACGATGAGGCGGAGATTCTGATGGATACCCCGCAGGGGCGCCAGGTGCAGAACATGTTCCGTCACACGGCAGTTGGCACGGTGGCACAGGTGCGTGAGCAGATTGCGCAGTTCGGTGAGTACTCGACGGCGGATGAGCTGATTGTGGCTCATCAGTCGTTGAAGGTTCCTGACCGACTGCGTTCGGTGGAGCTCACCGCGGAGGCCACGGGGCTGACCGCGTAAGGCTCCAGGCCCAGGAGTACGTCGAGGCACGCGGCCTTAAGTCGCCCTCTTACTCCACCGCAGCCAGTGGCAGCGCCTTTTCGCTGGCAAGCTGCATGATTTCGGCGTTGGTGCGCTCGCGGAGGAAATCCGCAAGTTCCTCGCGGTTGCTCGCGCCAGTGGCCTCGGTCAGGGCGGCGGCAAAGTGCGGTTCCAGCGCTGCCACGGCCGCGTAGCCGTCGGCGCTGGGGTAGAGGCCGTACGTCCACAGGCCGCCACCGAGTAGTCCGCCGGGCGCCGTCATGCCGTACTTCAGCGGCGCGGCACCGGTCTCACCAGCCTGCTTCAGGCCGATGCGGCAGTGCAGTCCAGGCTGCTTTACGACGTCTGCACCCGCACCCGCCCGCTTAATCAACCCGGCAAGGGCAGCGGTGACCGCAAAGTGCGCGCCCAGAATGTCGCCCAACAGCACCGGCGGCATCGCCGGAGGTGTGAGGGTTCCGGCCTCCGCCTGGTAGGTCAGGTCATGGCCAGGGGTTTCTGGAGCTTCGGTATCACCGACAATATCGATATGTACCGGCCCATTTGGGCGTTCGTGGAGGCCCGCCAGCCCCATGCGTTCCAGCGCGGAGGGGCGAACCGAGGTGATGACCACATCGGCCTCATCGATCAGCGAGCTCAGCTGTGCGCGACCCTCATTGCTCTTCAGATCCGCCTGGATAATCTCGTGACCTGCGGACATAGCTTCATACCAGGAGCGGCCGAAGGCGCCGAGCGGATCGCCTGTTGGTGGCTCGACCTTAATCACCCGGGCGCCTAGCTGGCCCAAGTGCTGAGCGGCCAGTGGTCCCGGTACGTTAATGGCGAAGTTGACGACAGTGATGCCTGCGAGGCTGGTGTGCAGCTCGGGGGAAAACATAGTTCCACACTAGAACACATCTATCTGTCCGCCGACGCTTTCGGCCAACTTCAACTGGTTGATCCAGCCGCCCTCGCCGACGCGCAGTCGGAAAATCGGGCGGTGAGCAGGGCGGGCCTCGTAGCGGACACGGGCAATCTGACCGGTTTTGGCCAGGTCCATAGCGGTTCCCTCGGTGGCCAACTGGGTGCGCGCGGCGGTGAGGCGCTCGATGACGTCGTCAAGCGCGGTGAGCACGGGTTCGGTGTTGTTCTCACACCAGGACATGACCATGTCAGGAGCAGCGGCGGCGACGCGGGTGCAGTCGCGGAAAGAGCCGGCTGCAAGCGAAATGGCCAGGGGGCCACCGGCTTCACCGGCGGCGGCAATTGCGTAGGCCGCTAGGTGGGGCATGTGGGAGATGCGGGCGACACTGGCATCGTGGTGATCGCTCAGCGCTGGAATGAGTTGACTGCCAAGAGCTGCTCCCAAGTTGGCGACCTGCGAAAAGACTTCAATCCACCGCTCCGGGACGGGCTTGCCTGCAGCGTCGGCAGCAGCTGCCAGGTCGTAGGTGATGACCCAGGGGGCGCCGTCGAAAAGCCCTTCGAGCGTGGCGGACCAGCCCGCCTGCGCGGAACCCGCCATTGGGTGCGCGCCGACGAAGCGTTCCTCCATCCCGCGCGCGGAGACCTCGGCGGCGACGGCCGCCTTCACGGAGACCACATCTGTGATGCCACAGCTGGGGGCGTGCTCGTTGATCGCGTCGAGCATCGTGCCGACGACTGTCATGGGGGTGCCAATTACGATGAGCGCGCGGCTGGCCTCAGCTCGCTCGAGCGTGGCTTGAAGATCTGTACTGGCGTCGAATCCCTCCTTCGTGGCTTCCTCGACCGTCGGGGACGAGCGATTCCAACCGAAGCATTCGACGTTATGGGCCCGCAGGTCGCGCATCATGGAGCCACCGATGAGGCCCAAACCGAGGATGCATACCGCGGGTAATTGTGCAGCTGACAGGGAGGACGAAGCAGGGGAGGGGGACTCGAAATTGCTCACCTGACAAGCATGACATACAGCGACTAGCGTTGTGGGTTATGAGCACGACCTTTTCCGGAGGGTACACCTCCGATGACGACCGCTCCTTCGCGGTTGCCGTAACTATGGGGGAGCGCGGTTGGCGCGTCGTCGATCTTGGGGACGACGCCACCGATTCCCTCGCTGACGCTGCACAGGCGCTGCGCAATCTGCGTTCGGAACGCGCCGCTGTCGGAATGCTCAATATCGACGACGATTACTTTATTCTCGTGCGCCAGGGCGTTGGGTCGCTGCGCGTTGTGCTTTCCGACGCCACCGCCGCCGTCACCGACGACATTGCGGCAGATGTGTTCGACGAGCTGGATCTGGATATCCCCGACCTCGACGAGGACGAGCTCGACGATGTCGACGCCTGGGCCGAAGGAGATATGGATATCCTCGCTGACCTGGGCTGTTCGGAGGAAGCCCTGGAGTCCATCTGTGACGATCAGTCGCTGTGGGCGTCCGAGCAGCTTCTGGCCATCGCCGAGGAGCTGGGGTGTGCCGAGGAGCTCGCCGATGTCGCCGACCTGGATTACGACGGTGACGATGACGACTACGACCCCTATGACGACTAACCCTGACGAAGGTCATCTGACCGGGCGGCCAAGCGCCCTTGCAGCCAGCCAGCCAGCTGGTCGGCCAAGCGCCCTGCCCCGTCGAAAACAGGACATTCTCGACGAAGAGTGGATGCGCCTGGCTATCGCCGAAGCTGCTCACACGGCACCCGGGGATGTGCCGGTGGGAGCTGTGGTCGTGGATGCCGAGGGCAGGGTTGTGGGCCGGGGCTCGAACCGTCGGGAAGCGGATGGTGACCCACTTGCCCACGCCGAAGTCATTGCGTTGCGCGAGGCCACCCGCGCTGTTGGTGACGGCTGGCGGCTGGAGCAGTGCACGTTGGTCGTGACACTTGAGCCGTGCGTGATGTGCGCCGGCGCGTGCGTCATGGGGCGCGTGGGGCGCGTGGTCTTCGGCGCGTGGTCGCCCAAGACCGGCGCGTGCGGCTCCATCGCCGATGTCATCCGCGATCCCGCCCACGCATTCACTCCGCAGGTGCGCGGGGGTGTGCTTGCCGACGAATGCTCCGTTTACCTGCGGGAATTCTTCGAACGGCAACGGCAGTCGGAAGCGTGAGCGGGGTCACAGTTAGGTCACAATTCCCGCTGTGGCCGTGACGAGTCTTCATTTTCACGTATCGTCGGAACTAATGGGGCTGCTAGACGGTGGCTCTAGAGAATAGATAAGTCGTTTACATAGGAGGCTTACATAATGAGCGAGCTGCAGAACAAGGCCGACGAGTTGGGTGGCAAGGTTAAGGAAGCTGCCGGCGACGCCGTTGGCAACGACGACCTGGCAAACCAGGGCAAGGGCGAGCAGACTGCGTCCAAGATCAAGCAGGGTGCTGAGGACCTGAAGGATAAGGCCGCTGAGACCTTGGGCAAGCTGACTGACAAGTAAAGCGTTTAGCTCTCGGGTAGAGATAACCCCAGCCTTCTCCGCTTCTGATGTGCGGAGACGGTTGGGGTTCTTTGTGTTTCGATGGCCGGCTGTCAGCGTTGGGGCTGGCTACAGCTTCTGAGCCACCAGGTCATCCAGTGGTTCGGCGGACAGTAGGTACGGGGCGATCTCGAAGACGGTACGGGCACCAGTCTCGCCAGCCTGCTTCAGGCGGTAGGCAGCGCGACCGTAGGCAACCTGGACGGCTGCGGTGAAGTCGGGGTTGCGCTCCAGTTCGAGACCGAACTCGATGACGTGGCCGGAGGTACCGGCCTGGCCACGGGTAATGACCTGGCCGCCGTGCGGCATGCCCTGGTGGTCGCGGTCGAACTCCTCTTCAGAGATGAAGTCCACGATGGTCTCGTATGGGGCAAAGTAATCCGGCATGGTCACGATGGTTTCGCGGATCTGCTCCTTGAGCTTGGCGTCCTCGTCGGCGTTGCCGGTCTCTTCAGCGACGACGAAGCAGTGGCGCAGGTGGCACTCGTTACCCTTCAGGTCTGCGCCCTCGCCCTTCTTCACGGCCTCGATAGCTTCCGGGTTCGGCTTGGTGTACTGGACACCCTTCTTCACTCCCGGCACACGACGCACGGCATCGGAGTGGCCCTGCGACAGGCCTGGTCCCCAGAAGGTCATCTGGTCTGCGCCCGGCAGGATGGCAGCGCCCAGGACGCGGTTCAGGGAGAACAGGCCCGGGTCCCAACCGGTCGAGATCATGGCGATGTTGTCACCCTCACGAGCGGAGGCGTCCATGGCCGCGCGGTGCTTCGGAATCTCGTGGTGGTTGTCGTAGGTGTCGACCGTCGTAAAGCTCTTTGCTAGCTCAGGGGCCTGCTCCGGGACATCGGTGGCCGAGCCGAGGCACACGAACAGCACGTCTACCTCGTCCTTGTACTTTTCGACATCCGCAGCCGGGAGCACGCGGGCCTCAGTGTCCAGCGAATCGCGACGGGAGAAAACACCGACGAGTTCCATATCTGGCTGGTCGGCAATGACCTTTTCGACGCTGCGACCCAAGTTGCCGTAGCCGATGATGGCGGAACGAATCATGAGGGAGAACCCTTTCTGTGTGGCTGCACTTCTGTGTTTAAGTTTCTAGATTTCAAGCTACAGACTATTCCTTCATATCTCAGCGGGCGTTGGCCACCCCGAAGAGCGCGGTGGTTTAAGTGGATGGTGCAGTAGATGGAGTGATTCGGGATGGCGGCGGTTGTGGTTCTTTGTGAACGGCTTGGCGGAGGGCCGGCGGTGTCGACTGTGTGGACAGCTAAGCCTTCTGACCTGGGGATTTGGTAGATAAAGGGGCTACCTGTAACGTTTTTTAGCGGTGACGTGTCCGAGCGGCCGAAGGTGAAGCACTCGAAATGCTTTGTGCGGTAACCCCGTACCGAGGGTTCAAATCCCTCCGTCACCGCCAATAAACCCCCGGTGGTTCCTTTAAGTAGGAGCCTCGGGGGTTTTGCATTTAATCGGCCCTGATTGCCTGAGTGTGGTGTGTGCGGGGGAGGTGCCCGTCGTAAAGCGGTGAATGGTGAGGCATCCGACCTGGAGCACCTAAATCACAAAAATAACATCAGTAACACACACCCCATTGTTCACGTTTATCCGGGAAGTCCGCTACTCTTAGCAAAAGTATTTCCGGTTTTTATGTCGTGCCCGCCCTCAATGACCATGTCAGCGCCAGAGTTGATGTTGGCCAATCCGGGGTGGTCGCTAGCATCGGAGTAGCGAAGAGGCTTCAAACTGCAGGTGGAGTCCGAGGGAGTGCTTGGTTAGCGCGAACTTGGGGAAGCTGCAGTTGGGGCGGTCCAGGCGAATATTAGACGTAAGGGAAACTTGACATGGCAAAGGCCTTGTTCAAACTCGGCAGGTTCTCCTACCTGCATAAATGGACTGTGATCATCGCGTGGTTCCTGATTTTGGCGGGGCTGGGCGGTGCAGTTGCCGCATTCCAGAAGGGATTCATCGACCAGTTCTCGATCCCCGGCATGCCGTCGGCAACGGCTTCGCACGTGATTGAGGAAAAGTTCCCCGATGTTCCGAACCCAATTCGAGAGCAGCGTATCTATGTCGCCTTCGAGGCCCCGGAGGGGCAGAGGCTCGATGACCCACAGAATAAAGAAGCTGTTGACCAGGTCATTAACGGCATCCGCGACAATGTCGGCCAAATCTCCGATGATTTGCAACTTCACAACCCGGTAGACCTCAATCCGAAGATGCAGGCGATGGTCAAGGAACAGGGCATGGCCGCCGGCCTGCCCAAGGATGTTGCCGAGGCCGATGCCAATGCCCTGCGTACCGTGTCCGATGACGGTCGCTACGGTATTTCCACCTTCGTTTTCGACGCCAAGATGCCGCAGGACATCGAACCGGAGAATATGCAGGCGCTTCTCGACGCAATGCAGGCCGGTCGTGACGCCGGTATCAAGGTCGAGGCCTCTGGCCCGGGCATGCAGCCCGCGATTGAGGTAGCTCCGACCTCGGAGATTATCGGTGTGACCGTGGCATTTATCGTGCTGGTTGTCACCTTCGGATCTCTGGTCGCTTCGTTCCTGCCTATTGTGACGGCGGTAGTGGGCATTATCATCGGTGTCTTCGGCGTGACATTGATGACCGCATTCACCGACGTCAACTCGATTACCCCGGTACTTGCCGTCATGTTCGGCCTGGCTGTCGGTATTGACTACGCACTGTTCATCCTCTCTCGCTACAGGGCAGAAAGAGCCCGAGGGATGACCAACGAAGACGCCATCGGCATGGCTACCGGTACGGCTGGCTCCGCTGTGGTTTTCGCCGGCCTCACCGTGATTGTCGCGTTGGCAGCGCTGACGGTCGCCAAGGTGCCGTTCATGTCTCTGATGGGTATTTCGGCGGCAATTACGGTGGCCTTCACAGTGCTGGTCTCTCTGACCCTGCTGCCGGCAGTTATGTCTCTGCTGGGCGACAAGGTCTTCGCTGGTCGCGTGCCCGGTGTTGCTGGCAACCCCTCGCGTAATCCGCGCAAGGAACGTCGCTCTTCCTTCTTCGGTGAGATGACGATGGGGCGACGTTGGGTCACTTTCGTGCACAAGGCCCCAGGGTTGTTCCTGGTCGGCTGTATCGTCTTGCTGTTGGCATTGGCCTACCCGGCCATGCACTTGAAGCTGGCGCTGCCGTCCGACTCTACTGCGGCTAAGGACAGCACGAACCGCAAGGCCATCACCATGATTGAAGAGGGCTTCGGTGCGGGACGTAACTCTCAGCTCATCATTATTGCCAAGTCGGACGATGTGAAGCCCGATGCGCCGGTGCTCAAACCACTTATCGAGTCCCTGAGACAGACGAACCCGGAACTCTCTGACATCGAGGCCGCCCGCAAGGCTTCCTATAGTTACGCTGTCGACCAGTTCAAATCCAACGTCGGTGTCGAGCACATCCAGATGATTGGAATGAATCATGACGGCACTGCGGTCAAGATGATTATGACCCCGAAGTCGGGTCCACTCGATCCTGCGACCAAGCAGCTGATGAACGCGGTGCGCGATCAGCAGAAGCAGATTGAGCAGACCACCGGCCTATTCACCGGTGTCACTGGTCTGGTTCCTATTGAAATTGACATCACCGACCGCCTCCAGGGCGCAATGCCGCTCTACTTGGGCGTTGTCGTGGGTCTGGCAGTGATCCTGCTGCTGATGATTTTCCGTTCCCTGATGGTGCCGTTGACTGCGGGTGTGGGCTTCTTGCTCTCTGTCGCAGCCGCATTCGGTGTCACAGTGGCATTTTTCCAGGACGGCCTCTGGGGCGTGATTAGCACTCCGGGTCCGCTGGTCAGCTTCGTGCCAATCTTCCTCATCGGCGTGACGTTCGGTTTGGCCATGGACTATCAGGTCTTCCTGGTTTCCCGCATGCGCGAGCATTACACCCACAACAAGGGTGAATCCTCACCAGAGTCGAAGTACAACGCGGTCGAAGAATCGGTCGTTGAGGGCTTTACTCTCGGCGCTCGTGTGGTCACTGCCGCTGCGATTATTATGATCTCCGTCTTCGCGGCTTTCGCCGGGCAGCCCCTGGCGATTATTAAGGTATTCGGCTTCGCGCTGGGTGCCGCAGTGCTTTTCGACGCCTTCGTTATTCGCATGACCTTCATCCCGGCATCCATGTTCCTGCTTGGCCGCGCTACGTGGTACATGCCGAAGTGGCTGGACAAGGTGTTGCCTTCTGTGGATGTCGAAGGCTCTGCCCTGGAAGAGGTTTCCGAGGAGCTGGTGGAGAAGGGCCGCCGCGAGCGTATGGCTCGCGGTGAGTCCCTGTTGCCTGAAAGCGAAGGTGCTGGGCGTGGCTTTGGCGACACGGACGCTGACGAGGACGAAGCAGACAGTGCCGATGGTGAAGTCGGTGCTGGTGCAGCCGCTGCGGCGGGCGCGGCGGGCGCAGCGGGCGCAGCAGGTGGTACCGCTGTGGCGGTTGCGACCAAGAAGCGTAACCGCTGGATTCCGAGGTGGAAGAAGGCAAAGCTGGAAGAGCTTGAGCCCGCTGACCAGGCGGAGCAGGCCGAACAGCCGGAGCGCTCTGACCAGGCTGAGCGAGCCGAACCGTCCGCCCCGACGGCACCAGCTGAGCCGGAGCAGGCCGAACAGCCGGAGCCGACAGAGCAGCCGGAGCAGGCAGAGCCGACCGAACAGCTCATGCAGGCAGCGCCAGCTGAACCAACCGACGCCCAGCCGAACCCGGAAAACGCCAAGGACATCGAGGTTCGCCCGTACTACAGCCCGGCTCGCAAACGGAAGAAGATTACGGTTGCGGAACTGATGAAGCGCGAAGGACTCGAAGAGGAAGCGCCACGTCGTAGCCGCGCCGTGTGGGATCCAGAAAACGCTACCCAGCCCGAGGAAAACGACGGCGCTGAGTAACTTGCGAATAGCACCCAGGTAACCTCAATGCATTAGCACTGGAACACAACCAAGGAGCTTCATGTCGCAGTCGAGGACGACGGGCTTTGACGTCGTAAAGCAAATCGAAGGCGCGCGCGGACGTGCTGGCACCATCCACACCCCGCATGGCGATATTGCTACGCCGGCGTTCATTCCGGTCGGCACGAAGGCGACCGTGAAGACGCTCACGCCCGAGCAGGTGCGATCCACCGGCGCGCAGGCGATGCTGTCGAACGCGTACCACCTGTACCTGCAGCCCGGCGAGGAAATCGTCGACCAGGCCGGCGGATTGGCAAAGTTCTCCAACTGGAACGGTCCGACGTTCACCGACTCCGGCGGATTCCAGGTGCTCAGCCTCGGCGCGGGCTTTAAAAAGACCCTCGCGATGGACGTCACCGGCATGCAGAAAGACGACATCGTCGCCGAGGGCAAAGAGCGCAACGCGTTCGTCGATGAGGACGGCGTGACCTTCCGCTCGCACATCGATGGTTCCGAGCATCGCTTCACGCCAGAGGTGTCCATGCGCATTCAGCACGCGCTGGGCGCTGACATCATGATGGCGTTTGACGAGCTCACCACGCTCATGAACACCCGCGGCTACCAGGAGGCATCTGTCGAGCGCACGCACCGCTGGGCGCGCCGTTGCCTGGAGGCGCACAACGAGCTGACAGTTTCACGCGGTCAGGTCGACGGGCACGTCCATTCGCTTGACGACGGCCAGTTGCCCATCCAGCAGTTATTCGGCGTCGTGCAGGGTGCGCAGTACGAAGACCTGCGCCGCAAGGCCGCTCGTGGGCTAGTCGAGCTCTCCCGCGAGTTCGAGGACGCGGGCCATCTCGGTTTCCACGGCTATGGCATTGGTGGGGCGATTGAGAAGCAGAATCTGGGCTTGATCTGCGGTTGGGTTAATGACGAGCTTCCCGACGACCGCGCCCGCCACCTACTGGGAATCTCCGAGCCGGACGATATTTTCGCCGCTGTCGAGGCCGGTGCCGACACCTTTGACTGTGTGGCTCCGACCAGGCTTGCCCGCCGTGGTGGTGTGTACACGCTCGATGGCCGGATGACCTTGACCAATGCCCGCTTTAAGAATGACTTCCGCCCCGTGGACGCGGAGGTGCCCTCCTACACTTCGCTGAATTACTCCCGGGCCTACCTGCATCATCTGTTGAAGGCCAAGGAGTACCTGGCCGGCACGCTGTGCACGATCCACAACCTGTTTTTCATGGTCAAGCTGGTGGAGAACATTCGCGCTGCGATCCTGGAGGACCGGTTCTTCGAGTATCGCGATGAGTTCATGGGCCGCTACTACGCCAACGGTGGCCGTGCGGTGGGGAATTAGGAGTCGGCTGGGGGCTGGGGTGTGCTGGGGAGTGCTTGGGTCGGTTGGGCTGTGGCTGGGCTGGGGCTAGGCTTCTGCCTTTTCGCACTTCACGACAGCCATGTCACCTCGTGCCATCTGTGATGTCTCACGACATCGGTGACAGTTTTGTATCAGGACATCGGTAACACTT
>OJLW01001012.1_pt1 | contig 11316 bp, 11 predicted proteins | sample 1597021 | NCBI WGS metagenome assembly OJLW01 (sample SAMEA3904676, study PRJEB24821) | metagenome | biome: Builtin; feature: hospital; material: surface | place: USA | collected 2013-06-03
CTAGATCGCTCGTCGGCAGCGTCAGATGTGTATAAGAGACAGCATTTCTGCTGTATTCATTACAGGCTCAATATTCGGTGCCGTCATTCTTAGATCGTAGGTCATTAACTCCCGATTATCAATTTGATCCTTACGCGATAAATACACCCCTGGTTTTAGCTTTAAATGATCAATGGTAAAACTTGCGATTTTTTCCATATACACCCTCCATTCTCTTTCAATTTAATGAATTCAATAATATTTGTCAAGTTTCATCTCTAATACACCATTCCACTGACCACCCCCACAAGGGATGATAAATAAATTGAATCGCTCCTTTTTGATGCGTCGATAGATAGGGAATCGCAAGAGCTTCTAATCGATCTAAAACCTCTGCATGTGGATGTCCGTAACGATTGTTTTCTCCCGCCGATATCAGAGCCATCTTGGGATGAAGCTGGGTTAAAAAGAGAGAGCTTGTAGAAGTACGACTTCCATGATGTCCAAGTTTTAAAACATCGATCACTGGTCCTTCTCCCATTTCTAAATAAACTTTTTCTTGAACAGCTGTCAAATCTCCTGTATTTAAAAAAGTCTTACCTCCAAAGAAAAGCGTTGTTACCAAAGAAGAATCATTCGAAGGATCTTGAGACTGAGGCGATCGTTTTAAGGATTCAATCCTCAATCGACCTTTCAAAAGACTATGCTGTGTTCCTTCGGGGATAATTCGAACCTTTGTTTGAACGGATAAACCATCACTTAAGGACTGCCACAGCTCACTTCCATAGGTATATTCAGATACAAACAAGTCATCAATCGGTATTTCATGAAGCAAGGTAAAAAGATTTCCGATATGATCCACATCAGGATGGGTAATAACAACTCCTTTCAGCCGTCTTACACCTTGAGCTCTTATGGCTGGAATGATATTTTTGTAAGCAAAATCTCGATTGATCATACCGTTTTGATACCAATCTGCCTGTCCACCTGTATCAATAAGCCAGTGTCCTGCCCCAAACGGAAAAGAAACTAACATCGCATCTCCTTGGCCCACGTCAATAAGTGTTAACCGCGTTGACATATCCATACTTGGTCCAATAAATAGAATACTCACATATATTGTAAACACCCAACTCCAAGCCAAACGCTTATTTTGCCGAAGATAATAAACAAATAGGATACCTGCAATAAGAAGTAAGATAATCTGCCAAGAAGCAACACGCCCCAATAAATAAGAAAAATAATCCACATGTTCAGCTAATGATAAATAATTCCAAACCTTACTACAAAACGTCGATAGCCAAGCAATGGCAGATATTAATTTTGGAATAAATTGACTTAGATAGATCAAAACTGAAAAAACAAACATGGCAGACATTACTCCCGCATCAAAGGCTAACCCAAATATAATCAAGCTGATAAATTGTGCCCCATTCCACTGAAAAGTCTGATTAAGAACCAGAGGCCAAGAAAACAATAAACAAATTAGATTTAATTCGTAACCTGCAAGGCGATCAGAAACGGTGGGCAATGCCATCTGTTGATGAAATATGATTAAGGCTGACATTAAGAATGAAAGAACAAATCCTAGATTCAGCAGATAATTAGGATTGATAATTAATAAAATTATGGCTAAAATTGCTAAAATATCCAGAGAACTTAGAGACATCGAAAAATAACGACAAATTTTTTTGGCATAATAATAGCAAAAAGATCTAATTACTCCAATCGGCCAAGCAATTAATGTTGAGAAAATCAATAGCAAAACAGCTACCACCCATTCAACCACCGTGGGGTCAATTCCCAATCGAAGAAGAGTCAATTTAGCCCTTCTTCGAATAAAATCTAGGTGAAATCCTGAAATCGAAAAGAAATGCATTACCCCTAAGATCGCTAGATCTTTCTTGAAAAGACGATAGTTCATTGAATTTAAATTATATAAAAGCTTATTATGGATAGCCACTAAAAAGTGATGATCTAGTCGTCTAAAAACATAAAAAAATCGAGCCCGCAGGTTTGCCCCCCAAAATAGAGCATCCTCGATCAAGATAGGTCGATATGGTTGAATCGTGACCTGCTTTAGGCATTCGACTTGCCAAACTATCCCCTGCGAACTTAAATATTTTTGGTAATCAAAGATTCCAAAATTTCTTGCTGGTTTGGGGCTAGTTAATTTGAATTCACCTTCTATTTTATAACTCGATCGTTTTAACAGATTAGGTAGATCTAACTTCCCTTCTTCCATCGGATAGTATAAACTCATTGGATACCGTTTACCCTCCAGGTCTAATACTACTGGACCATAGATTGCGTCTTCACTGATCGTTAAAGGGTTGGGGTCTAAGAGCAAAACGCCTTCAATTACTTGTTCAGATTCAAATGCTCCTTTTTGAGACTTCGTTTTTTGTGCTAATTGAATATAGGAACAACTAGTCATAAATAGGGTAAATACTATGATGAGAATAACTTTCCTGTTATTTAAACAAAGTATTCGAAAAGCCAAAACTACAGCAAGCAGAATATATAGTCCGTTATAGGGATTCATTATGTTCAGCAAAAATAAGACTTGGGCTATTAAAATGAACCACCAATGAAAGCGTAAAGATGAAAGGAAAGACATGTTAAAACCCCACCGTAATCAAATCTTTTAAGGATTCATAGGTTTTAGGTCCTATTCCAGATACATTTTGAATCGCTTCAATCGATTGAAAAGACCCATTATTTTCTCGATATTGAATAATCTCTTGAGCTTTTTTTGGACCAATATTCGGTAGTGTTTCTAACTCAGTCTGATCGGCTTGATTAATATTAACTACGCTTTCTTGGTCTGAATTTTGTAGCGACGAAGATGGATAGTCACCGAATAAGCCAGACAGTGCTAAATCAGATTGCTTGCTTTCCTCTGATTGAAGCAAGTCCCATTCAGCTAGACTATATACTTTAACAACACTTTGATCCTCTAACAACAAGGCCAAATTTAGACTATCTTTAGCCGCTTGCTCAGTAAATCCACCCGCCATCTCAATTAAATCAAATAAACGAGCCCCACGATCTAGCACATAGACCCCCTCTTTCACCACCTCGCCCTTTAGATCCACATAGATTTGATCTGACTTAGTCGATTCTAGCATTTCTGTTTCATCCGTGGTTACTAACGATTCTAGCTCCGATCTTTCTTGTAATAATACCTCCTCAAAACTTGATGAGGAAGAAGGATGCAGGATACGAAAAACAATAAGGCCTATCATTAATAATAAGAATACAGCAAGGCTTGGAAAGAACCAGTGTTTCTTATCTTTTAAGTCTTCTTGAAAATAATTCATCCAAAAAACTCCTCTGCTAGTATTTACTATGAATAAATACAAGCAAAGGAGCTATTTGCGTTTTAAAAATCTAATTATTTAAATTTATCTTTTAAAGCTTGGTCAATATGAGGTAAAACCATTTCAGACAGATCTCCCCCATATGCGGCAATCTCTTTAACCACTGAAGATGAGACAAATCGATAGGTCGGATCAGCCATTAGATAAAGTGTTTCAATCTCTTTAGCTTGACTTTGATTAATAGCAAACATGGCTTGCTCATACTCAAAATCAGCCACTGTGCGAATACCTCGAATGATATATCTAGCACCAACTTGTTGAGCATATTGTACCAATAACTGATTTTCTATCACCACAAGGGAAACATGATCCAACCCTTGAATAACTTTTTTAACCATTTTTTGGCGTTCTTGCAAGCTAAAGAGGGTTTGTTTAGATGGATTCACAGCAATTACTAGAATCAATTGATCAAACAGACGAGTTGCTCGTTCAATTAAATTGAGATGACCCAAAGTAATTGGGTCAAAGGAACCTGCAAAAATTGCTTTCTTCATTCAACTTCATCTCCTCGATAAATTAACAAACTCAAATAGCTTTGCCCATACTTTTTAGATTTTACCCATTCAAAATCATCGACTTCCGAATCCCATTGATGTTCTTGATCCGATTCACAAAGAATAACGGCTTGATCAGCTAGCATCGATTCTTTCTTTAACCATCTTAAGTCTTCTAAATATCGGCCCTTCTTATAAGGTGGATCTAGAAAAACAAGATCAAAAACTTCTGATGTATCATTAAACCACCGCTTCAAAGCCTGACGATTATTTCCTTTTAACAAATGAAATTTACTAAGTTCTTGAGTCATGAGTAAATTTGCCTCTATGGTTTTAAGCGCAATATGGTTTTGTTCACACAAAACCGCTTGATCGACTCCACGAGAAACGGCTTCAATCGCCAAAGCCCCGGAACCGGCATAAAAATCCAAGCAAAGATGACAACTCGATAAATAAGGACTTAACACATTGAACATCGATTCCTTCACCTTATCGGTCGTTGGTCGAGTATTCATCCCCGGTACCGCCTTTAAGGGTCTAGACCGATAGTTACCTCCTACGACGCGCATCAAATCCCCCACTTCTATTCCTTGCTTGTTTTTCTTGAATCAGATTTTTTTGGATCAATAGACTCAGCGATTTCCTTAAAGAATTCTTGATAATCTGTCCGTTCAGGATCCTCTACCACTCTTTCTTGAGCATCGGGATCAACCCGATTAGCAATGGCATTTTTAAACGTCATATCAATATCATCACGATAAGAAAGTTCAACTTCTCTGACAAAATTGAGCCGTTCAATAGCGGGTAAAATCTTATCTGTTTGATCTTTATTAATATACAATACAACATATTTTAATCGTTGAGAAACATAATGGACGATTCCAAATTTCCTTAATTGTTTCCACTGACGTAAGCTATAGCAACTGACGATCAGTGACTGGCGTTCTATCTTCTTAAAGGTCACGTTTAATCCCTCCTATATAAAACCGATTATCTCCTTGTCGCGCTTTTAAACGCTGGTATCTCTCTTCAACATAAAATTTCTGTACTAAAGCAACTAATAATAAATTAGTAATAATGGATGTCCCACCTGATGAGATAAAAGGCAGGGTCACACCGGTCAGTGGAATTAATCCCGTAAGTCCACCAATATTGATCATTGACTGAATAAAAATTAATAAAGCTACTCCTGAAACAAAAACCCGGTTAAATCTTATCGTTAAAGTCGCCGATAAGCGAAGTAAATAAGCCATTAAAAAGAAAAGTAATCCGGTAATCACACTTACTCCGACGAAGCCAAATTCTTCCGCAGCAACAGCGAGAATAAAGTCTGTATGTGCAGCTGGCAAGACTAACTTCACTGTTCCTTGCCCTAGACCCTTACCAAATAGCCCTCCATTAGCAAAAGCCTGATAAGACTTAACCACCTGGAAGCCATCTTCTAATTGATACCGGAAAGGATTCGTAAAACTACCTAACCGTTGAAAAATATGACCGTTCAATTTAATCAATTGATCTGAAAAATGATCTAAAAACCAGTAGGCGAACAAATAGAAACCTAAAAAGACCAGTGCCCATTTGATATTCTTTTGATAGGGAGCATGATATATCGCTAAAACACCGATAAAAACTAAAAAAATAATTAAAGCTGTCCCAAAATCAGGTTGTCTTGTAATAAGAAAAATAGATAAACCCCAAAGCAATATAGAATAATAACCACGCCAAAAAACAGATTTTTCATATTTCAATAAATACGTCCGCTTAAATTCAACACTTAGACGAGCTAGCAGCAATAAAGTCATAATTTTCAAAAGCTCTGAAGGCTGTAAATTAAAGAAGCCAAGATCAATCCAGGATGAAGCGCCACCCGCTTCATGACCAAAATAAGTCGCATAAAAAATCATAATGACCAATAAAGTTAGGGCGACATTTTGCCAAAAAACAGAACGATAAAGCTTTTGAGGAAAAAACATTAAGCAAACACTCATTAATATTCCTACGATAATCGCCATAAGCTGCTTGAACAATACTGTTAAGGGACTTGAATTAAAGCTAGCAGAAAAAATTAAAAAACAAGAAATGATAAGTAATATTAAGACCGTTCCTAATATCCACGGATCCATTAAAACAAACATCTGCCGATATTCATGCCATCTCTGAAGAAAACGAGACTTAGTCGTTTTATCCTGTGTATGTGTACTACCGGTTTTGTTGGGGAAAGGTTGATTCAATCACAGATCCCTCCTTCTATATTCCTACTCATTATAGCATATGAGAAAGTAAGAAAAAAAGAAAGCACAAACGAATAAATATTAATACAAGAAGTATACACAATTGGGATAAATCTCCAAGCACTAACTAAGAATTAAACCTTCAAATCCTCTATTAAAAAACTAACATAAATAAATCCCATTTAAAATAGACATCATTAAAGGGCTGTGACAATTGAATGCCACAGCCCTAAAGGTTAATAGTTATGAATAAACTTATAAGCCCTCGATCTCATTCATTGGTAAAAACTAGGCCTCGTGAAAACGTTCAGCGATTTTATCCCAATTGATAATTTCAAAGAAGGCTTGAACATAATCAGCTCGTCTATTTTGATAATTCAAATAATAAGCATGTTCCCACACATCAATTCCTAATAAAGGAGCCTTGCCTTGGCTCAATGGATTATCTTGGTTAGGGGTTGCTAGAACACTTAGTTGATCGCCATCTTTGACTAACCATGCCCAACCAGAACCAAATTGACCTTTGGCAGCTGTTGCAAACGCATCTTTAAATGCATCAAAGGATCCAAAGTCACGCTTAATCGATTCAGCCAAGTCACCTGTTGGTTGATTATCTTCCTTAGGTGCTTGAAGACTTCCCCAGAATAAAGTGTGATTCAAATGTCCACCACCATTATTTCTTACAGCCATGCGAATTGATTCAGGAACCGCCTCTAGATCCTCAATGATGGATTTGATCGATTGATTTTCAAGATTAGTTCCTTCAATCGCTTTATTTAAATTTGTCACATATGTTTGATGGTGCTTATCATGGTGAAACTCCATGGTTGCCTGATCAATCACAGGTTCTAAAGCATCATAAGCATAGGGTAATTCTGGTAATTTAAATGACATATAAATTCCTCCTTTAGGTCCTTTTTTACATCTTATCATGACTAGACCATAGCACCAAAAAATCTGCTCAAATAAAAAAGCAGGTCAACATACTTGCTCACCTGCTTCATAATAGTTGAGTTATTTATTTTTGTTAGCTTTTGCCCGCATTGATTTATCTAAAATCCGTTTACGCAAACGAACGTTTTCTGGAGTGATTTCACAATATTCATCATCTGCCATAAATTGAATGGATTCTTCAAGCGTCATTTTGCGAGGTGTTTTAATCACTGCTGTTTGATCCTTTGTTGCTGAGCGAACATTGGTTAAGTTCTTAGCCTTAGTGATATTAACTGTCAAATCATTTTCACGGCTATTTTCACCAACGATCATTCCAGCATAAACCTCCGTCCCTGGTTCAACAAAAATTGTTCCACGGTCCTCCAAATTCATAATGGAGTAAGTTGTAGCTGTACCATTATCGATGGATACTAGTGTTCCGTTACGACGTTGACCAATTTCTGCGTTAATAAAAGGTTTGTATTCATCGAAACTATGATTTAAGATCCCGTAACCTCTAGTTAAAGACATAAATTCGGTCGAAAATCCAATCAAACCGCGAGAAGGGACTGAAAAGACAAGACGCATTTGTTGATTACCCGTGTTAACCATATCAGCCATTTCTCCACGACGATGCCCCATCGCCTCGATAACACTTCCCATATACTCTTCAGGTGTATCAATTTGCACCCGTTCAAAAGGTTCACACTTAACACCGTCAATATCTCGAACAATCACTTGTGGTCTTGATACTTGGAATTCATAACCTTCCCGACGCATATTTTCAATTAGAATTGATAGATGCAATTCTCCCCGACCGGCAACTTTAAATGTATCTGGTGAATCGGTCGGTATAACTTTTAATGAAACATCCGTATGCAACTCACGCATCAATCGATCTTCCAGATTACGGGCCGTTACATACTTGCCTTCTCGACCAGCAAATGGTGAATTATTGGTTAAAAAGTTCATTTCAAGTGTCGGTTCATCAATATGTAAAAGAGGTAAAGCCTCTGGACTATCCACCGCTGCAATGGTTTCACCTACATAGATATCATCCATCCCAGATACCGCAATTAAATCGCCAGCAGACGCTTCAGAGATTTCGACACGATTTAATCCTAGAAAGCCGTATAACTTCGTAATACGGAAGTTTTTCTTCGATCCGTCAACCTTCATAACCGTTACCGAATCGCCCACTTTCATCTTACCGCGGAATACACGACCAATTCCAATACGACCTACAAATTCATTATAATCTAACATGGTCACTTGACATTGAAGTGGTTCATCAGAATTATCGACCGGAGCTGGAATATAATCCAACACCGCATCAAAAATATAATCCATCGTCGGTTCTTGATCCTCAGGATTGGATGAATTCGACGATGTTCCATTCACTGCAGAAGCATAGACTACCGGAAACTCTAACTGATCATCATCTGCTCCCAACTCGATTAATAATTCTAAAACCTCATCCACAACCTCTTCAGGGCGAGCTGCTGGTTTGTCAATTTTATTAACCACTACCATCGGACGTTTACCAGCTTCTAGTGCTTTTTTCAATACAAAACGGGTTTGAGGCATTGTTCCTTCATAAGCATCTACCACTAAAATAACCCCATCTACCATCTTCATGATACGCTCAACTTCACCACCAAAGTCCGCGTGTCCGGGTGTATCTAAAATATTAATTCGTTTTCCCTTATATTGAACGGCCGTGTTTTTGGCTAGAATAGTAATACCTCTCTCCCGTTCAATGGCATTCGAATCCATTGCACGGTCAGCAATTTGAGCACGTTCATCCAAGGTATCCGATTGTTTTAATAATTCGTTCACCAAAGTTGTTTTACCATGGTCAACGTGGGCGATGATAGCAATATTACGTATATCTTCTCTATAATTCATTTCTATTTCCTCGATTTCTATTAGTTCATTAACTGCAGAGCTTCTTGGTAGATATTTGGATGAGCAAAAATAACCGGACTAGCTTCTAAAATATTTAATGATCTCCCATCAGGTCGACTCACTGGATAACCCATCGCTGTCATAATAGCGAGTCCAGCTGCAAAATCCCAGGGTTTAAGCTCTCTTGAAAGATAAAGTCCAGCTTCCCCTCGAATCACTGCCATAATTCCATAAGCCGAACATCCATAATAACGTAATCCCAGGGCTTTTTCAAAGACCGCTTGGCTATTTGACCAGTTTGTCATAAAACTAACTAGGTTGCCAATAATTAAGGATTCCGATAAAGAATTAATCGGCAAAGGTGTTAAGGCCTGTCCATTTATATAAACGCCCTGACCGACCCAGGCATGATAGATTTCACCCTGTGCAACATCATAGATATAACCTGCTATAGGTTGTCCATCATGATATAGGCCAAGCATAATTGCAAAGCACCGATGCTGTTTCACATAATTAAGTGTCCCATCAATGGGATCGATGATCCACAGTGTCCCTTGAGTACACTTAACTTCTTCAGTCATACCTTCTTCACCAATTACTCGATGATTCGGATAAGCGGCTTTTATTTCCCGAAAAAAATATGCTTCTACTTCTTTGTCCATCCTAGTCACCAGATCACTGGCAGAAGTCTTTTCTTCCACCTCTAAATCCGATTCTAGGGCAGTTAGCAATGAATCCCCAGCGGTCTTTAACCAGGTTAATACTTTTTGATGCAACTCATTATTCACTAAATAGCCCCCTAACGCATCTTTAAGAAGTCTTGATCCGTTAGATCCTGTGCTTTCTTGCGACAAGCATAGATCGAATAGTGGGTTAGCTTCTCAAAAGCCCGGTCATAGGTCTTTTCCAAGGAAATACTCGATGCTACCCGCTTAAAAGCAGCATACTTATCTTTAAATTGCTTCGCTTGAATTCCTTGCTCATAAGCTTGTTCGACTGCTGCATAAAGTTCTACAACAGCTATAATTTCATCTTTAGTCCAGTCTGAATCTAAAGGATAAGCATAAGACATAATTAGACCTTCTTTCTATACTTGTACAGTCACTTACTATCTTAACGCATTTAAAGTCATAATAGATCACTTTTTTTAAATAAAATCGCTTACCTCATCGAAATTTAATCGTTTTATCCTATCAATATATCTGCTTTACTAGATCATCGCTTTTAGAAGCCTTTTAAACAGCCAATAAACATTAAAAACTCCCCCAATAGTAGATCCCTCTAACGAGGTTACGACTATCGGGGAAGTAAATTAAAATTGAGGTCTATGTATTAAAAATTACATATGAATCGGTTCGCCCAAAACAGCTTCCGCACAATCCATAATTGCTTCTGTTAAGGTTGGATGTGGGTGAACGGTTAAAGCAATATCTTCAGCATTCATACCCGCTTCGATGGCCATCGTTAATTCTGCTAGTAAGTCAGACGCACCTGGTCCAGCAATTTGTGCTCCAACGATTACATTATCTTCCTTCGTTGAAACAATTCTCACAAATCCTTCGTAAGAATCCATTGCTACAGCCCGACCATTTCCACCAAATGGGAATTTAGTAACTTTAACATCTAAGCCAGCTTCTTTAGCTGAATCCTTAGTATATCCAGCTTCTGCTAATTCAGGATCCGTATAGCATACCGATGGCATTGCTTTATAGTCAACTTCGTCTTTACGACCAGAGATAGCTGCAGCTGCAACCTTTCCTTCAAAGGAAGCTTTATGAGCTAACATCGCACCAGGAACAATGTCCCCAATCGCAAAGATATGTGGATTGGATGTCCGGCCTTGTTTATCAACTTTTACTTTACCATGTTCATCTATTTCAATACCAGCAAGATCAAGATTTGCTTGATCAGTATTAGGACGACGCCCTACTGTAACCATGCAGTAGTCAGCTTCAACTGTTTTTTCTTCGCCCTTATGCTCATAAGTAACAATGACACGGTCGCCTTTAACCTCAGCACCTTTAGCCATAGCCTTAGTGATGATTTCAGCACCCTTTTTCTTGAAGTCTTTCTCAACTAAACGTGCCATATCCTTTTCAAAGGATGGGATAAATTGTTTAGATCCTTCAAGAATCGTTACTTTAGTTCCAAAGCTAGCATAAACAGCCCCTAGTTCAGATCCGATAATTCCTCCACCAATAATTACCAAATCTTTAGGAATTTGAGGAAGATTTAATCCACCGGTAGAATCGATAATGCGTTCTCCGAATGGGAATCCCTTGATTTCAATAGGACGTGAACCGGTCGCTAAAATAGCATTATTGAAAGTATAGGTTTGAGCCTGTCTCTTATACACATCTCCGAGCCCACGAGACGCTACGCTATCTC
>OJLW01001015.1_pt1 | contig 11303 bp, 8 predicted proteins | sample 1597021 | NCBI WGS metagenome assembly OJLW01 (sample SAMEA3904676, study PRJEB24821) | metagenome | biome: Builtin; feature: hospital; material: surface | place: USA | collected 2013-06-03
ATATAAAATAATAGAAAACAACATTGAAAAGAGGTTGAAATTGATATGGAAAATCAAAATGTTATAGATACATTAATTGAACGTGGGTACCTGGCACAAAGCACAGATTTAGAAATGCTAAAAGAAATTTTCGCAAAACCTGGTGTTCGTTTTTATATTGGTTTCGATCCTACAGCTGACAGTTTACACGTAGGTCACTTTATTCAAATGATGGTCATGGCTCACTTACAAAGAGCTGGTCATGTTCCTGTCGCTCTTTTAGGTGGCGGTACAGGTATGATTGGTGACCCTTCTGGTAGAACTGACATGCGTAAAATGCTTACTCCAGAAGTTATCGAGCATAACGTTAATCAATTCGCTAAGCAAATGGAAATCCTATTAGACTTCTCCGAAGGCAAAGGTATGATAGTTAACAATGCTGACTGGCTATTAGGTTTGAAGTACATTGAATTCTTGCGTGAAGTTGGTCCACATTTTACAGTTAATAAAATGCTAGCAGCTGATGCTTATAAACGTCGTTTGGATGAAGGATTAACATTCTTCGAGTTTAACTATATGACAATTCAAGCTTATGACTTCTACAGACTTTACACAGATCACGATGTTAAAGTCCAACTTGGCGGTAATGACCAATGGTCAAATATTCTTGCTGGTACTGAATTGATTAGAAGAAAAACCGGTAATCATGATGCTCTAGGATTAACTACTAACCTATTAGTCAAGAGCAACGGTGAAAAAATGGGTAAAACTGCAAGTGGTGCCCTATGGTTAAACGAAGAAAAAACAAGTCCATTTGAGTTTTACCAATATTGGAGAAATATCGATGACGCAGATGTAATTAACTGCATGAAGCTCCTCACCTTCTTACCTATGGATAAAATTGCTGAATATGAAAAACTTGAAGGTCAAGAGATTAATGAAGCTAAGAAAGTTCTAGCATTTGAAGTAACTAAGACTGTTCATGGTGAAGAAAAAGCTAAACATGCTGAACAACAAGCTCTTGATATCTTCTCAGGCGAAGGAAGAACTGACGATATGCCAAGCTTAGAGGTTAATTCTAGTGAACTAGCTCAAGGTCTACCTCTCCTACAAGTTATGACAGATGCAGGCTTGACTAAATCCAATAGTGAAGCTCGCCGTATGGTTCAGCAAAATGCTGTTCGTATCAATGATGAAGTGCTTAACGATGTTAATTATGAATTAAGCGAGAAAGATTTGATCAATAATGAAATTATTATTAGAAAAGGTAAGAAAAATCACTTCCGTGTTTTATTAGTTGATTAAATTAATTTATCAATTTTAGGAAATGTTTATGGAAAAGAAAAATGGCTTAGCCTCTTTGATATCGAAAATAATTATAACTATGGCAATAATAGGTGCGCTTATTGTTGCCATATATGTTATTTATCCTAATATAAAGAAAAGTCTATTAAATCACGACGCTCCTGCTATCTCGGAAGAATCTAATCCTGACTCTGAAACAGATATAGGTTCAGATCAAAGCAGTGTATCTAACAATTCTATTAATGAAGAAGATGATCATTCTAGTACCTCAAATACTACTCCTTCTTCGACGCCTGCTTCAGAAGAACTCTTAAACAAACTTGATAAATCTTATGACCCTTATTTACTCGAACCAAGTGAAATTGCAAAACAAATATATATGGATCACTATGAAGAATTTAGTGACGGAAGTCATATTCAAACTAAAAGAAACCCATCTGTTATAGAATATTTTGCTCATAGCCTATTAGAAAACCCAGGTTCTTATGCTACAGACCCTGGATATGATCCTTTCCCTGAGTATGCCATGCCTTACTTCTCTCAATGGGATCAACGTTGGGGTTATACAGAATATGCTGGCGCTGATTTTGGTATATCTGGATGTGGTCCTACTGTTTTGACAATGGTCTACACTCACCTAACTGGAGATATAGATATGACACCAAAATCTATGGGCGAATTTGCAACAGCTAATGGTTACGCAATTGATGGAAATGGATCTTCATGGATGCTAATGAGTGAAGGCGCCGAGAAGTTAGGTCTAACAGTTGAAACTCTTATACTTCATAAACCTGTAATAGATGAAGCTTTATTAGCTGGTAAACCAATAATATTGGTAGTTGGTCCTGGGCACTTCACTAGCCAAGGTCACTTCGTAGTTATACATGATATAGATGCAAATGGTGATTATTTAATCTTTGATCCTTTTAACATTCATAATGCATTTAGAACATTCTCTTATGCAGAACTAGAAGATCAGATTAGAAATATCTGGGCTTACTCATATTAAGTTAATTCTCCAAATTTTTAGCAAAAGAAAAACCTCTCTGATAAAGAGAGGTTTTATTAATCATCATGATAACTAATAAATTTCATATCCCCTAAACTCTAGAACTTTAAAGGATAAACTTAATTTAATATCATTTAAGAAATTTAGATTAAGCTTTATTAGAATTTAATCCTTTTGCTAATTGTGACTTATGTCTTGCTGCTTTTTCTTTGGAAATAAGTCCCTTAGTAGCTGCTCTATCTATAATTTTAACTGCTGATTTAACAGTTTCTTCAGCATCTTCTGCATTTTCTTCAACAGCTATACGAGCTTTTTTCAAAGCAGTACGCATTTTTGAACGTTGAGCTTTGTTAATATTTGTCTTACGCTCTGCTGTTCTAACTCTCTTAATTGCTGATTTAAGATTTGCCATATTTCTCCTCCTTTTATAATTTATTACTAACTATTTATAGCTTTTATGTATAAGCTAAAGAATATTACCACAATGCACTGAGACTTGCAAGTCTATAGGTACTTTTAGATCTCAAAGTTTATCATTTTACACAATCAAGCTTAAAGTCTATAATTGATATGAATAACACTAAATTCAACATATACTAATACTTAATTATATATGCTCACTTATTACTTAAGTTTTTATTTATCAAATTGTAGATTAGTTTTTATAAAAATTATAAGAAAGGATGAATATGTCAAAAAATAATATTAATGATACTAACGATATAAATAAGACAGACACAAACGAAAATACAAGTAGTCCAGTTAGGATGAATCAAAAGAATGAGAAATCTAAATTTATACCAAGGAAAATTGAAGATTACTCTGATAATGCAAATAATCTTGGAAAATCTACTTCAAGTCTGAGCAGTAGAATCGCAGATTTAGAAAGACAAAAATCTATTAATGAAGAGCAGCTTGAATCTCATGATCCTGAAGTTCACTCTGCCGATTTGGTCTACTCCCCTCAATTACAATTAGCACCTCAAAGAAAGGGGTTCTATAGAGGTACTAAAATTCGTAAAGCTACTAGACTTGAAGAAAGTACTGAAAATTTAGGTCATGATACTTTGAAAATAATTCCACTCGGTGGTTTATGTGAAGTAGGTAAAAACACCAATGTTTTTGAGTTTGGAAACGACTTAATAATTGGAGACTGTGGCCAAATGTTCCCTGGTGATGATGAACCTGGAATCGATACAATTATCGCTGATTTTAGCTATATAGAAAAGAATATTGATAAATTAAGAGCTATTTTCTTAACTCACGGTCACGAAGATCATATTGGCGGTATGCCCTATTTGCTTAAGAAAATCAACAGACATGTTCCAATCTATGCTGGAAAAATTGCTGTTGAGCTTCTTAAGAGCAAGTTCGAAGAACATGGACTCACAGACTATATTTCAGATTTAAATGTAGTTTTACCTAGAGAAAAACGCAGAGCTGGCTGTTTCGAAGTTGAATTCGTCACAGTTAACCACAGTATTGCAGATGCTTTTGCTTTAGCTATTAAATCTCCTATTGGTACTGTAATTTTATCTGGTGACTGGAAGGTCGACTTCACCCCTGTTACTGGAGATCCTATAGATCTAGCACGTTTTGCAGAATTAGGTGAAGAAGGTGTTCTCTGCTTCATCAGTGAAAGTACTAATATTGAACGTGAAGGCTATACAGTTTCAGAAAAGACTGTTGGAGAAACCTTTGAGCATGAATTTTCTAAAGCTGAAGGTAGAATCTTCGTTGCTACTTTTGCTTCAAACACTTCTCGTGTACAACAAATTATTACAGCTGCCGAAAACAATGGTAGAAAAGTCGCACTAGTTGGTCGAAGTATGCTTAATGTATTTGAAGCCTCTAATAAACTAGGATATATCAAAATGAAGCATGATACTTTGATTGAACTTGATGAAGTTAATAACCTACCAGATGATGAAGTATGTGTTATTTCTACAGGTAGTCAAGGTGAACCAATGAGTGCGTTGACTAGAATGGCATATGCCGAGCATCGCTCTGTTGAAATTGTCGAGGGCGATACTGTTATCATCTCTGCTACTCCTATTCCAGGAAATGAGAAACCTATTTATCAAGTTATTAATGAGCTTTATAAGCGTGGTGCAAAAGTTGTATATAGCTCTATTTCTGAGGTTCACGTTTCAGGTCATGCTAACCGTGAAGAGCACAAATTATTGCATACCTTAATTAAACCTAAATACTTCATCCCTGCTCACGGCGAATATCGCATGCTTTATATGAATGCTAAATTAGCAGTTGAATTAGGCATGCCAGCTGATAATGTCTTCATTCTAAATAATGGTGATATCTTAGAAATTGATAAAAAAGCTGCCAGAATTAGTGGTTATACATCTGCAGGCGCAGTTCTCATTGACGGGCAATCTGCTACAGTAAACGATAGTTTGGTTCTACGTCAAAGAAAAGATTTGAGTTCTGATGGTATTCTCTCAGTTGCTTTAACATTAGATAAAGATCATAACTTAATCAACGGTCCTGAAGTTTTATCCTATGGTGCCCTTCTTGAAAGTGATGAGGAAAATGCTAATGCATTAATTTCAGATTTTGTTATTAAATACATTAATAAGAACAAAGAGAATCAAAATCTAATAAATAATTTGCGTTCCAGACAATTCCGAAATGAGTTGCTCAATTTCTTCTATAATCGTACTGGAAGAAAACCTGTAACTTTAGTTTCTGTTCTAGAATACGAAGAATAAATTCCAAAAAATTAAAATTTATAGAGTGACTGTTTATGCGTTTAACCAAAAACAAGCAATGCATAAGCAGTTACTTATTTTTATGTACAATTTCCACGAATGTTTTTTGTATATTATGTACAAACGATTACAATTAATTTGTAAAAAATAGCTATTTAAACAAAATTACTATAGCTATTTCTACTTTCTAATGTATAATAATTACAATAATTCATTTAGTGATAATTTGCTAAAAATGCAGCTTGAAGACCTTACTGCACTATTATTTTTTAGCAATTTATCAGGAGAACGGAGGAAAAAAGAAAAATGAATAATCTAAAGAAAATTACTGCAAGCGCACTAGCTTTAGTTCTATCACTAGGACTTGTTGCATGTAATACTAAGCCTGGCACTGACGGTGGTAGCACAGATACACCAGCAGCGTCTGAAGGAAAAACAGAAGGTACTGCAGGAAAGAAATTATTAGTTTGGGGTCCAGCAGAAGATCAAGCAGAAGCAAGTGGTAACTGGTTGAAGAAACAAGCAGAAGAATTCAACAAAGAAAAAGGCTACGATGTTAAATTTGAATTTGGTACTGTTGCTGAACCAGATGCAAAAACAGAAGTTCTAAAAGACGTTTCTGCAGCAGCTGATGTATACCTATTTGCTAGTGACCAAACTCGTGAATTAGTTGAAGGTAAAGCTTTGGCACGTCTAGGTGGTAAATATGAGGAAGATGTTAAAGCCTCTAACGCTGAAAACTATGTAAAATCAGTAACAATTGATGATGCTTTATACGCATTCCCATTCACATCAAACACATGGTTCATGTACTACGATAAATCAGTATTCTCTGAAGATGATATTAAGAGTCTTGATACAATGCTAGAAAAAGGTAGAGTTGAATTCCCATTAAAGAACTCATGGTATATCCAAGCATTCTTCCTAGCAAACGGTGGTACTATGTTTGGTGATAGTACAGATAATGAAGCTGGCATAGATTTCGGTGGTGAAAAAGGTTATGAAGTAGCTAACTACCTCGTAGACTTGGTCGCAAACAAAAACTTCTTCGTAACTGACCAAAACGGTTTCGGTATCGGTGGTTTAGGTAAGGATATTGATGCTTTCTTCTCTGGTTCTTGGGATGCAAATGCTGTTAAAGAAAAACTTGGTGATAATATGGGCATAGCTCAATTACCTACAGCTAAGATCAATGGCAAAGACTTGCAATTGAAAGCTTTCGCTGCAACTAAAGCTGTTGGAGTAAACCCTGGTTCTAAAGATCTGACATTGGCAATGGAATTTGCTCAATGGTTAGCTCGTCCAGAAGCACAGAAATCTCACTTTGATGCTAGAAACGTTATTCCAGCTCACAAAGATTTACTAAATAATCCAGAAGTTAAGGATAATGCAATTGCTAATGCAGAAATAAACACAATGTTAAATACATCATTCCCACAACCATTTGTTGCAAAAATGAGTCAATGGTGGTCACCAGCAGAAAACTTTGGTACACAATTAGCTAGTGGAGAAATTAATCACGACAACGTTGAAAAATATGTAGATGAATTTAACAAACAAATTAACTCATCTGTACTAGATTAATTTTAGAATATAGAATTAAGTTAATAAGCTAAGGTCTAGCAGATGCCTGCTTATTGCAGGCATCTTTTTTATAAATCTTTGCAATCTCTATAGTTAGGAGGCATATAGATGCGCAGAACATTATCTCACGAACAGAAGCGTGAAAAAGAAGACATTGCTCGTGCCTATAGGTTAAATAATCAAACTGAAAATGTACCTTGGACAGTTAGAAATGCTCTTCTCAAAGGTAACTGGGCTAGCAAAATCTCATTTTTAATTATGGGATTTGGTAATTTAGTTTATGGCCAAGTTATAAAAGGCTTCTTATGGTTGCTAACACAAGCTCTATATATTTATTTTATGATCACAAGTGGTCTCGAAAATTTATCATTATTCGGATCCTTGGGATGGTTAGAGCAACAAGAAGTTTGGAATCCAGAAAAAGCAATATACGAATATCAGGCAGGTCATAACTCTGTTCTTATTTTGTTATGGGGTGTTATTACAATTTGTATAACTGTAGCCTTTATTTTCATTTGGAGATCATCAGTACGTAGTTCTTACAAAGCTGAATATATAAAAAATGAAGGTTTCGAGCCTGCATCATTTTCTTCAGATGTAAAATCCTTATTCAATCATAGAATTCAAGGTTTACTATTATCATTACCAGTTCTAGGAACTCTCACCTTCTCAGTCTTGCCACTAATCTTTATGATTTCAATGGCTTTTACTAGTTATAGTAGAGAAACTAATAGTTTAGTCTTATTTGACTGGACAGGCTTTGATAACTTCTCTAGAGTTTTACAGCTTAATAACGCTATAGGAAAAACTTTCTGGCCTGTAGTTGGCTGGACTTTTATTTGGGCAGTCTTTGCTACTGCATTAAACTTTATCTTTGGTCTCTTGCTAGCAATGATGATTAATAGAAAGCGTACAAGACTTAAGAGTGTGTGGCGAGTAAGCTTCGCTGCTACTATTGCAGTTCCACAATTTGTTTCATTACTAGTAATCAGACAAATGCTTGCAGCTAATGGTCCTATTAACCTCTTCTTAATCGCTCAAAATGTTATTAAGGATCCTATCCCATTCTGGACTAACCCTAATCTTGCTAGGATAATGGTTATTGTTATTAACCTCTGGGTTGGTATTCCATACACAATTTTACAAGTTACAGGAATTCTCCAAAATTTCCCTGAAGAATTTAGAGAGGCTGCTAGAATTGATGGTGCTAGTGAAACTCAAACATTTAGACACATCACTCTTCCATATATCTTACAAATAATGGGACCTTTCTTGATCACACAATTCACAGGAAACGTAAATAACTTTAACGTTATCTACTTATTGACAGGTGGTGGTCCAGCAAGATTTGGTTCAACAGCAGGATATACAGACCTACTAGTAACATGGTTATACAAACTAACTGTTGATAATCAATTCTATAACATCGGATCAGTTATCGGTATTTTCACATTTATCGTACTATCAGTAGTTGCTTTGACCTTGTACCGCTTCACCTCTGCAAGCAAACGTGAAGGAGGTAAATAATTATGAAAAAGACAAATATTGAAAAATTTGAATACCAAAAGAACAAAGCTCCAGTAAAGCAAATTGCAATTGATACTCTAGTTCATGTAATTTTGGCAGTTCTAGCTATAATTTGGCTCTTCCCTCTTGTATGGTTAATCCTAAACTCATTTAGAGGTAATCCCGGAGGCAGTGGACATTTTATAGGTAACTATATACCTACTCTATTCCCGGAGGAATGGACATTGGCCAACTACAAATCTCTATTTACTCCTGATAGAACAGCAGTAATCAACTTTCCAAGATTGTTCTTTAATACATTATTAATTTCTGTTTTCTCATGTATTATAAGCACTACCTTTGTAGTTGCTGTTTCCTACGTAATGAGCAGACGCAGATTCAAAGCACGTCAAGGTATAATTCGCTTCTCAATGATCTTAGGACTTTTCCCAGGATTTATGGCAATTGTTGCTATTTATCAAATCCTTAAAGCTTCTGGTCTATTAGAAGGAAACTTTATCTATTTAGCATTAATACTCATGTATTCTGCTGGTTCAGGAACAGGCTTCCTGTTATTAAAAGGTTATATGGATTCCATACCTTACGACCTCGATGAAGCTGCAACTATAGATGGTGCTACTCAATGGCAAATATTTACACGCATTATAATTCCGGTTGCTAAACCAATGATTGTTTATCAAGTATTGACATCATTCTTAGGTCCTTGGTTAGACTTCATCGGTGCAAGAGTTATAGCTGGTGCAAATGCAAATTATTGGACTGTCTCAGTTGGATTATTCAACATGTTGCAACAAGAAAATATTAATAGATGGTACGGCTCATTCTTGGCTGGTGCAGTACTAGTTACAATTCCAATTGGTGGATTAACAATCTATATGCAAAGATTCTATAACCAGAGTCTTGCCGGTGCAGTCAAAGGTTAAAAGATTAATACTTTTACAACGGGGGCTCATAAAAAGGGTCCCCGTTATTTTTATAAGAAAGGTAAACATAAATGCAAAAAACAAAATTTAATTTTCGTAAAACTTTAAGTTTATTACTTGGCTTAACCCTATTATTTTCTAGTACAGCATGTAACAGTAATAATGACTTAAATAAAGAAGTCAAAGCAGATTTCAAAGAATACTTAGAAATGAAGCCTGTTAGTATTGATGATAAATATGATACTTATTATGAAGTTTTCGTATATTCATTTGCTGATAGTAATGGTGATGGGATTGGAGATTTCAAAGGTTTAACAGATAAACTAGACTATATAAATGATGGCAAAGATGAAACTATGACAGATTTAGGTGCTAATGCTATCTGGTTAATGCCTATCAACCCTTCACCTACCTATCACAAGTATGACGTAAAGGATTATAAAGCAATCGATCCTCAGTATGGTAGCATGGAAGATTTTGACGAATTCATGAAAGCTGCTAAATCACGTGGCATCAAGGTCATTTTAGATTTGGTCATGAATCACTCATCCAGTGAACATCCTTGGTTCCAAGAAGCTGTATCAGCTTTAGAAAAAGGTGATCTTGATAACAAGTACATAGACTATTACTTCTTCAGCAAAGAAAAGAGAGCTGACTATTGGTATCCTGTCGGAGATACCGGCTATTATTACGAGGGTAAATTCTGGTCAGAAATGCCTGACCTAAATCTTGATAATGAAGATCTAAGGGCAGAATTTAAGGATATAATGGAGTTCTGGCTCAAAGAAAAAGGTGTTGATGGTTTCAGATTAGATGCTGTTAAAGAATTTGATTCTGGCAATAACCCACATAACATTGAAATATTGAGCTGGATAAACTCTACAGCTAGATCTATAAAGGATGACGTATATATAGTAGGTGAAGCTTGGAGTAATTTCTCTATGTATAAACAGTATTACGAGAGTGGAATTGATTCATTCTTTGACTTCGCTTTCGGTGACCAAGGTGGAATTACAGTCAGTTCAATTAATAAATCTGATGGTCAAAGTTACGCTGCTAATTTAGAAACAGTTAACCAAAAGATTCTTGAAGTTAATCCTAAAGCCATTAATGCTCCATTTATGAGTAATCACGATACAGGTAGATTAAGTGGTTTCTTATCTGGAGATCCAAACAAACTAAGAATTGCAGCTGCTGCAAACATTTTTACTACTGGTAATAGTTTCGTTTATTACGGTGAAGAAATTGGTATGCGTGGTTCTGGTCGCGACGAAAACAAAAGAGCATACTTCTATTGGGGAGATAATGATAAATATCAAACCAAGGGGGCTCAATTAGATGAAAACGCTTACGGCTATCCTTTCTCATCAGTAAAAGAGCAAGAGGCTGATCCTAATTCACTATTAAATTATTACAAGAAAGCTATCCGAATTAATAGTGCCTTCCCTGAAATTAGTCGTGGTATTACTACTAAAGCTGAAGGCATAAATAATAAAGAAATATGCGCAATTCAAAAAACTTGGACAGATACTGATGGTAAAGAACATACTGCATTAGTTATGATGAACTTCTCCAGTTCCGATACAATTGAACTTGACCTAGCATCAACAAGCTTCGCTGATTATAAGCTTGTAGCACGCCTTGGAGATGCAGAAGGTAATCTACCTACTCAAGATGCTAGCAAGCTCACTATACCTAAAGCAGGAGCCTTAGTACTTAAACCAGCTAGCTAAGCACTATATCTAAATAATTTATTAGAAATGAATTTCTAAAATAAAAATAATAGTCTGAGTTGATAAAAATAATATCAACTCAGACTGTTTTCTTTTTATGCTAAGTATTTTTTGATATATAATGATATTTATTGAATGCTTTTTGGAGGAAATAAATGTCAAGTACAAGTTCTTTGAAAAAATCTACAACTAGGATTTTTTCTGTTTTATTGGGTAGTATAATTCATGCGATAACTATTAATGTGTTCATGAATGCTGCAGGAATTATTCCTGGTGGCTTTGTTGGTACAAGTTTATTAGTACAAAAGATTTTTCTTAAATATTTTGGAATTAATATCTCTTATGCCGCACTTAATATTACTCTTAACTCATTGCCCGCTATTTTTGCGTTCTTCTACTTAGGAAAAAGGTTTGTACTTTACTCAATAATGTTTATTGTTTCCTCAAGTTTATTGGTTGACCTTATACCCTGTCTCTTATACACATCTGACGCTGCCGACGAGCGATCTAGTGTAGA
>OJLW01001018.1_pt1 | contig 11296 bp, 7 predicted proteins | sample 1597021 | NCBI WGS metagenome assembly OJLW01 (sample SAMEA3904676, study PRJEB24821) | metagenome | biome: Builtin; feature: hospital; material: surface | place: USA | collected 2013-06-03
ATCGTCTCCTTATGCGATTAGGAGCAACCGTTCCGACTTTACCTTTATATGAACTATATTTCCGGCTTTTGCGAGTGAAAGAAGTGACTTGCAAAACAAGCTTCTGCATTATACGTTGTACTTTCTTTTTGTTTACATAGTAGCCGTGATTTCTTAATTCTCCAGTCACTCGACGATAACCATAATGCTTGTGAGTCTCTCTGATTTCAAGAATCTTTTCCTCAATTTCTTTGTCAGGATTTTCTCTATCTAATCTTTTCTGCCAGTACATATATGTTGCTTTAGGCATGCCTGTATAAGAGAGAAGGTCTTTTAGTTTGAATTCTCCTCGGAGACTGTTGATGACGAGTGCCGTTCTCTCATTTTTGCCTCGTCCTCTAAACGCAGTCTCCTCAGTTCTTTTAAAAAGGCATTCTCGATTCTTAACTTAAGCAGTTCATCTTCTAATTCTTTAACATGCTCTGCACTTGTATCAACTATTCTTTCTTCCGCTTCTTGAGCCTTACTATCTATCTTAGCTATCTTAGGTTTATCCAATTTTCTTTTTCGACCTTTCTTGCGAGGTTTCAAAGCATCAGGACCGGCAGCACGAAAGCGACTGACCCAGTTACAAATCATACTTGGATTGCTTATACCTTCTTGAATTGCCAAGTCTTGATATGAAATCTCACTTGATAGATATAACTCTACAATAGAAAGCTTCATTTCGAAAGAATATTTTTCTTTTTTACGAGAACGCATTAATCCTTCGTCACCAAACATTTTATATGCATTAATCCAACTGCGTAACTGTGTCTTAGAGCCAAGACCATATTTTTTAGAAAGATATTTCGTTCCACCTTTGTCATCCAAATATTCTAAAACAACTTTCTTCTTAAATTCAAAACTATATTTTGCCATAAAAATACCGACCTCCCATTCGTTAGATTTTGGTCTAACTTTTGGGGGTCGGTACAGTTTATATAACAGAGGGTCTATTTTTGTTTAATTTTAACGGGTTTTTGTGATATTTAAATGTAATACATGTTTGTATATTTTTTATTAAATTGGTTATACTTGTATTGATTTTAATAGAGTTAGGTGAGTATGGAAAAAGAGAGTAAAAAAAGCAGTTCAGCATTCTTGAGAATTGCTGGTTATATTAAACCGTTCAAATTACAAGCTATAGTTGGTCCAGCGGCCAAAATGATAGAAGCAGTCATAGAGTTATTAATACCTCTAATTATGGCTAAAATGATTGATTCAATACCTAAACATCAGGGTGATAGTAAGTTTTTCTTATTGTCAGGTCTGGGGTTATTGTTAATTGTTATTGCCAGTTTCGGATTTTCATGTATTTGTCAGTACATGGCTTCTGTAGCATCACAAGGTGTAGGGACACATATAAGACGAGATCTATATAAAAAGATTCAAACTTTCTCCTTCAGACAATTGGATAAATTTGGTGCAGTTAGTTTGAGTAATAGATTAACTTTAGATATTGGAAACATTCAATTTGCAGTAGCTAAATTTATTAGGTTACTATTCCGAGCTCCATTATTGATAATTGGCTCTACTGTAGCTGCCTTTATTATTTCTCCATCTATAGCACTTATCTTTATTCCTATAATTATTTTTATTTTTGCACTTTTAATATTTTTAATGAGCAAGACAATTCCTATGCAAGTACAGGCTCAAGAGGATACTGATGAGTTAGGTAGTTTAGTCCAAGATCAATTAGGCGGTATTAGAATTATTAGGGCATTTAATCGCTCTAAACATGAGAAGGATTTTTTCCTAAAGAATAATAAAGCTTTAAACTTTATTCTTGAGAAAATAGGTAAACTTTCGGCACTGCTTACACCAGGTTCAGCTTTGATAATTAATCTAGCAACTATTTTTGTCTTGGTCCTTGGTGGAGATAGAATCCAAATGCAGACTTTAACTGCAGGAGAATTGATCGCACTAATTAATTACTTGGGCTTAGTTTTGCAAGGTGTCACAGTTCTAACAACTCTTCTAGTAGAAGTTCCTAGAATTATGAGTTCATGTGAGAGATTAGCAGAGGCACTTGATACTGAGCCTGAGATTCAAGTGTTAAGTGAAGAAGAGATTAATCTAATTGATAGCGAAAGATATAGAACAGCAGATCCTAAGTCGGCAAAAACATACGCATTAGAAGTAGCTGATGCAAAAGATGATAATCTCTTGTGTGTAAACTCTATAGATTTTGCCTATGCACGAGATGCAAAACCTGTTTTGGCTGAAATTTCTTTTGCACTAAATAGAGGAGAAAGTTTAGGTATTATAGGAGCTACCGGTTCTGGAAAGAGTAGTTTAGCGAGAATAATTCAAAGATTCTATGAAGCTAGTTTTGGCCAAATTTATATTAATGGTAAAGATATAAGAAATATGGAGAGAGCTGAGATTATTCAAAATATAACTTATGTTCCACAAAAACCACTCCTGTTTACAGGTACTATCAGAGAGAATATTAGTCTAGGTCTATCAGAAGCGGAGAAAGATGAATTAGCTAACTTAGATAAGATACTCTGGGATGCTCTAGAGATAGCACAGGCTAAGGATTTTGTTGAAGGTAAACAGAATGGCTTAGATGCTGAAGTTGAGAGAAATGGTAGAAACTTTAGTGGTGGACAGAGACAGAGACTATCAATTGCTAGAGCTTTGGCGTTACAAACTCCTATTGTAATATTTGATGACTCAGCTAGTGCCTTGGATTATGCTACTGAAGCGAAATTGAATAATGCTATACGTAATTTGTCTTGGAAACCTGCGATGATTTACATATCACAAAGAGTTAGAAGTATGCAGAATATGGATAAAATTATTCTGCTTGATACAGGACGAATAGTTGCTGAGGGTACCCATGAAGAACTGCTCGAAAACAGCCAACTATACAAAGAGATTTATCTAAGTCAAGAAAAGCCAGTAGAAGCAGGTGATAATAATGAGTAGAAATAGAAAAAATAAGAATATTTCCAATCAATCTATCTGGAAGAATTTCCTACGCCTTATGGAATATGGTAAAGACTATAAGTTACTCCTTGCTTTCACGATTTTTCTAGGTCTTCTAGTAGGTGTTTTCCAGCTATTAGTTCCTTTGCAAATTGCAAAAATTCTTGATGCTTACGTTGTCGGTAATTATAAGCAAGTACAAAATATTTCTATACTTGCCGTTATTTATATTTTTTCATTTGTAGCAGAGTTAATACTAGGTCGAAATGTTGCTAAATTAAGTAATAGAATAAGTAGTAGTTTAAGGGGCGAAACTTTTGCCCATTTAACAGAGCTACCAACCTCATTCTATGATAGAAGTAAGCAGGGAGATGTAATAAGCAGACTAACAAATGATGTCCAAGCTGTGGCTATTTCTATACAGAATATTTTACAAGAAATATTTTCTGGTGTTGTTATCCTAATTGGAGCAGTAATACTAATGCTTAGAATGGATTTATTGGTAGCATCTCTGGTTATCTTATTAACTCCAATTTCATTTTTTATTACAAGTAGTATTGCCTTTGCTTCAAACAAGCTATTCTTAGAACAGTCCAAAGTTACAGGTGAAATCCAAGCATATTCAGAAGAGATGATTACCGGACAAAAAGTGATACGTGCTTTTGCTGCAGAGGACAAGACACAAACTGAATACGATAAGCTAAATGAGCAATTATATGAAGTTGGTCAAAAAGCTCAATTTGTCTCATCCTTGACTAATCCGGGTACAAGATTGGTTAATAACATTACATATATTGTAGTTGGAGTTATGGCAATTGTTTTGGCTGCAAAAGGTGAGATCAGTGTTGGTGCAATTAGTGCATTTCTGACTTATGCTTTGCAATATGCTAAACCAGTTAATCAGATAGCTCAAGTTATGACAGAAATTCAGGCAGGACTGGCATCATCAGAAAGAATTTTTGAAATCTTAGACCTTGAGAGTTTGGATTCAGAGATAGACAAACCAGAGTTGACATTCCAAGGTGGAAATATAGAATTCACTGATTTAAGTTTCGCTTATGAAGAGCATCAGAAATTAATAGAAAACTTGAATTTAAGTGTTAAGTCAGGACAAACTGTAGCGATTGTCGGTCCAACTGGTGCGGGCAAGACTACTCTGGTTAATTTGCTGATGCGCTTCTATGAGCCACAAAAAGGTGCAATTTATCTAGACTCACAAAACATTGCTGAAGTAAAAAGAGATAGTGTGAGATCCTTGTATGGTATGGTCCTGCAAGAAACATGGTTGTTGAGATCATCAATTTTTGACAATATCGCTTATGGAAAATCAGACGGAAAAGCTAGTGAGGCCGAAGTAATAGAAGCTGCTAAGAAGGCGCAAGCTCATGATTTCATTATGCAATTAGAAGAAGGTTATCAAACCAAACTAGCTAGTGCGTCTGCAAATCTTTCTACAGGGCAAAAGCAATTATTGACTCTTGCAAGAGTATTTATAAGCAAACCTGACATGCTAATTCTTGACGAAGCAACTTCAGATATTGATACCAGAACAGAAATCTTGGTACAAAAAGCTTTCGCCGAACTAATGAAGGGTAAGACCAGCTTCATAATTGCCCATCGACTTTCTACAATAAAGAATGCCGATCTGATACTGGTTATGAACCAAGGTGATGTAGTAGAAGTAGGTACTCATGATGAACTTATAGAGAAAGAGGGATTCTATTACAATCTATTTAATAGCCAATTTGCTTAGCTAGTTAAACAGTTTTAGAACTCAATTAGACAAATTTAAAGCCTGCATGAAAATCTCATGCAGGCCTATTTGATTTAGCAAAAATTATAATTATTTGCGATTAAAGGTCTTACTTACGATTAAATGTATCTTTTAGACCTACTGATTGGTTAAAGATCAATTTATTTTGATTTTCTGGTCTATTATCTCTTGTGAAGTAACCTTTACGCATGAATTGGAAGTGTTCTTCTGCTTGAGTATTTAGTAAGCTTGGCTCACACTTCGCTTGAAGTATTTCCAATGAGTCAGTGTTAATTACGTCTTTGTAATTCTCGGCTTCATCTGGATTAGGAACAGTGAAGAGTGGTTTGTAAATTCTTGCTTCCAAATCTAGAGCTGTTGTTTTTTCTACCCAATGGATTGTACCACGAACTTTTTCACCTTCACGAGCTTTACCACCCTTAGTAACATCGTCGTAAGTTCCGTAAACTTTTGTAACATTACCATTTTCATCAGTATCAAAACCAGTACACTCAACTATATAAGCTTCACGTAGTCTAACTTTATTGCCTACATATAGACGATTATATTTCTTAACTGGTTCAATCATGAAGTCATCACGCTCAATCCAAAGATGCTTACTGAATGGTAAATCACGGCTGCCTCTTTCAGGAAAGTCTGGGTGATTATCAACTGAGAAGTATTCAGTTTTGTCATCAGGATAATTAGTGATTTCTAGCTCAACTGGATCAAGTACAACAAATCTTCTATCAGCGTTTTCGTTTAAGTCGTCACGTAAATTAGATTCTAAGAAAGAATATTCAATCATGTTCTGACTCTTAGTGATACCAACACCCTCAGCAAAATTACGGATAGAAGTAGGTGTGAATCCACGACGTCTTAAACCTGCAATTGTAGGCATTCTAGGGTCATCCCAACCATCTACTAAGCCTTCTTCTACAAGTTGACGTAATTTACGTTTGCTCATAACAGTGTATTCAATACCCAAACGACTAAACTCGATTTGTCTAGGTTTAGATGGAACAGAAGTATTGTCACGTACCCAGTTGTACAAAGGTCTATGGTCTTCAAATTCCATTGTACAGAGTGAGTGAGTAATATGTTCTAGAGCATCTTCTATAGGGTGTGCAAAGTCATACATAGGGTAGATAGGCCATTCTGTGCCTGTTCTATGGTGAGGAGTATGGCTGATTCTATAAATGACAGGGTCACGCATGTTAATGTTTCCTGCGCTCATATCTATCTTGGCTCTTAATACCATAGCACCATCTTCAAATTCTCCAGCACGCATGCGTTCGAATAATTCTAAGCTTTCTTCAATAGGGCGATAACGATATTCTGATTCGATACCAGGTTCTGTTAATGTACCTCGATTTTGACGAATTGTTTCAGCTGAAGACTCATCAACATAAGCCATATCTTTCTTGATCAACTCGATTGCAAATTCGTACATTTCTTGGAAGTAATCAGAAGCATAGTAAAATCTATCACCCCAATCAAATCCTAGCCAATGTATATCAGAAACAATTTGATCTACAAAGTCTTTATCTTCGGAAACAGGATTAGTGTCATCCATACGTAAGTTGCATAGACCATTGTATTTTTCTGCAATGCCAAAGTTTAAGCACACAGCTTTTGCATGACCTATGTGAAGATAACCATTTGGCTCTGGTGGGAAACGTGTATGAACTGTCATACCTTCAAATTGACCATCTTTAGCTAGATCTTCATCGATGAATTTTTCAATAAAGTTATTGCTTTCTAAAACATTTTCTTCATTATCTGCTAATGTAATATTATTTTTGTTTTCTGCCATAAATACCTCGTAATATTTATTATTTTAGTTCATTGTTTAATCTGTCTAAACTATGTTGTAAACGTTTAAGAGATTCTTCTTTGCCTAGATAGCGCAAAACCTCAACCGTTCCTCCAGGTGTAACTGATTGACCAGTAACAGCGATACGAATAGGGAACATAACGGTACCATTTTTAAGTTCATTAGCTTCGGCATAATCTACCATTGCAGCTTTGATTGCATCGTCATTCCATTCTGTATCTTCAAGTATGTTTAAAAAGTCACTTAGAACTTGTTGTGAAGATTCTAATGTAGACTTACTCTTCTTATGAACTAGTAATTCTAAATCGAAATCTTGTAATCCAGACATGAATGCAATCTTTTCTGGAATCTCTGTTAATTTACTAATTCTACTTTGAAGGTTTTCAGCTAGAAGTTTCATTGTGTCTTCAGACATTTCTGGATCAACTTGTAAGAAGAATTCCTTTGAAATTGTAATGAATTCATCTAAGCTGAGTTTCTGCACATAATGCTCATTGTACCATTGAAGTTTAACTTCATCGTAGGTTGCAGGGGACTTAGCTATGCCCTCAACACTAAATGCTTTTTCTAATTCTTCTAATGTGAAAAATTCTTGTGTACCTTTTGGTGACCAACCTAACATCGCTAAGTAATTAACGATAGCTTCAGGAAGATAACCTTCTTTAAGTAAATCTTCTAGACTGGTTGCGCCATGACGTTTGGATAATTTAGTTCCATCATTACCATTAATCAAGGGTAGGTGAATGAATTTAGGAACATCAAACCCAAAAGCTTCATATAGATGAATGTATTTTGGTGTTGAACTTAAGTATTCATTACCACGTACAATATGAGTAATATTCATTGCGTGGTCGTCAATTACGTTAGCATAATTATAAGTAGGGAAGCCATCTGACTTTAACAAAACTTGATCTTCAAAAGTGGAATTCTCAAAAGTAAGTTGACCATATACCTCATCAGTATAAGTAATTTCTCCCTCTGTAGGCATGGCTTGACGAATGACATAAGAAGCACCAGAAGCTAATTTTTCTTGAACTACTTCATTGCTTAAATTTCTACAATGTCTATCATATCCGATAAAATCAGATCCTGAAGCTTTCTGTTGAGCTTGGACTTCTTCTAGACGTTCAGCTGAGCAGAAGCAGTAGTAAGCTTTACCATTTTCTAGTAAAGGTTTGATAGCTTCTTTGTAGATGTCTTTACGTTCACTTTGTACATAAGGACCATAATTACCACCAATATCTGGACCTTCATCATGCTGTAATCCTGTGATTTTTAAAGCTTGATAAATTTTATCAACAGCACCTTCAACAAAGCGTTCCTGATCGGTGTCTTCAATCCTTAAAATAAAATCTCCACCAGCACTCTTGGCTACTAAGTACTCGAATAAAGCAGTTCTTAGATTACCAATATGCATGAATCCTGTAGGAGAAGGGGCGAAACGTGTTCTAACTTTATTATTCATCATAAAATACTCACTTCCTAATCAATCACTAGTTTAAGCCTCGTAGGGCTTATAGCTTCTACAATTTTAGCATAAATTATTATGAATTTTAATCACATTAGCTAACACGAAGAAGCTAATGTGTAAAATAAAATCTGACTTTGCTCAGTTATTTTTTGAGTTTATTACTCTTGTTGTATAAGAATCGTCTGAAAAGTATCATTATTATTTCAATGAGGATTACTAATAACAAAACTATTGCTAAAGCATATATAAGCCTAACTATATTTTCGTTTTCACTAATAGTGCTAAGCAAGTTTTCTATAACATTATTTTGGCTATAGATGTCAATGCTAGATCCTACTTCAGCTGAGAATGAATCTCCATTAGGCAAAACCATAGTTATATTCCCAAGACTTTCACCTGCAGTGATTGGCAGATTAATTGGATCTTTCATCTTGAGGCTAATCTGAGGAACAATTTCACTAATAAAAGTTGGTTTAAGGTAATAAGCAGTACTCAGATAAATAAGTTCTACTTGAACCCCATTATTTAGTGCTATTGTATCGAAATAATCTCCTCTCTGTACAAGAACAGTACGAATAAACTTGGAAGATATTTCATTATGCAATGAATTTGCCTCAATAATAGAATTATTGAAAATTCTAGAGATATCATTGTTTTCATCTTTGTAATTAATGTTTTGCAACATGTAGATCGAATAGCTATCTCCAGGAAAAATATAAGCAAAACTCGTACTATTACCATTGCTTGCGCTTAAAGCACCTGTTATTTCATTTCTTGTCCAAGTCCAGACAAAGTCCATACGGTTGCGTAAGTATAATGGTCTATTCTGATCTTCTAGAGGTGAAATGTAAATTTCATTGCTGCTGGTGAATATCTTTTTGAATAGAGTATTTGTATATGCTGCAGTAATTAATGAGCCCATATCTTGGGAGTTGGTTAAGAGTTTTATATTACTTACATTGCCCTCAATTATAAGTTTACTATTATCCATGTTTAGGTTGCGAAGCCTAGAATTTACTAGAGTTTGAAAGCTTTCTACAGATTTACTTAAACTCAAAGTTAGAGCTTCTAATGCAGCTTTTGAATCATAGAAAAGTGTTGCATATACCAAAAATTGAACCTCATATTTTGAACCAGCATTCAGAATGATGTTAGAAAGGTTTTCTTGAGCTGATTTCATTGCTGTCTCATTACTAATAGTAATTGGTGTGTTAATCTCAAGAGTTTCAATAGCCAGTAGGGAAATTAGTATATTGAGTGCAAGTGGATCTTCACGTTCAATATGCTCATTCTTTTTGTATAGTTGAGATCTGTTTAGATTGTCAAAAACATAATAGTTATCAAACTCAGTAGTGTAGTCTAGAGTCCAATTATCATTTGCGTTGTGGGAATTAATTTCTGGAGAATTATTGCCTCCACTGTCAGATGAACTGCTGCTAGTGTTGTTAGTGCTTTCAACATTAGTACTGGTGTTTTCTGAATCTTCTTGAGCTACATTAGTTGTGCTGTTTTCATCAGCAAAAACCATAACAGGGGTAAAAATAGAACTGAAGAAAAATGCAAAAACAATTAATAAAATATTAAATTGTATTATTTTATTGTTTTTAAACATTTTCTTAACCCCAATCTCCCAAACTTACTTGTATTTCATTTTAATATAAAAACGTAAACTATGCTAACTAAAGAGAGGTGAAAACATAACAAAAATTTGAGCAATATATTAAATTAATCTATTATAATGATTATAAGAAAATTCTCTTTAACTACATATTCAGAGAAGTAAAGACAGGAATGAAATTAAAATATGAATACAAAAACTAATCTTGTAAAAAAATCAAATAAAATAAGAAGCTTACGTTCATGGATGGTATTAGCACTTGTTTGCACTATGTTACTGAGCGCATGTAGAAGTAACACGGTTCCAGAAATTATGGAATACGATGATTATGGCAAAAAAGTAGCTCTTAACATAGCAGAAAATTATCCTAAACGAGTTGCAGGTTCAGAGTCAGAAACTGCAGTAGCGGATTTAATAAAAAAAGAATTTGAGTCTTTTGGATATAACGTAGAAAACCAAAGTATAGAGTTAGAATCAGGCGGACATAGTAGAAATTTAATTGTTAAAATTCCGGGCAAGGGTTTCGTGGCTGAAGAAGATACAGATTCAGAGTTGGACTTCTCAATTTATGAGAGAAGAGCAAAAGAAGAGTATGGGCTTTTTAGAAGAAAAGTTATTGTAGCAGCTCGTTATGATTCCAATCCTAATGCACCTGATAATAATGATGGTATTTCAGATAATGCTTCAGGTATTGGTGCGTTGTTAACTTTAGCCAAACAACTTAAAGAATATACAATGGGTTATGATGTTGAATTAGTAGCTCTTGGGGCAGGATTCTCTAATAATGCAGGTTCTCGTAAACTATTAGAGAGTAAATCTCCAGAAGAAATTAAGAATATTGATGCATTCTACGAGTTTAGAAGCTTATATGGTGGTGATAAACTATATGCACATTCAGGCTGGTCATCTACTTATCCAAAGCAAAAGTACAAATTGCGTCAACCTGCATATCAACTTGCTGAAGTTGCATATGATGAATCAGTTTCATACTATACAGGCGTTGTTCTGTACCAGAACCAAATATCTCTACAAATTGATAATATGTTGCTTAATACTGAAGCTCCAGAAGGTTTTGGTGAAGCTCCAGGGAAGATTGTTTTCAGAGAAATGAGCGAAAATGAATCTGATTATAGAGAGTTCGATAAACGAGGAGTGCCAGTTGTATATCTTGAATCTTACAATTACTCCGGAGAGAGTATGGATGATATTAGTGAAAATAGAAATCCAAATTTCTCTAGTACTAACTATATAGTTAGAGGTACAGATTTTGATAATATTGAGACTCTTGGAAACTACTCTGAAGAGGATCTTTTGCAAAATAGAATCAATGCGTCTGCATTTATGGTACTGAAATCGATTGAAACTGGAGTTATCGGCTCAAGCAAAAATTATTAGTTTTGTAATTTTATGGATTTTATTGAAAAGTACGCACAGTATCTGTCGCAAGCAAGTAAGAATATAAAACATCTTTTTATAAAAGTGCCTTCGCTGATTTCAGCAGACTTAGATATGTACTTAGATAATCTCCAACTTGAGTTTGAGCAATCGCTTAATGCAGGTTTTACTTTTAATGAATTGGAAACTTTATATATATCAAGTGGGCAGTCTGAAGACTGTCTCTTATACACATCTGACGCTGCCGACGAGCGATCTAGTGTAGAT
>OJLW01001019.1_pt1 | contig 11293 bp, 6 predicted proteins | sample 1597021 | NCBI WGS metagenome assembly OJLW01 (sample SAMEA3904676, study PRJEB24821) | metagenome | biome: Builtin; feature: hospital; material: surface | place: USA | collected 2013-06-03
TAGATCTTCGCCACTGGGGTGCTAACGACACCGTCGGTGACCTTATTAAGGGTGTATCGCTTCCGATGGCACCGGAGTATGACTCGGTGATGAACTACCTCTACCAGTTTGGCAAGTTCAACTACTCGGAAAAGCCATACCTGCTTGAAACCCCCAACGGCAACGCGGTTGTCCCCGCCGACTGGGATGTGCTGAAAATCAATACTCCGCGTATTGCTGCTGACAACCTTGAAATCGGCGACTTCAGTGCCATGGCCGGTGCCATCATCGACAACAAACCAGAAGCACCCGCCAAGGAAGAAAACAAGGTAGAAGCACCCGCCGCCGACAAGGCAGACGACAAGGCAGACGACAAAGCAGAAGCACCAGCACAGGTCGAAGCAGAAGCAGAAGCCCCGGCCAAGGCTAATGACAAGGCTAACGACAAGGCCGAGGAGAAGGTACAAGACCAGGCTGAAGCTGAGCAGGAAGCACCGGCCAAGGTCGACAACGCCAAGAAGCAGGCAGACAACAACAAGCCTGCAGGAGCAGACGTCAACATCGCCGCCATCATCGCCCCGATCGTCGCACTGCTGGCCATCGTCGGAATCGGCATCGGCTTCGCCAACATGATGCTCTAAAACCAACACACCCAAACCACAAAGAGTGTGCCCCAATGAGGGCACACTCTTTTCGTCTCTACACCTGATCGTCTAGCACGACCACAAACCCAGCTAGACGGTCTCGAAACCGCCTTCACAAACCCCCAGGTGATAACGAACACCATGGTCAACACGGAGCTCATCGTCTGGTTCCACAAACACAGAGCTAGACGATCGGTCCGAGCGCCCTTCTTCGTCTGAAGGGGGATCATTGACGCTGTAGCGCCTACTCGCTGACCGAGAACACCTTCTTCTTCGGTGCCGCCTCCGCAGCCGATCCCGCCACGGAGATCTTGGGGGCGTCGAGGACGTCGGTCATGAAGTCGGCGACCCACTGCAGCAATTCCATATCGCGCAGGTTTGGAGCGTTGAGTGCCCGCTTTGCCCCGCCTTCCTTGGGCATCGGCACCTGCAGCGCCTTTGCCGCAGCCCGGAAGTTCGCCCCCGGGTACAAGCGCTTCAGGCGCACCTGCTTGGAGTCAGGCAACTCGACTGGGTGGAGTTTGATGCGCGTTCCCTGGGTCAGGATCTCGGAAACGCCAACTGCACGTGCCTGGTTGCGCAGTCGGGCTACGGCCATGAGCCGCTCGACCTCAATTGGCAAGGTGCCAAAGCGGTCGATCATGTCGTCGGCTGCGGCGGTTAGGGCGTCGTCGTCACGCGCTTCTGCGAGCTTGCGGTACACCTCGAGGCGCAAGCGCTCGGAGTTGATGTAGGTCTCCGGAATGTGTGCATCCACGGGCAGATCGACGCGGATTTCCTTCGGGCCTTTGTCGGTGGCGTCGATGGGTTTGCCGCTCATGAGGCCCTTGAAGGTTTCCACGGCCTCGCTGACCAGGCGGACGTACATGTCGAAGCCCACGCCGGCGATGTGGCCGGACTGTTCCGCGCCGAGCACGTTGCCAGCGCCGCGCATCTCCAGGTCCTTCTGCGCCACGGCCATGCCGGCGCCCAGGTCGTTGTTTTGGGCGATGGTGGCCAGGCGGTCGTAGGAGGTCTCGGTGAGTGTCTTGTCCTTCGGGTACAGGAAGTACGCGTAGGCACGCTCGCGGGAACGACCCACGCGGCCGCGCAGCTGGTGCAACTGGCTCAGGCCCATGTTCTGGGCGTTTTCCACGATCAGGGTGTTGGCGTTGGCGATGTCCAGGCCGGTCTCCACGATCGTGGTGCACACCATGACGTCGTATTCGCGGTTCCAAAAACCCTGCACGGTCTGCTCGAGCACCTGCTCGCTCATCTGGCCGTGGGCGACCACCACGCGGGCCTCGGGAACGAGTTCGCGCAGTTGGCGGGCGGTCTTTTCGATGTCGGAGACTTTGTTGTGGATGTAGAAGACTTGGCCGTCGCGAAGCAATTCTCGACGAATCGCCGCCGCCACCTGCTTATCCTCTTGCGGACCGACATACGTGAGCACCGGGTGACGATCCTCCGGCGCAGTGGTAATCGATGTCATTTCGCGGATGCCGGTCAGCGACATCTCAAGCGTGCGCGGAATCGGCGTTGCCGTCATGGTGAGCACGTCAACGTGCGACTTCAGCGCCTTGATGTGTTCCTTGTGCTCGACACCGAAGCGCTGCTCCTCGTCCACGATGATCAGACCGAGGTTCTTCCACTGCACGCCAGTCTGCAGCAGTCGGTGGGTACCAATGACGATGTCTACGGAACCATCCGCAAGACCTGCGAGGATCTTCTTCGAATCCGTGGTAGAGGTGAAACGCGACAGCTCGCGAACCTCCACCCCAAAACCATCCATGCGCTGCGTGAAGGTGGAGTAATGCTGCTGGGCGAGCAGCGTCGTCGGCACCAGCACCGCGACCTGTTTGCCGTCCTGCACTGCCTTAAACGCGGCACGCACGGCCACCTCGGTTTTGCCGAAGCCCACATCGCCCACGATCACGCGGTCCATCGGCGTGGGCTTTTCCATGTCTTCCTTGACCGCTTCGATGGCGTTGAGCTGGTCTTCCGTCTCTACGAACGGGAAGGCATCTTCCATCTCGAGCTGCCAGGGGGTATCCGGCGCGAACGCGTGGCCCGGCGCGGCTTGGCGCTTGGCGTAGAGCTCCACCAACTCGCCGGCGATCTCGCGCACGGCGGCGCGCGCCTTGCGCTTGGTGGACTTCCAGTCCGAGCCGCCCATCTTGCTTAGCGACGGCTTCTCGCCACCGGTGTACTTACTCAGCAGGTCCAGCGACTCCATGGGCACCCAGAGTTGGTCGCCGGGCTGTCCGCGCTTGGCGGGCTGGTACTCGAGCACGATGTATTCGCGTCGCGACGCCTCATCGCCGGCCTTGATAGTGCGCTCCGCCATCTTCACAAACTTGCCGATGCCGTGGGTGTCATGCACCACGAAATCACCCGGCTGCAAAGCCAACGGGTCGACGCGGTTGCGGCGGCGCGGGGCGCGTCGCTTAGCGCCGGCGATGTCGCCGACGCGGTTGCCGGTCAGGTCCGTTTCAGTAATAACGACCAAGTTCGGCCCGCCGAAAACGAGGCCTGCGTGCGATAACGCCTGGTAGAGCGTAACTGCGCCATCGACGGGCTCGAGCCCAGGTGTGGCCACTCGTGCGGACACGCCGTGTTCGCGCAGCCGCTCCGCCATGCGGTCGATCGCACCTTTGGCCGGAGCGACATAGGCGGCCTTGCCGTGGTTTTGCGTCACGTGCAGTTTCAGCGTGGCGTAGAGCTGCTCAATCTGCTTCGGATCACCCTTCGGGGCGGGTGCCGCCTCGAACTCGAGCGGCAGCGTCTCTGCATCATCCGCAGCAAACATTCCGGGAGGAGCAAATGTCCACCAGGCGTTTCCAGCCTTCGACGCGGAGACCTCCAGGGACTCGAACGAGCGATACGACGAAGCAGAAACGTCCAGGCCTTCCACCGCCACCGGGCCTTCGGCGCCCATCGCGGCGGCCTCCCAGCCGGCCTCGAGGAACTCGCGGTCGGTCGCTTCCAAGTCGGCAATGCGAGTGCGAACCTTCTCCGGGTTGGTCACCAACACCACCGAACCGGCCGGCATCAATTCCGGCAGCACCGAATACGTCTTATCGGTCAGTGCCGGGATGATCGCTTCCATGCCGTCCGCCGGCTGCTTTTCGGAAATGCGTGCAAGCAGCGACGACAAGGTGGGGTTCGACGGGAATTTGCGGGCCAGGTCGTCGGCTTTGGCGGCCACGGTGTCGTCGATAAGCAACTGCCTTGCTGGAAACAGTTCGACGGCACCAACCTCTTCGATGGTGCGCTGATCCGCAACCGCAAAGGAGCGGATGTCGGTGACTTCGTCGCCCCAGAACTCGATACGCACAGGGTTCTGGGCAGTAGTCGGGAAAACGTCAATGATGCCGCCGCGGGTAGCAAACTCGCCACGGCCCGCAACCATATCCACGTGGTTGTAGGCGAAATGCACCAACTGCTGCGTCAGGTCCTCAAAGTCGGCTTCCTGGTCCACCGCCACCCGAATCGGCTCAATCGCAGGCAAAACCGGCTGGCACACGGCGCGCGCCGCAGCCACGATCACCCGCGGCATATCCCACAACACCTTCGCACGTCGGCCAACAATGTCCGCAGCTGGCGACAAGCGCTCATGGGGCAACGTCTCGTAGGCGGGGAATTGGGCGACCTTGTCGTCGCCAAGCATTGCCTTGAGCTCCGCCGTGAGGTCTTCCGCCTCGTGCCCCGTCGCCGTCACCAACAGCACCGGAGTCTCACGCGCGATCGCACCAGCAGTCCAGGAACGTGCCTGGTCAATGCCGGTAATATGCAGCGAATCTTCCCCCACATGCGTCACCAAACCCTTCAACTTGGGGTCCGTCAACGCCTGGGTGAGCAGCCCACCAAGCACGGGCGGGGTGTTATCAGTCATGCAATGCTTCCTCTTCGTTCGCGTCGCGATCCACAGCGCGCTCATCTCCAGCGACATCTTCACCAGCAATATGCGGCTTGGCCTCCATCCCCCGCAACCCATTCCAACACAGGTTAGAGATGTGCGCCGCCACAATATGCTTGTCTGGCTCACGCTGGTCCAGCCACCACAGCGCAGAATTAGACACCGTGCCAACCAGCGCCTGACCGTACAACCCGGCCATCGCCTCATCTAATCCACGGTGCTTAAACGCCTCCGCCAGCAGGTGGGAAACCTCAGCGGTCACACGGTTAAGAATCGTCGAATACGTCCGCCCCTCCCCCGGCAACTGACCATGCGCAAGGATGACAAACCCGTCGGTGTCATCCTCCACGTACGTCAGCAACGCCAACACACCACGCTCAATGCGATCGCGCCAGCGCCCCTCCTGGATAGACCCCATAATCGTCTCCTCCAGGCGGACCATCTCCCGACGAATAACTGCCTGGTACAACCCCTCTTTACCCCCAAAGTGCTCATACACCACCGGCTTGGTCACCCCGGCGCGAGCCGCAATCTCCTCCATGGAGATCCCGTCGTATCCGCGCTCAGCAAAAGCAGCGCGCCCAACGCCTAATAATTGTTCCCTACGCTGGGGTGCAGTCATTCGCCTACGAGCCATGTGTTCCACTCTAGATCCCTCTCCGACACACCCCATCTTTGGTTGCCACGGGATGTGGTCTACAATCAGCGATGCTATTCCCCATGGTGTAATCGGCAACACTACGGTTTTTGGTACCGTCATTCTAGGTTCGAGTCCTGGTGGGGAAGCTTTTTCATATGGGGAGGGGAAATGAAACGATTCGCAATACTTTCTACAGCTCTATGCGTGATGCTCTCGGGGTGCACTACAGAGCAACCGCTTAACGACGACACCACGCCCAACATCGAATCCGGCACACCATCCGAATCTGCGGCGGATAAGCCTCAAGCACAAGCGTTCGTGTTCGAAAGCGGCGTGCTAGAAATCGGCGACTTCGACCCGTACACAATCGGCGACGACATCTTCGATCCCTGCACGGAAATCACGCAGGAAGAATTCGCCGCTGCGGGGTTTGAGGATGTGGAGCCGGTTTTGGAGAAGTATCCCGAAATCACGCAAGGAAGGAGTTCCTGCATAATTAACCCGGGTCACGGCTCGCTCACACTGGCATTCATGAATAGCAACAAAAGCCGCGAACATTTCGAGTCTCTTACAGACTTAGATGAAACTGTTTCAGATTTGATTCCGACGCTAATCACGTTCGGTCCGGATTCCGGTTTAAGTTCGGCTTGCTTCGCACAGGTGGACACCAAACGCGGCGCCCTAGTTGCAATGGCTTCGGGACTTGAGGGCTATACAACGAGAGAGGATTCCTGTTCAAGGGCTACCTCTGCGATCGAAGCACTTTACCGCGCAAATCAATAGCCGATGTCCAACATAGTGGACATTCTCTTCCGTGAATCTCCACAATCATCTATCTTCGTTTTAAACATCTATTTTCTAGGGGGAAAAATTGATCAAACTTGATACAGCTCTAACTGAACGTGCAATTACGCAGTTAAGAACGATCGCTGAATCGCTGGGGGTTTCAGGCCTTAACTTCACATACAATTCGCTTTCTTCATTCTCACAGGTCAGTGGCCTCGCAGATGCAGGGCGTACTCTGAGCCCAATCGGGGATGTAAACGCACCAGAAGCAAATCAAGCGGTCGCAACCTACCTTCTGGGTACGGCGAACATTCTTGAAACCGCACTGAACAACACGTTGCGGACGGATGACTCTCTGTCCGGTGCGTTGGCGTCGCTCGGTCCGGTGTTTGAGGGGCGCGTTAACCAGGTGCAGCCACAACTGATTGAGCTCCTGCAGAAGTCGCGTTCGGTCGATCCGAAAACCAACACGTTTGCAAACCCGGCGGCAGTCGCGACTGGTGATTCGTCGCTGCACGCCTTGCACGCCAAGTTGTTGGAGACCGACACTTCTCGTGCGATGTCTGCTTCCGAGTTCTGGAACTCAAATGCAGAACTGATCGCCGATGCGATGGAGGAACTCAACGAAGTTCAGCACGCGTTGAGTTCGTCGGCAGAGACATCCTGGATTCACAACGCGATGCGCACCATCACACAGGTCCAGAACGCGGGTATGGAATACGTGGCTAACTCGCGTTCCCTCGCAGCGCACACCGCAATGCTTGCCGACGCCGCAGACGCCGAAAAGCTCATCGCATCCAGCACCGTGATGGCCTATGACGCTGCACCGTCGCCGGAAGAAAAGCTTGCGATCGAACAGGCGTACCTGCTCAACTTTCCGGCGCGAATGACATCAAACTTGGTCGCTGCGATCCCGACGTTTAACCGTCTGCTTCCGGAGTTGAAGGAGATGTCTGGGGACTCCTACAGCGTCGATAGCATTCCCTTGCCAGCAGCGCCCGCATTTGAACCAGCAGAGTTGCCGGAACCAATCCAGAATGCGCTGATCAACCGTGGCTACGGGGATATCGCAAACGCGAAAACACCGTCAGAGGTTCTGCAGAACATGGGGCGGCCCTCGCCAAACGTGCTTGATTCCATTCCGGCAGGTGCTACGCCTACGCAGGCTGCGTCGGCAGTGCTGGCACCGCCAAGCACAAATGCGATGGCTCCGACCCCAGGTGCGATCTCTGCTGGCGCGCACCCAGGTGCGCACAGCCCAACGTTCACCGGTGCTATCACCCCTGCAACCACACGTGGGGCGAACTCGGGCGGGGCATCCGCCGGCACCAATAGCGGCGCGGGTGGATTCGCTCCAATAGCTGGTGGGCCCAGCAACGCTGCAGGCACTGGAAGGCACGCTGCTCGTGGAAACCAGATGGGCGCAGGCACCGGGGTTGGTGTGCCTGGCGGTTCCCGCGGGGGCTCCCCTGCTTCCCAGGCTGTTAGCGGCCGTGGAGCTGGAAATGGCATCGGCACTGGCCGAAGCGCCGGAGCAGGTGCTGGCACCTACTCAGGTGGCGGCATGCACGCCGGTCGTCCAGGGTTTGGCACGGGCGGTGGTATTCACGCAGGGGCTGGTGCTGGTACCGGTTTCGGTGCGGGCTCACCGGGTGCACACAGCGGTTCCCCGCTCGGCTCGACAGGGCACGCGCCGACGGGCTCCGGCACAACTAACGGCGCACATGGTGCACACGGCGCACACGGTGCCCACGCCACAAACGGTGCGCACTCCGCGAACAATGCGGCAGGCGCACACCGCGGCGGTGGTGTCATTGCCGGGCAACCGATGATGGCCGGGCGCAATCAAAACGGTCGCGCATCCGACAAGGCCGCCGCCAAGGTCAAGACAGTTACCAGCGCGGTCGAGCGCGACGGCAACCTCAAGGCACTGCTCGGCGACGCCCCACTATTGCTGCCGGAGGTCATCGGCTACAACGTGCGCCGATAGCCACCGCGATGGGCGACGCTCGAAACAGCAACCCGAAACGAAAACACGCCCCGGTGGGATTCGCGCCGGGGCGTGGGGTCGTCGAGAAGCAATCTAATGCTCGTGGCCGTGCGGGAGTGCAAGGTCCGGTTCTTGGCCAGGCTCAACGATGACAAATTGGCCCATCATGCCCTGGTCTTCGTGGTTGAGCATGTGGCAGTGATACATGTAGGCCAAGGTGGGGTCGGGGTGATACGCGATCTCCACAAGCAACGTCACCGTGGAAAGCGGTGGCACGTCGATGGTGTCGTGCCAGCCGGCAGTGAACTCCACTTCCCCACCCTCAACACTTTGCACGGCGAAGCGTGCGTTGTGGATATGGAAGTTGTGCAGCATGTCCTCGTTCTCATTGGTCACACGCCAGATCTCAGGCCCGTCGTGGTCGACGACAAAGTCGACGCGCGACATGTCCATCGTTTGGCCGTTGATCTCAATGCCATTGAGTCGGAACTCGCGCTCCACACTTGCCGACGACGGCACGTCCAACGGCACCAACGTTTCCGACAACGCGGGCGAAGCCGGCGCATCTTCTGGCGGGGCGGCGATCTCCAACAGGTCGAAGGTGTCGCGGGCGCCGAACATGTCCGCCGTTTCCTTATCCGGCAGGCCGCCAAGATCCGGGAGTCCATCGCTGCGCAACATCACATCCTTGCCCGGCTCGAGATCCACCACGATCTCCACACGCTCGCCCGGGGTAAGCAGCACGCCGTCGACCTCCACCGGGGAATCGAGGAACCCCTGGTCAGTGGCGACGATCTTGAACGGCACACCCAGCGTCAGGTGGTGGAAGCGCAACACGGAACCGTTGAGCACGCGGAGACGCACGCGGCGGGTTGTGGCCTCGAAACGCGGTTTGGTGATGCCGTTGACCACCACGGTGTCGCCGACCCACCCGTGGTCTTCGTCGAGCTGGCCGTCTTCGGTGAACTGGGCGTTGGTCAGGATCACAGGGATGTCGTCGACGCCGTAGTCGGCGGGCAGGCCGGGGATGGCGGTGGTGTCGTCGTCGACAATCAGACCGCCTGCAAGGCCGCGGTAGGCGTGCACGGCGGACATCTCGTGCGGGTGTGGGTGGTACCAGCAGGTCGCAGCGGGCTGGTCGACGGTCCATGACGGCGACCAGGACTCGCCAGGGTCAAACATCAGCGCCGGCCCGCCATCGGCGGCGGCTGGAAGGTGCAAACCGTGCCAGTGCACAACGGTCGGCTCCGGCACGTTGTTGTGCACCGTCATCTCGATGCGTTCGCCGCGCCGCATGTACAGCGTTGGGCCCAAGAACGGCCCGTTGAAGCCCCAAGTCTTGGTCATGACACCGGGGATGATTTCGGATTCGCCCTCCTGGGCGGTTAGTTCGAAGCGGCGCACGTTGCCGTCGAGTGTGCCTTCGTACAGCGGCGGGATAGGCAGCGGGCGTGCTTCGGCGTCGGCACCACGCGGGGTGGGCTGGTTTGATGTCGAGCACCCAGCCAATGCAGCACCCGTGGCTGCGACTGCAACGGCGAAAACGGTCCCTTTAAAAAATGTGCGTCGAGAAAAAGCCATTACGTCCTCCAAAAAGTCGCCGAAAACCATGAATGATCCTACTATCCCGATATATGCGTAACGAGGAAGCGAATGCCCGCCGGTTCATCTGGTCGAACGGCTTACAAAACATTGGCGATCAGGTAGTCGCCCCGAAAACGGTGCTGCCGTGGCTGTTCAATGCTGCTGGGGTGCCGGCGGCGTTCACGTCGTTTCTCGTGCCAATTCGCGAGTCAGGCTCGATGCTGCCGCAGGCGTTTTTGAGCCCGTGGGTGACGTCGCAAAGCTCGCGCAAACGAGTCTGGTTGATCGGCTCGTGGGGCCAAGCGCTGGCCTCTGCCGGCATTGCGCTTAGCGCGCTGTTGCTCGAGGGAAGTGCGCTCGGCATCGCAGTCATTGTCCTGCTTGCGGTGCACGCGGTGTTTCGCTCCATCTGCTCCATCGCAGGCAAAGATGTCCAGGGCCGCACGATTTCCAAAGGCCACCGCGGCGACATCACCGGTCGCGCCACCGCGCTCGCCGGCGGTTTCACTCTCGCGATCGGTCTCGCACTGTCGTTTATCCCCAACGAACTTCCGCAGTGGTCACTCGCCGCGCTGCTCGCCGGCGGTGCGTCGATGTGGGCGCTCGCTTCGCTCGTGTTCATGCGTATCGACGAGCCCACTCCCGACACCGACACCTCCAACGGCCAAGGCTTCCACGACATGTGGAAGCTGGTCACCTCCGACCGCGACCTGCAACGATTCCTCATCGTGCGCTCGCTCATGCTGGTCACCGCGCTTTCCACCCCGTTTATCGTCGTGTTGGGCAGCCGCGAAGGCGCCGACCTCACAGGCCTCGGTGCGTTCATCGTCGCCTCCGGCGGCGCGTCACTGCTTGGCGGGCGGGTTTCGGGCCGGTTGTCGGACAGGTCGTCGAAACGCACGATGGCGTGGGCTGCAGGTTTCGCGTCCACTGTGCTCATCCTGCTCGTTGCCAGCGCACAGCTTGTCGACGACACCATCAACGCCTGGGTCATGCCCCTAGGCTTCTTCCTGGTCAACCTCGCCCACACCGCAGTGCGGGTCAGCCGCAAGACCTACCTGGTAGACATGGCCGACGGCGATAGGCGCACCATGATCACGGGTGCCGCCAACACCGTCATGGGCATCGTCCTGCTCGTTGTCGGCGCAATCTCCTCGGCGGTTGTGCTGCTCGGCCCGCAGGCAGCGCTGATCTTCCTGGCTGTTGTTGGTTACGCCGGTGTGTTTGGTGCCGCGAACCTGAAGGAAGTCTCGGCAAACAAGTAGGCCAGAGCCCATAGGCGTTATGCTTGGGGCCGATCTCAAAACGTCCACCCCCAAGGAGTAATCGAGTGCCTAACCACTCCGATCGCGCCGTTGTCGTGCTCGCGGCCGGCGCGGGAACCCGCATGAAGTCCGACCGCCAAAAGACGCTGCACGAAATCGGCGGGCGCAGCCTGCTCTCCCATTCGCTGCACGCCGCAGCCGGTGTGGAACCGACCTACCTCGTTGCTGTGGTCGGCCACCAGCGCGACCAGGTCGCCCCAGCCGTGGAGCACATCGCCGAGCAGATGCACGTGGAGATCCGCCAGGCGATCCAGGAGGAGCAAAACGGCACCGGCCACGCAGTGCAGGTCGGCCTGTCGGCAATTCCGGATTTCGACGGCACCGTCGTGGTCACCAATGGCGACGTGCCGTTGCTGACGCCGGAGACGTTGCAGGCGCTCGTCGAAAAGCATGAGTCCGAGCATGCCGCTGTGACCGTGCTCTCCCTCGAATTCGACAACCCCACTG
>OJLW01001022.1_pt1 | contig 11280 bp, 9 predicted proteins | sample 1597021 | NCBI WGS metagenome assembly OJLW01 (sample SAMEA3904676, study PRJEB24821) | metagenome | biome: Builtin; feature: hospital; material: surface | place: USA | collected 2013-06-03
CCTAAACAATTAGTATTCAATCTTAATTTATTTTCAACATTAATGTATTTTCTATTTTCTCTTTCATTTTCTTCTTTGGAAAATAAAACTACTCCACCAAAGACAAAAACATTATTATGTACATAATCAAAAACACCTGATTCATCAGTATATATGTATAAATCCACTCTAAAATTTCTCCATAAAAAAATAACCGCCTTTCGACGGCCTTGTGACTGACGATATTACATATCGCTTAAACGTTAATTCAGTTACACAAGTATACAGCATATTTCTATCTGCAACTTTATAATATCACTTACTACTTGCTTTGTCAATTATGTTGCAAAAATTAGGGTAGACTAAAAAAGTCTACCCTGTGTAGTAAAAAATAAGTTACAAAATGATTTAATCAATCTATACATTGTTCTTTCAACATTCCTACAAACCAAAGCAATAATTTTATTTTATCACTTCAGTAATCTTCTTAGTACATACCATCACTAAAAGTGATTACTCAACTTTACTCAACTTTTATTTTTCTTTATTATAGTTAATTGTACTTATGCCTAATATAGTACCTAAAAATGTATCCACAGCAGCCATACAGTACACAACCAAATCGATATGCTCGTATCCTAATTTGCCGCCAATCCCACCTACAAGGGTAGTCAACGCAGGCAAAAATATAATAGCAATCCATTTAAGCACATCATAAGTTTTGTTATCTAATTTCATATTATTTCCTCCTCAAAAACTTACTTCTATCCTTCAAAAATTCGTCGACCTTATCAGCACTCACTAAATAATCACAATACCCAGTAATGCCGAAGTTTTCTCCTTCAATCTTGCCAGTTTTATCGCCAATTCCGATGATCGTGTCTTTGCTACGTTTCATCTTTCCAAAATCCATATTTAATTCAGCAGGAACAAGCACAGCTCTATGCTTTTTAGCAATCTTCACTGCTTTATCATAATCCCTGTCCTCGTAAGTAACTACAGTTTGTTTGATTTCGTCTAACAATTTTTCTTCTTCCATTTTTGATAATCCTTTCACTTCCTCTTTTTGTTTCTTATAACCATTAAGTCCCAACTCCTTCATAAGTCCTGGATAGTCAACAAAACACCAGTTTGTATCGACACCGCCCTCACCAGTTGATGGTATTCCACGCCATTGACCTTGATTTGTGTATTGGTGCATTCCGTATTTGCCGTTGTAGTTTACACTCTTATTCCAGTGTGCTATCCAAATATCGTATTTCTTGATACGCTCCCAATACAAGCGACTATCAAGAAATGCCTTATTGCTGTAAATACCTACGTAATATCCAGCACGCTCAACCTCTGAACAATATCTAACAGTGTAATTCGTTAATTGTGAGTTTGTGTATCTTCGTCCACTCAAACTAAAATCTTCGATATCGAAGTACACAGGATATTCCAATTGCTTACCCTTTAGTGCTTTTAGTGTCATATCAATTTCAGAACTGATGTTTAAATAACTTGCAACATACACACCAACACCTATTCCAGATTTCTTACACTCTCTGTAGTTGTATTCAAATGTTTTATCAATATATCCACCACCATAACCACTTCCAAGACGTAGTATCGCAAATTGTACGCCACTTTGCTTAGCTTTCGCCCAGTCGGGATAGCCGTTATACTTCGATACATCCACACCTACAAGCTTAGTCATATCTTTTTCCTCCTCCTAAAATAATTTGTTTCATCTCTCCTAATATCTTCAACATCTCTTCTTGATTTTTCAACAACTCGTCGTGATCTCTTTGTAGATCCATCGCATTAGTGTTATGATGTTCCAGCTTTTCTTTTAAATCGAGCAGTTGTTTTTTCAAGTCAACTGTTTCATCATAGTGACGATTTGTCACTTCTGTATTTTTGTCTATTGCTTTGTTAAAATTCATCCACGCATTTAAAATAAGTGGTGTGTATTTAAATACAAATACACACACGCCTACTGCAAAAGCAAGGGTAAATCCAGTATCTAATAATTTTAGAAATTGCTCCATCTACTCCTCCTCAGTTGCTAATTCTTCAAGTCCTAGTTCAACAAGTATCTTTTTAACACGTTCTTTTAAGCAATTTGGAACACTCTTGTATGTTCTTCTGCCTCTCATAATCAAATATGCATACATATCAGCCATCTATTTCACCCCCTTCGCATTTATCGACTCTTGAATCGACTTCATAGTCTCTTCAAGCTCCATCATCTTGTCAAAAATCTCAGTCATTGCTTCTGCTTCTTTCAACTTCTTTTCCTCTGCTTCGATTTCATCATCTGTTTTCTTTTTCTTAATCTCAGCCACGATATCAGACAATTTCTCATCTAGCTTATCCACATTGCCAGTTATCATAGCTCCGTCTTCTCTCAAATACTCAAATCTTGTATTATTTTCGTTTATATAAATACTTATCATTAAATTGACCCCCTTATGTGATATGCGATTTTAAAAGTCGATGTTGCAGATCTATTGTAATAGTTATGAATCCTAACTTTGAAATAATTACTTCCATAATCAGTAACGTGTAGTATCATTCCAAGGCCACTGCACCTAATAATCGTAGCCCCTATATACTCAACATTAATAATACTAGGTGAATATCTAATGGTAATAATGTCAGAATATCCACCATTGCCTAATGAATTAGGATACGTAATCTCTCCCAAATCAACAATCCCGTAAATATCCCTAGTACTTTCAGTATCAAGTCTTTCAGAGGTATTGTACGATGCAAATGGCTTTGGCGGCTCTAAATTTATCTCTTTACCATCTATCTTTAACTCTTTTTTGATATTAAGATAATCTATATCGGCCTTCCAGGCTTTTAAAGTCAAGTCAGCTTCAATGCCTTGTGCGAAAATATCTCCCTTTACTTCTAGATTATCATTTCCTACAAGTTTATCTGGAAACTTACCTATTCCAACACAATTGCTCTTAGGATTAATCGAAATCCCAACAGCTTGAGTAGGCACCGTAACTAAAGCAGTATAACTTCTGAATTTATCCGTCGCAGTTACTCTGACCTCATACGATGCAAACTCCTTGTATCCACTTCCCAAACTCACCGATTGAGTGGTAGATGCAATATTAATATTTGCACTGTATTTTGTTGAGAAACTTCCGTACGGTAACTCCCTCACATCAACAGTTACATTACAAGTATTATTATCAGTACTACCAGACACAGTGTGCTGTACCTTAACAGAAGCATTCAACCCTTCTCCTTGTCTTGTAACACTACATTCAGCAGTTGGTGGATTGTACTCTTTAACTCTTATATTTTGACCATAAGATTTTCTTTGATTTCTACTATCCACAACTTCAAAAGTGATGTTTCTTTCTCCAGCTCTTGTTACACTACCAATATCTATAGTTGAGCTATCGGAGTAGGTTGTATATCCATCTAATGTCGCCAAATACTTCTCAATACTTGCACCATACGCCTCAGCAGATACATAAGCACTAACATCGCTGATATTTGTATAGAAGTAGTCACTTCCAAAAACACTCTTAACTTTTGAGTTACCCTCACGAACTGAAACATAGCTTATGCTTGGCTTTTTTATTTCATAAACACGAAGAGTAATAGTCCTCGATGCACTTGTACCATCATCAGCTCTAGCCGTAAACGTCACATATCCACTAGAATCATTACCGAATACATCAGAGAATGTCTTTGCATCGAAAGTGAAATTTTTACTACCCGTAATGCTACCGACATATCCTGAATAGTTGTCCGCTTCCCATTCAAGACTTACAGACCTTCCAGAAGTATTTGTAACATTAATAGTCACAGAATCTCCAATGTTTGCAGAATACACAGTATCACCTACAGAATCTACGATACTCATAGTCATAGGCTTTGCTCTTGCGATAGTAGGAAGTGTCATCGTAGCACTTAAAGAACAATTACCTCTATGTGTCCCAACACTTGCTTGAATTGGAAACGACATTGTTCCATCCGAATTGTGAGTGATTGTAAAAGTCCCACTACAAAGAGTGGAACTTCCACCCCTGTCAAAGCTATAAGTTGTCGTAGTGTTTTCTATCGTTTGATTATTACAAATTAAAGAAGTGGGCCTCTTTGTTTGAGAATACCCACTTCCTCCGCCTCTACTTTCAAGATATAATCTGTATCTAATTCTTGATGTGTTATCAGCCTCTGATTGACTAATAACATTCATATCCAGCTTAAAATACGCATACAAGCTTGATGGTGCTGTACCAGTATATGTTGCCATTTATTCCTCCTAAATTGGTTTAATAATCGTGTATTTGTTTACACCATTATCGTGCTTTGTAACCATGTGATATCCAAACTCCAATACACCGTCAACCTTTAAATTCGGTACTTGTACTTGTGAATTTGCAAATCTTGCCACAGTTTTAGTCCCGTCTACAATTTCTAGTGCATTGTTTTTAAGAATCATCTTAACTGCTTCGTCCTTTTTACCAATGAGAATGCCTTCCTCACCGAAGTCAAAAAAAGTTGTTATTGCGTCTATTGTGAACTTACCTGCTCCGACATTCTCCTCAATAATCTTGATCCTGTCTTTAAGTGATAAGCTCTCATTTTCCAACGCTTTTTTCACAGTATCTGCGTATGCCTTAGCCTTTTCGACTTCTACAAATGATTTTTGCACATCATTCTTGTTAGGCATTTGCTTTATAAGAACCTCAACAGCTTGTTGCCTTGACTCGATGTCTGTTACAGTTTGCGAATCGGCTTTTTTTTCAAGCTCATCAATGAAATCATTAGGATTTTTGCCCCAACTTGTAGCAACGTCGCCCTCCTCCAACTGAGGGCGTGATACAGTCATATCAACGGATTGGTCTTCGCTTGCGGCTCTTAATTGAAATTGAACCTTTTTTCTCCATGAATCTTCTACTTTATCTCTTTTGCCTGAGATAATAAACCTTTTACATTCATGTGCTTTTAGTTCGTTTTCAAAGTTCCAGTCAAAATGAAATAGTACTACTTTCGTTGGTATATCAAGGTTATTTTTCATATATACTGAGAAAGTATAAGTCTTGCCTGGTACTAAATCATCGATATCAAAATTAACAAATATTTTTCCCCTTTTCGTTGCTTTTCCTGCGTCTGCTTTTATTCGCTGACCTTGAATATTGAATTCTTTCATAAATTCATCTGTGATTAAGTGATTGCCACCATCATATTTAGTCCAACCAGTTATTTTGTCTGAATTTTTGATTAGATTTCTACCACCGATTTCTCCAGTAAAAGTTCCGTCTTTTCCGTCAACACCGTCTTTACCGTTGATTTCCGATATATGCGGTGACCATACAGGATTAGTGTTTATTCCTTTTTCTAGCTTTATCTTGTCAATTCTTGAAGTTGATTTACCATCACTAGGATAAGCATATACCAATAACTTTGAATTATCGCCCTTGTGTACAACACCGTTGTATTCACGTGTATCTTTCCACTTAAAACTTACACTATACACACCTTGACTGATTTCTGTAGTACCTTCTAATCTTACATAAGACTCACTATTATAAAAATCAAATCGTGTCCTATCTTCTCCGAGTTTTCCCCAAATAGTTAGTGTATAATCTTCTCCAACTACAAAATCTCCCGATAAGTCATAGTTACTTATATTGTACTTGTCATTTTCAACACTCACATTCGATTTTTTCAGCAAATTCCAAGTGAAATTACTACCATCAGTACCGTCAGCACCGTCTTTTCCTTTATTACCTTTAACCAACATCCATGTATACTTCTTAGGATCTGTTGAGTCTGCCTTAGCATAGTCTGTGTAAGTTCCAATGTATGCCTTTTCTCCTGCCTCACTAACAGAAAAATCCTTACTACCATCAACGCTATTACTCCAAGCTGTATGGAAATAAGGTGTTTTACCGTCTGCTCCTGCCTTACCAGGAATTCCATCAGAGCCGTCTTTACCGATTTTACCTACAGAATATCCAGTTTCTGAAGTATTATCAGTATAATTCCACACAGTCTTTGTCCACAGAAAATCACCAGGACTTGTGCTTGGTATACTACTAGTCCATCCACTTGTAGGTGCAGAAGTACCGCTTGTAGACTTTGCATAAGTTATAGTAGTAGATTTTATTCCAACTCCATCTTTTCCAGCAATACCATCTTTACCAGTGTTACCATCTTTAGCGATATAAGTCTTCGTATATCCAGTTTCTGAAGTGTTATCCGTGTATGCCCACACAGTTTTTGTCCATAAATACTTACCTTTCGATAAACTAGGTACTGTTTTAGTCCAACTAGTAGGCTCTTTTGTTTCAGAATCAGACAAGCCGTAGGAAATATCTGTTGATTTTAATCCAACACCGTTTTTACCTGCAACTCCATCTTTACCATCGTCACCTTTGAATAATGACCATTCATAGCTTTTTGGATCTGTTGAGTCAGCTTTTTCAAAGTCTGTGTAGAATCCGATGTACTTTTTGTTCGCTGTAGCAGTTCTTGTGAATCCAACAGTCCCGTCTGCGCTATCAGCATATGCGAAGTGAACATACGAAGTTCTTCCGTCCTTGCCGTCTTTACCTGGCATACCATTTTCACCGTCGGCTCCTGGAGGTCCTGGAGTAAGCTCCAATATCTCCAAGTCTCTTTTAGTGATAGTATCTTCCCACCTATCACCCTTCCACAATCTCTTAAAGTGATTACCTTTGCCATCGTCCCATTGCCACACATCTCCCCACTGTAATACGTTGTGGTTTGGCTCTTTTTCTTGCTTGTATATTCCAATAGTCAAGTCCTTGATAGTTATAAAGCTTGTAGCCACAGCAACATCATTCAACATAGCTGAACATGTAAAAGTCGCTTGTAAATCCACATCAGTGTTATTTATCCCGAGTATATTACCAACTGAGCCTTCTTTAGATTTGTTCCAATCCTCATCACTCGTAGTAATCTTGTCTTGATATTCGGACACTCTTTCCCATATAAACTTATCAATAGTAGCAGTTTGATCCACACCTGCTTTAGTAACTATAGCAGTAATTTCCGTTGACAACACACCATCTTTGAACACATTACCTTGACTTGATGACAGCTGCATTTCATACGGAACATTTTGCCAATTGAATTTGCTACTATACACAGATTTTTCCAAACTCAAAAGTCTTTCAGAAATCCCTGCTTTTTGTTCTTCAAAGTTTGCAAATATAGCAGAGTTGCTAAGCTCATCACACAAGCTCCTTGTTATATCCACAAGTCTAGCTGATAAATACAACGCAGGTTTAAATCCATGGTCTATAATTCTGATGTAGTCACCAATTTCAAGCTCATCTGGAAGCTGTCTCAGTGATACCTCATAGCTAATCTTAGCCTCATTGTTGTTTTTCAAGAACCTCAATCCTTCATCGAACAACCTCTTTTGACTAGTAGCCTCACTATCATACATTCTTATGAAATATTTTTGACCCGTTTTATTGAATCTAGTCCACTTTTTAGCTGCTTCTCTATCGCAAATAAGCCCATCATCAGTAACATAGAATCTTCCGTCATCATACTTGTATCCAACCAAGTCAGTATTCACTTCATGTTCCTTATACGATACTTGTTCTGTGCTAGAAGCAGTAGCACCGGCATTAGTATATCGTTCAGACCCTTTCATGATATTTGCAATCTTATCTCCCCATGCCTTATCACTAGCATAGTTATGCCCATTTTTATCATGATTCATAGCATACAACGTCTTTTGTCCACGATTATAATAGTGTTCTTTTATCCACACAGCACCATTTATAATGCCTGCTTGTAAACTTCTATTACTGCTTTTCTTAGCGTTATCAGGATTACTATCATACGCATTAATACCAAAATAATTGTGATATGTTCTTGCAATCCTACTGCTGCCCCACGCACTTTCTAGTGCTGCATGAGCTAATATATATCTTGCATCTAATCCGGACTGTTTTTGTGCTTCTATGAATACTTGACCCTGTCCATTAAAAGGACTGTTAGGTGCTTTAGCTCTTATCCAGTTATTGATTTGAGTTGCAGTTATTCCTTGCAATCTCTTGCCCAAATCGTGTTTTGTAACATCAGAATTAGTCCAGTAAGTCTTTTTAGTTGCATCAACTATAGTTCCACCTTTGTTCTCATTCCAACGATAGAACCTAACATTTTGACCAGTCCATCCACTAAGCTTAGTTGTCACGATACCATTTATGGATCCATACAATGTACAATGTATGATTGTGTTTTTATCTAATATTACACCCGTATGACCCTTGCCGTTATATCTTGATACGAATATATCTCCATATTCAATTTCTGATTGTTTGATTTGATGAAAGTACGTTCCAGCATTTCCCCAAGCCCATAATGTCTCCGTAGTTGGAAGTCCCACAGACTTTGGAAAAAGTCCTGCAAATTTTGCAGCGCTACTAACAGAACTTGAACAATCGTAATAATTAGGACCTTCACGTCTTGCTTGTGAATATCTAACCTTACCTTCACGCGATTTCATCCATTTTACAAATAACTCAATCTTGCTATTTGGTACAGGTTTCTTCTTATGTTCTTCAATTTCAACTTGTTTTACTTCTCTGATTTGCTCCTTGTGAGGTTTACCCACAGCTCTTACAGCGGTACACAAGTCAGCAATTGACACAGTACGCTTAACATCACTAACATCACGCCCGAACTCAAGCCTGTATCCAGTCTCTTTTCCACGTTTCTTATAAAAGTTAATAACCTTTTTATCTATAGCATTACCATTTAACTCAACATCATAGCTAATCTCACAGCCGAAACGACCAGCAATCATAGCAAGTCTTTTAGTCTTAGTAGTTGTACCATCAAATTTAAAAGCTAAGTTTTTATCCTTAGCTTCATTAATTCCAACAACCCAGTCTGATTTTTCGCCAAGAGTATTGTTGACCCATTCTGCAAGTGTTCCTTTGAAATCTTGTTCTGCAATATCTTCATTAAGTAAATCAAGCCCACAATCCTCTGCAACTATCTCTTTAGAATACTTAGTTTCAATAACCTCAGTAATCTCTAAAAGTACAGGCTTTTTCTTGTATCCTGTAGCAACAATCAAACAACCTGCTTCGATTAATTCAACATCCTTTTCAACAACCTTGTCAATACTGCAAGTAAGCATACAAGTTCCAGTTTCCAAGTTTTCGTTGAACTTATCATCTTGAAAATGTACGCTATCAGGATAATCATTACTAACTATTGTCAGTGTTTGTAAATTTCTATCTGTAACTATTAACATTTGAATACCTCTCTGTAACTTACATCACAATCAACATATGAACCGAATTCTCCCTCAGTAGTTATTGCTATTTCCTCTGTCCCTGGATAAATTGGAGTAGGTTTTGAACCAAATGCAATTGGCATCAAACATCTGTGTCCATTGTGATAACAAAATCCAGTGTTCATATCAATTCTCACTGTATCTCCGTCATTGAAGTTAAACCTAGGAATAGCTACATTAATCATAGAAAACTCTTCCTTGCTTTTACTTTCAACATAAATATCTGCATCATAACCAGTAATGGTCATATGCATTGGATTACAAGCTTGGATAAAGTCGTAGTTGTTTTTCTTAGTGCATAACACATAAACATCACTAGCCACCACATCATCAATCTCAGCATTCATTAGCCTATAAGTGTAGCTTTTACCATTCAACTGATTATACATGTAGTATGTAACCATAGCACCTCTTTTAGTAATAGTTACAGCGCCTGTCCAGTCAGCTTTGTTGTATCCAGTGTGAAGTTTACCATCGTCTCCACACAAGCACACCATTGCCATTCTTCCATCGCCGTTTATGGTTTCAATCCTCATACCACCAATCATGTTTTGATCCTTATCAGTGATGCCAAATGTCATAAAACCAAATTGTCCAGGATTTGCTTTGTAATTGAATTTGAAAGTCATTTCCCAATCAGTCGCATTGTTAGTCACTTTTCTGTGCAAAGGCAACGTTGAAAAAGTCTGTAGACTTGAAGAATCCCATACAGGATAGACACCAGTCACAGTGCTTTGACTTTGACCTTGAATGTCCTCTTCAAGCAACCAACCAAGATATCCCTCTTTGTCTATAAGTCTATATGCCTTCTTTGACTTTGATTTATTCACAGCCTTTGTCTTATCGAATTTAAAAGACCTACCTTTTACCCAATTAGCAATCCTCACTCCATTGTCCCAATACCTTGCGTTCTTTGACACAGTAACAGTCCCGTTAGGAGTCTTTGGGCTAGATGTAGTCGTATTAGATACCTTCCCATCGAAATCACTATCAGCTACAAGTTTCGATGCATCCACAATGTCCCAGCCATCACTAGTTTTCATAACCCTATCAAGAATAGTTAAAGTCCCCTTACCACTCTTGAACAAACTACTAGTTTGCTCTTTGTGTATCTTCATCTTTTTGATCGGTGCAAACTCCTTGCTATCTCCAAATTGGAAACTGCCGTGCTTACTAGTTACGCCAATCATTGTAACCTTGCCATGACAAGTAAAATCAAAAATAGGATACGTCTTATCCGTACCCTTATTTTCACACATAATACTCTTAGCATTAGCTTGTGACAATTCCACAGGCTCTCTCTTATACCCACAAGCCGATGGAATGATAAAAGTTAACTCGCCTTTTGTGTAATTATATCCCTCTTCTATTTCTGTAGTTCCATCTAATTTAGCATAGTAAATAACATCTGGATTATCGTAAAAGTACAATTCTGATAACTCCTCAGTAACCAAAAGATTAGCAAATAAATTTCTAATCTCGTTTTTGTTTTGTTTTACAGTGTTGTATTTAATCTTGAAATACAACGGATCTCTTCTTGTACTTATCAAATCAGCACCATTAAAACTTATATAATCATTCAACCTATTGCTAATATTTGAAGCAATAGGTCTGTTGATTTCTTCTATAGTTAGTAAATCCCTAAAATCAGTACCATTGAAGAAAAATCCGAACTTTTTTTCTTTGTCAACTGTAACAAATTTTAAAATATCATTCATTAATACAACTCTCCTCTTCTTCTTTCTCTGATTTTTTGATTTCTCTTTAAGAACTCATCTGTAAACTTATATGTTCCTCTTGCAACTTCTCTAGAATCCATCTCACTAGTTACAGTTAAATTCAAATCTCCTAACTCTCTTACAACAAGTGATTGAACACCGTTTGTGCTAATAGCTTTGCCAGTATTTTCGACATTAGAATCTTGATTAAACACTCCCGTTCCTCCCAATCTGTCTCTTATACACATCTGACGCTGCCGACGAGCGATCTAGTGTAGA
>OJLW01001027.1_pt1 | contig 11216 bp, 9 predicted proteins | sample 1597021 | NCBI WGS metagenome assembly OJLW01 (sample SAMEA3904676, study PRJEB24821) | metagenome | biome: Builtin; feature: hospital; material: surface | place: USA | collected 2013-06-03
CGTACTTGACCTCGGTGCCGCCGTACTTGGAGAAGATGACGACGTCACCCTCCTTGACGTCCATGGGGACGCGGGTGCCCTTGTCGTCGACGCGGCCGGGACCAGCGGAGATGACCTTGCCCTCCTGCGGCTTCTCCTTGGCGGTGTCGGGAATGACGAGACCGGATGCGGTGGTCTGCTCGGCCTCGAGAGGCTGGACGAGGACGCGGTCCTCGAGCGGCTTGATCGTGGTTGCCACGATGAACCCCTTTCGTGAAAGGACGGATGTTCAAAAGTCTCCTGCCAGGGGTTGCGAGCCCCGAGCGTTCGAGCCTTCGGCGTCGCGGGTGCGTCCAGCTCGTTGGCACACTCACCATGAGAGTGCCAATCAGAAAAGTACACCGGCATTAGCACTCAGGCAAGACGAGTGCCAGAGATTGTTGAGTCGGTGAGGCTCAGGCTCCCGGTGTTCCGGAATCCGACGGTCCAGAATCTGACGAGCCGGAGCCCGACGATGGGTGTGGATCGACGTTCGAACCGGCGCCACGACGAGGTGCAGGACTGGCGTCCGCATCGGCCGCGACATCCGCGTCGGGCTCGACTCCCCTGGCCAGATGGTGTGGCTGACCGGCACCATCGGATGCCTCCCACGGCTGGACGTTTCTCGGCTGAGGCTCCTGGCCCTCCAGAGTCTGACCATGATCCCCGTGAGCAGGGGTCGAGGAGTGCGGCATGGAATCGCCGTGCTGAGGCTGACCGTCTGCGCGGCGCGGCTGGTCGGAACCAGACTGACCAGCACCAGGCTGTCCAGAATCAAGCTGCTCGAAACCAGGCTGTTCTGAACCAGACCGTTCCGGGCCCTCCTGGGCGGGTCGCCCACCGTCAGGCCGCTCGGGATCGAGTGGCACCGATTCGGCCTGCGATGACCCGTCGGCCCGGGAACCTTTCGCCCGGTGACGCACGATGACTGCAATGACGGCACCGATGACGGCCAGGGCAAGCACCCCGATGATGAGCCACATCCACCACGCCAGGGCACTGGAGGAACGCTCGCTGGTGGCAGTGATCCCACTCGACATGAGCTCCTTGGCACTGGTCCAGGTGACGGTGTTGCCGTCCACCGTGCTCGACCCGGAGTGCTGGGTCACTGTGCCGGGGAAGGTCACCGACACCTTGAAGTCGCTGAGCATCTCGGGGGTGATCTCCTGACCCGAGGTCTCGGGTGAGAAGATCTCCTGACCCATGCGGAACCTCACCTCGTCGTCGGTGAACGTGATGGCGACCCCGGAGTCACGAGTACCAATGTTCTTGGCGTTGTCCTCACCGACGATGGTGCAGCCGATGTGCTCATCGTCCTCGTACTTCTTCGCCGTCGCCTTGTCGGTGATGCCGGAGGCGGACATCAACTGCTCACACTCCTTGAGCTCCCCACCGGTGTTCTGACCGGACATCTCGGCCATGGACTTGGAGACGGCAATGGTGAGGTTGGCGTTGACGTGTTCCTCGTCCTTGATGTCGTAGGAGGCATTGAATTTCATGCATCCGGACAGCAGCAGGAGAGGAGCCAACAGGAGGACGCCCCAACGCCGGGGGCGGCAAGAATTGCTCAGCATGTGATCATGCAACCACACATCCCATCTGCAAAGCGAGATGGCAGGGTCAATCTCTGGTGACCATTCGCCGCCGACACACCACGGCCCGGGCTCCAGCCGTCGTCGGGGTGCACACCAGAGTTGCGCTGTTCGGCCCGGAGGGTTTGAGCTTGCGCCGCCATGTCACGGGGTCGACGTCCACCCCGCGTTTCTTGATCTCCACCGTGCCGACGCGGTGCTCCCGTACCCAGCCGCGCAGGACGCGCACGTCGAGGGGCAACACCTCCTCGACGGCGAACCAGGTGAGCCACGGGGTCTCGACGGGCTCGTCGGCGGTGAGGTAGGCAATGCCCGGAGCCACCGACCGCAGCCCCGGGGCGATGGCGGACAGGCTCGCCGCACGGATGGCCGCAGGATGCGGCTCGGCCAGAAAGGCCCCCAGGTCACCGGGTTCGGGAGCAGGGAGCGCCGCGGGGAGTTCGACCGGGCCTCGATCATCGCTCCGGTCGACGAGGACGGCCCGGTCCCCCGGCCACAGATCACCAAACCCTGACCACAGGGTGGCCTCGACGAGATCACCGCGATGCCCCACATGGGTGACGGGCTGGTTCGGCAACTGGCCACGATCGACCCCGGGGCCGAGCTTGACGACGCACGGTGCCAGCTGCAGGACGTGCTCGACGAAGGACCACGGCGGCTGGACGTCCGCCAGACGCCAGGTGCGCCCCCGTCCGGTCCGGCGAGCCGGATCGAGCATGACGACGGCCCCACCTGGCCGGACGCCCCGCGACGCGAGGCCTTCCGGTACGCGATCGTGAGGCTGAGGCACGGCGGCGAGCAGCTCGTCCAGCACCGCCGTGGCATCGGCGCACAGTACCTGCGCCCCGGGCAGGTTGTGGCGGGCGAGCTCGGCGGTGGCCGGATCGATCTCCACGGCACTCACCTGCAGCCCGGCATCTAGGCAGGCTCGGGAATCGGCTCCGCAGGCACAGCCCAGGTCGATGACGTGCCGAATCCCGGCGGCCTTGAGACGCTCCGCCCGCCAGCGAGAGACGTCGCCGCGGGTGGCCTGCTCCAGTCCGTCGCGCGTCCACAGCATGGTGGTTGCCACGTCACCGATCTTGCGTACCGCGCTCTGGCGCATTGCGGCCTGGTCCAGGGCGGCAGCAGCCAGATCGGCGGGAAACTCGCGGCGCAACGCCGTCGCAGCCGCCAGCGAGTTGGGGTCTGGCTGGTCCAAGGCAGCAGCCAGGGCGTGCGCGCCGGGGGCGCTGGTCAACTGTTGGGCCACCTGCACATCCACGCAGGTCACCCTACGTCATGGCCAGCCAACTCCACGGCGTCTCGCCCCGACCCCGTCACGCCTCAGGCCGACCCCATCACGCCTCAGGCCGGCCCGTTGCACCTCAGGTCAGCACCGAGTACGTCCATCCGGTCGGCCGCCCATCCCGGTAGGGGATGCAGCCGTGGAACTGCGGGATCGTCTCGTCGAAGACCAAGGGCAGGAAGTACCGATCACCTTCCCACATGGGCAGTGCGTCGAGCTCGTCGATCCGCTGCCAGCTCAGCGGACCCTCCTCGTTGACCTCGGGGATGTCGCCGTGCCACCGGTCGATGACGAAGATGAGCCCGAAGTGGTCCTCGCCGTGTCTGCCGAAACCCGGCCACGAGACCGTGCCACGCAACCGCATGGCATCGACCTGCAGACGGGCCTCCTCCCACAACTCGCGCTGCATGCCGGCAGCGGCGTCCTCACCGGGTTCGACCTTGCCACCCAGCCCGTTGTACTTGCCGAGCTGGTCGTCGTCGTTGCGGGCGATGCGGTGCACCATGAGCACCCGTTCGCCGTCGGGATGCCGGACGAATCCCAGGGTCGTGAGCACCGGCGTCATCATGCGACTACCCTCACAGCACGTCCCAGTACGGCATGACGGTGAGTTCGCCGTCAAGGGCGTCGCGCTGGGCCTGGCTGAGCCTCGAGCGTGGTACGACGACCTCGAAGACGTACTCGTCGAACCAGTTGTCGTTCATGGTGAAGAATCCCTTGGTGCCGACGTCCTCACCCCAGGAGTTCTCGACGCGCCAACGCACCGGTGCACCGTCGACCAGATCGACGCCGACCAGGGTCATGGCGTGGGTGGGAGAGGTTTCGTGCAGTCGCATCCGGTCGGCCTTGGACCGGTTGAGTTCCACCCCGTAGAGCCCCTCGTAGTCGTGCAGGTTGGCGTCCCAGATGCCGAGCTCGCGATCGAACTGGGCATTGACGTCGCAGGAGAACCACACCGGCTCGCCGGCACGGATCGACTCGATGGCCAGGGCCTTGATGTCGTCCATCCCGGCACTGACGTAGGAGTAGCCGGGACGCCCCACCATGTACGGGGTGTGTTCTCGCACATAGCCCTGACCCACGGGGTTCTCGGTGCGTGGGTCGTGTTGGACGGTGGCGTACTCACCAAGGTCACCGGGGATGATGTGGCGGGCGAACTGCGTCGGGGTGAACGTGCCTTCGCGATGGAAGTTCTTGTCCTTGTCACGGTACTGCCAGGTGAACGAGGTGGGCGGGGTGCCCAGGTGGATGGCCAGCACCCGCCAGGCGTCCTTGAGTCCCTGCTCTCGAGCCGCAGCAATCCTGGTGTCCCGGTCGTCGGCACCCCGGGCAGTACGGATCTGACCGACGACGCGGCGCACGATCTTCTCCAGGGCCCGATTCATGCGGTCGGTGTTGCCCGAGGACTCGGTGTCGGGCATGGCCCACTGTGGCACGAGGCCGTACTTGCCGACGATGTCGACGAACTGCGGCCAGTAACCACCATCGCTCAGTTCGCCGAGCAGCTCACGCACCTGCTCGTCGCCGTCGGGCAGATCGATGGTCTCCACGGCTCGGGCAAAGGCGAAGTTGACCTTCTCGATCTTGTCGAAGAAGGCGATGTGGTTCTGTGAGAACTCGAGATTGTCGATGTTGAGATTCCTCATCACCTGTGCCCGGATGACGTTGAGGCCGGCGAACTCCCAGCACCGCCCGGAATGTCTCTGATTGGTGACGCTCCAGCTGTCCAACCGCTCCGACGTCGTCGGATCGATGCCGTTGAAGACGTCACGATCCAGGCTCACGGTGTCGACGCTGGTGGTGGTCACGGCGTTCTGCACGATCCGGCCCAATCGATCCCTACGAAACTCCTTGGTCTGCTGCGCACTGAAATCAGTCCTCAGAAATAAGCTGCCGCTCATGTGCACCTCCGTAGCCGAACCACATAGTCGATACTCAATGTTCACTAAATATTCATCATTTTTTACTGACACCCATCGCGCCAGATGAGTACCTTGTACACAGGTTGCGAATCGCGATCACAACCGTACAACATGTACTCATGCTCTGGAGGATCCATAAAACACTCACAGCACCTCCAGCACCTCGCGGCAGCAGTCGTCATCACTCTGCTTGTCGCCAGCGCCGCATTCTCCGCTCCACAGGCACAAGCCGTACCTTCCAAGTGCGGTTGGAAACTGAGCAACCGGGACGTCATCACGACTTGCGCCGGAGGAAGCGGACAGTTCCGAGTACATCTCGACTGTCGAAAAGCACCTGACCGCTACTCTATTTGGGCTCGACCCGGCCAAACGGTAACCGCTAAATGCATCGCTGGCCGCCCCTACAACGTGATCTGGGAAACTGTCGACTGATCACCCCGACCCGAAACGCAAATACCAACTACTATGAAATTGACAATCGACGACGTCACCGTCACCTACCATCACACCGTGGCCGTTGACCACGTAGGTTGGCAGCTGAGCGAGGGATTCCATGCCCTGCTGGGCCCCAACGGTGCAGGCAAGAGTTCACTCATGCGCACCCTCGTCACCTTGCAGAAACCATCCTCAGGCACCGTTTCCCTTGACGGACTCTCCGGCAACCAAATGCGCCCCCGTTTGGGTTACTGTCCCCAAGAGAATCTCGGCAAATCCCGACTCACCGTGCACCAACATCTGGCATACATGTGCTGGCTGCACAAGATCAGCAAGGCTGCCACCGCCAGTGAAGCGGACCGTGTTCTCGACGTCATCGACCTCACTGACCGCGCCGATGACCGTATCTCCTCCTTGTCAGGAGGGATGCGGCGTCGCGTGGCCATCGGTTCGGCTCTCATCGGCTCCCCCGATCTCGTCGTGCTTGACGAGCCTTCCGCCGGGCTGGACGTCGCCCAGCGCGAGGGACTCACCCGTATCCTTGGACGAGTGGCCGGTCAGGCCATCACCATCGTCTCCACGCACATCATCGAGGACGTTCTCGAGCATGCCGACACCGTCACTGTCATGGATCACGGCCGTTTCAAGTTCCAAGGGCCCTTCGACAGGTTCACCGACCAACGAGACCTCGCCGCAGTACGTGCACGCTACATGAACATCGTGGAATCATGAGCAGCGGCTTCATCTCGTGGCTTCGACACCACCATGTCCCCGCAGCCGTGGGGTCCAGCATTCTCACCGCAGTCATCCTGCGTTTCCTCGTCTTCCTCATCGACCTGCAGGCGGGAGGCACCACCGACATCGCACCCATGTGGGTTGCGATGGGCACGAGCATTCCCCTGCTGTTCATCGCCACATCCCAGACCGACATTGACGCCATCGCGCCGCGTTCCCTGACTACACGCCGAACGATCCTCATCGGTGGTTCGATCGTTTTCACCGGCCTGCTCTCGCTCACCCTGTTCCCCGGCCATCCCGACGACGCAGCCATGGCATGGCGAGACAGCTTGGGACTGTATGGCTTGGGTCTGCTCAGTCTCACCTTCCTGCCCATCCGGGTCATTTGGGTACTACCGACGGTGGCTGGGTTCGCGTCATGGATGTTCGGTTGGCCCCTGTACCCCACCGTCGGACACGGCCTCTGGGGAGCACTACGAGCCCCCGCGACGCTGCACTTCAACGGCGGCGCCCCCAACCTCAGCATCCTCATCTGTGGAATCCTGCTCATTGCCGGAGTCGTCACCTACTGCTGTGACGTCGGGCTCCATCCGGGTGCACATAGTCAGGTGGCGCGCGCACATCGAAGAGGAAGCGGAATCATGAGCGCCAGCCTCGTCTGGCCGACGATGCTCATCCTCGCCATTCCGATGGTATTGAGCTTGGGGTCAGCGTGGTCGACCTGGGCAGGGGCTCCGAGGATCTTGTTGAGCTCGCAGATACCTGCGGTTCGTCACTTCTGGCTACCCTGTGCCGGGGCAGCCGGGGTCATCGCAGGCCAGACGCGGTGGCGCACTGGGGTGGCGGTGTGGGAGGACCTTGGTGTGCGCAGTGTCTCGGCTCGGCTCGTGCGTCCCAGCCTGCACGCCATTCTCATGGCCGTTGCGCCTGCACTTGTCATCGTTCTCGTTGCTCTGACAGCCAGTGCCGCGGCGATGGGCCACCAGAGGATCGCAGGCCATGTCGTCGCAACCGAGATCGTCGATGGGATGGGTCCGTCTCTCACACTCCTGTTGGCCATGGCCGTCGTCGCCGTCATCTCCGCGATCGTCGGCAGTGTCGTGAGATATGTGTGGATGGTGCCGTTCGTCGCGATACTATCTGCCTTCCTCGCCCTGCCTCTGAACGTCTTGGGCGGCTCTGATATCGAGGCAATCGACGAACAAATGGCCCAGAGATACCCGACTTTGATCTGCCAGCACAGCACCGACAAAGGCATCGAGGTATGCACCCGTGAACCCAACCGGGCCTACCTACCCGCAGCCGTGCTCACCCTCGAACAGGCGCGCACCGGCTCGGCCCATCCTGACGCTTGGCCACAGCGGTTCGTCCTTGACAATGCAGGAACTCTCGGAGGGATGGCCCCAGGGTCTGCTGCTCCTCACACGGCACTGCCTGATCTCTCCCTCAAAGACAGCCGCGGGTACGCTCCGCCACAGAGTCTGCACAACGACTATCTTGAGTCCGTAGCCTATTCGACGGCTGCGTGGTGCCCGAAGGCCAGCCAAGAGGACGTCCTCACCATCATGGGGGTGGCCGGTTCAGGCCCCTCGGCGGAAAGCCCCACCATGGACACCAGTCTCACCGCGCTCAGGGCCTGTCGAGCTCGAGGGTGAATACGGACGCGGCAGGCTTGGTCCTCCGATGGTGAGGTCTCAAGCCTGCCTCCTGCACTGCCAATATCCATGTCGACCGTCGCGGTGGTCTGATGACGTCCTCACAGCACCATCGCGGCGATCCAGCCGGCGACGAGCAGTGGCAGGTTGAAGTGCAGGAAGGTCGGGATCACCGAGTCGCGGATGTGGTCGTGCTGGCCGTCGGCACCCAGCCCCGCCGTCGGTCCGAGGGTAGAGTCTGATGCGGGCGATCCGGCGTCGCCCAGGGCACCGGAACTCCCGACGATCGCGACCGTCGCCAACGGTGAGAACCCCAGCGACATGCACAGCGGCACGTAGATCGTCGCAATGATCGGCAGGGTGGAGAACGACGAGCCGATCCCCATCGTCACAACGAGCCCCACCAGCAGCATGACGGCCGCGGCAAGGGCCTTGTTGGTGCCGAACAGGGCCGTGGCGTCGGTCACCAGCAGGGTGACGTGACCGGTGTCCTGCATCACCTGGGCGAATCCCTGGGCCGCGATCATGACGAATCCGATGACAGCCATCATCTTCATGCCTTCGGTGAAGACCTCGTTGCTCTCCCGGAATGGCACGGCGCGGGCCATGAGGATGATGCCGAGTCCTGCTATGGCACCGACCAGCAGGGAGTTCGACTTGGCACCGGCAAGCTGCATCGCCACCTGGACGACGAAGGTGACGATGATGGCGATGATGGCCACCGTGGCTCGGTAACGGTTGATCGGCTCGGCCGTGCCGGCCGCTCCAGTGACCTGTGGGTCCGACGAGTCATCGCCCTCCGAACTGGTGATCGAACCAGTCCCAGCCACGGCTGGCTGTTTCGCCAGCGACCGATCCTCGTAGTCACGTGGCTTGCGATAGCTCACGAACAGCGCGATGAGCAGGCCAGACATCATTCCCAACGCCGGGATGCCCATGGCATGCATGATCTTGATGCCGTCGGTGCTCATCCCCGCCTTGCGGATGTTGCCCAGCAGGATGTCGTTGAGGAAGATGTTGCCGAATCCCACCGGAATGAACATGTACGTCGTCACCAACCCGAACGTCAGCGTGGTACTGATGGCACGCCGGTCCAGGTGCAGCCGGTTGAAGACGGTGAGCAGCGGTGGGATGAGCAGCGGGATGAAGGCGATGTGCACCGGGATGAGGTTCTGCGACATGATCGCCATGAGGAGGATGGCGCCGATGAGCGCCCATTTCGTCACCCGATGGGTCCGGCTGGACGAGTCGGGGGACGTCGCGTCAAGACGTGCGATCATCCACCTGGCCAGGGCATCCGGCAGACCGGTGTGGGCCACGGCCATGGCGAATGCACCGAGCAGGGCGTAGCTGAGAGCGATCTGCGCCCCACCGGTGAGCCCCTCCTGGAACGACAGCATCGTGCCGTCCAGGCCGAGGCCGCCGACGAGACCACCCACCAGAGCGCCGATGAACAGTGCGATGACCACATGCACCCGGCACACGGCGAGGACGAGCATGAGGATCACGGCGAGCAGCACGGCATTCATGTCCGAGATCCTACATACGCGCTGCACACATTCAGGTCGTCATCATGTGGTGGAACGTTGCGGTTTGTGTTCCAGATCTGTGCTCAGTCGAACTGGCCCTGGAGCACCGACGCCACGTCGGTCGCCGTGACGTGGGCCGAGGGATGGCGGTGCATCGATCCGGCCATGAGGGTGTGATCACAGGTGTGACGAATACCCAGCAGGTGGCCGAATTCGTGCGCAATGGTCGCACGGATGGCGTCGGGATACAGGTACGACGTGACATGCACGGAGAGATACCGGTGGGATGGGGACGCTTGAGCCAACACGTACGAGTCGGGAACCGGGTCGTAGCGCACACTGATGGTCTGGTCGGTGGCAGTGGTGGTCTCGGCGAGAACGACCTTGCCCTTGAGGGCCTCGTTCCACTCGGCGACGGCAGCGTCGAGTTCCTTGCGATACGGGAAGTCCTTCTGCACGACGAAGTCGAGCCTGCCGTCCTTGAGATAGGCAGGAATGGAGTCGGAGTCATGGAGGATCGACGGATCGGGAACCGGTTCCCCGGCGTTCGCGGCGCTCACGATGGCACGGCAGGTGGCTGCGGGGATGGGCGGTTTGTCATCCCCACCGATGGCATTGGCGAACGGTGCGGTGACGACGGCACTTGCGGCGGCGAGGGTCGTGAGAATTCCACCGGTGAGGATCTTCGAGATTTTCATGAGGATGATTGTCTCCGTCGGGGTATGGGCAATGAAACCTGATTCATGGTTACCCCGTATGGTAACTGTCACATCGCCCGTCTCGCCAAATCCCCATCCACTACGGATGAGGCACGATCACACCAGGATCGTCTCCACCGGCAGGCCGGAATTGGCCGAGATGTCCAATGACGACGGTTCGAGACCGGCCTTGACCACCTGCACACCCAGTGCCGCGATCATCGCACCGTTGTCGGTGCACAGCCCGGGGCGCGGGCGGCGCAGCTCGACCCCGGCGGCTGCCATGCGCTCGGCGAGCAGGGCACGCAGCCGCGAATTGGCCGCCACACCGCCGCCAATGAGGAAGTGTTCCAACTCGTACGTCTGGCACAGATCGACAGCCTTGGCGGTGAGGACGTCGGCCACTGCCTCCTGGAAGGATGCCGCCACGTCGTTGACGGGTACCTCCTTGCCGTCACGCTGCTGGGTCTCGACCCAGCGGGACACGGCAGTCTTGAGCCCGGAGAAGGAGTAGTCGAAGCGGTGCCGGATCATGTCGTGCCGGGCGGTGAGTCCACGGGGGAAGCGGATGGCCTGCGGGTCGCCCTCGGCGGCAGCCCGGTCGATGACGGGCCCGCCGGGGTACGGCAGCCCGAGCAGCCGGGCCACCTTGTCGTACGCCTCGCCCGCAGCGTCGTCGATGGTGGCGCCGACCTCGACGATGTCGGTGGCGATGGAACTCACCTTGAGCAGCGAGGTGTGGCCACCGGAGACCAGCAGTGCGCCGCACGGCATGGGCAGCTCACCGTGCTCCAACAGGTCGACGGCGACGTGGCCCGCCAGGTGGTTGACGCCATAGAGCGGCTTGCCGAGGTAGGAGGCGAGGGCCTTGGCCGCCGACAATCCGATGACGAGAGCCCCCATGAGTCCCGGTCCGGCGGTGACGGCGATGCCGTCCAGCTCGGCAAGATCGATGCCGGCCGTGGCGCATGCGGCCTGCAGCACGGGCACCATCGACTCCAGGTGGGCACGCGATGCCACCTCTGGCACCACTCCGCCGAACCTCACATGCTGCTCCATGGAGGAGGCGACCTCGTTGGCCAACAGCTCGGTGCCGCGCACGATGCCGACTCCGGTCTCGTCGCACGACGACTCGATTCCCAGGATGAGCGGTTCAGACATGATTCTCCTCATGTGCGTTCGTGCCGGTCTGCCCGGCCTGATGTGATGTCTCGGAGCACCCGGGCTGTCGACGTGCATCGTTCACCTGCTGTCGGGGCCTGCCGTCCTGCTGTGACCCTCGAGCAGACTTGGTGGTGCGCGAGCAGTGCTGTCCGGGAGACGTGAGCAAGGGGGATGTGA
>OJLW01001031.1_pt1 | contig 11175 bp, 13 predicted proteins | sample 1597021 | NCBI WGS metagenome assembly OJLW01 (sample SAMEA3904676, study PRJEB24821) | metagenome | biome: Builtin; feature: hospital; material: surface | place: USA | collected 2013-06-03
ACGTCATTGGCCTGCGCACCTTCTCCAAGGCCTATGGCCTGGCCGGCATCCGTTTAGGCTATGCCTTCGGCAACGCCGAGATCATCGAGGCGCTAAGCAAGGTGGCCATCCCGTTCTCCGTGAACTCGGTGGCACAAGCTGGCGCTGTGGCCTCGCTGTCCGCCCAGAAGGAACTGCGTGAGCGCACCGACGAGACCGTGGAGCAGCGCGACCGCCTGGTCAAGCACTTCGCGGACTTTGGCGTGCCGGAATCCCAGGCCAACCACATCTGGTTCGCCGCCGACTCCATTGCGAAGCTGGGCTCCCCGCAGGACGTCGCGGCACAGCTTGCCGACAATGACGTTCTCGTCCGCGCCTTTCCCGAGGGCGTGCGCGTCACCGTGACCACAGCTGAGGAAACCGACGTGCTGCTTAAGGCGTGGGACGCTGCCTTCGCTGCAGAGGAGTAGTTTCCGCGTTAGAGTGCAGTTGTGAAGACATTTATCAATTTTGCACTCAACGTCATTGCCGTGGCGGTGGCCTTCTGGGCCGTGGTGGCGATTGTCCCCGGAATCGACATCGTTCCTGCGACCACCCAGAATTTCCTGCTCATCGCGGCGGTCTTCATCATCGTCAATGAGGTCGTCACCCCGGTGCTCCGCTTTCTCGGCGCCCCGCTGACCTGCCTGACACTGGGCCTGTTCGCGCTCGTCATTAACGGCGCGGTCCTGCTCCTCGTCAGCGCGCTGATGGATTCACTCGTCATCGACGGCTGGGGCGCCGCCATCATCGGCGCGATTGTTCTCGCGATCGTTTCCGGCGTGGTGAACTTCTTCACCAGCCCGCTGCGAACTCGACACTAACCCCCAGCGAAAGGCGGGAGGACGTCGACGCGGGAGGCGTCGGCAAGCACGGCGTCCTCGGTAGCGCTCGCGCCATCCACCAGGAAGGTGCAGCGCTCCAGCACCTCCGCAAAGCTCATTCCGGCCTCGGTGCTGCCGGTATGCTGAGCACGCAACACGTCCAGCAACTCCCCCAGCGTCGCTGCCTGCGCTGTGTCCTGCGCGCGCCCCGCGGCGGCGCGAGCTGCGGCAAAGTAGTGTATGTCAACCATGGCTGCCACTATGCCAGCCTCCGTGACAGGAAGGAACCTGATGCGCACCTATGAGGAACACCTCGCCGCCGTTCGCGCGGCCCTTCCGCAGCCCCGGGTGGTGTCCACTCCCCTGAACAGCGCCTTCGGACGCCGCGCCGCCGCGACGTACCGCGCCGAACACAACCTGCCGCCTTTCGATAATTCACAGATGGACGGCTATGCGCTTCCCACATGTGACGGCGGCACCTTCACCGTCGGCCGCACTATCGCGGCGGGGGATCCCCCGGGCTCGCTCGAGCAAGGCACCGCCCTGCCCATCATGACCGGCGCGAAAATCCCCGAGGGCACCGTCACCATCGTCCCCGTCGAGCACTGCGAGCCCCCACGCTTCCCGGAGGAAGGCGCCACGGTCACGGTGCCGGCAGCCCCTGAGCAGTTCATCCGCCGCGCGGGCTCCGACGTCAAGGCAGGCACAACGCTCATCAACGAGCACGCGCTTCTCGACGCCCCCTCCATCGCCACCCTCGCCTCCCAGGGCCTGACCGAGGTCCTCACCGTCGCGCCCGCCCGCATCCTCATCTGTACCGGTGGCGCTGAAATAGGTGGCGAAGGTGAGGCCACCATCCCCGATTCCAATGCGCCAATGCTCGCAGCTTTGGCCAGGCAGTATGGCATCGACGTGGCTGGCTTCGTGCGCACGAACGACGATCCTTCTGCCCTGCGCGCGGACCTCGCCGAAGCAGTCATTACCCACCGCCCCGATGTCATCGTCACCTCCGGTGGCATCTCCCATGGAAAATTCGAGGTCATCCGCCAAATCTTCGAAGAAGACGGCTGGTTCGGCCACGTGGCGCAACAGCCGGGTGGCCCGCAGGGCCTGTCCCGCCTTGGCGACGTCCCCGTAGTCTGCTTTCCCGGCAACCCCATCTCCACGCTGGTGAGCTTCCGCCTCTATTTGGCACCCGTCCTTGGCCATGCCTCAGAGCCGGTTCGCGCGCACCTTGTTGAATCCGCAGACGGACTCAACAACCGCGAGCAGTTCCGCCGTGGAACTATCAGTATTTCCGATGGCACAGCCCACGCCTCCTTCCTCGGCGGCACCAGCTCCCACCTAATGTCCCAGGCCATCGGCGCTAACGCCCTCATCCGTATCCCGGCTAACACGCAGCTTTCAGCCGGCGACCTCGTGGAGGTATTCCCACTCTCATGACCCACCGCGCACTCGTTATTGTTGCCTCAACCCGCGCCGCCGCCGGCGAGTACGAGGACCGCTCCGGCCCCATCTTGGTGAACTTCCTGCGTGAGCAGGGCTTCGATACCCCGCAGCCCCTCGTTGTCGCGGACGCCGACATCGACGCCGCCTTGGCCACCGCCTTCGCCGATGCCCCCTCCGTCATCCTCACCTCCGGCGGCACCGGCATCACACCGGATGACCGCACCGTCGAAGCACTCACCCCGCATCTCGAGCGCGAGCTCCCCGGCCTGGCCCACGCCTTCTACGCGCACTCCGCCGGCATCCCCACTGCGGCGCTCTCCCGCACGGTTGCCGGAGTCACCGGGTCCACTTTCGCCATGGCCCTGCCCGGCTCCACGGGTGCGGCCAAGGACGGCTGCGCGGTCCTCGAACCGGTGCTTAACCACATCATCAACCAGCTGGAAGGCATTCATGAGCACTAACTTCGGCTTACTCGGCGCCCACATCAGCGCTGAGCCTATCTCAGCCCCCGACATCGCCACCGCTGAAACCGGCGCCGTCGTTTTATTCGACGGCATCGTGCGCAACCACGACTCCGGCCGGGGTGTGAAACTCCTGACCTACACCGCGCATCCCAGCGCCCAAGAAGAGATCGAGCGCGTTGCCGGCGAGGTCGCCGCTGCCTTCCCCGCCGTGCGCCTCTGGTGCGCGCACCGGACTGGAGCACTAGCAATTGGCGAATCCGCCTTCCTCGTCGCCGCTTCCTCCGCGCACCGCAAGGACGCCTTCGAGGCTGCTTCGACCTGCGCCGACCGCGTCAAGGCGGAAGTCCCCATCTGGAAAGAGCAGCTGCATACCGATGACACCACCACGTGGGTAGGCCTGGAATAAACAGTTGTATGCACTGTCGGAATTCGGTACGGACGGGAAATGGGCTTAGATCCAGAAAGTGAAAGCGCAATGCTCATAGCACTACTTCGAAAACTCCTAGCGGTTTGCGCTCTAGGCGTCTGTGCACTTGTCGTTTCTTCGTGTGCGCAAGAGCGTTCACAGACATCGAAGTCTTTTACTACTTGGGAATGGGGCGGGATCGCTAGGGCTGTCTCTGTGACTCCTTCCGTAAATAATCACAATTATGTTTTTGGAACGAGCACTGATGAGGTGGACTCTCTCGCTGAACTTGCATCGGTGTATAACCCTTCGATGGAGAGGCTCGGTGAAGGGTATGTGGCTCCAGATAAGGATCAATTGGTTGTCTTTGATTCAGATTTTCGCAAACAATCTGAGAAACCTCTCGCAGGTTTAGGTCTACCGACCCAAACAGCTTCTGCTGGTTCTGTGGACAATAAAGCAGCAGTGTTTGTTTTTAACGAAGGCATGAGCGATAGTCCGTATGCGAGCCGCATAGTGCTCGCAACTAAGGAAACTACAAGCACGGTAACTCGCGATAGGAGACCAGTCGCGTTAAGGGCTTGTACTGATGAAAAAGCTGTCTGGATAGAACGTGACGAAGATGACGGAAGCGGTTTAACGCTTGTGCGTATGGGAGTCGACGGGTTGTTGTCTGAATCTCGCCTTGATATACCTGCCGGAACAGTCGCATCCGAATACTTCTCTGCTCTTGGGTGCGGGAAAGAAAAATCATATATTTCTTTTCCTGACGATACTGGTGGTGCGTATGTTGTCTCGGTTGGTACCTCGAATGAAAAACCAACTTTAAAACACGAAGGAAATATCGAAAGGCTGCCGATACCAGGCGTAAATAGGTCCTCTCGCTACGAAGAAGGAAGCGTGTCGTACTTTACGAGTCGAGGAACGATCGTGGCACTTGATCTCGAGCGTCAGGAAGTTAAAGAAACTGAACCGCTAATCGGCGCAGATCGCCGTCCTGTATCTGCAACTATCGACGGCGGAAATCTATATATCGTGACTCAGCCGATTGAAGGTGCTGAGGAGCTTCGCGTACATTCTTTTACATTCAAAGACCCAGCTGCGGATAAGGATGGCGCGCATATCGCGAAGCTTAGCCAGCTTATGCAAGGTGGTACTGCAAAAGGTGCATACACAATTCCGATGTCTATTTACCCTTTCGATAAACGGACGGAATAATGCCTAGAAGAGCTTTATTTTCTGCTCTTTACCTCGCATGGAAATCGCAAGTCCACTGCCTGGCTGATGCGCCTAGCCGACATTTCTGACAAAGATGAACTCGTCATCAAGGTCAACACACTGGTGGCCATCAAGGGCGTGCATGACGTTCGAGTGAGCGTCGAGGTAGGACGAAGCACGATTCCGCCAGAGCTTAGAATATCGACACCAACCGGGATTGAAACCGAATTCTTTAATCAGAATCCACTGCAGGAAACAATAGAAATCAAGGCAAAAGTCTAGGAAAACTCGGAGCACTTCAGAATGAGTTCACGCTACGCACGTCAGGAAGCCCTCTGGGGAACCTCCACACAGCAACGACTTCGCGCTTCCACAGTCGCCGTCATCGGTGCCGGCGGCCTGGGCTCGCCTGCCCTTCTCTACCTGGCAGGCGCAGGCGTGGGGCGCATCCTGCTTTTCGACGACGACACCGTCTCCCTCTCCAACCTGCACCGCCAAGTCATCCACAGCACGGCGACCGTGGGCCAGCCCAAGACTGAATCCGCCGCTGAAGCCTTGAGCGCCCTCAACCCAGAGTGCACCGTCGAGCAGTTCTCACGCCTCACACCCGATACCGCCTTGGAGCAACTGCGCGGCGCTGACCTCATCATCGACGGCACCGATAACTTCTACTCCCGCCACCTGGCCTCCTGGGCCGCCCATGAGCTGGGCATTCCGCACGTGTGGGCATCGCTGCTGGGATACGACGCGCAGCTCACCGTCTTCCACTCCGGCCACGGCCCGGTCTACGAGGACCTCTTCCCCACCGACCCGCAGGTACCCTCCTGCTCACAGGCCGGCGTGATGGGCCCGGTCGTCGGCGTGGCCGGCTCCGCCCTAGCCGTGGAGGCGCTTAAGCTCCTCACCGGCATCGGCACCCCGCTCATCGGTACGCTTGGCTACTACGATTCCCTCGCCGGTACCTGGGAATACATCCCCGTACGCGCCAACGGCGCCGTCCCGACGCGCCCCGACAACCCCACCGACGTCCGCGAGATCCCTGAGGACGCCACGCTTATCGACGTCCGCACCGCCCCCGAGCGCGCTACCTCCCTCATCCCCGGCTCGCAGCATCTTCCGCTCGATGAGATCCTCGCTGGCCACAACCCGCCCATCGACCCCGCCGACCTCGCCGTCCTCTACTGCGCCAGCGGCCTGCGCTCCTCCCAAGCAGTCGAGGCCCTGCGCGCCCGTGGCTTCAGCAACGTCTACTCTCTGCGCGGCGGCATCGATGCCTGGCAAGAGCACATCTCCGAGCTCGAGGCCGAAGCCGACGCCGCCCACCGAGGCGATCTGGAGACCATCTCTCTCGATGACCTAAAAGCAGAGCAGGGCGTGACCGACTAGCTTCACGCCGCTCGCTGTGAGGTTTTCTACCCCCCGTAACCGGCAGCTCCACCTTCACGACATCACCCTGGCCACATGGTCCCTGTAGTTTGGTCCCCATACTCTGGTCCCTACTCACCGCAAAGGGACCTTTTACCGTCAGTTTCCTGCGCCCAGATGGTCCTTTTGCTCAGTGAAAGGACCAAAGTAAAGAGACCAATTTGAAGGGACCATTTACAGCTCCCCTTCATCGACCAATCAGCCCCAAGAGTCCGCACTACTTGCCCCACAAAAGGTTCCCTTCACCAGGTTCTAGTCAGCTGGTTTGTTTGCACCCAAACGAACCATCTACCTAGGCGCAGATGGTTTACTTGCCCCCAAGCGAACCTTATGACTGGAACCATGTAAGAATCCGACTCCCGCAGCGCAACCAACAACAGGCAACCTTGTAAGCTCACTGCCATGAGAAGCCGCCAGTATTACGTCGCCACCGCTGTGGTGTGTGCTCTCACGCTGGGGTACATGCTGCTGCGCTGGGATTCGGTGCCTGATCCCATCCCGGTCCACTTCGATGGCTCGGGCAACCCGGACCGCTTCGAACCCAAGTCTTTCTTCAACGCCACCGCCTTGGTGTGGATCGGCGTTGTCTTCGCCATTGCGCTGCCGCTGTGCGTGCCACCGGTCTCGCTGGCGCGAAAGACAACACGGGTTCCGGCGGAGTCAGCGCTTCCTTTCTCCGAGGCCACCGCACAGCGCGCGGAGCTGCTCGCTGAAAAGACCGCCACGTTCATCGCTCAGACAGTCCTCTCCATGACGACCTGCGTGTGCCTCACCGCGGTCTGCACGGTTGTACCGGACATCCCCTTCTCGGGCTTTCTCCTCGTGGCCGCGTGGATAGCCTTCACCCTGTTCATCATGATTCAAGGCGTCCGATTGACGCTGACATCTGCGAAGGCCGTGAAAGCCATACCAACCGACGATGATGAACAGGTTCGCAACGAAGCACTCCGCTTTGCCGGTGGCATGGGAGTCTACAAAGAACCTAAAGACCCGATGTGCATGGCAGTCTTTTCCACGAATCCTTCGAAGCTGCAGATCAACACCGCCCACGAACCGGGACGGCGCTACCTGTGGCGCATGGGCATTGCCCTTCTCGTATCCATAGCATTCTGCGTGCTCATCGCCGTACTCTAGATGCATGGAGCACCTGTTTGAGCGCGCACACTCGATTCTTTCTGATGCCACCCACGTTGAGGTGTTCACCGGCGCGGGTATGAGTGCGGATAGCGGCATCGCCACATACCGCGATGCGCAGACGGGCATCTGGGAGAACGTGGATCCGGTCGCGATGGCGTCGATAAGCGCATGGCGTAATGAACCAAAGCCCATGTTCGCCTGGTACCTGTGGCGCGCCCAGCTGGCGCAGCGGGCCGAACCCAACGCCGGGCACCGCGCGATTGCTGCCGCACGCGGCATGACGGTGACCACGCAAAATATCGATAACCTGCACGAGCGCGCCGGAAGCCAGGACGTGGTCCACCTACACGGCTCCCTATTCGCCTTCCGCTGCACCGACTGCGATACACCGTACGACGAGGACATTGCGCTGCCGAAGGAACCGGTCGAGAGCATCACTCCACCCGAGTGCCCCGTGTGCGGCGGGCTCGTACGCCCAGGCGTGGTGTGGTTCGGTGAGGCTTTGCCCAACGACGAATGGGCCGAGGCCGAACGCCGCATGTCCACCGCGGACGCGCTGCTCATTGTGGGCACCTCCGGCGTGGTCTACCCCGCTGCCGGCCTGCCGCAGATTGCCCACGCACGCGGCATCCCCATCGTGGAAGTCACCCCGCAGCCCACGGATCTCTCGCCGCTTGCCAGCGTGGTGGTCACCGCCACCGCAGCGGAGGCGCTGCCTCGCATTTTGGCGGGGCGGATCGATGGCAAAGACGAGTAGCAACCAGAAATCCCGCGACCCTTGCCCACCAAAATGTACAAGATGTACATTCGTTGTATGAAAACGATGTCAGTGGCATCCAGCCAGTTTCGCCAATCCCAAAGCCAAATTCTTGAAGAGGCACAGCACACGCCCGTCGCCATCACTAGTCGTGGAAGCCGGATTCGCGCTTTTGTCGTCTCTCCTTCATTTTTCGCCCGCGCAGTCGAAGCACTGGAAGATCGTGAGGATGTTCAGGCCGCTGAGATTGCCCGAGGAGAAGCCGCAGAGATTTCACACGAAGACCTCAAAAAAGAACTCGGACTCACCTAATCGCCTTCTATGGCTAACTCCACTTATCGAATCACCTATAAAGCATCCGCAGCCAAGGAATTACGCAAGCTCGACAGACCGACACAGAGGCGACTACTTGCTGCAATCGAAGACTTGGCCGTTACCCCTCGCCCTGATGGAGTAAAGAAGCTAAGAGCCTCAGACGACCTGTACAGAATTCGAGTCGGACACTATCGCGTAGTTTATGAAATCTTAGACGGAAAACTCGTGGCGCTCGTCCTGCGCATTGCTCACCGACGAGATGTTTACCGGAAATAGGTAAAATTCCTCTCAGATAAACAAAACCGGTTCCACCCTGCCAGAAGGTGAATACTCCACTTCGATCGGAAGATAGTTCTTACACAGCTAGATCGATGTCGTGCTCCTTAGCCTTTCCGTCTAGCACTTGCTCGTAAGACTCCAATAGCCGGCGAGCATTGACTGGGGAGCCGAAAAGATAATCAGTCTCTACCCACGCCGAATAGTTATCCTCTGACATCACGAAACCGCCTTCCTTACCACAACCATTATTCCCCCCGAGAGGAGATGAATCCATGCTCTACCTAGTTCCAGGAGCCTTAGCGGGAATCGTCTTTTATGTCATTCTCGCAGCAGTGAGCTGGGCTATCGAGAAAGCTTGGCCGCAATGCCACCTTGGAGCGCATAGCCGGTTGGTCATCCACTGCCTTGTCGCGATTGCATTTTCGATTTTCCTCGTCGTGGCTGGCGGCGGCGGAAACTCGGCCACCCACCTGCAAATTAGCGGATTCCTACTGGCAGGATGCGTTCTGAGCTTCGTTACAGCCGCATGGGACAGAAGCAAAGCCACTACAAATGACCCCCAAAACAATTGGCGGAGGCGGCGGGATTTGAACCCGCGGTGAGTTTCCCCACGCTGGTTTTCAAGACCAGTGCATTCGGCCGCTCTGCCACGCCTCCTCGTCACGCGTCAGCATGCACCGCGCGCAACACGTTCAGAGTACTAGACTCCGCCGCGGGAGAAGAATTCGCCTCATCACGTTGTGCAAAGCGCAACCTACTGAAAGCCATTGCCGCATATACCTTGCTCTGGTTTACTCGGGCCTATGCAGACAGTCGATACCCTCATCATCGGCAGTGGCGCGGCCGGCCTTCAGGCAGCACTGGTCATGGTCCGCGCCCGCCGCAGTGTCCTCGTTGTTGATTCCACCACTCCCCGCAATCGCTTCGCCCACGAAATCCATGGTGTCATCGCCCTCGAGGGCACACCACCACTCGAGTTCCAGGAGCGCGGTAAGGAGCAGCTGCGCAACTACGGCGTACAGATCGTCAACACCACCGTGGATTCCGTCACCGATAATGACCGAACACTCACCGCCACATTGAGTAATGGAGATACCGTCGCGGCCCGCTCCATCATCGTCGCCAGCGGTGTGGACGACGTACATCCAAACATCCCGGGACTCGAAGAAAACTGGGCAGATACAGTCCTCCACTGCCCTTACTGCCACGGGTTCGAGGTCGCCGACAAGAAGCTCGGTGTTCTCTGCATCGGCGAGTTCTCCCTGCACCATGCAGCGCTCCTGCGCCAGTGGTCCAAGGACATCACCTTCTTCACCAACGGCATGAAGCTCACCGAGGAACAGCGCGCTGACCTGACCCGGCGGGGCATTGCGCTTGTCGACGGCCCCGTCACCGCCTTCCAGGACGGAAAAGTCCTGGTTGGGAGCACAACCCATGCCGTCGATGCACTGTTCTACATGCCTGTCCCTCACCCGCACGATGAGTTTCTCGCTGACCTCAACCTTGACCGCCACAGCCCGCCGTCGGGCATGGGCGGCAGCCTGATCAAAACGGGCCTCGCCGGTGCCACCAGCCACCCGCGCATCTGGGCGGTGGGCAACGTGGTCAACCCACCGGCACAGGTCGCGGTAGCGATGGGCGAAGCCAACGCCGCAGCCATCGCGGTCAATGCCTTCCTGGTCGAGGATGATTGGATTTAAGTACGGTGGTGTGGCATGAAAGCCATCATTCAGACCAATCTGGACGACCCGCACTCGCTGGAGTTGGGGGATGTCGCCACACCAGAACTAGCTGCCGGCGAAGTCCTCGTTAAAGTCAAAGCCGCCGGCGTAAACCGCGCCGACCTGCTCCAGGCCCGCGGGCACTACCCGCCGCCGCCGGGCGCTTCGGAGATTATCGGCCTCGAAGTCGCCGGTGAAGTCGTCGACGCAGGCGACACCGACGTCGCGGTTGGCTCCAAGGTCGGCGCGCTACTGGCCGGCGGCGGCTATGCCGAATACGTCGCCGTACCCAAGGGCCAACTGCTGCCCATCCCCAACGGCTATTCTTTTGCCGAGGCCGCCTCCGTCATCGAGGTGGCCTGCACCGTGTGGTCCAATATCGCGATGGAGGCGAAACTAAACAAGGGCCAAACCATCCTCATCCACGGCGGCGCGGGAGGTATCGGCACCTTCGCCATCCAGGTGGCGAAAAACCTCGGCGCCACCGTCGCGGTGACGGCTGGCTCGGACGAAAAACTCGAGACCTGCAAGGAACTCGGCGCGGACATCCTCATCAACTACAACGAACAGGACTTCGCCGAGGAACTGAAGAACCAGTGCGATGTCATCCTCGACATCATGGGCGCGAAGTACCTCAAGAAGAACCTCATCGCGCTGGCTAAGGGCGGCCACATGGTCACCATCGGAATGCAGGGTGGCACGAAGGCCGAGCTCAACATGGGCATCCTCCTCAACAAGCGCCTGACCCTGCAGGGCACCACGCTGCGCTCCCGCTCGTTGGAGGGCAAGGCCGCCATCGTCGCCGACACCGTCAAGAATGTCTGGCCTTGGCTGGAGGACGGCAGCGTCAAGCACCACCTGCACGCCACCTACGCGCTTGCCCGCGCCGCCGAAGCCCACAAAGCCCTCGACTCCGGCGAGGTCACGGGCAAACTCGTCCTCGAGGTCTAAGCCAAAGACGCGACCACGCGGGTCAAGTGCTCCACGTCGTGGTAGGTGCTGAACGGGCTCAGCGAGACCGTAACGGCACCACCAACCTCTTCCACGCCCATCTCCGTGAGCAGCGGGGTGTGCGGAGCGATGGTAGTCACCAAACCATTATCGAAAAGGCGGCGGTGGATCACGTCCGCAGGCACATCACGCACGGCAAAGGTGAGGCGTG
>OJLW01001032.1_pt1 | contig 11168 bp, 16 predicted proteins | sample 1597021 | NCBI WGS metagenome assembly OJLW01 (sample SAMEA3904676, study PRJEB24821) | metagenome | biome: Builtin; feature: hospital; material: surface | place: USA | collected 2013-06-03
GCCCGCACGCGCGAGCCTGCCCAATCAACCTCCCCGGCGCGCGCCCCGAAGGGTCCGCGTAGCGTAGCCAGCCACGGCCACCGCGCCCGCGCGCGAGCCAGCCGCAGACCGTCATCCGACACGTCCCGCGCGGTATCCTACGGCTATGACCACAGCAACCGCGCCCCGGCACCGTCGCCAGTCCACTCGCCGCGACCACCTCGCGCACGCTGCGTGCTACCTTGCTGTCGCCTTCGCCGCCGCGCTGTGCTCCGGCGTGGCCGTCGCGCTGACCTGGGGCAAACCCCAGTTGCCTCTGGCTGCGATGTCCATTATCTACGCGCTGATTGCTGCGCTGATGTCCACCGAACGTGCCGCTGTCCATCTTGCTTGCGCACGTGATTGACGCTGGTGCCCGTGACGGGTACGTACTTGCGCCCGGGTCCGTCACCCTGTAATGTGAACCGTGTTCACAAATACCTCAGAGAAGGAGACCCACATGACCCCCGAGCAGTATTTGGACGGTGTGCTCACCGACGCGCTTGAGAAGGCCACGCGCATTGTCGCCGACCAGACCGACTACCGCGTCACCGCCAACCTCGACAACGTCGAGACCAGCAACTTCGACGTCGCCGGTTCTACCGCGCGTGCCCGCGTTGTCTGGCGCATGATTCCCAATGACGCGCCCACCCAGGCGTTCGACCTTCCCACCACCTTGTCCTTCGAGGTAGACCGCGACCTTATCGGCCTGGCCGTGCGCATTACCGACATGCGCGTTGTCTCACGCGGTGGCTGCGACATCGAGATTGCCGGTGTGCCCACCATCGTCTCCGGTGAGGACTACACCGACGCCGAGTCGGCGGGTCACGCGATTGACCTGGTCAACTACGTCAACCACCAGGTTGCCGTCGCCGACGACCTGTGGGCTTCGGCCAGCGTCATGGCCGGGTTCTAGCCAAGGACGAACACATGAGCCGTGACGACCGCGACCAACGCGGCGGGCACCGTGGCGGGTACTTCATCTCCAACAAGCACCACGCCGCGTTTGCCCGCTATGGCCGACGCGCCGCCCGCGCCAGGGCCAAGCAGGCACTCCGCCAGGGCCGTGAACCCGAACCCACGTACCCCGTTGAGCGGGAATACTACGACTAAACCGAAGGGACGAACCACGACATGACCGCCGCACTTGTCGCCGTAGCATTCGCCGCCGGCGCGCTGCTTGTGGCCGCGTACACGAGGTACAGCGGACGCTGGTGCACGCACGACTGGGGAGACTGGGAAACCGCAGGTGTAGTCGATTTCTCCCGCGTGGACTTCATCGGCGTGCCACCGCCCAGCGTGCACGTGCTCACCCGCCAATGCACAAAGTGCGGCAAGATAATCTCTCGTAAGTACCAAGTCTAAACAACAGAATTAGAAGGGACGAACCACACCATGATGGACCTCCTCTTTCCCGCGCTGGCCGCGCTGGGTATCCTTCTCGGCCTCGTACTCATTGCCGCACCCGGCGCAGTCTTGCGCACCGCAGCGTCGGTGCTCGGCGGCGACCCCGAGAACGTGCTGTCGTCTGAAAAGACAGGGGCACGAACCGCTGGTGGCGCACTGCTTGTCGTTGGTGCCGTGATTATCGCCATGGCAATGACCGTCATGGTGCCCGCGCGCACCGTCGGTGTCGTCACCGCGTTCGGCAAGCCCACCGGAACCCTACCCAACGGCCTGCACGTCATTAAGCCCTGGGAGAAGGTGGAGAAGATGGACGCGTCGCTGCAAACCAACCGCTACAGCGGCGACGGCGCAATTAATGTTCGTCTCGCCAACCAATCCGAAGCCCGCGCCGATGCAAGTATCCAATGGCAGTTGCGCGAAGAGGACGCCGAAAAGATGTACCTGGACTACCGCGAGTTCGAGCGCATCCAGAACGACCTGGTAGACCGCGAGTTCCGCGCCAGCGTCAACGCCGTACTCGCCCGCTACAACCCGTTGGACGCGGAAGCCATTGCCGAGGGCGGTATCGACCTGAACAAGTACGCCGACGACATCAAGACCGACATGCAAAACCGCATGGGCGGAGCCGTCGAGGTCCGCAGCGTAGCCCTGCCAATCGTCAACTACGACGAGGAGACCCAGCGCAAGATTGACCAGTTGCAGTCCGAGGTCGCAAACACACGCGCTGCTGAGCAGTCGAAGAAAACCGCTAAGGAAATTGCCGAAGCCAACGAGATTCTGCGCAAGTCGCTCTCGCCAGAGGTGCTGTCTCAGCGCTGCATTGAAGCCGCCGAGAAGGTCGGCGCAGCCCCAGTGGGTTGTATCAACGGTGCTAACGCCACTCCGTTGGTAGACATGCGGAAGAACTAGCGCGAACGGATACGACAACACCCCGACCTGGGACGAACCTGGGGGTGTTGCTGTGTCCGCGACCGCTCGCGGAACAAATACGAAAACTGCACAGACAACCACCAGCGAAACGCACGAAGGAGCACGCACACCATGTCTAGCTTCAGCGAAGACAACTACAACCACTATCCCAACCACCCAAAGACGCTGACCACGTTGGAGGACTACGAGAACGCGCCGCTGCGTACTATCGTGGCGCGCCCTTACCACGCCCCCGAGATAAAGACGAGTTGGGACTCTTGGGTGAGCGTGGAAACCAGCAAACACACTAACAGCGAAATGGCACGCGTTCCACGAGAGGTGCTTCGCTATGGGTGGGGTGAGAGTATGGAGTAATCACCCGCGTCACCGCACGGACCAGCGCTGCATTGAAGCCGCCGAGAAGGTCGGTGCCGCACCCGTGGGTTGTATCGAAGGTGCCGGCGCTACCCCGCTTGTGGACATGCGGAAGAACTAAAACAACAGAACTAGAAAGGACGAACCCCCATGACTCCCGAGTGGGCCTCGTTAATTGCCGGCGGAGTTTTCGCCGCCACAATCATCTTCCGCACCGTCACGTCGGGAATTTTCGACAACTCCTACGACGGGAACCTCGACGGGCGGCCACGCTCCGTAGCAGCCGCCGTCTCCCTGCTTGTCATCATTCCTGTATCTATTTGGCTTGCTCCCGCAGTTCCGGGCGTTGTCGTCTGGCACGTCGAAAACGCGCCATTTGAAATTGGTGTAGGACCCAGGTCCTTCGGTTACTTCATGGCCGCGCTGTCGGGTATCGCGTACTTGACGTCCTTGTATATCAACTACGGGCTGGGACCGGGTCAACGCGCCATGAGAAGTGCCGAGAAAACTGCCTCGTCTATTTGGCGAAGCATGCTCGCTGGCGTGCTGGGCTGCATTGCCGCGGCCTGCATTGCGTACGGATAACTAGAACCCGTCACAACCCCGCCCTGGGACGAACCGGGGCGGGGTTTTTGTATGCAGTCGGCTGCATACGCCGCGGGCAGAAAACACGTGCGGCCGGGCTAATGTTTTGGAAACCAATTCCAACTTCAAGAAGAAAGAGCAGCCCGGCATGAACCTACGGCACCTTTACAACCAGGTCCAAAACAACCTCGGGACAACCTGGCCCATCACCGTCGCCGGTGCAATCGCGTGGGTTATCGTGCTCGCCGCGACAATCCCCAGCGTCATTGCAATCACCGAGAACAAGGCGGAAATGCCAACCTGGGACGACCTACGCCACATGCCGGACGCCTCGTCGGTCGGCTCGTCAGCACTCTCGCCCATGACCGGCTCGTCGGGCATGCAGGAAGCCCTGGGCAAGCCCGTCACCGTCAACCAGGGCGATTTTATTGACCAGGCGCTCTCCCGCTGCACCGTTGGTTACATCGACCACGCGGCGCACCGAATCTACCTCGCCGGCCACTGCGCGAACACGGACACCTACACCGCGCGCCTACATGGTGCACCACTTGGCAAGTTCACGAAGTCCGACCCGACCGCAACGGGCGGGTTCCGTGGCAACATGGACGTCGGCTACATCACGCCACACAAGAACGTCACCCTCGGCGAGAACACCTACACCGGCGGCGCGCCAGTCATCGACGCCAGCGACGTCAACGTGGGCGACACCCTGTGCTTCTACGGCGGCCGCAGCAAGCGCGTGATGTGCGACGTTGTCAACGACGCCAACGAGCACTACGTGTCCGTCCCCGGCACCGCCAACGGTGGCAAGTATGACCTGCAAAACGGCGACTCCGGCGGCCCGGCATGGCTGGTGAACGGCGAGGGTATCCCGGTCGGCGTGGTGGGTGTGGCGAGCCACGTCAACTCCAACCCGCAGGAGAACCAGATTTTCACCAACAGGTTCGCGGTGCTCAAGCCCGCGATGGACAAATAAACCGGCACGCGCGTGCCGGAAACGGCGCGCATGACAGACAAAACCGGCACGTCAACCCAAAATCGGAGCGGACGTGCCGGTTTTTGTTGAGGAGACCCCGCCTGATACGTCGGCACGGGCCGGTTTTCAGGCGTGTCCTCCTCCCGGCCGGACCACACAAGCGCGGTACACGCCGCGTGGCCGCGTGCAGACAACACTAGCAGGAACAACCCCGCGTGCTGCTAGGCACCAGTTGAGCCGTGACCACCGTCGCCGCGTTGGGTGGACGCGAGTTCGTCTACCACGGTGAAACCTGGCAGTTCGACGCGCTGAACAACGAGTTGTGCAATTCGCATGCCGCGGGTCACGGCAAACGGCTCCGTGCTGGTGTTGTGCAGATTCACCTTCACCTCGCCGGTGTAGCCAGCGTCAATGGTGCCCGGCGTATTCAGCACCGTCAGACCACTCTTGTGTGCCAGGCCCGAGCGCGGGTGGACCAGGCCGACGTAGCCGTAGGGCACGGCCACGGCAATCCCAGTGCCGACCAGGGCGCGTTCGCCCGGCGAAATCGCCACGTCTTCGTCAGCGACCAGGTCGGCGCCAGCGTCGCCGTCGTGCGCACGCAGCGGGGGTTTGGCAGTGTCGGTGAGCAGTTTCACGGGAATCTTTGGGATATTCATGCTGCCAACCTTATCAGGGGACGTGCCGTTTTTCGGGTTGCGTCCCGGCCATCGGGTGAGGTATCGTTATGGTTGCAAGTTGAATGAAAACTCAATAGTGCAGCCCCAAACCCGCAGGTTATGAAGTGTTTTCCCCGCGCACGCGGGGTTGTTCCCTCGAGCAGGCTTTGGAGCCGTACGAAAGCTTTGTTTTCCCCGCGCACGCGGGGTTGTTCCCCACCCAGCGCTTCGACGGCCAGGGCAAAAAGCTGTTTTCCCCGCGCACGCGGGGTTGTTCCCTGCGGACACCGCAGCGCGAGCCACCGGCGCACGTTTTCCCCGCGCACGCGGGGTTGTTCCCTGCAAGCCGCGTAACCAACCCCGACCAACCGCGTTTTCCCCGCGCACGCGGGGTTGTTCCGGTGCAGAACATGCTGCCGAAACTGCGGCCGTGTTTTCCCCGCGCATGCGGGGTTTTTGTCTGGCCCACCCGCCAGACCCCGAACCACGAAGGGGACGTGTCGTTGTCCTACCCGGGCACACCGACTTTGACGCCGCGTCACATCTGCTAGAATTGTCTCCATTCCAACTGCGCGTCACGCGCGGCGCGAGCCACCGGCGCACGGTGGTCAGATGTCTTTGGAGACACCTATGTCTGATGATGATTTGCTGCGTCCGGTCGGGGACGAACACGCCGGTGACACCGGCATAACACCGCGTACGCTGCGGCCATATCAGGTGGAAGCCGCCGACGCGGTGGAGCAGCAGTGGCGCGAGGGTTACGAGCGGACTTCTGTGGTCATGGCCACCGGGGCGGGGAAGACCAGTGTCATCGCCGAGGTCGCCCGACGCGCTGTTCGTCGAGGTCAGCGCGTTGTTGCGCTCGCACACAGGGACGAACTATTAAACCAAATGCGCGACACCTACACCGCTGTGGCACCCACGCTGGAACCAGGCGGCATTGTCAAGGCGGAGACACACGAGCCGGACGCGGCCTTCGTCTGCGCTTCATTCCAGACGCTCGCGGCGAGTCCGAAGAAACTGGCAGACCTGGGCGTGCGTGACGTGATTTTGGTAGACGAGTGCCACCACGCGCTCGCGCCGAGCTACTTGCAGGTGCTCTATGACTTAGGCCTGACCGTGCCGAAGCCGAAGGTGCAGCGCAAGAAGAAGGACAAGGACGGCGAGGTGTTTGGCGACCACGTCGCCCAGGTCGGCCCGAAGTCGAAGCGGCCCAGTGACTACATCACCAAGTTCGACCACGTGCCGGAGATTCGGGCCTGCGGGTTTACCGCCACCATGTCGCGCGCGGACTCGGAGCAGTTGGGGAAAGTATGGTCAACCATTGCGTTCGAGCGGGACATTCAGTGGGCGATTGACAACGGCTACTTAATCGCGCCGCGTTCGCTGACCGTGCACGTGCCCGAACTTGCGGGACTAGGCAACGTGAAAACCACCGCAGGTGATTTCAACGGTAGGCAATTGGCCGAGATGATGGAAGCGTCGGTCGAGTCCACCGTGGACGCGGTGACGCGGCACGCCGCCGACCGCAACATAATCGCCTTCGCGGCGTCGGTGAAACACTGTGAGGACCTGGCGCGGGCGCTCACCGCAGCCGGCGTGCCCGCCGCCTACGTGGTCGGGTCGAGTACCAGGGACGAACGCGAGGACGCATACGAGCGGTTTAACACGGGCAAGGTGCAGGCACTTGTGACGGTGATGGTGCTCACCGAGGGCGCTGATTTCCCCCGCTGTGACTGCGTGGTGATGGCACGCCCGACCAGGTCACAGGTGCTTTTTATCCAGCAGGTCGGGCGCGCGTTGCGCCGCTACACCGACCCGTACACCGGCGCGCAGAAGCAGGACGCGCTGGTGCTGGACCTGTCTGGCGCGGCCGCGGATAAGACGCTGATAACGTTGACGGATTTGTGGCCGGAGGCCGAGGACGCGGAGTTCAATTCCGACGGCACGCTGGTCGAAAAGGACGAGGACGAACCGGGGGAGGGCGAGCCCGAACCGGATTACACCGAGCAGCGACGCGGCGAGATTCAACTTGAGGCCGTGGACTTGCTGCGCAAGGCGGTCAAGGACACGGGCCGGAAGGGTCCGCCGCACCGCCGGATTGTCACGTTGTCTACCGGCGAGGGGATTATGTTCATTCCGTCGTCGCGTGGTGGCGCGGGGTTGATGTTGTGGCCGCCGCACCCGAATAGGTCGCAAGCCGTGTGCGTGATTAAGTTCAGTGACTATGGACGAACCGCGTACCCAATGCTGGACGAGCACGGCAACATCATGGTGTCCAACTACGCGGTGATGTATGACACCGCGTGCCGCGTGGCCTACGAGGGCAAGGACGAACGCGGACATAGGACTGCGATTATGAAGCGGGCGCAGTGGCGCCAGCCGGGCAAGAAGCCGAGTGACAAGCAACTGGCAACCGCCGCGAAGGTCGGCGCGGTGGTAGTGCCCGGCGCGTCAATGGCTGACGTGTCGGACTCGATTAGCCGGTCGTTTATGACAATCAACGTTCGGAACATGCAGCCGAAACTGCGGCAGTGGGGGCTGATTGGATAGCAGGACGGGGCCGCGCCTGTGGTCATGGCCGGCGAGCGCGACGGCGTGATGGCCGTGGTTGTGGCCGGCGAGCGCGCGGGCGCGGTAGCCCAGGCCGGCGAGCGCGCGGGCGCGGTAGCCCCGAAGGGTCCGCGTAGCGTAGCCAGCTACGTCTACCGCGCTATCCAACGTCGGGGACAAGCACCGAATGCCGCGCCAGCGGTGCGTGACGCTTTTTGATGGTGCTGGTCTCACCCGTCGGCATGAATGCCTGGAACTCGGTGCCGCCGGACTCGGTGAAGTATACGCAGCGACCAATGGGCAGGCGCTGCGACGACGTCTGCGCGCCTGGGAACGGAATTGTGTCTCCGGTTCGTCCCCCGGAGACAACGACCGAGCCGAACACCTGGCCGCGTCTGGCACTGCGCGTCGTCGGCAGGTCCTTCAGTGTCTGCGAGGTGAGAATCAGCACCACGTCGTTCGCCGTGCCGTGGTCGATGATGTAGTCGATACTGTCGTACACGTCACGTGCTCGCTCGGTGCCGGAAAGTTCACGCACCAGCGTATCCACGTGGTCAATCACCAGAACCACGCGGTGCGTGCGTGTCATCGTGAACACGCACTCGCGCCGCTCGATAACGCCCGCGACGTGGTCTATCGCAGCGATAGTGGCATCCACGTCGTCGGCTACAAAGACGACGTTTCCCATATCACCTACGGTGCCCGGCGCGATTCCTTTCAGGCCGCAGTACAGCACCTCGGCCCCGCCGCGTGCGTACTGCTCAATCACGGATTGCAGCACCACTGACTTGCCAGTGCCGGTCATGCCCATGATTCCAATGCACGCACGCTCGTCCGAGTACGCGAGGTTGACGTGCCTTCCCTCCGCGTCAATGCCGAGCGTGACATCTCCCGGTAGTGCGGTTGGTGCGTAGATTTTCTTGGGGAAAAGGTCTTCCCCGGTGGCGTTGGTTGCCATGATTCGCCGTCCTTTCTTTCAGGTGATTCGGCTCGCGGCGCGTCTTTTGCACCGCTGCGCCACAGCCTACCGCACGGGCGGACGGTTCGTGGGGGACGTGTCGCCTCCAAACGGGCACCAACGTTTCCATACAGGTAGTGTGTTTTATATGAAATACACCGACAAAGACGTGCTCGCCGACCTGGCGAACGACTACGAGGCCACCACCGCACTGGCCCGGCGCTGGCGTGCTAAGGCCGACAACCTCGCACGCGAGCGCGCCTATTCCGTCTACACGGCGATGGTCGATACCGGCTCCACCCAGGCCGACGTCGCCAGCCTGCTCGGTGTGTCCGAGTCGCACGTGCAGGCGATGGTGCGCAAGGCCCGCGAGTTGGATATTCGCAGGTTGTCGTTTTACTCGCCCGAACAGCAGGGCCGCTGGGTGAAGGAACTGCGGTCTCGTGCCGGTATGTCGCTGCGTGACCTCGCCAAGAGGGCGCGCGTAACGCAGAAGTGGCTGCGCGAGTTGGAAAGCGGCCAGGCGGCGATGTCGTCTGGCGTGATAGCCGTGTTCGACGCGCTCGATTTTGAACCAGAGAACTACGTTGGACGGGGTGTGTAGACGTGCGTGACCTCGACGTGTACCTCCATGGCGAGATGGTGGCGCGGGTGACGTTCAACGCTGGCGGTACACCGTCCATGCACTACGTCTCCGACGACGCGCTGGCATTGTCGCTCTCGCTGCCAAACGACGGGACGAAACTCAAACACTCGACGGTGCAGCGGTACTTCGACAACCTGTTGCCCGACAATGTGGTCACACGCAGGCAGTGGGCGGACAGGTTTGCTGCCGAGAATGGCACGCGCGTCAACCCGAACAATCCGTTTGCATTGCTCGAATACATGGGCCATGACGCGGCGGGTGCCGTGCAGGTACTTCCACAGGGGAAGTCACCAGACAGGGACGCTGATTTTGTGCAGGTATCGTCCCGCGAGATTGCCCGCCGCCTGGCCGAAGCACGGCGCGTACAAGGCACCCCGGACGCGCAACGGGGCCACGGTGCGTACTCGCTCGCTGGCGCACAGTCGAAGTTCGCGCTGACCAGTTTCGATGGGGGACGAACATTCTTCGAGCCAACGGGCGCGAATGCGTCCACACACATATTCAAGCCGGAACTGGCTGACTATCCCGACAGTGACCTGGTGGAAACCATCTCGCAGCGTGCGGGCCACCTCGCGGGCCTGGACTTCGCGCGGACGGAGACGTTGCGTGTGGGAGGTGAAAACGCCGTCGTCTCAACCAGGTTCGACCGCGAAGTCACACGCCGGCGAGGTGGCTTCCGGGTCACTCGCTTGCACCAGGAGGACTTTGCGCAGGCCACCGGAACCAGGCCACAGGACAAGTACCAGGCCGACGGCGGACCCAGTGCCGTACAGATAGCGCGGTTGCTCGAACAGCACGCCGAACACGACTCGACCTTGCGGTTTGTGGACGCGCTGGCGTACTCGTGGGCGATTGCGTCAACTGACGGGCACGCGAAGAATTGCGCGCTGGTCTACGACCAGCACCACCGGCCACACCTGGCCCCGGTCTATGACGTGTGCTCGTATCTGCCGTTTGAACCGGCACGCGGCGAGCGCGGGCCGGACGGGTCGTTGTATACCGGCCCGCGTCTGGCGATGTCGATTGGCGGGACGAACCAGGTTGATGTCATCGGCGAGCGGGCGTGGCGGGACTTCGCCGCGGACGCGGGACTCGACGAGGACGAAGTTCTTGTCCGTGTTGTCCACGTTGTCCATGCCACGGCACCGGCGGTGGACGTAGCGGCACGGCCACACCTGGACCGGCCGGTGGTGCGCAGGCTGGTGGACCGGGTTGCAGAGGAAACCAGGCGGCGGGCGGAAACCCTGCCAGCACCCTCGTCTACGGGCGCAGTCTTCGTGCAGGCGTACGTGCGCGCTGACGGCACTGAGGTTGCAGCGCACTACCGCGACCGGCCGCAGCAGTAGCCGTAGCCGGCTCGCGCGCCGGAGCCGCAGCGGGGGCCGTGGCCTGGGAGGGCATGCCCACTGCAACCGGGTTCCCCGCGGCATTGGACACGCCTGCCCAGGACGCGTCCCCCACGCCAGCCCCGTCGCGCTCGCCGGCCACAGCCACAGCCACAGCCACATCTCCGGCCACAGCCACAGCCACAGCCACACGGACCCTACCTAGTCCCGCACCAGACGTTGTAGATACAGCCGGGCCACGGTGAAATCGAGTGGTTCGTCCTTCGGGTTCGTGTAGGTTCTCGCGCCGTAGTCTTCGGCCAGCGCGGCGCGTGCGGCACCCACCACGGCATCAACGCCGCCGGAGGACACCTGCATTGGGTTCTTCGTGGCCGTGACCAGTTCCAGCGGTAGGCCACGTTCGTGCGCCATACGGCGGAACAGTGCCTTGTCGCCTTCAAGGCTCACTCCGCGAATCAGGTGTGGGTGAAGACGCTGCGCCAGGTCAACTGCTTCGTGGGTCTGCCAGACAAGCGCGTGCCGCTCGTGGTTTTCAATCAACCGCTCATAGAAATCCGGGATAAAGCGGTGCCTGGTGAAGTTTTTGGCAATGTTGGCGCGCATGGCGCCATCCCACGCGGCGACCGGGTCCTCACCAAAGTCCACGGCTTGCCCGCCCATGAACAACCCGTCAGCGCCCGCGCCGGAGAAAATCGCACCATCATCGCCCTCGACTGCGCCGTCCACCGCCCTAAGC
>OJLW01001035.1_pt1 | contig 11139 bp, 11 predicted proteins | sample 1597021 | NCBI WGS metagenome assembly OJLW01 (sample SAMEA3904676, study PRJEB24821) | metagenome | biome: Builtin; feature: hospital; material: surface | place: USA | collected 2013-06-03
GAATATGGTAGCAATACCCTTGAAATTCATAGAGATGCTATTAAACCAGGTCAAAAAGTTTTATTAGTTGATGACCTTTTAGCAACTGGTGGTACTGCAAATGCAAGTTGTAAGCTTGTAGAAGAGTTAGGTGGAGAAATTGTCGGCACATCATTCTTTATCGAACTAAGTGGTTTAGGTGGACGTGAAGCTCTCAAAGATTACGAAATTTACAGATTATTAGAGATATAGTTTTATTTCTCAAATTACAGCAAAAAATGGGTATCAAATTATTGATACCCATTTTTTTACATTGTTTTTAAACCACAAAAAGTTTTTTCCTATTCTCTTATACCTTTATTTAGTCTCCAAGCTCCTACAGCAATACTTCCTGCATAGAACAAAAGAATATATATAATAACAGCCAAGATACCTAAGAGGTACAACCAAACTCCATATTGCATAGCAAACATGGCAGTAAATATCATTCCTGCTACTGCTGGAGCAATACCAATTAACATTATAAGGGGCATTATAAATTGAGCTAAAATACCTTCGTATGATCCAGTAATGCTAAATACATAAATTTGTAATCCCATATAGAAGAAATTAAATACTGCGATTGCGAGATATACACTCAACAAAACAATTATATTCATCCTAAATAGAGCAAATAAAATAATCATTGCTGGGAGAACATCTATTAAGGTATATAAGACTGGTGTTAGACTTGAATAAATTACCTTCTTATAGGATTTTCCTGGTAAGTAATAGAAGTAAGGTTGAGTCATATCGGAAATTACAGGATTAGCCATACTTAAAAAGTACATAAAGTATGCACAAGCACCCATAAAAATAAACAATACGGTTTCTCTACTTATTTCAGAACCCATTGTAACTTCTTCTTTTAACAAGAAATACAATACTACAGCAATTACTGTATAGATTAATGTAGAAATTCCTATATAATAAGGTTTCTTCCTGCGTGTTTCAGCAAGGTGTAGAAATAAAAATGCACTCTCTCCTTTACCACCTTTCAAACCTTTGTCTCTAACTTTGTGTTTCTTATTACTACTGAACACTACTCCTGTTTTATTGCTCTTCACTTTTTCTTGAATATCAGCTATTTCTTTTGCTGCATTGGTAGCATCTTCATAAAAATCAACATCAACACTATATGTGTAAACTACTGATAATACTGCTGATGCTATTAATAAAATTGTAGGTAAAATTAAATTAATTAAATCACCCTTAAAAGTAGTTACAATAAAACTAGCAGCCCATCCTAATAGTGGAAAATATCTAATCAAGATATTATTAGATAACATATTGGCTAAACCTTCAGTTGTACCATTAGCTAGGAAGAAGTAAGCTAGACCAGCTCCTAAAATTAACATCGCTAGCATAATTATTGAAATTTTTAATACCTTGTTTACTTGTTTATTGTTAATGCATAGAACATATATAGCTTGTTTCCAGGCTTGAACACAAATCAATATCAAGATAATTCCAAAGATAAAAAATCCTAATCTAGAATCTTGAAACCCTATCGCTTTAAGTTGTGGTGCCAAATAAACAATAAATATACCTAAAAATAAAGTACCTAAAAATTTATTTAGCATTCCATATAGCAATACATTTTGTGATTTGAATGGCGCTGTCATAATAAATTGAACATCTGCCATTGAATATTGAGCAACACCCTTTTTGGCAGCGTTAAATAAACTTATGAGTATCGTAGTTGCTACAAGTGCCCAAATACCTATCGTTATAGAATTGTTTACTAAATTTATTGTTGCCTGATCTGGCTTAATCCCATTTTCGTCAGAAAACATATCATAAAGCTGAGTATTTTTCGCATTAAAAATACTCAAGACCATAATTCCAACAACAAAAACTAAGCTTATGAGTTGGGATGGGTGCTTAAGACTGTTTCTTAGCCAACCTATAGCTTTTTTTCTATACAAATAAATTATTGCTCTCATCTTAACCCCTATCTCTAATTCTTATCTTCATTTTCACTAGATTCAGAATTGTTTTCTACTTCTAAGTTTTGATAATCTTCTACATTGGTAGTAACTTTTATATCAGTATGATCCAAATCAGTAACACGGAAGAACAGTTCCTCAAGTGTTTCATTGTTTTCATCTAATTGCTTTTTGTCAGCTACTGCTACAATACTACCTTCTGTCATTATTAGAACTTTATCCCAGATCTCATCAACTGTATCTAGAATATGTGTAGAAATTAATAAAGAAGTTCCCTCTGCTTTGAGCTCGGCAATCATATGTTTTAGCTCAACAATAGCTCTAGGGTCAAGACCTATCATTGGTTCGTCCAGCAAAACAAATTTAGGTTTTGGCAAAAGAGCAACCATGATGTTTAGCTTTTGTTGCATACCTTTAGATAATTCTGAGCCCATTTTATCCTTGTTCTCATACATATCTAGTCTTCTCAACAAAGCATCTGCACGCTCTCTCCAGTTTTCCAATTTATAGACTCTAGCAATAAACTCTAAATGCTCATCTACTGTTAATATTTCGTATAAGTGAGGTAGTTCAGGTATATATCCTATTAAATTTCTACCTTCAACAGATTTATTACTGTAACCATCTATTGTTATTTCACCATCATAACTCAACAAGCCCATAATACTTTTGATTAAAGTAGACTTACCAGCACCATTAGGCCCAACCAGCAATGTTACTGAATTATCAGGAATTGTTACATTTATATTTTTATTTGCATAAACTTTAGAATATCTTTTATTTAAATTTTTAATTTCTAGCATTAGAAAAACCACCCTCACATCAAATTTATTAGCCTATAAAAAAGCTAATATTATTGCATCTATTATATATTAAAATTCACAAATTAAAACAAAAGTAAAACCTGAATAAAACATTTTTATTCAGGTTTTAGCATTTTAAATTTAATTAACAAAAATAATTAAAGTGCAACCACTGTAATCTCTGAATTGCTCTTGGTCCAATCGTCATCATCTCTAAAACTAGGATCCACCTCGACAATTTTTCTACCTTCTTTTTCGAAAGGGCCAAATACTTCACCCGGACAAAAAGCTTTAATTCTTTCCTTGCGAGCTTGTTCCAATAATTCCGCTCTAACTATATTTCTAATATTATCACCATCTGCACTTAAACCATGCCCATGATATATTTTAATCTTAGGAATTTTCATTCTACTGATGGTCATTAATTGGATCTTTAATTTTCTCAAAACATCTGCAGAAGAATTATTAGAGTCTGCCAAGTCTATTAAAGATGTTTGATTTTTTTTGCTCACATTCCACCTCCCAATTCAAATGTAAATACTATCCATATAGTTCAAAATACTTAAATCGAGCCTGCTATTAACAGATTTCTAAACGCTTAATAAACAGCATAATTCACGTAATATCTATCTCGAAATAAATTTTAGAACAAAACAAATTACCACTAATATTATACCACAGTTAAAACCTTAAGTTAAAGTTACGACATCAGAAATCATTAATAAACTTGCAATCGCTCGACTACTTAGTATCTCAATATTTTCTTTTTTTAATTGAGTTATATCTAATAATTTCTCATCCATATAATGTTTTAAAGAGTCCTCAGAAAAATAGAATTTAATATTAGTTTCTACTTCATTTCTGTTTACACTAAGCTCCACCTTAGCAAATTCTGATTCTATATATTCAAAAAGCTCAACTGCTTCGCTGACAAATAAGAATCTAATACTAATATTATCTATATTTGCGAAATTTACTAAGTCTGAAATAAGTTGTTTAAGTAGTCTCTCACTTTCTGCATCTTGAACCGCTCCAATGAAATTTTTATTACAATAAAACAGTTTTTTACCATTATCGTCTTCTTTGTTTTCGATAAAAATCTCACTTTCTTCTATCAAATAAGCATATTCATCTATATCTTCTAAGAGTATTTCTTTTTTCTCGAGATTACTAGTTGCATTATTAGTCATCTAGATCCTCCCTCTCGAGAGGAGCTAAGCCTGTATTAGTGTTGATCGCTCTAGGAATAGAAGTTTTGCTATTTCCCCATGATTTATCCTTATATCTATAATCAAACTTTAGTGTGAACCATTCAACCTCATCTGCTAAGTCTTTGTATTTCTTCATGTTGATATTTTCTAAAATATTTACAAAGGCAGATCTTTCATCCTGTTTCAAATACTCTGCAGCATATTTTAAAAGCAAAGCCATGTCAGGCAAACAGAAGACTTGAATTTGATTAAACTTTTCTCTAAATTCTTTATCTGTTTGAAATTGATAAAATATGACATCAATATAATTTTTCATTGTGTGATTTAATTTATCACAAATCGCACAAGTGTTAACGATATTCATTATCTTCTCAGATGCACTAAGTAAACTATCTTTATTGCTGTTTCTCAAATTAAAGAAAGATGATTCATTTTTATGACTATTCTTCAAAATTTTTTGCAACTCTTTGTACTGCTCTAACATGTAAGTATGAGTAATTAAACCTAAACCTAACCTATTATTCTGAGAATTATAAAGTCTTGAATAGTGATCATTACAGAAGCCTTTTTCATTAGTCTCTACTCTATTATCTGGTTCCATCAATGAAGGACCTAAATAGTACTCAATTAAACTCTCCGTTCTTTTTTCTCTTAATTCACATATCGGACAAAGCTTAAATTGATTAAAAGCATCATTTACTGGAATTGTATATATTTGTTCTTTTCTAGCCATTCTTTTCCTTTCACATGCACAACTCTGCGACAACTCATATTAACACTCAAAATATTAATTGCTGTATAATACTCAACCTGTTCGATTATATAATCTTGAACTTGCACCATTACCTCTTGAGCGTTATAACCATAAAATAAACTTATCTCCAAATTTAATATTGCTCCGTAGGGATTAGTAATCGCTTCTACATCCAAGACCTCAGCCAGACCTTCTATGTCTTTGGTAATAATTTCCACCATAGAAGTTATAGCTTCATCAGTCATGACGTTTACTCCTACCGTACTGAATGTAGGTCTAACAATTGTTCTTTCCGAATATCCTGCGACTCTATCAACTTCACCGAATCTTTTTCTCCAAATTCTAATTGGATCAAAAAAAGATCCACTAAACTCATGTTTAATCTCCATACTGGTAACAGGTATCGCATGACTTCCTTGAGTTTTCCTTGCTAATTTAGCTTGACGTTGCTCCTCAGCAGTTGATACATCTCCGATACGAATATATTCAACAGGTTCAGGTAAATAGAGATTCTCACATATTTTCAATATCATCTTGTCTGATGTTCCTAAAATCATTAGTCGTTGAGGTTTTAGATCTGCCAGACTTCTTCTCATACTCAGCGCAGCACTTTCATCCATAAACAACGCTTGTCGAACTGATTCTAGTCTAGTTTCTGCTTTTTTTGCCGTTGATCCTGCTTTTATCCTCCCTGAATCTATTAGTAAACCATCATCAATTAAAAGTTCAATGTTTCTTTGCTTTGCCAATTCATTAGCACGAGAAGATTTACCTGTTCCAGCTGGTCCAACAAAAGCAATTACATTGATCTTAAACAACTCTCTTTTCAATTCATTTTCTATAGAATTTTTGGGAGTAAATCTTTGTGAAAATTCATTGCCTATATTAGTTAAAGGATTAAATGAATTAATTGCAGAAAAAAACTTTTCTCTTCTATTCTCAGGAACTTCTTTTCTGGAATCTTTTTCTTTTTGTCCTAAAAATACATTTCTAAGATTTCTAAAAGATCTTTTTCTAGCCTTATGTGAAACTTCCTGATGTATTTCTGGTTCAACTTCAATTTCGATTTCTTCTGTTATTTTATTAACTGTCTTTTTATTGCTATAAGTGCTAAAAACTTTACTAGGCCTACTATTATTTCTATTCTTATCTAATTCTATATCTAGCTCTTGCTCTGAGATCAAATTATTATGCGACAAAAAATCCTGATACAATTTATCAAGTTTTATTTCTTTTTGTCTAGAATTAATATTTCTAATTTTTTTCCTTGCCACGTAAAATCTCCAATATTAGACAACAAATTAAATTAACTAGTAATTCAACTTTGGAATTAAGAATTTATATTATTCAGCATCTTCCTCATCATCTTGTTCCCAGTTATGGTAAACCTCTTGAACATCATCATCATCTTCAAGATCATCAATTAATTTTTGCATAATCTCAGCATCAGCCTCATCCAAATCAACAGTAGTCATTGCAACAGGGCCTACACTACTCTCTACAATTTCTAAGTCAGAATCTGCTAAAGTACTTTTAACATCTGCATAACTTTCTGGGCTTGTAACAACTAGATAAGCTTCATCTATTTTCTTAATATCTTCAGCCCCAGCTTCCAAGGCTAGCATCATCAACTCTTCGTCATCAAGATTTTCAGTTTCTATATATATTTCACCTTTTTCTTCAAACAAGAAACTAACACTACCATTTTGTCCCAAATTACCATTATGTTTGCTAAAAATATGACGTATATTACCAGCTGTTCTATTTCTATTATCAGTCAAGGCATTAACAATAACGGCTACACCATTAGGTCCATAACCTTCGTAGGTAATAGCTTCGAAATCTTCTGTATTATTTGAATCACTTGCTCTTTTAATACTTCTCTTAATTGAGTCATTAGGCATATTGTAGGATTTGGCCTTTTCAATAGCGTCAGCTAGTCTTTTGTTCTGGTCTGGATTAGCTCCACCTTCTTTGACTGCTACCTGTATTTCACGACCCATCTTGGTGAAAATTTTACCTTTTTTGGCGTCTTGTGCACCTTTTCTTCTTTTAATATTATTCCACTTTGAATGTCCTGCCATATACTTCTCCTTAATTCAATAATTTCATATAATTTTTTCACTGACTATTTTTAGAATAACTAAAGTTATTGAATATAATTTAATTTACTCTATTATAGTACTTTTGATAGAATTAGTAAAAAATAGCCACTTAGTGCTGATCTATAACTTTAATTATAAAGAGGATAAAAATGAATTCTGAACTTAATGAACAAAAAAACAAAAACAAATTAAAACAAGAGCTTGATAGAGAAATTGACAGACGACGCACTTTCGCTATTATCTCTCACCCGGATGCAGGTAAAACTACAATTACAGAAAAATTCTTACTTTACGGTGGTGCTATACATGAAGCTGGATCTGTTAGAGCTCGTAAAGCTAACAGACATGCAACTAGTGACTGGATGGAGATAGAGAAGCAACGTGGTATCTCTGTAACATCTTCTGTAATGCAATTTGAATACGAAGGTTATTGTGTGAATATACTTGATACCCCAGGACACCAGGACTTCTCTGAAGATACTTATCGTACACTTACAGCAGCTGATGCTGCTGTCATGCTTATTGACGGTGGTAAAGGTGTTGAGCCTCAAACCATTAAACTATTTCAAGTTTGTAGAATGCGTGGAATTCCTATTTTCACCTTTGTTAATAAAATGGATAGAGCTGCGAGAAGCCCATTTGAATTAATGGATGAGATTGAAAAAGTTCTAGGTATATCTGCCTTTCCTTTCAACTGGCCAATTGGAATTTATGGTGATTTCAAAGGTGTTTACAATCGTCGTACCAGAGAAGTTGAATTATTTAATGACGAAAATGAAGACCACGGTGCCAGTAGAGTTACAGTCAGCGTAAACTCTATTGAAGATCCAGAGCTAGATAAAATTCTCGGAACTGAGTACCACGAAACTTTAATGGAAGAGATTGAGCTTCTCGATATCGCTGGAGATGATCTGGATTTCGAACTTATTAATAATGGTGAGTTGACACCAATGTTCTTTGGTTCTGCTATTAGTAACTTTGGTGTAGAAACTTTCTTACAGTATTTCTTGAAAATGAGTCCTTCCCCAAGTCCTCGTAAGAGCGATCAAGGTTTAATTGATCCTAACGATGAGGCTTTTAGAGGTTTTATCTTCAAAATTCAAGCAAACATGAATCCAGGACACAGAGACCGTTTGGCATTTCTTAGAATATGCTCAGGTAAATTCGAAAAAGATATGGAAGTTATCAATGTAAACTCTAGCAAGACAATACGTTTACAGCAACCTCAACAGTTCATGGCCCAAGATCATAAGACTGTAGACCAAGCTTACGCTGGAGATATTATCGGTATTTATGATCCAGGTATTTATAGAATTGGTGACTCCATATGTTCTGCTGGCGCAGAGGTAAACTTCGAAGCCATACCTAGTTTCGCCCCGGAACACTTTGCTAGAGTTCAAGCTAAGGATAGTCTCAAACGTAAACAATTTATAAAAGGTATGACCCAATTAGCACAAGAAGGTACTATTCAGATGTATAAAGAACCTAGCATCGGTACTGAAACTTATGTTGTTGGTGTTGTTGGTGTCTTGCAGTTCGATGTCTTACGTGAGCGATTAAAGAATGAGTACAAGGTTGAACTAGTTCAAAGTAATTTAAACTATCGCTTCGCTCGCTGGGTGAAATTCGAGAAAGATGCTCCAAGTAAAGATCTAGAAGATTTAGATATGACATCAAGTACTTTGTTAGTCGAAGATCACCTTGGCAATCCAGTACTTCTCTTTGAGTCTCAATGGGCTATAGATTGGATTTATGACAAAAATAAGGGTGTAGTTCTGACATCAATAAATGAAGGACAAAATATAAGTCACGTTTAAGAAAACGTGACTTTCTTTTTTTTGATATTTATTTTTCGGATATTTATCTTTCAACCTGCAATGCTAATTTGACTTTGTATTACAATCTTTACATAAGCCAAAGATTTCTAGTCTGTGATATTTAGGAGTGAACCCTTGACTTTCCAGACTATCTGAAAGCTCATCCAAATAACAGAAATCCAAGTGAATTTCCTTGCGACAATTCTTGCATATAGCATAATGTTTATGCTCTTGTTCATGCAGGTGATAATAAATACTCTCAGATTCAGGCATTCTAACTTGATGGACTAGTTCTTTTTCCTCAAAAACCTCTAGATTTCTATATATAGTACTCAACCAAATTGAGTCCTCACCTACTTTTTCTACAACTTTATCAAATATTTCTTTTGCATCCAATGGAACTTCAGCGGCTTGCATTGCTTCTAACATATAAACTCTAGCACTTGTTCTTCTAATGTTATTTTCACGTAGAATCTGTAATGCTTCATCTCTTGACTTTTTATTTCCCATGAAAACCTCCTCTGGAGCTAATTTTTGTAATTACTATATTCTTCCAAAGCAAAAATTTAATCACTAAGATCTATTCTTCATACTATTAGCTTTTATAGACATATAAATTTTACTGAAAATACTAAGTACAATCAATACAATGACACTCAATATTACAATTGAACCACCTGGAGCAAAACCATATACATAAGAAACTATTACTCCTACTAAAGTACAACTTGAACCAATAATGAAACTAGCAATTAGAGTATTTTTATAATTCAAGTGTAGCTGCATTGCAGTAGCATATGGTAATACCAATAATGAAGATATAACAAGTGTACCTACGCTTCTAGAAGCCACACCTACAGTTAAAGCAGTCATTATAATAAAAATAACATCAACTAGAATTATATTAATACCAGCTAATTTTGCACCTTCTGAGTCGAAGCTCATAAAGAATAGCTCTTTATATAATAGTAATGACACTATAATTACTATAGAACAAATCAATATAGTTAAGTTTCGTTCAGCAGGACTAATAGCTACAATACTACCAAATAGGTATGATCCGAAACTTTTTCCAGTACCCGCCATATTAGATAAAATACCTGCTAAACCTACTGAAAACGCTATAACAATCGCAGATGCAATCTCAGCATAACGTGGAAACATTCTTCGCACAAACTCTAAAACAAATGCTGCAACTAAAGTTCCTGCCAATGACCATAAAGTAGGGTTATAACCCAAAACAACTCCCAAAGCAACACCAGCCAAGGCTGAGTGAGATAAAGCATCACCCATATTAGCTTGTCTACGAAGAACTACAGTCTGTCCTATAAAGGCTGAGGCTGCTCCAATAAACAAAGCAACTATAAGAGCTGTTCTCATAAATCCAAATGACAACATTTCTAACATTATATCGTTTTCCCTTCCTCTTCTTGCCTAGTAAGCAAATCTTATCCTAGTAAGCAAATTTTATTAATTCTAACCTTCTTGACTCTTTTATTCTTTTCCATGATACATTTTAGAATGGTAGGTTTCAGAGCGCTCACCCAAAGAATGTGGAGCACCATGAATTATTCGATTTAATCTCTCATGATCTTCATCATTATGTAAATCATATAGCTCTATACTGTCACCAAGAAGATAATATAGTTTATCTACATTATCATGTATTCTTAACATGTCATGCGAAACCATCAATATACTAATTTTTTTCTGTTCTCTTAAATTCTGCAATAGTTCATAAAACTTATCTTGTGATTGTGCATCAATTCCACTTGTTGCTTCATCTAAAATTAGCAGTTCAGGATCATTGACTAATGCTCTGGCTAAGAAAACTCGTTGCTGCTGTCCTCCTGATAGTTCGCCAATTCTCTTGTCAACTAAATGAGCAGCTCCTACTAAATTTAATACTTCGAGAGCTTTTTCCTTATGTTTTTTGCGAGCTGGTAACCCAAAACCTATGCTCTTATACATATTTGAGAGCACAACTTCCAAAACACTAGCTGGGAATGAAGCATTTAGATCAACCATCTTTTGTGAAATATAACCTACTTTTTGCCAATCTTTAAAATCGGAAACTTTTTCACCAAACAAACTGATTTCTCCTGATAGGGGTTTAAGTTGACCTAAGATAAGTTTCAGCAAAGTACTTTTCCCTGCACCATTAGGTCCAGAAATACCTATAAACTCTTCTTCATCTAAGACTAAAGAGATATCTTTAAATACCATGGTATCAGCGTAATTAAAAGTTAAATTTTTTACTTCCAAAATTTTATTCATATTTTCTCCAAACTTACAATTTAGGTTTATTATTTATTTTCAGCTTCATGTGTCCGAGCTTTAATTTATGCAAACCAATCGCAAATGCAATTTTATCATAAACAGCCTAGCCATATCAATTATATTTATATTAAGCAATTTTCTTCATATATTGCTAAAATATATTCCTGTCTCTTATACACATCTCCGAGCCCACGAGACGCTA
>OJLW01001037.1_pt1 | contig 11134 bp, 11 predicted proteins | sample 1597021 | NCBI WGS metagenome assembly OJLW01 (sample SAMEA3904676, study PRJEB24821) | metagenome | biome: Builtin; feature: hospital; material: surface | place: USA | collected 2013-06-03
TGTTTTCTATATAAAGATTGTGGATTTTTATTCCTTCTATCCCACGATAGTTTATATAGGATATATCTCTCAGATAGTCATCAATATCTTCTCCAACTAATCCCACTATAATATGAACTACCATTTTTATACCCAAAGCACATAGTTTTTGAACGCCATTATCAAATTCTTGATGAGAATATCCACGGTTGATAAATTTCAAAGTATTGTCATTGACACTTTGCATGCCAAGTTCTATGGTTAGATCTGTCTTCTCATTTAATTCTTCAAGCAAATTTAACACTTCATCTGGCAGGCAATCGGCACGGCTTGCAATAGATAGACCGACGATATCAGGAGAATCTATAGAAGCATAAAACATTTCTCTCATTTTCTCTACTTTTCCATAGGTATTGGTAAAGTTTTGAAAATAAGCAATATATCCCTCCTCGCGACCAGGTTTGGACAAAATTTTCTTCTGATAGGAAATCTGGTCTTTAATATCCCCAGCAGACCTATAAGTCCACTCTCCAGCTCCGGCATCTGAACAATAAATACACCCACGAGATGACAATGTACCATCACGGTTAGGGCAGGTAAACCCACCATCTAAGGGAAGCTTTATGATTTTTTTATTGTATTTTTTCTTATAGTAAGTATCTAAATCATTATAGCGTTTTTTGTTTAGTTCCATGATAGTATTATACCAACTAAAATTTTCTCTAATAAAGCGATTAACTAAATTTTCATTTAAAAAAAGCAGCAAATCATTGCCGCTTAAATTATTTCTTTCAAGTATATATCTTTACAGGCTTTTGGAGAAATGCGTTTTTCTTTATCTTTATCACTTATTATAGCTGTTCCATCAAAACTATCGAAGTCTATGAATTCTATTTTATTTCCTATTTTTATATCCATGGACTCGCAATAGTTTAATAGATCTCTTTGATCTCTTATTCTTCTGATAATATAAGTATTGCCAGGCTTGGCTTCACTCATTCTCACTAGGTCTTTTGGAGTCTGATCGTTGTTTATAAAAATTATTGACCCATGCGGGCAATAGTCTGGATAGCCTAGGTAGGCATTTAGCTTATCTAGGAGATCATCATTAGTTACTGACTGGAGATCATTTGCGATTGGATGGATATCTTTCCAGGAAAATCCCAGTTCATTTTCTAGGAAATATTCCCAGAGTCTGTGCTTGGATAGGAGTTTTTTAGTTACTTTTATCCCTTCTTCTGTCAGCTGATTTTCTTTATCATCTGTTACCAGGCCTTCTTTTTTCAATTTTTTTAGCATTTCTGTAACAGAAGGTGGGGCTAGGTTTAGGTGGGTTGATATTGATTTATTGGTAACCTTCTCTCCCTCACCCATTAGCTTAAATATGGTGATTAAGTAGTCTTCCTTCTGTGGATTCATATTGGTCATTCCTGTCTATATCCTTATCATCATCTGTGTAGCTTACTTTATTAGAAGTATACTTCTTTAGGATAAGCATAGCTAGATAAATAACCATATTGCAAGTAGCCACAGCCCCTGCAATAGAAACATTAAAGTGTATGGCTAGATAAAAACCAAGTATAGAATTCAAAGTTGCTATTAGAGATGTCCATATTAGGGCCTGCTTTAAACTTTTCGCAAAATTAAGTACAGCAGCCGATGGGGCTATAAAAAATGAAATCACAAGTATAGCACCTACACTATCGAAGGACACAACCGCCGCTACTGATGTCAAAGTCATCAAAAGATAGAAAATAGCTGTTGTAGGTATTCCTATTAGATAGGCAAATTCCTTATCAAAGGTTGATATCTTGAGCTTCTTATATTGACTTATGATAAATACTAGGATTAAAGCTAAGAGGATAAGCCCGTGTAAAACTGCTTTAGAAATTTCAATCCCAAAGACAGTAGTTTTAACAAGTGAAGAAAACAAGACTTCTCCCATCAAAACCACATCTAAGTCCAAATGGACATTTCTAAAAAATTTGCTGATAAGTATGACAGCTAGAGCAAAAAGTACTGGAAATACCATTCCTATGGCATCGTCATATTTACTAATTCCTTTGCTACCTATTGTTTCTATTAAATACACTGTCAAAAGTCCCATCAGTGATGCCCCAACTATTAAAACTGGGCTATCTAAGTCTTGTACTATAAAAAATGCTAAGACTATGCCCAAAAGTACTGTGTGGCTGATGGCATCTGTTAGCATCGATAAATTTCTAAGGACTAGAAAAACACCCAGCAGAGAGCAAGAAATTGCTGTTAATATTAAAACTATAAGGGAATTTGTCATATTCTCGCTCCTTTCTGAGTGATTTTTGTAATAACTATAACAAGTAATGCAATCATTCCCTGAAACAAGATTATAGTAGGTCCTGTTGAAAATCCAGGAAAGATGGTAGAGATTACACAACCTGCAAGGGAAGCGATCGTTGATAAAAGAGCTGATAGGGCCATTACTCCCATAAATTCATTGGTTAAATAACTTGCTGTAATAGTTGGGATTATAAGTAGTGAACTAATGAGGATTACCCCCACTGCCTTAATGCCAACCCCTATCACAAGTATTGTCATAAATAATATCAAGTAATCTAATAATTTTTGTTTAACTCCTATCATATAGGAAAACTCATTATCAAATAAATAAGCTTTTATATCTCTAAAGTTTATAGCAACTATTACTAGACATATGGTTGTGGCTATAAGTAATAAGTCTATGTCACGCCTTAGTAGATAAGCTGCTTGACCAAATATATAATTATCTAGCCCTGCTCTAGCCGACCCACTGTAGGAAGGATTGCCTTGGATATAGGATTTCAAAACTAGACCCAGTCCAAAAAAGCCCGATAAGTAAATGGCCATATTAGCATCGGCCCCTATCTTGCTATTCTTTGTAGAATAGTGTATCAAAAAATATGACAATCCTGCAGTTATCATAGCTCCTATTAGCAATGTTGCTGGGTCTCTTTGTCGGGTTATCATAAAGGCAAGGACGATTCCTGGCAATGTTGAGTGACCCATGGCATCTCCTATGAGGGATTGGTTTTTGTAGACATTTATACTACCTATCATACTTGCTGCTATAGCAAGTAAAACTGTGCCTATTAGGACTATTTGAAATGAATACATTGATAATAATTCATGCATGTCTACCCCCTAAAGCCCTTATTGATTTTAAAATCTAGGTCATCTATATATAGGCTACCAGCATACTTGACATCCTTGTTTAGGACAACTACATTATCAAAATACTTATCTAAGGTGTAAATATTGTGGTGGACAGCTATAACAGTCTTACCTAACTCCTCAAGTCTCTTAAACTCTTCGGCTATGATGTCCTCAGTTTTTATATCAACGCCCGTTAGTGGTTCATCTAATATATATAAGTCGACATCTTGGGCAAGGGCACGGGCCAGAAAGACCCTCTGCTTTTGCCCGCCAGATAGGTTGTTGATCTGCCTATCTGACAAATCTCTGATGCCCATTTCATCAAGGGCGGCCTGTACCTTGTCCTTGTCTCTATCAGAGGGAGAGCTGAATTTTTTTATATAAGGGTAGCGGCCCATCATGACTACATCATAAACTGTGGTAGGAAAATTCCAATTGACACTATCTTTTTGGGGTACATAGGCTATATTGGTCTTGACTTCCTCTAAGGGCTTGCCAAAAATCTTTACTTCTCCCCTATCTTTTTTGATTAGGTTTAAAATCGCCTTGATTAGAGTAGATTTGCCTGCCCCGTTGGCTCCAATGATGGCTGTTCTAGTGTTAATTGGAATTTGTAAATTTACTTTTTCTAAGACTAAATTATCCCCGTATGAGACATTTAAGTCCTTAACTTTAATTGCATATTCCATAGCCCACCTACTTTAGATTATCTACAATGAGGTCGACATTGTGTTTGTACATATCTATAAAATTGTCGCCAGCTTCACCCGGATCTGCTAGGGAGTCTGATAAAAGTTCCCTACCATGTCCACTTATTACTTCAGTTTCAAAACCCTTAGATTTTACAATATCTTTTAGTTTTTCCATTCTTTCTGGGTTGGTAGTTGATTCTGCAAAGATTGCCTTGATTTTCTTATCAGCTATAAATTGGGCTGTATCCTCCAAGTCTTTGTTGGCTACTTCAGAATCTGTTGTAACCCCTTGTGGCGCCATTACTGTCATGTCATATCTTCTTGAAAAATAGTTAAAGGCATCGTGTGGGGTGATAAGATATCTTTGACCTTCTGGGATTTCTGCTATCCTGTCCCTATTATATTTATCTAAGTCCTTTAGTTCTTTTAGGTAGCGGTCGTGATTTTCATCTATTAGGGCTAGCATTTGACTATCATCTGCATAAAGTTCTTTTAATTTATTAGCTGCATTTGTAAAAGCCTCAGCATATAGGTCTAGGTCAAACCAGAAATGTGGGTCTTCTACCATAGAAGAAGCATCTTTCGCATCTTCCATGTCACCTATATCATTTTTATCAAAACTTTCAGTTACAGCATAACCAACCCCCTCTAGGGCATCTACCATTTTTCCTTCAAAATGGATACCATGGTATAAGACTAGGTCTGCTTCTGTTAGTTTGTTGAAGTCTTCTGGTTTTGGTACATAAATATGTGGGTCTTCACCAGCTGGGATTATTAGTTCAATATTTGCTTTATCGTTTCCAATTAGCTCATGGACCATATCTTCTATAAAAGTTGTTGTAACTGTGATAGTTTTTTTATTATCATCAGTATCTTTATCATTTTCTCCAACAGATTTTTCTTTACTATCATCTTTATCTACATGCTCTTTATTTTCACTTTCTACACTTTGGCTAACATCAGCATTCTCTTTATCGTTAGTATTTGCCGCTTGATTAGCATTTCCACAAGCTGTTAGTGACGTTAATGTTAGTATTAATAATATAATTTTATTTATCATATAATTCTCCTTAATAATTTGATTAAGGCTATTATAATCCTATTATTAGGTTTTGTAAAGTATTTTTTTAGGTATGCCTAATATAATAGTTAAAAGTCCCAATTAAAAAAACACCCTAGTCCTCTAAGGTGTTCATATATTGCTATTTACTCAGCAAAATCTAATTGTTTATATTCAAGTTCTAAGTCTTCTGCAACTGGTTGGTAGGTTACATGTCCTTTGTAGGTATTTATTCCGCTTTCAAGCTCTGGGAATCTTTGACATGCTGCTTCTAAGCCCATGTCTGCTATTGCTTTTGCATATCTTGTTGTTGCATTTGATAGGGCGTAAGTAGATGTCATCGCTACTGCTCCTGGGATGTTTGCTACAGCATAGTGTATTACATCATATTTTACAAATGTTGGGTCTGTATGTGTTGTTGGGTGGCCTTTGGTTAAATCTGTTGATCCACCTTGGTCTATTGCCACGTCAACTATTACAGATCCTTCTTTCATTTGTTTTACCATGTCTTCTTTGATTAGCTGTGGTGCTTTTCTTCCTGGGATTAGTACTGTTGATATTACAAGGTCTGCTGTTTTTAAGCTTTCTTCTATGTTTAGTGGGTTTGAGTAAAGTGTCTCAACTTTATCTGGGAATATATTTGTTATTGCTGTTAGGGCATCAATGTTTACATCTAGGACTGTTACCCTTGCTCCCATTCCTACTGCTATTCTTGTTGCTCCTGTTCCTACTACACCAGCACCGACTATTACAACATGAGCTGGTCTTACTCCTGGCACACCTTGTAGAAGTATTCCTCGCCCACCGTTTGGTTTGGTTAGGTATGATGCTCCTTCTTGGACTGCCATACGTCCTGCTATTTCAGACATTGGACGAAGTAGTGGAAGACTTCTATCTTCTAATTGTACAGTTTCATAACCTATGCCTATTACTCCTGTATCTACCATTTTTTTTGCCAGTTCTAAGTTGCTTGCTAGGTGAAGGTAGGTATAGATGATTAATCCTTCTCTAAAATATTGGTATTCTTCTTCTAGAGGTTCTTTTACTTTATAAATCATATCAGCTTTTTCCCAGACTTCTTTTGCTGTATCTAGAATACTAGCTCCTGCTTCTATGTAATCTTCATCTGTTATGCCTGATCCAAGGCCGGCTCCTTTTTCTATAAATACTTCATTTTTCTTGCTAAGTTCTGTTACTGCTCCAGGGATTATTGCAACCCTATTTTCTTGGTCTTTTATCTCTTTTGGAATTCCGATTATCATAATTTCTCCTTATATTGTTAAAACTTGCTTATATTTATTTTATACCCAATTTACTTTAATTGTTTAAATTATAATTTTTAAGGCTATAATAATCATATGATTAAACTTATAACAATAGATGTGGATGGCACCCTAGTTACTCCACTAAAAAGACTTACAAAAGAAAATATAATAGCCATAGACAAGGCGCGTGACATGGGTGTGCACATAGCCTTAGCTTCTGGTAGACCTTATTCTGGGGTAAGGGGGCTAGTTAAAAAGTTGGGCCTAGATAGAAAAGATCATTTTTCTGTTTGCCAAAACGGATCTTATATATTTGATAATCTTACAGAAGAGCCAATTTCTGGGACCTACCAATCCCCATCTGATTTTGAAATAGTAGATGATTTGGTTAAGAATTTTAATGTAGAAGTTTCTGCTATGGATCATGAAGGATTTTATTCCCGTCACAAAAACCCTAGCATTTACACAAGGATAGACGCAAAGATATCTAAACTACCCATAACTCGTATCAACTACAGTGACTTTCCCAAGGATAAAAAATTGGGTAGGATATTGATTTTAGGGCGAAAATCTGCCATTGACAAGCTATACAATAATATGCCCAAAGACTTGGTTGAAAATTACTATGCAGTGAGAACCGCACCATTTTTGATAGAAGTTATGAACAAGAAAACCAACAAGGGCTATGCTGTTGGAGTTATGGCAAAAGAACTTGGTATAAGCCAAGATGAGATAATGAGTATAGGAAACGAAAGAAATGATATACCTATGCTAGAACAAGCAGGATTTGCAGTGGCCATGGAAAATTCCGTCGAACAATTAAAACCTCACGCAGATTTTATAACAAAATCCAACCTAAGATCTGGTGTAGGCTACGCTATTAATAAATTAATTGACAATGATTTGATGCCATACAAATAGGACTTGCAGAATTGCAAGTCCCTTATTTTAATTTATTTTGCCTTTAAGCTTATCTTTTTTATATTCTTCTAGTTCTTTTTCCTTTGCTATTTCGTAGCGAGTTTTTTTCTCTTCGCTTTCTAGTCTTCTTATAACAGTTTGCAAGGATCTTTTTGCCTTTGTTATGTCAAATTGTTTAAGTCTCATATTTGTTCTGATGGCAATGTCGCTTGCCTTGCCATTTGCTGATGAAAATTCGCTCATCTTGCTTGGCAAATAAATTTTCTTTGCTAAGTCTTCATCAAATAGCAACAAGTTGGCATGAAGGTCTAATAGAGCTTGTTGGGCACGATCGATATTGCTATTTACTGCAGATACTTTGTTGCCTCTTAGGAAGTTTCCAAAAAAGTTGCCTCTTAGCAAGCTATGTGAATTAAAATCATATTTGCCTTCTATTTTTCTTTCTGATCTTTCAAGTTGACTTAGTACATCCTTTGCTTGTCTTAATATACTTTCTATTTTTCTTAAATAATCTGGTCTTTGATAACCAGCGCTTGTCTTAATAGCCATAGTCCCTCCGTTTGTGTGGTATTTATTCATATTTATACCCAGTTTCAAAATTTGTTTATCATTTGCTTATAAAGTATAGTTATTTTAGTAAAGAGAGGTAATATGGCAAAAGTTTTATTATACAATATCAAAGAAGATTACGATATAGAAAAATTCGAAAAATTAGCCGATGAACAAAATGTCGGCATTATTAGAGTGGAAAAGGATAATGTAGACCAACACATTGGTTATTTATTGGGCTTTGATGGCTTTGAAAAAAGTGAAGAAAAACTTCCCGATGACCCAAGTCTTGATTTCCCTTTTATACTTTTTGTTGGCTTTGACAGAGATCATTTGTTTGATTTCTTGGATTTGATGCGTGAAAATGACCTAGCAATCCAACATAAGGCAGGAGAAACAGAAAATAATGTCAAATGGACTCTAAGAGAGCTCCTTACAGAAAATGACAAAGAAGCAAGGACTATGGGACTTATCCATAGGATAAACGGCCTAGTAGACAGAGCTAAGGCTTTAAAAGAAGCTCACGGAGAAGACCCTAAGCTAAAGGAATTAATAGACGAAATGCAAGCATACTTTGACGATTCTAGCCTATTTGAACTAGAAGTTGCCCAAAAGTACTATCTAAAACTTGCAGATGAAATCATAAGAGTAGAAGAATCTTATAAATAAAAAAATGAACTGAACCCCAAAATCCTTATTAGGGATGGAGGGGTTCAGCTTTTTTATAGTTAACTCTTTTTAAGTAGTTTATCATAAGTATTGTCAGTTAGGATTGCTCCCAACGGAGCTGTAAGCAGTATAGCAATTACAGATACTGATAATATAAGATTGCCTGAAGCAAGTCCCATGGATAAAGCCACAGGTCCTATGGCAGCTTGGACAGTTGCCTTTGGCAAATATGCAAAAGATGTAAACAATCTCTCGCCCTTATTTAAATTTGTCCCAATAAGTGATATATTCACTCCTATCATCCTAAATATCAGGCCAATTAGTATTAGTATAATCGCTAAAAATCCTGCTTCTTTTACATAGGCCATGTCTACAGATATGCCGACTAGGACAAATAAAAACACTTCAAAAACCTTCCACAATCTTCCAAAGGATCCTAAAAGGTCACTTGTCAATCTCTCATCTTCCATATTTATAGCCATGCCAGCTGTCATGATCGAAATCAAGGCTGATATTGCTATATAATCAGCTACAATCTCTTGGAATCTTAGGGTCAAAAATCCAAGACTTATAAAAATCATAGCCTTATAAATCGGATCTATGTCAAAGCTTACAAGTATTTTTCCTAGTATTTTACCAATAATAAGACCTAAGATTATGCCAGTAATTATGGAAATAGGGATATTTAGGAAATTCATAGCCGATAATTCTCCGCCTGTTTTTAAGGCAAGGAAGGAAGAGAAGAATACTATTACAAAAACATCATCAACACTTGCTCCAGCCAAAATCATCTCTGCTATATGCTTATCCTTGCCATAGCCCTCGTTCATAAGCTTTATCATACGAGGCACAACTATGGCAGGACTTACTGCAGCAAGAACAGCTGCAAGGATGCCTGCATCAATAGTGTCAATCTTAAAGATCATCTTTCCAAATATAATAATTCCTAGCATCTCTATAGAAGCAGGCACAAAACTTAGCAAAATTGCAGGTCTGCCTACTTTTTTAAGCTTGTCAAAATTTAGAGAAAGTCCTGCACGGCTTAGTATTGTCACCAAGGCTATCTGCCTTAAATCACTACTTAAGTTCACAATATTATCGCTAACTAAGCCCAATTGATTTGGACTTATCAAAATTCCTGCAATGAGCATGCCTATTATTGGTGCCAAGCCTATTTTTTCAGAAAATTTTGCAAACACAATTCCTAAAATAAAAATAATTCCTATATCTACTAACATAAATCTCCTCAAATAAAAAAAGCTGGTAATCCCTACAAGTGTAGAAGTCATCAGCTTTTAGCGGTTTTAAAATAAATTATGGAAGAACTTCATTTCCATTACTTATACTATTTTACTTATTGGAATATCTATTACAAGCAAATAGACATAAATTTTATAATCAATTATAATTTAGTAAGAGGTATTATATGGAAAATCAAAGAAAATATACTAAAAATATTAGCAAAGAAAACTTTATATTTGTCATCTTATTTTTTGGATTTTTTATCCCCCTGGCAAAGACCATGGGCCTATACAATATGCTGTCAACTATTATGAACCAAGCCTTTGACTTGTTGATTAATACTTGTTTCTACCTGACAGCCATATGCGTACTGACAGGAGCTTTATCAGCACTTTTTGCCGAATTTGGTTTTATATCACTGATAAATGTGATGCTTGCAAAAATAATGAAACCAATCTACAATCTGCCAGGAGCAGCATCTCTAGGAATATTAAATTGCTATCTGTCAGACAATCCATCAATCTTAACCTTGGCTAGCGAAGATAATTTTAAGATGCTTTTCAAAAAATATCAGCTACCATCGCTCACAAACCTTGGTACAGCCTTTGGTATGGGACTAATCGTTACAGGTAGCATAGGATCTCTAAAAATCCCTGGAGCTGGCAAGGCAGCAATGATAGGAAACCTAGGTGCTCTTATCGGATCTATAGTAAGTGTAAGGATAATGCAAAGTTTTTGCAAAAAATACTATGGCACAAGCGAAATGGTAACAGTCGAATCTCTTAATGACATACCTGCTAATTCTAGAATAATTAGAGACGGATCTGTTGGACTCAGATTTATACAAGCCCTCCTTGAAGGTGGCAAATCAGGCCTAGATATGGGTCTTTCAATAATCCCAGGAGTAATAAGTATCTGTACCATGATAATGCTTTTGACAAACACAGCACCAGCAGATGGCATCTACACAGGAGCAATCAACGAAGGCGTCCCAGTCCTACCTTGGATAGGCAACAAGTTGTCCTTCATCCTAAACCCACTATTTGGCTTCACCTTCAGTGAATCAATAGCAGTCCCAATAACAGCCCTAGGATCAGCTGGCGCAGCACTTGGAGTAGTAAAGGGCCTAGTATCAAATAACCTAGCTACAGCAAACGACCTAGCAGTATTCACATCTATATGTATGTGCTACTCAGGCTACCTATCAACACACGTAGCAATGATGGACGCCATAGGAGCAAAAGAGCTTACTGGTAAAGCTATTCTATCGCATACTATTGGAGGCTTGGTTGCAGGGGTTTCAGCGCACTTGTTGTTTGGTATTTTTTAGAAAAATACTGGTAAATATTGTTTATTGAATTATATGTTGATTTCATGTCTTTAGTTTAATTGTTATTTTAGGGTTATAGCTTCGTCCTAAGGGGGAAAACCCAGGGGAGTTCCGATTCTCCCCAACCGGTTTTCCCCCTTATACCCCCTTTTCTGCTACCCCCTCGAAACGGCCACTCGCGTGGGGCGATGTTGTGGTATAAACACCAAAAATAGGGTTTTATCAATCTCAAATTTCTAAAAATCGCAAACTCGCT